>Ga0307281_10000141_pt1 | contig 16954 bp, 20 predicted proteins | sample ER_DNA_120_FD_194486 | JGI IMG/M metagenome (GOLD analysis project Ga0307281, IMG submission 194486) | Bulk soil microbial communities from the East River watershed near Crested Butte, Colorado, United States - ER_DNA_120 | ecosystem: Environmental > Terrestrial > Soil > Floodplain | place...
GTAGAGGATGACCGGGAGGCCGATCGCGGCGTGGACCTGCGCGATCCCGTGACCCATCAACCCGGCACCGGCAACGAACACTCGGTCGATCGACATGGTCCGGCCAGCGTAGCGCGCAGGAGCCGCGGCCGGGTGGCCGATCGCTCGCTCCCCTCGATCGCCGTGGCCAAGGGGCCTTGCGGCACACATCGTCAAGCCGATTGACCCTGTGCCCCTGACCGACAGCAGCGGTATACCGCCCATAGCCGTTCCAACAGGTGGACGAGGACCGGGGGAAACGCAGGACAGGGAGACGTCCGATGCCCACCCTCAGACCCGTCGCTCGACGGACCTTCCTCAAGCTCAGTGCCGCAGTCGGCGTCGCGGTCGCCATCGCGCCGCGGGTCCTGATGTCGCGCGTAGCCGCGTCGGACGGTGCGGTCTCGCTCGATCCCCTCAGCCAGGCACGGTTCGTCAACACCCTTCCCAACCCACTGGACCCATCGTTCGTGTTCCAGCCGACCGCGCCGGGTGGCAGCCATTACGAGATCGGGGTCCACCAGTTCGAGCAGACGCTCGGCTTGCGCGACCCGGCGACCGGGGCTCCGCTCCTGACCACGGTCTGGGGCTACGGCAACGCGGCGCAGCCGCCCACGTACCCAGGACGGACATTCGTTGTCCGGCGCGACCAGCAGATCACGGTCCGCTGGACGAACGATCTGACCGCGGGCGGGACCTCGCTCCCGCACCTGCTCCCGATCGACCCCACCGTCCATTGGGCGCTGATGGACGCGACCCCGTCGTACCCGGCGAGCGGCGTCCCGGTCGTCACGCACCTGCACGGTGGTCATAACCGCTCCGAGAGTGACGGCTTGCCCGACGCGTGGTTCACGCCGGGTTTCGCACAGACGGGCCGGCTCTTCAATGAGACCTACACGTATCACAACGACCAGGAGGCGGCGACGATCTGGTATCACGATCACGCCCTGGGGATCACCCGCCTCAACGTGTACGCGGGTCTGGCCGGCTTCTTCATCGTGCGCGACGACAATGAGGACGCTCTTGTTGCCGCGGATCAGCTCCCGACTGGGCCATACGAAGTCCCGTTCGTGATCCAGGACCGCATGTTCGACGCATTCGGCGGACTTCTCTACCCATTCGAGCCCGAGGAACCGAACGAGTCACCTGAGGTCACCGTCCTGCCCGAGTTCTTCGGCGACGTCATCCTCGTCAATGGCCAGGCGTGGCCAGTGCTGGACGTCGAGCCCCGCCACTACCGGTTCCGGATGCTCAACGGATCCGACTCGCGCTTCTACAGCCTGTTCCTGTCGTCGGGGCAGCCGTTCCATCAGATCGGCACGGACGATGCCCTGCTGGATGCACCGGTGACCATGGATCGGCTCGTCATCGGGCCGGGCGAACGCCAGGACGTCGTCATCGACTTCTCTGCACCGGCGTTGTGGGGCACAACGATCATCCTTCGGAACACCGCCCGCGCGCCTTACCCCAAGGGCGAGGCAGCAGATCCCCGAACGGTCGGGCAGATCATGGCCTTCAGGGTGACGAAGCCGCTCGACGTGTCGAGCTATCCCCTCACCACGCTACCGACTGACCTTCGTCCGGTCTACGGTCCGATCGTGCCGCTGCCCGACCCCGTCAGGAGCAGGAAGCTGCTGCTGTTCGAGGGCGAGGACGACTTCGGGCGGATCCTCCCCCTGCTGGGTACGGCCGAGCTGGGCGGGCTCGACTGGGACGATGAGGTCACCGAGAACCCCGGCCTTCACGACATCGAGGTCTGGGAGATCCACAACACCACCGTGGATGCCCACCCGATCCATCTCCACGAGGTCGCATTCCAGGTGCTCGATCGCCAGAAGTTCCGGGCCGATCAGGCACCCAACGGCGCACTCACGAAGATCCGCTATCTCGGCGCGCGCAAGCCGCCCGCTCCGAACGAAGTCGGCTGGAAGGACACCGTCCAGATGCTCCCCGGTGAGGTGACCAGGATCGTCGCCCGCTTCGACCTGCCGGGTGAGTACGTCTGGCACTGCCACATCCTGTCCCACGAGGACCACGAGATGATGCGGAAGTACTTCATCGGGCCGATGCCCTGACTGACCGATCAACCAGCCTGGTCGCCTATCCGCCGTCCGACTGGAGCACGTCGAGCAGGCGGTCGGCCGCCGCGTAAGGGTCGATCGCGTGTTCGGCCACCTCGTCGAGGAGGGCCGTCGTGGCCGCCGCGTGCGCCGGATCGTGGAGTCGCTCCCGCAGGCGGTCCGCGACGATCGCCCAGACCTGTGCCTCCGCACGAGCGAGGCGTGCGTTTGACGACTCCCCCACTCGCCCGGCCGCCCGATGTTTGTCAAGAGCGGCCAGCAGCTCCGGCACGCCCTCCCCGGTCGCGGCCGTGGTGATCAGTACGTCCGGTCTCTTGGGCCTCGGCCGGGAGTCGTCGCCACCGCGTGGCCCGGAGGCGACCAGCATGGCCCGGAGTTGGGCGGCGGTCCGTTGCGCACCGGGCTTGTCGCCCTTGTTGACGACGACCAGGTCCGCGACCTCGAGCAGTCCCGCCTTGATCGCCTGGACCTCGTCGCCCATCTCGGGCGCCTCGAGCACGACCGTGGTGTCCGCGGCGGCCGCGACCTCGACCTCGCTCTGTCCCGTCCCCACCGTCTCGATCAGGATCAGGTCGAAACCCGCGGCGTCGAGCACGGCCGCGGCGGCGGTGGAGGTCGCCGCCAGACCTCCGGCATGACCGCGTGACGCCATCGAGCGGATGAAGACGTCGCCGTCGCCGGCATATGCCTGCATCCGCACCCGGTCGCCGAGCAGCGCGCCTCCCGTGATCGGACTGGACGGGTCGACCGCGATGACCGCCACCGAACGGCCGGCCTTCCGGACCAGGGCGATCAGCGCTGCCACGAGAGTGGACTTCCCTGAGCCGGGCGGTCCGGTGATCCCGACCAGGTGCGCGCGCCCGGCCATCGGGTAGAGCTGTCGCAGCGCGGCCTCGGCGACCGGGGTGCGGTTCTCCACCGCGGTCAGGAGCCGCGCCAGCGCCAGGCGATCCCCGCCGACCGCGGCTTCGGACAGCTCGGCCGCCCGCGCCGCGGCGTCGGCTGCCACGCTAGTCGCGCGGTCGCGCGTTCGCCCGCAGGTAGTCGGCGACCTGGGCGATGGTCGTGCCTGGGCCGAAGATCTCGGCCACGCCGGCCGCGCGCAAGGCCGCGACGTCGTCGTCGGGGATGATCCCGCCGACAGTGACGAGGACGTCGCCCATCCCCCGCTCGCCGAGCAGCTTCGTCACTCGTGGCACCAGGGTCATGTGCGCCCCGGACAGGATCGACAGCCCGACCACATCGACGTCTTCCTGGAGGGCGGCCGTGGCGATCATCTCGGGCGTCTGCCGAAGGCCGGTGTAGACGACCTCGAAGCCCTCGTCGCGCAGGCCACGGGCCAGCACCTTCGCGCCACGATCGTGGCCATCGAGCCCGGGCTTGGCGATGAGGACCTTGATCGGCCGATCGGTCATGGCGCCGATCGTAGCGCACGGGACGCCGGTTGACCCACGGGTCATGCGACCGCGCGGGTGAAGGCTCGTGACCCGACCCACACCGCGAAGACGGCGAAGATCGCGCTGATGGTCACGCCGACAGCGATGTCCGGATTGCCCCAATCGGCGTTGAACAGCGCCCGCGCGGCGTCGACCGCATGCGTCAGCGGATTGACGGTGCTCAGGAACTGGAGCCAGTCCGGCGCCAGCGCCATGGGCAGGAGGATCCCGGAGAGGAGCAGCAGGGGCATGGCGATCGCGTTGACCACGGGGGCGAACGCGTCCTCGCTCTTGAGCATCAAGCCGCCGGCGTACGACAGCGGGGCGACCGACAGCCCGATGAGGACGAGCAGGCCGAGAACGGCGACGATGCTCCCCGGCTGGATGACGAGCCCGAACGGGATCGCCAGCACGATCATGATGGTCGCCTGGAACATGAGAACGACGACGTCTCGGAGCGACCGGCCGAGGAGCATCGAGACGCGACTCATGGGCGTCACGCGCATGCGCTCGACGACGCCGTTGCGCAGCTCGGCGATGAGCCCGAAGCCACCGAATGCCGTGCCGAAGATCGCGATCTGGATGATCAGCCCGGGCACGAACCAGTTGAAGGCGTTCGTGCCGGCCCCGGCCTCCTTCACGGCGCCCTCGAGGAGCGGTCCGAAGAGGACCAGGTACAGGACCGGCAGCATCATCCCGAACACGACCCAGGTGGGCTGCCGCATGGTCAGGATGAGCGACCGCCGGAAGATGAGCCAGGTGTCGCGGATGGTCTTCATGATGAGGATCCCTTTCTGGTCTGTCGGTCAGGCCGCGGCTTCGTCGCGCAACGAGCGGCCGGTCTGGAGGAGGAAGACGTCGTCGAGACTGGGTCGGTGGAGGGCGATCGACGAGGCCTCGAGCCCGGCTCCGTCGAGGACGCGGAGGAGCAGCGGCACGGCCGTTTCACCCCGGTCGACGTACAGCCGGACGACGCCATCCTCGCTGGTGGCCTCACGGACGAATGACTGCCGCCGCACGGTCTCGAGGACGTGCTCCGGCGCCCCATTGACGATGAGGGTCACGACGTCACCAGCCACCTGGCGCTTGAGCTCCTCGGCCGTGCCCTCCGCGACGATCACCCCGTGGTCGATGATCGCGAGCCGGTCCGCGAGGGCATCGGCCTCCTCGAGGTAGTGGGTGGTCAGGAAGACGGTCGTGCCGCCCGCGCGCAGGAGACGGATCTCATCCCACATCCGCGCCCGGGCCTGTGGATCCAGGCCGGTCGTCGGCTCGTCGAGGAACAGGACCGACGGCCTGTGGATGATGCCGAGGCCGACGTCGAGCCGGCGCTTCATGCCGCCCGAATAGGTGCTGGTGGTGCGGTCGGCGGCGGCCTCGAGGTCGAGGGAGGCCAGTACCTCCGCCGCCCGCGCCTGGGCATCGGACTTGTTCATACCGTACAGGCGGCCCTGGAGGACGAGCTCGCCCCGTCCGGTCTCGGCCGGATCGGTCGAGCCGCCCTGCGGGACATACCCGATCCGCTCGCGGACATGCTGGGGCTCGCGGCGCAGATCGGCGCCGGCGATGGTGGCCTCGCCCGAGGTCGGCGTCAGGAGCGTCGCGAGCATGCGCAGGGTCGTCGTCTTGCCGGCCCCGTTCGGGCCGAGAAAGCCGAAGATCTCGCCGGCGCCGACGCTGAGATCGACGCCTCGGACCGCTTCCACCTCCGACTTGCGCGACTTGAAGGTCCGGCGCAGGTCGTGCGTTTCGATCATCAGGCCGCTGGTCGGCCGTTGCAGTGCCATCACTGCCTCCTCGGTGTGTATGCTGGGTTCGCGACTAGCAGTTGCGCCGTTCAGCATCTTCGTGCAATATCTGCACCGAGCAGATAATGACCCACGACGAGGAGCTGTGTCAACCATGAACCGCGACACCATCGATTCGGTCATCCGGTCGCTGCGCCGGGTGAACCTCCAGGGCTCTTTCTTCGGACAGACCGTGGCGATCCGCTTCGGCCTGTCCGAGTCGGATGTCGAGGCGCTGTCCGTACTTCTCGATACCGGCGCCGCGACGGCCGGCCGCCTGTCGGAGCTGATGGGCCTTACCTCGGGCGCGGTGACCCGCGTCATCGACAGGCTCGAACAGGCGGGTTACGTCCGGCGCATCCCCGACCCGGCCGATCGACGGCGCGTCATCGTCGAGCTCATCCCGGAGAAGATGGCCGCGGTCCAGGCGACGATGGCCCAGTTCGGCGAGAAGAGCGCCTCCGAGTTGAGGCGCTACTCGGATGCCGAGTTGGCGGTCATCGACGATTTCCTGACGCGCATGGCGGAGGTCACGCGCGACGAGGCCAACGCGTTGCGCGACACGCCCGACCGGGACGCCGGGGCACAGTCGGAATACGCGGCTCCCATCGGCGGCCTCGACCGCGCCCGTCTGTTATTCAAGTCCGGCGCGAACGAGTTCCTGATCCGCGGCTCTGCCGAATTCGAGGACCTGTATCGGGCCATCTTCGACGGGCCGGTGCCCCAGGTCCGGCTGCGCGACGGGATCGTGACCATCCAGTACAAGGGTCGGCTCCAGTGGGACTGGCGCGACCGCCGCGCCGACGTGTCGATCAACACCGGCATTCCGTGGGACATCGAGGTCGTCGGCGGATCGAACAAGCTCCAGGGCAAGTTCGCCTCTGTCGACCTCCGGTCATTCGAGCTCAATGGCGGGGTCGACCAGCTGCGGCTCACCCTGGGCCGGCCCGTCGGTGTCGTCCCGATCCGGCTGATCGGTGGTGCGAGTCACGCACGCTTCGAGCGACCGACCGGAGTCCCCATCCAGCTGCAGATCTCCGGGGCCGCCAGCCGCATCGAGTTCGATCGCCAGAAGCTGGGTGCGACCGTCGGGCCGAGCCTTCTCGAGACCCCCGGCGCTGGCACGGCGGATGATCGCTTCGTGGTCGAGGTCGGCGCCGCTGGTCGGATCACGGTCGTCGAGGCGGGCTGAAGACTGGCGCGGGGTTCGTCGCGGTACCGCGCGATCAGCGTTGGTCGCCGCCGGTCAGCGAGATCGTCTGGCCGCTGACGTACGAATTGGCGCCGGAACCGAGCCAGACGACCAGCCGGGCGAGATCGTCCGGGGTGGCCAGGCGTCGCAGAGGGATCGACTTGGCCATCTCCGCCGCGCGCTCGTCGGGGATCGATGGCGTGCCGTCCTTGACGGTCAGGATCTGGGTCGGGGCCACGGCGTTGACCAGGATCCCCTGCGGACCGAGTTCCTTGGCGAGCGACGCGGTCAGGCCGATGATCCCGGCCTTCGCCGCTGCATAGTGCGTCGAGCGGGCAACGCCGACGAGTCCGGATCGTGCCGCGATGTTGACGATGCGACCCCAGCCGGCTTCCTGCATCCCGGGCACGACCGCGCGGCAGGCACGAACCGTCGCGCCGAGGAGGTCGTCCACGACGGACGCCCAGGACTCATCGGTGATCTCCGGGAACTTCTCGCTCCTGTAGGCGGACGTGGCCGTCACGAGGACACCGACCGCCCCGAGTTCGGTGCTGACACGCTCGACCATCGCCTCGACCTGCTCGGTCGAAGTGAGATCCGCGCTGACCGCGATCGCCTGGCCACCGGCCGCAACGATCTCGGCAGCCGTCTCCGCGGACCGGGTAGCGCTGCCCGACCCTTCCCGATGGTGGAGCGCGACGAACGCGCCCTCATCGGCGAAGGCGCGTGCGACAGTGGGGCCAGCGCCACCTCCGGCCCCGGTGATGAGCACGACGCGTTCGTGCAGACCGAGGTCCACGTCAGGCTCCCGGCGGGCGACGATCCAGGTGGGTGAAGAACTCGGCTCGGGTCCGGTCACGGGTCCGGAACAGCCCGAGCACGTACGAGGTCGTCATCACGGTCCCGGGCTTGCGCACGCCACGCATCACCGCGCACAGGTGGGTTGCCTCGAGCACGACACCGACGCCTTGTGGGTCGAGCCGTTCCTGGAGGAACTCTGCGATCTGCTGGGTGAGCCGCTCCTGGACCTGCAGCCGGCGCCCGTACATCTCGACGATGCGCGGGATCTTCGACAGGCCGATGACCCGGCCCTTCGGGATGTAGGCGACGGCGGCGGTGCCGAAGAACGGCAGCAGGTGGTGCTCGCACAACGAGTAGAACGGGATCTCCTTGACGACGACCATCTCGCTGTAGGCGATGTCGAAGATGGCGCCATTGATCAGCCGTTCCGGATCGACGTGATAGCCGGCGGTCAGTTCGGTATACATCCGGTGGACGCGACCCGGCGTGCCGATCAGGCCTTCGCGGTCGGGGTCCTCGCCGATCTCGGTGAGGATCTCGTGGACCGCGGCCTCGACCCGCCCGTTGGCTCCGTGTCCCCCGTCCGAGCCGATCCCCTCGATGGTCGAGGCGGGTCGGTTGGGTTCGTCGCCGATCTCGTTCTCGATCTCGTCGACGATCCGCTGGACGTGGCTGGGCAGGCCGGGCTGGCTGGACAAGTCATGACTCCGATGCAGGCCGCGATGGTACGTCGGGTCGCCTCTTCGCTGCCGCAACGGCCAACCCGCTGCCTGGACACCCGGACTATTGCGCCCGTCTCCTTTTCAAATCGCTCACCTAGAGTCGCGAGATGCATGCACGCGGGGTTGCGGCCGCTGTCACGCTCAGCCTCGTGGTGGCCGGCGGATGCGTGGCCGCGTCCACCGAACCGAGCGGGGATGGCTCGATGTCGGCACCCGCTGCCGCATCGTCGCCCGGTCAGGTCCTCGGATCACCCGGATCCGTCGCTCCATCACTGCGTCCGTCGCCGACGGAGAGCCCGGCCCCGTCGTCACCTCCGTCGGCCCTCTCGCTGAAGTTCGACCTTTCGCTCGAGCTGTCACTCCCGGAGCGGATAGGAACGATGCGATACGAGCGGCATTCCCTCGCGCCTGGAGGGACACCTCCGGCGGGGTTCAGAGAGGAGCTCGGACGCGCCCTCCTCCGCGCCGCCGGGTCGGCAAACGGCAGCGTGTCGGTCGCCTGGTCCGTACCCACGCTGGCGGACGCCGACCCCCGATATGCCGTGACGTTCCTCGCGATCCGGATCCCCGGAGCAAACGCGCGAAGCCTGCGAGAGGTCGTCGCCTACGATTGGCTGCTCATTCCCGGCTTCTCGGGCTCTCTCTCGCTGAACTCGTTGGGTCCGGAGTCCATGCTCTGGGTCGGCGCAAACGCGGTCGCGTCATCCCAGGACACGCTGTATCTCCTGTCGTTCCCGACGGTCAACGGACGATTGGCTCCGCTGCCTGGACCCGTGCCCGTCCCGCCGTTCACGCAGGACGAGCTATACGCGGTCCTGCCGGCGACCGACCCTGAGCCCGGACCCCAACCGCCGGCTCGGCCGGCTGTGCCGTCGGTCGCGCCAGAAGCCTCACCTCCGCCCGACCCAGCCGCCGAGGCCTTGCTGCCCGACCGAATCCGCGGCATGCCCGTCCAGAAGGTCTCCGGACATGGTCCGGCACTGTTCAGGGGCGGTTGGATCCACCTCGCGATTCCGGCCTACCTTCTATCGAGCGAGCTTGCTCTCAACTTGCGCGAGGTATCGGTGGCAGGTGGACATCCGGACGGCATGTCGTCGTTCTTGATCGTCGCCACGCCCTTGCCAGGTCTGGAAGCGCGGGAGATCCTGGCTGCTTGGTTCCGTCCGCAACTGTTGGACGGTCTCCAGATCGAGTCTATCGACGCGGGCGACCGGATCGCGCTCCTGTACGGCAACCAAGCGGTCTACGCGAGAGACGGGGTCCTCTACTGGATGGCCTACCTCGACCTCGGTGAAGCCTATATTTCGAGCCCACCACCGCGCCCGGCGTTGCGGGACCTCGTGATCGACACCCTGCGGGCGCTGCCCTAGCGCGTCGGGACGGCGCAGGTGCGTCCGTCTAGCCCAGACGCCCGCGACGGGCGAGATAGTCGTGCCAGAACAGCCGAGCGGCGACGGAGCGCCAGGGGCGCCATGCCGTACCGAGCGCGATCATCTCCAGGGCGTCCGGCCGGTGGTCGAGTCCTTTGACGTCGCCGACGGCCGCCTGGAGTGCCATGTCGCCCGCCGGCCAGACGTCGGGGCGTCCGAGGACCATCAGGAGGTAGATCGTGGATGTCCAGGGGCCGATGCCGGGGAGAGCCTGGAGCGTCCGGTGGACCGCCTCGTCATCAAGACTGGCGAGTCCGTCGAGATCGAGCGCGCCGGATCGGATGGCCTCGGCTAGGGCACGACCGTAGCGCGCCTTCTGGCGGCTGAACCCGATCGCCAGGAGCTCGGTGTCGGTCAACTCGAGGAACCGGGCAGGCGTCAGGGGGTCGGCGGCGACACGCAGGCGATCGAAAGCGGCCCGGGCGGACGCCAGCGAGACCTGTTGCTCGAGCACGATGTGGAGCAGCGTCGGGAAGCCCGGCTCGCGGTCCCACAGCGGCGGCGGGCCGTGGCGGGCGACGATCCCGGCGAGGTCGGGGTCGTGCGCGGCGAGCGCATCGATGGCCGCCAGCAATCCATCGGCTGTCAGCGGCTGGTCTGCAAGGGCCGCGCGGGACGGAATGGCCGTCTCCCTACCCGGCGACCGCGCCACGTTCGCCGAACCCTCCGGCGGGCAGCGGATCGAACGGCCGGCCCTCCGCACCGCGCAGCCACGCCCGTGCGTTCTCGCCCAGCGACGGACGGTGGTAGCCGCCCTCCTGGAGGATGACCAGGCGGCGGCCGAGCGCCGCGGTCCGACGGCCGATCTCGTGGTAGACGTCGGTTGTCAGCGCGAAGTCGCCGATCGGGTCGAGCCCGTAGGTGTCGAAGCCGAGCGAGACCACGAGCGCCGAACCCGGCACGTCCGCGATCGCCTCGAGCGCCCGGTCCGTGGCGACCAGGTATTCCTCGTTGGTGGCACCCGCCCGGAGCGGGATGTTCAGGTTCTCCCCGGCGCCCTCGCCCTCACCGGTCTCGTCGGCACGGCCGAGGAAATACGGGTACTGGCGATCCGGATCGGCGTGGATCGAGACGTAGCGGACGTCGCCCCGTCGCCAGAAGATCTGCTGCGTGCCGTTGCCGTGGTGGAAGTCGACATCGAAGACCGCGACCCGCTCGCCGGTCGCGGCGACGATCGCCTCGGCCGCGATGGCGGCGTTGTTGAAGAAGCAGTAACCGCCGTACATCGAGCGCGCCGCGTGATGACCCGGCGGCCGGCACAGCCCGTAGGCAGCCGTGGCCCCGCCGAGCACGAGGTCCGTCGCGGTCAAAGCGACGTCGACAGCGGCGCGGGCCGCCACGTACGTGCCGGCGACGAGTGGCGCGGCCGAATCGAGGCCCCAGAACCCGGCCCTCCCGCCGGCGTAGACGGGCTCACGGACGAGTCGCGCGATGGCCTCGGCCGACATCCCCTCGAACATCGAGCGGTTCGGGTAGGTGTCGGCGGTGAGGTACGGCCGGTCGATCCCCTGCGCCCGGTGCTCGGACCAGGCGACCTCGAGGAAGCGCAGCAGGCCAGAGTCGTGGACGGCGGTGATCGGGTCCGGGCCGTGGTCGGTCGGCAGGATCGTCGGGAACGCGCCGTCGGCGTCGAGGGCGGCCCGGATCTTCTCGGCCCGCTCGGCGACCTCATTGGCCGGGATCGGCGACCCCATGTAGGTCTCGACCGTGATGTCGTGCCCGAGGTGGGCCGGCGAATAGACGACCTGCATCCGATCCCCTGCCCCTCGCTACCGACCGGTCTCGCCGGCGATCGACAGGATCGCCGCGCTGACCGCATCCGGACGGTAGCGCATCAGGTTGTGCCCGACGCGGTCGAACGACGCCGCCTGGATCCGGCTCCGCCCGGCGTGTGCGCGCGCCGCCGAGGCCGCGGCGAGCGCCGCCGCCCGCTCGCCCGATTCATCATGTCCGGCCACCAGCGCATCGACCGGCGCCGTCACCTCCGCGAGCGTCTCGAGCGGGTCGTAGCGGAACATCGCCCGGACGCTGCCTTCGAGCGCGTGCGGTCGCGTCGACGGCACGACCTTGCCGGCGTGGGTCTCGACGACCGTGGCCCGCGCGGCACGCTCCTGGTCGGCATCCCAGGTCGTCGGGTCGAAGGCTTCGCGGTCGGCGAGGTACGCCGTCATCGAGCGCATCACCTCGGGCGGCTCGTCGAGACCGCGCAGGAATTCGTCGACCTCCATCCCGCTGGCCGCCTCGATCGATTCCCATCCACCGTCGACCAGCACCAGCCCCGCACAGCGCTCGCCCATCTCGGCGGCCGCCCAGGCCGCGACGATCGCCCCGAACCCGTGGCCGGCCAGGACGACCCGATCATCGGCCGCCGTGAGCAGCCCGGAGCCCTCGACGACGGCGAGGACGTCGCCGGCGAAGATCGCCGCGTCGTAGCCGTCGGTCGGTGCGTCGGAGAGGCCGTGCCCGCGCAGGTCCATCGCGACGACGTGCCGGGAGGGCGGCACCCGGCGCGCGACCGGGCTCCACGACCAGGCGGTGTTGGAGAGGCCATGGATGAGGAGGATCCCGGGACCGTCCTCGCCCGGACCGGCTCCCCCACCCCAGTCCAGGAAGTGGATCCGGTCGCCTGGCTCGACGACGACCACGAACCCGTCCGGTTCGGCAGCGCGATCCGGCGGCGGGACGTGCTCCATCGCCCCTAGGATACGGGCGCCATGGCCAAGCGCCGTCGCGGTGCGCGAACCGCTCGTCCCCTTCCCCGCCACCGCCCCTTCGACGAGCTGGTGGCGGTCGCCCTCGACGCCATCCCCGAGCCGTTCGCGAGCGCGCTGGACGAGATCGCGATCGTCATCGCCGACGAGCCGTCCGTCGAGCAGCGCGAGGAGAACGAGATCGGCGAGGACGAGACCCTGTACGGCCTGTATGAGGGCGTCCCGCGGACCGAGTGGGGCGCCGACTGGGCGCCCATCCCGAACCGGATCACGCTCTTCCGGCTGCCGCTCGAGGAGGACTTCGCCGACCCGGAGGACCTCGCCGACGAGGTCTGGATCACGGTCATCCACGAGCTCGCCCACCACCTCGGCATCGACGACGCGCGGCTCCACGAGCTCGGCATCGACTGACCGTCAGTCGGCCAGGGTCAGCAGGAATGCCCCAAGCCCGATCAGGCCGACGGCGAACGCCATCAGCATCGGGATCGTCAGCCAGCGGAACCGGCGCCGTCCGGGCCGCATCGTGGCCGGATCGCGATCGCCGCCGGGCCGGACGTGGTCGAGGCCGAAGGTCGCGCGGGTCAGTCCGATGAACATCACGATCTGCGGCGCGACCGCGATCGCATATGCCGTGTAGACGAGCGTTCCCAGGGCGAAGACGCCGGCCATGATCCCGAGCGTCATCAGCGTCAATCCGGCCGGGCCAGAGCTCGCGCCGAGCCCGAGCGCGCCGAAGATGCGCACGGCGATGTCGAGACCAGCGACGAGGCCGACGACGACGAGGAGGGTCGCCGCCGTTTCGAAGACGGCCACCACCGCGGCCGCCATCTTCCTTGCCCGGAAGACACGGAACGAGCGACGTGTCGCCTCGAGCGGATCGACGTCGCCGAGGACGATGCCGCTGAGCAGGTAGGCGAACGGGGCGCCGACCAGCGCCGCCGTCAGGGTCGTCGAGACGACCGAGACATCGGTCTGCCTCCCCAAGATGGCCTGGAAGAGCGTGCTCAAGGCGAACTGAGCCACGGCCACCGGGATCGCGACGATGAACGAGCCGATGACGACACGCCAGAAGCTCATCCTCGAACGAGCCAGCGACCCGCGGACCGAGATCGGCCGACCGGCCAGCCGGCCGCCGAGGATCGCCGACGCCATCGTCCGGCTCTCGACGGCGGCCACCAGGAGGCCCGCCACGGCGATCGAACTGAGGACTCCCAGCCACGCATCCGCGCCGGCGTCGAGGGTCGATCGCATCTGCGCGTTGGTCTTGTGGAGCGAGACCACCTCGAGCGCCCAGCTCGCGAGGGCGAACGGGCCGACGGTGCCCAGGACCACGGTGCCGATGTAGAACGAGGCGCGGCGCATCTCGTCGGACGACCTGTTCAGGAGGTCGAAGCTGGCCCCGATGAGCCGGCGCGTGGTCTCGACCGGGGGAACCGGCGGCTCGGCAGCCCCGGTCACGCCTCGGCGCCGGGCAGGATCGCGGCGGCCTCGAGCAGTGGGCCCAGGCGTCCGACCTCCACATTCCCGCCCGACATCACGACCGCGACCCGCTCGCCGTCACGGATCGGGATGCGGCCCGCCAGCACCGCCGCGAGGGCAGCGGCCCCAGCGGGTTCGAGGACCTGCTTCAGGCGTTCGACTGCGAAGCGCATCCCGGCAAGGATCGTCGGGTCGTCGAGCAGGATGATGTCGTCGAGGTAACGCCGGCACATCGCCAGGGTCCAGGCGCCCGCGAACGGTGCACCGAGGCCGTCGGCGACGCTCTCGGGCTGGATGCGGACCACCTCGTTCCGTTCCAGCGCGATCGACATCGCGTTCGAGCGATCCGGCTCGACCCCATACACGCGGACGCCCGGCTGCCGCTCCTTGAGCGCCGCGGCGACGCCCGAGATGAGGCCGCCGCCGCCGACACCGACGACGACGACATCCAGGTCCGGCAGGTCCTCGAGCATCTCGAGGCCAACCGAGCCATGACCGGCGATGACGGCCGGGTCATCGAACGGATGCCCGAACTCGAGGCCCTCGGCGTCGCGGAGTCGTTCCATCTCGGCAAACGTGTCGCCGACATCCACCCCGTGCAGGACGACGCGGGCGCCGTATCCGAGGCACGCGTCGACCTTCGAGCGGACCGCGCCGGCCGGCATGACCACCGTCACAGCGACGCCCGCTGCTCGGCCGGCCCAGGCGTAGGCCTGGCCCGCATTTCCGGCCGACAATGTGATGACCCCGCGGGCCTTCGCCGCGTCCGGCAAGGTCGCGATCCTGTTGGTCATCCCGCGCGGCTTGAACGAACCGGTCTTCTGGAGGTTCTCGGCCTTGAGGAAGAGGCGGTCGTCGCGGATCCCCGCTCCGGTGGCGACGCGTGTCCAGGCCGCGGCCGTCGCGGAGCTCAGGAGCGGCGTACGGTGGACGCGCCCGACGAGCCGATCTCGGGCGGCGACGATCTCCTCGATCGGGACGATATTCGGCTCGCTTCCGGGCATGCCGGCGAGTATCGCAGGGCCCGACGGCATCGTGCGCCGCTCCGGGATACTTGCGTGTTTGCGCAAGCGATGATATGGTTATCTGGATGTTGGATCGCCTCCCAGTCTCGGCCGAGCCCGAGCGACTGCGCTACGCAGCGGTCGGTCGTGCGCTCGCCGATCCCAAGCGGCTGTGCGTCCTCGAATCGCTCGCTCTCGGCGAGCTGTCGGTGACGGATCTCAGCGAACGGGTCGGCTGCCAGGTGCCCAACATGTCCCAACACCTCGCGGTGCTGCGGAGTGCCGGTCTCGTGACGACCCGGCGGGATGGCAGCACCATCTTCTATCGCCTTGCGGATCCCAGAGTCCTCGAGGCCTATCGACTCATCCAGGACATCGCGGGCTAGGCGCGCGGACAGAAAGGGGATCGAATCCCATGGCGGAGATCAAGATCGCGACTGACGCGAATTTCGAGGAGTTGGTCCTCAAGTCCGATCGACCGACGGTGGTCGACTTCTGGGCAGCCTGGTGCGGGCCTTGCAAGATGGTCGCTCCCGAGATGGAGAAGCTGGCCGCGAAGTACGACGGCGCGGTCGACGTGGTCAAGGTCGACGTCGACGCCAATCCGGGGCTGTCGCAGGCCTTCAACATCCTGAGCATCCCGGTCATCGCGTTCTTCAAGCCCGGTTCGCAGCCGCAGGGCGTCGTCGGGTTCCGGCCGCTCGAGCAGCTCGAACAGACCTTCAACCTGAGCGAGTACGCGGTCGCCGAGGCCCCGGTCGACGTGGCCACGCCGGCCGACTGACGCATCAGTTCCCAGGCCAACCGACCCCGGTCACCGACCGGGGTCGTTCGATTCACGGAGACCGACGATGAAGGATTTCGAACCGCTGATCGGCGCCTGGCACGGCGAAGGCGAGGTCCCGATGGAACCGCCGATGAGGCTGACGTCCGACGCCACGATCGAGCGCCTGGGCGAGTTCATCGTCTTCAGGTCGGTGGGCCGCCCTGCGGAAACGCCCGATACCATCGCGATCATCGGTGGCGCGCCCGACGGCGAGCCGCAGCCGATGCACTACTTCGACTCGCGCGGGGTCAAGCGGCTCTTCATGACTGCCATGGATGGCTCCACCTGGAAGATCTGGCGGGCACCAGGCGAGGATTGGAACGGCCCCGACGGACCCGGTTTCAACCAGCGCTTCATCGGCGAGATCTCTGCCGACGGCACGACGATCGAGGGCCGCTGGGAGCGCGGCCTGGGTGAGGCCGGCGATGATTGGAAGATCGACTTCCCGATCACCTACGTCCGCACGTAACGCTGCGGACCTCCCGATCTAGTTCTGGAGTCCGAGACGACGGTGGGCCGAGGCCAGCCAGGCGGTGGCTCGATCGGCGGCGTGGTCGTCGAGCTCGGTCGGGGCGAAAGCGACCCAGCCCGGGCCGCGGCTCGAGAGCGTGACGTCCGGCGTCCGCGCGGCCGCGTCCGCGACGGCAGGATCGAGGGCGAACTCGGCGGACGACCCGTCGGCGGCGGCTAACGCAAAGGGTCGGCCGCCGCGCGACCATGTGGTCGAACCATCGGCACCGTGAGACGGTTCAGCGCCCGGGAGTTCCGTCGCCTCCTCCTCCAGCAGCTCGCGCAGGTTCACGACCCGGCTGCGGCGAGGATAGCGTCGAGGTCGGGGCGGTGTTCCTCGTAGTGGGCCGTGGTCTCGTCATGGAAGAAGGTCCGATGGTCGGTGTGCTTGAGCCAGCGGGTCTCGGGAACGACGGTCAGGTAGCCGCGGAGCTGCCCGGGGATCGTCGCGAAGCGCTCCCGGACCTCGGTCATCGGCAGTGCCGCCCAAGTCGCGTCGATCTCGTCGTTGATCGCGTCGCCGCGACGCTCCCAGTCCTCGTCGGAGCGCGCCTTCGTGGCACTCGTCTCGTTCACGGCGAGTTCCGTCGCCACGGCCAGGGCGTTCTCCTGCCAGGCGACCAGGTGGCCCATCAACTGACGCCCGGTCCAGCCGTGAGCGCCCGCGACGGGCACCGCCAGCTGCTCATCGGTCAGTCCGGCGAGCGCCTCATACGGTGCCCAGGCGTCGCGCTCCTCCTCGAGGAATTCGAGCGAGTCGAGGTACATCAGACGGCCACCGGCTCGCGGTACTCCCCGAAGACCTCGCGCAGGACCGCGCACTGCTCTCCGAGCGTGGCATAGGCGGCGGCGCAGCGGATGAAGTGTGGCATCAGGTTCGTCTCACTCGACTCGGGCCGGGCCGCCGTCTCGCGCAGCCCGCGCAGCGCCGCCTCAACCGCGCCAGCATCACGTTCC
>Ga0307281_10000144_pt1 | contig 16730 bp, 17 predicted proteins | sample ER_DNA_120_FD_194486 | JGI IMG/M metagenome (GOLD analysis project Ga0307281, IMG submission 194486) | Bulk soil microbial communities from the East River watershed near Crested Butte, Colorado, United States - ER_DNA_120 | ecosystem: Environmental > Terrestrial > Soil > Floodplain | place...
GGTCCCGGCTGCCCTTTCAACGGCCGATCTCGAGGTAGAACCGATGGCGAAAGAACCCGCTCGTGCGTCCAATGGCTCCCGCGCCGGCATCAACGACGACATCGGCGAGAAGATGCGGCTGACCATGTACCGCATGCAGGTCGAGATCCGCGAGAGCGAGCAGCGCGCGTTCGATCTCTTCCTGCAGAACCTGGTGAAGGGCACGAGCCACCTCTCGCTCGGCCAGGAGGCGGTGGCCACCGGCTTCGCCGCCGCGATGAAGCCCGGCGATCTCTCGTTCTGCACCTACCGCGGCCACGCCCATACGCTGGCGCGCGGCGTGCCGATCGAGAAGGTGCTGGGCGAACTCATGCAACGCGACAACGGCCTCATGCGCGGCAAGGGCGGCTCCATGCATCTCACCTCGGTGGAGCACGGCGTCATGGGTTCCTACGCCATTATCGGCGCGCACCTGCCGATCGCCTGTGGCGCTGCGCTGCGCGCGCAGTATCGGGGCGACAGCGACGTGACGGTCTGCTTCTTCGGCGACGGCACCACCAATATCGGTGCTTTCCACGAGGCGCTCAACTTCGCGGCGGTGTGGAAGCTGCCGGTGATCTTCGTGTGCGAGAACAACCTGTACATGGAATATACCCCGATCGGCGACGTGACCGCGGTCGAGCATCCCGCCGCCGACCGGGCGTCGGCCTACGGCCTGGAGCGCATCATCGTCGACGGCAATGACGCCGACGCGGTCTACCGCGCCGCTATCATCGCCTACGACAAGGCGCGTGCCGGCGGCGGGCCGTCGCTGATCGAATGCATGACCTATCGCCACAGCGGACATTCGCGCGCCGATCCGGCGAAATACCGTCCCGACGGCGAGCTCGAAAAATGGAAGGAGCGCGATCCGATCAAGCTCTACCGCGAGCGGCTCAAGCAGTTCGGCATCGCCGACGACGTGATCGCGGGGATCGATGCCGACGTGATGCGCCGCGTCAACGAGGCGACCGAGGCCTGCAAGGCCGCGCCGCCGCCGTCGCTCGATCTTCTCACGACTGACGTCTATGCCGACGGAGGCTTCGCATGGCGGAACTGACCTATCGCGATGCGGTGGCACGCGGGATCGCCCAGGAGATGGAACGTGATCCCGACGTGATCTTCTTCGGCGAGGACGTGGCCAAGCCCGGCGGCGTGTTCAAGGCCACGGTGGGGCTGTACGAGCAGTTCGGCGGGAGACGCGTACGCGATTGCCCGATCTCCGAGCAGGCGATCCTGGGCGCCGCGATGGGCGCCGCGATGACCGGGCTCAAGCCGATCGCCGAGATCATGTTCTCGGATTTTCTCGCGGTCTGCTTCGACTACATTGCCAACGAATTTCCCAAGAGCCGCTACATGTCGAACGGCCAGCTCAAATGCCCGCTGGTGGTGCGCACGGGCAACGGCGCGGGCTCGCGTTTCGGCGCGCAGCACAGCCAGAGCGTCGAGAACTGGGCGATGATGATCCCCGGCCTCAAGGTGGTGGCACCGTCGACGCCGCGTGATGTCATCGGGTTGATGGCAGCCGCCGTGCGCGATCCTGATCCCGTCATCTTCTTCGAGCACAAATCGTTGTACGCGACCAAGGGCGAGGTGCCGGACGGCGAGATCGTCGATCAACTCGGAAGCGCCAAGATCGTCCGTCCGGGCAAGGACGCGACCATCCTCGCGCTGGCGCTGATGGTGCCGCGCGCGCTGGCCGCCGCTGAGAAGCTCAAGGCGGACCACGGGATCGACTGCGAGGTGGTGGACGTGCGCTCGCTGGTGCCGCTCGACACCCAGACCATCCTCGGCTCGGTGGCGCGCACGCATCGCCTGTTCACGGTCGAGGAGAACCCGCGGCTGTGCGGCTGGGGCGCCGAGATCGTATCGATCGTGGCGGACGAGGCGTTCTACGACCTGGACGGGCCGCCGGTACGGATCACGACGCCGCACATTCCGCTGCCGGCCGCCGACATCCTTGAGGACATCGCGCTGCCGACCGCCGATCGCATCGTCGAGCGCGTGCATCGTTCGATGCAGTAGGATGTTGCTGCGATGGAGTTGCAATCGTGCCCCGGCCGGGCGCGCGTGCGCGAGAGCGGGGACCCAGGGCCACATGGCAAGGTGCGCTACAATGTTGCGCTTCGCGAGTCGTGCGCTGGGTCCCGGGTCTCCATCCGCTCGGCCAAGCGGCCTCGCTCCCGTCGCCCGGGACACGCGGGCTTGGCTCCATCATCGCGCATAAAGAGCTGGAAGCTATGAGGCCATCACCATGAGCTCGAAATACGACAATCTTCTCGCCAAGGTGCCGACCGATCTCTGGATCGGCGGTAAATGGCGCAAGGCGTCAGACGGCGGCCGCTTCGACGTGCTGGATCCCGCCACCGACAACAAGATCGCCTCGGTAGCGAGCGCGACGGTGGAGGACGCCAAGGCCGCAGTCGACGCCGCCAGCGACGCCTTTGCGGACTGGGCCGGGCGCAAGCCGCGCGAGCGTGCCGAGATCCTGCGCAAGTCGTATGAGCTGATCATGCGCGACGCCGAGCGGCTGGCGAAGCTGATCACCATCGAGAACGGCAAGGCGCTCTCGGACTCGCGCGGCGAGGTCGCGTATGCGGCCGAGTTCTTCCGCTGGTACGCGGAGGAGGCGGTGCGCAATGTCGGCGGCATGTCGGTCGCGCCGGCCTCGGGCGCACGCATCGTGGTGCAGCACAAGCCCGCCGGCATCGCTGTGTTGGTGACGCCGTGGAATTTTCCCGCCGCCATGGCGACGCGCAAGATCGGACCCGCGCTTGCGGCCGGTTGTCCGGTCGTGCTCAAGCCCGCCTCCGACACCCCGCTCACCATGCTGGCGCTGATGCCGATCCTGGAGGAGGCGGGCGTTCCGGCGGGCGTGGTCAACGTCATTCCCTCGCGCTCGTCCGGCAAGGTCGTGAGCACGATGCTGCACGATCCGCGCGTGCGCGTCGTCTCCTTCACCGGGTCCACCGAGGTCGGCCGCAAGCTGCTGCATGAAGCGGCCGACAACGTGGTGAAGCCGGCGATGGAGCTTGGCGGCAACGCGCCGTTCCTGGTGTTCGAGGATGCCGACATCGATGCCGCGATCGACGGCGCCATGATCGCCAAGATGCGCAACATGGGCGAGGCCTGCACCTCCGCCAACCGTTTCTACGTGCACGAGAAGGTGCATGACGAATTCGCCAAGAAGCTCGCCGCCAAGATGGCGGCGCTCAAGGTGGGCAATGGGCTCGACGACGGCGTGGCGGTCGGACCGCTGGTCAATGCCGACGCCAAGAAGAAGGTGATCGAACTGGTCGAGGACGCGGTCGGCAAGGGTGCCAAGGTTCTCACCGGCGGCAAGTCGCCCGATGGCCCCGGGCACTTCTATCCGCCGACGGTGCTCGACGCCGTGCCTGATAGCGCGATGATGCTGCGCGAGGAGATCTTCGGACCGGTGGCTGCGATCCAGACCTTCAAATCCGAGGGCGAGGTGATCAAGCGCGCCAACGACACCGAGTACGGTCTTGTCGCCTACCTCTATACCAAGGACCTGAGCCGCGGCATGCGCGTCTCCGAGCAACTCGACTTCGGCATGATCGGGCTCAATCGCGGGCTCGTGTCCGACCCGGCCGCGCCTTTCGGCGGCATGAAGCAATCGGGCATCGGCCGCGAGGGTGCGCACGAAGGCATGATGGAATTCCTGGAGACGCAGTACATCTCGGTGACATGGTGATCGAACGCAACGACTGCAGGAGCGTGCGATGCGCGGGATCATGGCGGTCGTGCTGCCGGCGGTGCTGGTCGTGACGAGTCTCGGCGCGGTGCCTGCCGGCGCCCAGTCGCCGCCGCAGGGCGACATCGCCAAGCGCTTCTTCGGCGCATGGCGCTATGTCGGTACCTCGATCGACGGCAAGCCCCGGCCGGGTCGCGGCGTCGAACCGAAGGGCATCATCTACTACGATCCGAGCGGCGCCATGGCAGCGCAGATCGCGCCCGACCGGCGCGTGCCCATGGCCGGGCCACAGCCCACGGCCGACGAGGCCAAGGCGTCGCTCGCCGACTATGTCGCCTATTTCGGCACCTATACGATCGACGAGCGCGCGGGCACCATCACGTATCATCGCCAGGCGAGCGTGCAGCCCGGCGAACTTACCGACTATGTGCGCAACTACGAATTCGCGGGCGATCGCCTGATCCTGCGCCCGGTGGGCACCAAGCAGGAAGTGGTGTGGGAGCGTTTCAAGTGAGCGCGTGCCGACATGAAACGGGGGCCGAGTAGATGGACGTGCTGATGCCGCAGCTCGGCGAGACCGTGGCGGAAGGCAAGATCACGCAATGGTTCAAGTCGGCGGGCGACGCGATCAAGCCGGGCGACAACCTCTTTGAGATCGAGACCGACAAGGTGTCGATGGAGGTACCCTCGACCTCCGCCGGCGTGCTCGCGGAGATTCGCGTGGCCGCTGGCGAAGTCGCCCCGGTTGGCGCCGTAGTCGCCGTGATCGCGGACGTGACGGGCGCGAGCGCGCCCTCGGCCGGCAAAACCGCCCCTGTCACGCCCGCGCCCGCCACGCCCGTCAAACAAAGTCCGCCGCCGGTGGTTGCGCCGTCGTCTCCCGCCTCGCTCTCATCTGTTGTGACCTCGCCGGCGGCAGCGTCGGCGCCGATCAAGCTCGACCCGTTTTTCGAGGTGCGCACGCCGGATCGCAATTACGGTCCCGCCCGTCTCCCCGGCGGCATGCGCGTCACACCTTTGGCGCGGCGGCTCGCCGCCCAAGGCGGCATCGATCTCGCCGGAATCTCGCCATCGGGTCCCAATAGCCGCATTCGCGCGCGCGACGTCGAGACCGCGTTGGCTTCAGGCAAGCGCGCCGCGCCAGCGGCGACGTTGGCCGGCAGGTCCGTCGATCAGATCAAGGCGCTTTATCGCGACGTGCCGTTCGAGGAGGTGCCGCTGGACGGCATGCGGCGCACGATCGCCACGCGGTTGGTGCAGGCGACGCAGACCATTCCGCATTTCTACCTGACCGCCGATGTCGAGATCGGCGCCCTCATCAAGTTGCGCGAGCAGGCGAATGCGGCCGCGCCCAAGGACGCGGACGGCAATCCCGCCTTCAAGCTGTCGGTCAACGATTTCGTCATCAAGGCCTGGGCTGCGGCGCTGCAGCGCGTGCCCGCCGCCAACGCGGTATGGGCGGAAGATCGTATCCTGCGCTTCAGGCGTTCCGATATCGGCATCGCCGTCGCGGTCGAGGGCGGGCTGATCACGCCGCTCATGCGCAGCGCGGATACGAAAACGTTGTCGGTCATCTCGCAGGAGATGAAAGGGCTTTCGGCGCGCGCGCGCGCGAAGAAGCTCAAGCCCGACGAATACCAGGGCGGCTCATCGGCGATCTCCAATCTCGGCATGTACGGTGTGCGTGAATTTTCCGCCATCATCAATCCACCGCATTCGACGATCCTGGCGGTGGGCGCCGCGCGGCGGCAGGCGATCGAGGCCGGGGCCGGCGGCGTCGCGTTCGCGAGCGTCATGTCGGTTACGGTCTCCTGCGATCATCGGGTGGTAGACGGCGCGCTCGGGGCCGAGCTCCTCGCGGCGTTTCGAGGCTGCGTCGAACAACCCGTCACGATGCTGGTTTAAGGAAAGAAACGATGGCTGCTGAAAAGACCGATGTCCTGCTGATCGGGCCGCCCAAGGCGGTGATCGTCAACGGGCTCGCCGGCCCGTTCAACCTGATCAAGCTCTCCGACGCCAAGGATCCGGAGAAGCTCTTCGCCGAGATCGCGCCGCGCGTGCGCGCCATCGCCGTCTCCGGCACCGAGCAGCGCGTCAACGGCGCCTTCATGACGCGCTTTCCGAAGCTCGAGATTATCTCGTCGTTCGGCGTCGGCTACGACCACGTCGATGCCGGCTGGGCCGGCAAGCACGGCATCACCGTCACCAATACACCCGATGTGCTGACCGAGGAGGTCGCTGACACCGCGCTCGGGCTCCTCTTGTGCACCGTGCGCGAATTTCCGCAGGCCGAGCGCTATGTGCGCGCCGGCAAATGGGCGCAGAAAGGGTACCCGCTCAGCAAGGCCACCTTGCGCAACCGTACCGTCGGGATGGTGGGTCTGGGCCGCATCGGTCAGGCGATCGCGCGCCGGCTCGAGGCCATGCAGGTGCCCGTGGTCTATCATTCGCGCCGGCCGGCCGCGGGGGCGTCGTACCGGCACTATCCGAAGCTCATCGACATGGCGCGCGACGCCGACGTGCTCATGGTGATCACGCCGGGCGGCGCGGAGACCAAGAACCTGATCAACGCCGAGGTGTTGGCAGCACTCGGCCCCAACGGCATCCTCATCAACATGGCGCGCGGCTCGGTGGTCGACGAGGCGGCGCTGATCAAGGCGCTGCAGGACAAGACCATCCTGTCCGCCGGTCTCGACGTTTATGCGCGCGAGCCCGAAGTGCCGGCCGAGCTGATCGCCATGGATCACGTCGTGCTGTTCCCCCATCTCGGCTCGGCGTCGGTGACGACGCGCGAGAAGATGGATCAGCTGGTGGTGGACAATCTACTCGCCTGGGCGGCGGGCAAACCGCCGCTGACGCCGGTGGCGGAGACGCCGTGGCCACCAAAGAAGCGCCCGTAAAATCGGATAAATCCGTGCATGCACCTTCCGCAACGCTGCCTTCCCCTGCACAGCCGGACATGACGAGGCGCCATCATCGTGTTAGCGTCCGCGCCGACGCCACCGGATTTGGATTTATCATGTTGGCTCGCATCCGATTCGCGGTGATCGCGTTCGCGCTAAGCGCTGCGGCCGCGCACGCCCAGGCCCCGGAGCCCAGCGATGCGGCCAAGGGCATGGTTGGCGCCTGGGAAATCTCCAACGCTGCCCGCGACAAGACCTGCCCGCTCAACTTCCAGCTTGATGCCGTGACCGGCGGCTTCAAGCTCGAGCTCGACGAGGCCTGCGGCACCGCCTTCCCGTCGCTCAAGGACGTGACGGTCTGGGCCATGGGGCCCAACGATGCGGTGCGGCTGTTCAACTCCAAGGGAGCGATCGTGCTCGACTTCACCGAAGTCGAGTCGCACATGTACGAAGCCGAGCGAAAGGGCGAGGGGCTCTTTTTCATGCGTACCCAGGCCGCCATCAAGGCCGTCACGGTGAGCCCCGAGCAGGTGTTCGGCGAATGGACCTTGCTCAGGGAATTCGAGAAGCCGCTGTGCAAGCTCACGCTGTCGAACGTCTCCGCCGGTGGGGAAAGCTACAAGATCACGGTGAAGCCCGGATGCGATGCCTCGGTCGCCGGGCTCGGTCTCTCGACCTGGCGGCTTGACCCCGACGGGTTGCTGCTGAGTGGCAGCGGCGGCACCTGGCGTTTCTCCGAGAGCGATCCCACGACCTGGGAGCGCATTCCCGCCAGCACCGATCCGCTCGTGCTCATGCGGCAGTAGGGCTGCAGGCCTCCGCTACAGCCCGCGCACCCAGGCGACGATGGCCTCGACCACGGCCTTTGGCTGCTCCGGCAGCAAGGCGTGGCTGGCGTTGCGGATCACCGCGACGGTGACGCGGCTGCCGAGCTCGTCCTTGAGCTCGTTCATGCGCTCGATCGGATGAAACGGGTCGTTGTCGGCCTGCAGGTCGAGCAGCGGCACGGTGCCGGCCGACCACCATTCCGCCTGCTTGGTGGCGAGCGCGGCGATGCGCTGAGCCTCGCTCGCCTCCGCGTGCCAGCCGTCGAGCCAGATGGTGGGGTCGCTGCCCGGCGCAAAGAACGTGCCGCGTAGATATTTGAGCCGCTCCTCCTTCGGGAGCGACATGTCTCCGCTCTTGGTGACGGCGACGCTGAGCTCGGGTGGATACTTCTTCGCCGCCGCCGCGGCGACGACCACGCCGCGCACGAGCTGCGGGTGATCGACCGCGGTCATCCGCGCCACCCAGTCACCGTAGGCATGCCCGACGATCACTGCCGGTCCGCCATAGTGCCGGATCACCGCAGAGATATCGCGCGCGAAGTCGTGGAGCGTGATGTCGCGCATCGGCGCGACCGACTGGCCAATCCCGCGCGGCTGCGGGCGCAGCACGCGAAAGCCGGCTTCGGCGATGCCTTGTGCAACCTCGTCATAGTCCTCGGAATCGCGCCCGCGCGACGGCAGGAGAATAACGAGCGGTCCGGCTCCTTCGGTGATCACGTCGATCTGGCCGTCGGCGGTGCGCACGAGCTCGCGGGCGCGTTTCTCGTCAGCGGATGCGGCTTGCGTCATGATCGTCAGCGCCAATGCAATCGAGGGAATTGAACAAATCCGCATGATCCTCTGTCTCCGGTGATCTCGACGGCAGGTTACTCCGGAGCCGGCGGCAGCGGTGGCGGCACGCCGTCCGGCAGCGGGATGTCGTGGCAGTTCAGCGTCATCGCGACCATGGTGTAATAGCCGACCAGCGCGGTCAGCTCGACCGCGCCGACCGCCTGCCAGCGGTCGAGCACACGCCGGTAGGTTTCCTCGCCCACGGTTTTCCGGCGATTGAGCTCTTCGGCGTAATCGAAGACGGCAAGTCCATCGTCATCGAGCGCGGTCGGGCGGCGCCCGGCGTGAACGTCGTCGATCACCGCCTGCGGCAAGCCGGCCTTGAGCGCCATCTGCTCGTGGATGTGCCATTCGAGCTGGGCGTGACAATGCCGTCCCGTGACCAGGATCGCCAGCTCCTTCAACTGCGGCGGCAGCGAGGTGCGAAAGCGCAACAGCTCACCAAGCTGCTGCCATTTGTCCGCGAGCTCGGGTCGATGCAGCACCGCGCGCAGCGGCCCGCGCAGCTCGCCGCGCGGGCCCGACACCACGGCATCGTGGACGCGGCGTTGGTCCGGCGTCATGTCGCCGGTGGGAAAGAGCGGAATGCGTGACAGTGGATTCCTCCTTCAGACGGCCTGCCCACGGTGGTCGCCGATATTGCGAATTGCCAGCGTCCTTGCGGAACTGACATCCGGAATTCAGATCATTTCCCGTCCGCGGCGGGTGCGGCGGGTGCCTTCGCATCCGGCCAGCCCAGCTCGCGCAGAATTTCCTCGGTGTGCTCGCCGAGCAGCGGCGGCGGGCGCTCGTGCGAGAGCGGAGCGTGCTTGAACCGCATCGGCGATGCCACCTGCGGGACGGCGCCCGCCACCGGATGCGCGATCTCGATCAGCATTCCGCGATGCTTGATCTGCTCGTCGGCGAAAACCTCCGGCACGGTGTTGATCGGCCCGCAGGGCACACCCACGCGTGCGCACTCGCGCACCCAGTGATCGCGCTCGCGGTGCGCCAGGAGCTCGGCGAGCAACGGCGTCAGGATCGCATTGTTGCGGACGCGGCCGGCATTGGTCCGAAACCTTTCGTCCTCGGCGATGTCGGGCCGCTGGAGCACGTTGCAGAACCTGGCAAACTGGTCGTCGTTGCCGACCGCGAGCACGAGGTGGCCGTCGCGGGTGGCGAACACGTCCTGCGGCTGAATGTTCGGATGAGCGTTTCCGCCGCGCCGCGGCGCGCGCCCCGAGATCAGGTAATTCATGGCCTGGTTGGCAAGAAACGACGCGCCGACGTCGAGCATCCCGATGTCGACATGCTCACCCTGGCCGCTCACCTGCCGCCGCGCCAGCGCGGCCAGAACGGCAATCGCGGCGTACATCCCGGTCATGATGTCGACGATGGGCACCCCGACCTTCTGCGGCCCCGCTCCGGGCTTGCCGTCCGCCTCGCCGGTGACGCTCATGAGGCCGCTCATGCCCTGGATCATAAAGTCGTAGGCGGCCTGGTCGCGGCGCGGACCGCTCTGCCCGAAACCCGTGATCGAGCAATAGATGAGGGCAGGGTTGATCGTGCCCAGATCCTGGTAGCCGAGGCCGTATTTCGCCAGCGCGCCGGCCTTGAAATTCTCCAGCACGATGTCGGCCCGCGCGGCAAGCGCTCGCACGATGCCCTGGCCTTCGGCGTCGGCAAGATCGACGGCGATCGAGCGTTTGCCGCGGTTGACCGAGAGGAAATAGCCGGCGTCGCTGGTATCGCGTCCGGCCTTGTCCTTGAGGAACGGTGGACCCCAGCCGCGGGTGTCGTCGCCCGCACCGGGACGCTCGACCTTCACCACGTCGGCGCCAAGGTCGGCCAGAATTTGTCCGGCCCACGGGCCCGCCATGATACGGCTGAGATCGAGCACGCGGATATGCGAGAGCGGCCGGCCATGTCAGCACCGGCCTTGCGGATGTTCAGCTGTCATCGACCGGCTCCGTGGCGCGCACCGAGGGGCGTTGGCAGTATTCCTCATGCCAGCGCGCGATACCGGGGTGACCGGCCCGCCAGTCCTCATCGCCAAACCTGAAATCGAGATAGGACAGCGCGCAACCGATCGCGATATGCCCGACGGTGAAGGGCGACGTGGCGAGATCGCCGGCCTCCTTGTCGAGCGCCTTTAGCACGGCCAGTTTCTTGGTGCCAAAGGTCGCGACATGGACCGGCGAGGGATGCGTGCGCTCGCGCTCGTTGCGCAACAGCAGCAGGAAATCGAGAAACCCGTCACCGAGCGCCTGCCGCCGCAGCGCCGTCATGCGCTCCTTGCCATCTCTCGGCACAAGCTTGCGCCCCGAGTGCAGCGAATCGAGATATTCGCAGATGACCGGCGAATCGTAGAGCACGGTGCCGTCGTCGAGCACGAGCGTAGGGATTTTTGAGAGCGGGTTCTCTTCCATCAGCGGAACGTGCGGCCGGGTGGTTGCCACCACCGTGCGCACGCAGTCGATGCGGTCGGTGAGGCCGAGCTCGTGCGCGACGATCATCACCTTGCGCACGAACGGCGAACGCGGGGACCAGTGCAGCTTCATGGAAGATCCCGTGGGCAGCGGCCCGCAGATGGCGCTTGAAGGACCTTCGGGCTACCATTCCGAACCAGCGATGTCGAGCACGGCGGGAATCCGGAGAGGAACGATGAAAGGTATTGGACCATGCGCGATGGCCCTTGTGATAGGCGTCCTGGCCACCGCCACGCTGTCGCATGCGCAGTCCTATCCATCGAGCCCGATCATGCTGGTCAACCCGTACGCGGCCGGCGGACCCGCCGACGTGTTGGCCCGTCCGCTCGCCTCGGCGATGGGGGACAGCCTCGGGCAGCAGGTCGTCATCCTGAACAAGCCCGGCGCGGCCACCGCGATCGCGGCCCAGCATGTCGCGCGCGCCCCGGCGGATGGTTACACATTGCTGCTCTCGACCGCGTCCGCCCACATCGTCACGCCGGCGCTCACGCCCAAGATCAACTATGACGGCATCCGCGACTTCGCATTCGTCGCCATGATCGCCAGCGTCCCCAACGTCCTGGTGGTGCGCTCGACGCTGCCGGTGAACGACGTCGCGGCGCTGATCGCGCTGGCGAAGCAAAAGCCCGGCACGCTCAACTACGGCTCGGTCGGGAACGGCAGCCAGCCTCATCTCGCTGCCGAGATGTTCCAGCATATGACCGGAACTAAGCTCAACCACATCCCGTACAAGGGCGCGGCGCCGGCGACCACCGACCTCCTCTCCGGCCAGATCGACCTTGCCTTCCTCAACGCGCCGGTGCTGTTGCCACACATCGCGTCAGGCAAATTGCGGGCGCTGGCGGCGACCACGATGAAGCGGGCCGAGCAACTGCCCGACGTTCCGACGCTCGACGAACTCGGCCTCAAGGGCTTCGATGTAGCGACCTGGTACGGCATCACCGCCCCCGCCGGTACGCCTCGTGCGATCGTGGAGCGGCTCGCGTCGGTGCTGGGCAAGGTGCTGGCGTCGCCCGAGATCAAGGCGAAATTCGCCGCCCAGGGCACCGAGGTCTTCCTGCTGCCGCCGAAGGAGTTCGCCACCTATGTGCAGGAGGACGCCAAGCGCCTCACCGACCTGATCAAGAGCGCGAATATCCAGGGCGAATGAAACCTGCGATTCCCCACCCGCCGGGCGGGGAGGGTAAGGTGGAGCGGTTCAACAGGGGATGACATCGCATGGATTACGACCCGCGCAGTGAGCCGCATGGCCTCGCGCACGACCCCGGCACCTGTCTCGTGGTTCCGCGGCCGATCGGCTGGATCACCACCATCGGCCCGGCCGGCGTGGTGAATCTGGCGCCTTACAGCTTTTTCAACATCGTCTCGACCAAGCCGCCGTTCGTGCTGTTCTCCAGCAACACCCGCAAGCACTCACAGCGTAACGCCGAGATTTCGGGCGAGTTCGTGTTCAATCTCGCGACCTGGGAGCTGCGCGGCGAGATGAACATCACCGGCAGCGATCATCCCGAGGACGTCAGCGAGGCCGAGCTCGCCAACCTCAAGATGGTGCCCTCGCGGGTGGTGAAGCCGCCGCGGGTCGAGCGCTCGCCGATCGCGCTCGAATGCATCTACAACAAGACGGTCGACCTGGTGCAGGCGAATGGCAAGAAGTCGATCAACTCGCTCGTCATCGGCGAAGTGGTCAACGTTCATATCGACGATGCGGTGATCATCGACGGCAATATCGACATGGCGCGCATCCGGCCGATCGCCCGCCTCGGCTACATGGATTACACCTCGGTCGACAATATCTTCACCATGCACCGGGTACCGGTGCGATAGGGGCGGCGCAAGACAAGTCATGGACCTTACCCAATTCCGTCTCGATGTCGCCGACGGCATCGCCACCGTCACCTTCGATCGCCCGCCCGTGAATGCGCAGAACCGGCGCACGCGCGAGGAGCTGATCATGGTGTTCGATGCGATCAGTGATCGCGACGATATCCGCGTCGCCATTCTCACGGCGACCGGCAACATGTTCTCCGCCGGCGCCGACCTCAAGGAGCGGGTCGACCTGGTGCACGAGCCCGGCGACTATGTCCGCCACAATCGGCTGGTACGCGAGTTCTTCTACGCGGTGACGGACTGCACCAAGCCGGTGATCGCCGCCGTGAACGGGCCGGCGATCGGCGCCGGCTTCGTGCTCATGCTCGCCTGCGACATCATGATCGCGTCCGACAACGCCTACTTCTCGATGCCGGAGATCAATGTCGGGCTCGCAGGCGGGGCGCGTTTTCTGATGGAGCATGTGGGCCGCTCGCGCACGCGCGCCATGTATCTGACCGGGCGGCGCGTGCCCGCTGCGGAGCTCTACCGGCTGGGCGTGATCGAGGCCTGCCCGCCGCGCGACGAGCTCATGGCGGCCGCGCTCGAAATTGCGCGCGAGATCGCCGCGAAAAGTCCGCTCGCCATCCGCCACATCAAGCGCGCGCTGAACACCATCGAGGAACTGCCGGTGCGCGACGCCTACCGTTTCGAGCAAAGCGTGACCGTCGAGCTCTCGCATACCGAGGATGCGCGCGAGGCGCAGCGCGCCTTCGTGGAGAAGCGCAAGCCCGTGTTCAAGGGCAAGTGATTTAGGTTTAAGAGGATGAATTGCAGGTTCAAGCCCGGCAATCACGACACTCACGTCTCAATCCTGTGCCCTGATCTTGAGCTCACGGATCACGTTGCCGAAATAGGCGTGGTCCTGACGCACGAGCTCCGCGAACGGCGCCGGGGCGAGAAAAGCGGGCCGCGACCCCGTCGCCACGATGCGTTTCACGAACGCCTCGTCCTTGAACAGGCCCTCGACGTTGCTGGCGTAGATATCGAGAATATCAGGCGGCAATCGTGCGGGAGCGAACAGTGCGGTCCAGCCCGATGTGCGTACGCTCGAGAGGCCCAATTCCGCGAGGGTCGGCAAATCCGGAAGCTCGGGGAGGCGCGCGTCGCCGGCGGCGGCAAGCCCGATCAGGCGTCCGGCCTGGACGTGCGGGACCACGACGGTGTCGATCAGGATCTCGATGTCGCCCGCAAGCAGGCCGGCGAGCGACGGCCCGGCGCCGCGATAGGGAATATGGACGATGTCGATGCCGGCGGCGTGGCGAAACGATTCGGTCAGGATGTGAACGGTCGAGCCTTGACCCGATGATCCATAGTTCAGCTTGCCCGGGTTCTGCTTGGCGTAGGCGATGAAGTCGGCCAGCGTCTTTACCGGCAGCTTGGGCGAGACGGCGAGGGCACGCAGCGACTCGCCGATGCGCGCGACCGGAAGCAGATCATGCAGTGGATCGAAATCGAGCTTGCGCAGGTTCGGCACCATGGCGAACACGGCGGTGGCGGAGACGAGCATGGTGTATCCGTCCGGCGCCGCGCGCGCCACCATGGCGCCGGCGATGGTGCCGGCCGCGCCGCCCTGGTTCTCGACCACGACCGGGACCCCGAGACGGTTGCTAAGCCCCTCGGCGACGATGCGCGCGACACCGTCGCTCGCGCCGCCAGGCGGAAACGAGACGATGAGGCGGATCGGCCGGTCTGGAAACGCCGCGTGCGCGCTGCCGGTCAAGACAGAGATAGCGCATAGCGCGGCGGCGACCAGCGCCACGAGGGGCATGCGGCGTGCGCGCGTCATTTGTCGGATCTCCGGGACGGACTGGCGGGCGGAACGAAATGTCGATTGTTTGCCAGTTCGAGACAATTTGCTATTTCCATTTTGACGCGGAACGGGGATCATCGAACGGATCCGGGCGAAGGAGTTGCCGAATGCGCATGCTGCGATTCGCCCCCCACGCCTTTGCGATCGTCGCCTTCGCTGCCGTCGCCATGCCGGCCGCGGCACAGGAATGGCCGTCGGGCACGGTGCGCGTTGTTGTGCCCTACGCCGCCGGAGGACCTGTCGATGTTCCGGCGCGGCTTTTGATCGATCGGCTGGCGGCGCAGACCAAAGGCGTATTCATCCTGGAGAATCGGCCCGGCGCCGGCGGTTCCATCGGCCTGCAGGCCGTCGTGCAGGCTGCGCCCGACGGCGGCACCTTGCTGCTGACGACGTCGTCGGTGACGATGGTCCCGACGATCTATCCCAAGCTCGCGTTCGATCCGCTGCGCGATCTCACCTCGATCAGCCTGGTGACGGAGGCGCCGATCAGTCTGGCGGTGCGCGCCGCCAGCCCCTTCCGCGATCTCGCCGACCTGATCACCCGTGCGAAGGCCGACCCCGGCAAGTATACGTTCGGATCGGGCGGCGTCGGCACCGGCAATCACCTCGCCGGCGAGCTGCTGAAGAAGCTGGCGGGGATCGATCTCCTGCACGTGCCGTTCCGCGGCGTGGCCCCGGCATTGACCGCGCTCTATGCCGGCGACATCGATATGCTGTTCGCGAGCACGGTGGAGACCGTGAGCCATGCACGCGACCACCGCATCCGCGTGCTTGGAGTTGGCTCGCCGCAACCGATTCCCGAGCTGCCGGACTCTCCGGCCATCGGCGCGCTGGTGCCAGGTTATGTCGCGACCAACTGGTATGGCCTGTTCGGTCCGCGTGGCCTGCCGGCCGGCGTGCAGGCGCGGCTGCAATCGGAGCTGCCGAAGGCGCGCGCTGACGCGGCGCTGAAAGAGAAGGCCGCGACGCTCGGAATGACGATGGTCCTGCTGCCGGCCGAGGCACTGCGCGCGCGGATGGAAACCGAGGTGCCGCGTTGGAAACAGCTCATTCCTGACATCGGGCTCAAGATCGAATAGCGAAGCTGATAACAAACATCGGGAGGGTGACATGCCAGCAGGAGGGACCCTGGTCAGCCATCGAACAGCGAGATCCATTGTCATTACCTTGGGCGCGGCGGCGGCCGTCGCGCTGCTCGCCGGCGCCGTGCATGCGCAGTCACTGGGTGGGATCGCCGGCGTCGTGGCGCCGGGGGTCGTACCGGAGCTGGTACAGGAGGGTTTCGTCTTCACCGAGGGGCCGGTTGGCACACCGGATGGCGGGCTTTATTTTTCCGACATCCGTCCGAACCGCATCCACTACCTCGATCCCGGCGGAAAGATCAGCTTGGTGCGCGAGCAGACCAACGGCGCGAACGGGCTCGCGCTGACGCGCGACGGCGACCTGATCGCGGCGGAAGGAGAGGGGAAGCGGATCAGTAAACGCAGCCGCGACGGCATGGTGACGACGGTCACGGAGGGGATCGCAGGCAAGCCGTTTCTGTCGCCCAACGACGTGCTCGTGGACGCGAAGGGCGGGATTTACATCACCGATCCCGGCCCCCGCCCGGTCGTGCCCGGACGCACCGCCTACGTTTATTATCTGCCCGTCGGCGCCAAGGAGCCGGTCGTCCTCGACGATCAGATCGCACGACCCAACGGCGTCATGCTGACCCGCGACGGCAAGACTCTCATCGTCAACGACACGCTGGGACCGACCGTATACGCCTATGACGTGCTGCCGGACGGCGGCGTCAAGAAAAAGCGCACGTTCGCGCAACTGCTCGATATCCCCGAAGGCAAGGAGAGCGGCGCCGACGGCATGGCGCTCGATCGCGAGGATCGGCTCTATGTCACAACCGTTGCCGGCGTTCAGGTGTTCGATGCGGCCGGCAAGCATCTCGGCACGATCAAGGTGCCGCGTCAGCCGGCCAATGCGGGGTTCGCCGGCCCCGACAAGCGCGTGCTTTACATCACGGCGCGCGAAGGTCTCTATCGCATCAACATGTTGGCGCAGGGACCGGATCGCATCGGCAAATAGCGAGTGCCGATCACGACGTCGGCGTCCAGATCAGACAGGAGACGAAGATGATTGCGACGCTACTCTCGCGCACTGCGATCGGCGTGGTCGCTGCGACCCTGCTGCTGGGCCTATCGGTCCCGCTGCACGCCAAGGATTTCATCAAGGCGGAACGCCCGCAGCAGCGCGGCTATTCCCAGGCGGTGATCACCGAGGGCGGCAAGACCGTGT
>Ga0307281_10000145_pt1 | contig 16696 bp, 14 predicted proteins | sample ER_DNA_120_FD_194486 | JGI IMG/M metagenome (GOLD analysis project Ga0307281, IMG submission 194486) | Bulk soil microbial communities from the East River watershed near Crested Butte, Colorado, United States - ER_DNA_120 | ecosystem: Environmental > Terrestrial > Soil > Floodplain | place...
AGCAGGTCTTCACCCGCTGGGCGTCGATGGGGGTTGCCCATTTCGGGGCGCTGGGAGCCGAGGTCGCACCGGTCCTCGTCCGCGACCGAGCGGCCGCCGACGACCCCGCCGCGGCGCAGGCCGTCGCTGAGGCCGACCTCATCTACCTGTCGGGCGGGAAGCCGGGCTACCTGATGGACGTGCTGGCCGGGAGCGCCGTGGGGCACGCGATCGCGGTCGCCCACGAGCGAGGCGCGGTGCTGGCGGGATGCTCGGCCGGGGCGATGGTCCTGGCCGAGCGGGTCTTCGACTTCCGCCTCAAGCTGGCGCCCTGGCCGCTGGGCTGGCGACTCGGGCTCGGGTTCGTGCCCGGCGCTTCGGTCGTGCCGCATTACGATGCGTGGCGCGAACCGCTGTCCGCCCTCGTCGTCCTCCAGGCTCCGCGCGGGTCGGTCGTGCTCGGGATCGACGAGGGCACCGCGGTCGTGGGTTGCGACGGGGCCTGGCAGGTCCACGGGCGATCGCGGGTCACGCTCTGGCACGGGCGCCGCCGCGATCGCTATCGGGCGGGCGACACATTCCGGTTCTGAGGGGCCGCGGCGGGTCGGGTCCGGGCGGTCCTCGGGTCCCGACCGTTGACTGCAGGTCGACGTACGGAGCCCGAAGGCACCCGGCGGCGTTGTCGGAGCCGCATCCGGTTACCGTGGGTCAACGAACCGTGCGTGAAGGACAGTTCCCGGACGACCGGCGCTCGTTCCGTTGACCACGGGTCAACGTTCCGTCCCGGACGGCGCTGCGGGCCGCGATTTCGAGGCGAATCCGGTGACCGGGAGTCGACGATCCGTTCACGGGCCCGACGCATCCACACTTCGAGAGGGATTCGTTGACCAAGGGTCAACCTTCCGCTGGGACTGCCCAGGGCGCGACCGCCTCGAACCGGATCCGATGACCCCCGGTCAACACCGGACGCGGCGTTGCTCCCGTCGCCCGCCCGGCCCGACGACCTTCAGTCGGGCTTCACCGTCCGGAAGCAGTCCGAGCAGTAGACCGGCCGGTCCATCCGCGGCTTGAACGGGACCTGGGCCTGGTTGCCGCACGACGAGCAGATGACCGCGAAGTACTCGCGGTTCGGCCGGTCGTCGCCGCGCTCGTAGCCGCGCGGGCCACCGATCTCCCGGACGTCATAGCCGCCGTCGCGGCTCGCCCGACGGCTCGCCCGACAGCTGGTGCAGCGCTTCGGGTCGCTGATGAACCCCTTCTGCTGGTAGTACTCCTGATCCGCCGCCGAGTGGATGAATTCCACCCCGCAATCGACGCAGTTCAGGCTTCGATCGACGTAGGTCACGATGCTCCTCCGAGACGCGATTCAGCTTCAGAGGTGCGCCTTCCGGGGGCGGCCGCGTCGGCGGACGGGATGGCGTGGTGGCGGGACGTTGCCGGGAACGCGCTCCCAGGTGCCGATGTGGGGGCCCTGATACGGGGCGCACCGGTGTAGTGACCGGCAGGATACAACGGGTCGCCGAAACGGGCTGGCGACGTATCCGGAGGCCTCCGCGGGCCTCGGGACCACACCCCGGCCGCTCCCGAAACCCGTGTTCGCGGCTGGCGACCGTGCCACCGTACCTGTCACAATGGCCGCCGACATTGGAGTCGGCGAGCGGGGAGTCATGGGGGCGCCTCGCTCGCGCCAACGCCACGGGCATCATCATCGCCCCGGGATCCCGGGGCCGGGGCGTGGCTGACTCCTCGGTCGTCCGATCGGGACCGCGAGGGAGGAAGTCGCACGTCGATGCTCAGGATCATCCACACCGCGGACGTCCATCTCGGCGCGCGGCATGACGATCTCGGCGAGCAGGCGGCCGCCCAGCGGGAATGCCAGTTCGCTGCCTTCAGGGCGGCCGTCGATCTCGCCCTGAGCGAGAAGGTCGACCTGTTCCTGATCGCGGGCGACCTGTTCGACTCGAACGTCCAGCCGCGCCGCTCGGTGGAGCGCGTCGCCGCCGAGCTCGCGCGCCTCGCCGAGTCGAGGATCCGGACGGTCATCATCCCGGGCACCCACGACGTCTACGACCGGGCCTCGATCTATCGCGCGTACGACCTGGCGACGCTGGCCGGTAGCAACCCGGCCGAACCGATGGTCACCGTCCTCGACCCGGACCACCCGTCGATCCATCTCGCCGCGCTCGACACCATCGTCCACGGCCGAGTCTTCGCCACCAAGCGCGCGCCGCACAGCCCGCTGCTCGACCTCGCGAGCGACGTCGTCTCTGCACGTGCCGAGGAGACCCCGGTCACGTGGCACGTCGGCATGGTCCACGGGTCGATCGCCATCCCCGGCAAGACCGACCGCGACGAGGTCGTCATCACCACCGAAGAGATCGCGGCCAGTGGCCTCGACTACCTCGCGCTCGGTCACTGGCATTCCACCCAGAGTGGCAAGGCCGGCGCGGTCGCATACGCCTATTCCGGGGCCCCCGAGGCGGTCGCGCTCGACCAGGATCGAGCGGGCAAGGTCCTCCTCGTCGAGCTCGACGGGCACGCCGCCGAGCGGACGACGACGATCAAAGAGGTGCAGGTCGGGCGGACGCGCTTCGACAAGCTCGAGATCGACGCCGCCACGATCGCCAGTCAGCCGGCTCTCGTCGAGCTCCTGGCGGGCAAGACGGATCCCGATCTCGTGCTCGACGTCCGGCTGGTCGGCGTCCGGCGCGACGACCTCGACCTCGACCTCGACGAGATGGAGATCGCCCTGGCGCCGGCCTTCCTCAAGGTCCGGGTCCGCGACGCTGCCGTGCCGGCACTGACGGAGGGGCCGCTCCCGTCGCCGGACACCATCGCCGGCGCGTTCATCCGCGATCTCGAGGCCAGGATCGCCGTGCTCGAGGCGGCAGGATCCGCCGCCGAAGCCACCGAACAGCGCGACGCCCTCCGGCTGGGCCGGCTGCTGCTCGCGGGACACGAGGTCTCACTGTGAGGATCCGCAAGCTGGTCGGCCGCGACTTCCGCCGCTACCGCACCTTCGACATCGAGCTCGCGCCCGGCCTGACCGTCATCCGCGGGCCGAACGAGGCCGGCAAGACGACCGTCCAGCGCGCGCTCGAGCTCGCGCTCACCAAGCGCGCGACCAGCACCGCGGCGGAGCTCGAGGGCCTCCGACCGTGGGGCGCGCCGATCGACGCCCGCTCGATCATCTCCATCGAGTTCGAGCAGGACGAGGAGGACGGCCAGCACGTCGGGACGCTCGAGAAGACGTTCGCGGGCGCACGGGGCACGGTCCGGCTCGACTACGAGGGCCAATCGATCACCGACCCGGCGATGGCCGACCAGGTCATGGCCGAGCTCACCGGCATGCCCACCGAGGGCTTCTTCCGGTCGACCGCGTCGGTCCACCACTTCGAGCTGAGCGACCTGTCGCGGGACGAGGGCGCCCTGCGCGACCGCCTGCAGGCATCGATCAGCGGCGCCGATCGCGGCACCAGCCGCGCCCGAAAGAAGCTCGACAAGGCGCTCCACGACCTCAATACCCGGGGCGACCGCAACCCCGGCCGGCTCAAGGTGGCCGAGCAGGCGGTCGAGCAGTCCCACGCAGCGCTCGACCAGGGTGAGCTGGCGCTCGCTCAGCTCGAACGCGATCGCGATTCGCTGGCCGGTGCGCGCGACCGGCGAGCCGACGCGGAGACGGCCCTGGCCGAGCGGCGCAGCCTGCTCGAGAAGGCGCGCCAGGCCGAGCGGATCATGACCGAGCGCGACGCCGCGAACGAGCGCTATGAGCGCTACCGCCAGGCGGTCGACGTCGACCTCGAGATCCAGGATCTCGCCAACACGCACCCATCCGCCAGTCCGTTGCCCGTCCTGCGCGGGGCCGTCGAGCGCCTGCGGACGCTCGACGGGCGGATCCGCGAGCTCAGGGCGGCGCTGTCGGGCGAGGTCAGGGTCGATTTCGAGATCGCACCCGAGCCGACGTGGCGGCCGCTGTCGCGCCTGTCGGTCGCGCTCGTCTTCATCGGGCTCGTCATCGTCGGCCTCCCGGTCATCCTCAAGTTCCTTGGCATCGCCGACCTCAGCATCTCCATCCAGGCGATCGGCGCCGCCATCGCGGTCATCGGCGTGGTCGTCGCGGCGGTGGCGCTCTGGCTCCGCCGGAGCTACAAGCTCCAGACCCAGATGCGCGACGTCGAGATCGACCGCCGCCTGCGCGGCCGCTCGGAGATGGAAGCCGAGTTGCGCGACACCGAGTCGAAGGCCGAGTCCCAGCTCGGAGCGCTCGGGCTGACCGACCTGGCCGAGGCCGAGGACCTGCTGGCACGCGAGGAGACGCATGTCGGCCAGATCGACCGGCTGACGGCCCAGCTCGAGGGGCTCGTCGGCAAGGAGCCGACCGAGAGGTTGCCGACGCTGCGTGATGCGGCCGCCCTCGATATCGCCCAGAAGAAGAGCGCGCTCGAGGCGCTCGGTCCGATCGCCAAGGAGCCGCGCGCTCGGGAGCGGCTGGAGGTCGAAGTCCGCGACCAGGAGGGCGCGCTCGAACGCTCGCGCGACGACGAGGCCAACGCCCGGGCCCGGGTCGAGGCCAACACCGTCGACGCCGAGCAGGTCGCCGGACAGGCCGAGCGCCTGGCCGCCTGGCGCGAACAGCTCGCCGCGGCGCAGCGCCGGCAACGGGTCTTCTCGATGACGCTGGCGGCCATCGACCGCGCCGAGCAAGCGACGATGAAGACAGCTACCCGCTACCTGGAGTCGCATATGGTGCGCGACCTGGCGGCCGTGACCGGCGGTCGCTACCGGCGGGTCCGGGTGGACGATCGGACGCTCGACATCGAGATCCACGCGCCGGAGAAGAACGACTGGGTCCCCGTCAGCTCGCTCAGCCAGGGGACGCTCGACCTCGTCTATCTCGTGGCCCGGCTCGGGCTGGTCCGGCTCGTCACCGGCGATCGGCGGCCACCACTCGTCTTCGACGATCCATTCGTGACGCTGGACGATACCCGCGCCGCCCGGGCGCTCGGCCTGCTCAAGTCCATCGCCGCGGACTTCCAGGTCATCTACCTGACGACCTCGCCGCGCTACGACGAAGCGGCCGACGCGGTGGTCATCCTGGACGGACCGACCAGCGTCGACAGCGGGGTGCCCGCGGCCCCCGACGCGGCGCCGGCGACCGGCAAGACCGCCGCGCCCGCCGCCGGCGCGCCCGTGCCCGGCCTCGCGGCACCCACACCGGCGGACACCGCCCGACCCGGACATCGCGCCTGAACGAGCTCGGTTCGGCCCAGGCCGCGACCATCGTCCTGGGCCTGGTCTCGGCGCTCGCCTGGGGCGGCGGCGACTTCGGTGGCGGACTGCTGACCCGGCGCACCGCGCTGTTCGGTGTCGTCTTGCTGTCCCAGCTCGTGGGGATGGCGCTCGCACTCGCCCTGGCGATCGCCCGCGGGGAGACCGCCCCGACAGCGGCCGACCTCGGCTGGAGCGTCCTCGCCGGGGTCGTCGGCGGGATCGGCATCACGGCCCTCTACCGCGGGCTCGCGGTCGGGCGGATGGGTATCGTCGCGCCGGTCACCGGTGTGATCGCGGCCCTGATCCCGGTCACGGCGGGGATCGTGCTCGAGGGGTTGCCGCAGCCCCTCGTGCTGGTCGGGATCGTCCTAGCGGTCCTGGCCGTCGTCCTGGTCTCGCGAGTGGCCGATGACGAACGGAGCGGACCATCCGGGCTCAGCCTCGCACTCATCGCGGGCGTCGCGATCGGCCTGTTCAGCGTGTTCGCCGCCCAGCTCAGCGACGGGCATGCCTTCGGGCCGCTCGTAGTCATCCGCGGGGCCGAGGCGCTGCTCATCGTCGTCGCGGTCATCGTGACGCGGTCCGCCTGGCGCCCGGCGGGACGCCTGGTTCCGGCGATCGCCGCAGTCGGCGTCCTCGACATGGTCGGCAACGGCGCGTTCATCCTGGCGGTCCAGGCGGGCGCGCTGGCCGTCGCGGCCGTCCTGTCGTCGCTCTACCCGGTGACCACGGTCGTCCTCGCGACGATCTTCCTTCGCGAGCGTGTCACGCAGACGCATGCGGTCGGGATCGCCTTGGCGGTGGCCGCGATCGCCTGCATCGCCGCAGGCTCGACCTGACCGGGGCGGCATCCTCGCTGACAGATGGCATGTGGCAGGAGCGTCGGCCGTCGAGGCCGTGTCTGGCCGCCGCTCAGGCCCGCTCCGCGCGCGTGATCAGGTCGGACGCCGCAGGATCCTGACCCGGTCCACCTCGCCCGGGTCACGCAGGACCACGATCTGCCGGAAGCCTTCGCCCCTGAGCGGCGGTGCCGGGCCGTCGAGCGAGGCCCGGACGCCGGCCAGCTGACGGCGCACGACGGCCATGTCCACGGTTCGGGCGGGGCGGGCCGCGTTCCTCGCGACGACCGTCGCGGCGGGCAGATCGAGGACGATCGCGGTCACCGGCACGCCGGCTGCATCGGCTCGGGCGACCAGCGCGCGCCGCGCGGCGGGCTGGACGCTCGTGGCATCGACCACGGTCAGGCGCCGCTCGCCCAACCTCGTCGAAAGCGTGCGATGGAGGAGGACGAAGGCGGCCTTCGTCGCCGCCTGGTCGGCCTCGTCGCCCGAGACGATCGCTCGGAAGCGGTCCGACGACAGGATCTCGTCGGCGGCGAAGTGGCGAGCCGCGAACGTGGATTTGCCAGAGCCTGCGGCGCCGACCAGGACGATCAGGCTCGGGTCGTCGACCTCGATGTCGGCCATCGCCTAGGAGGCCGTGCGCCGGACCTCGTAGCCGCCGCCCTCCGCCACGCGGATCTCGTAGGCGGGCTGGTCGTACAGAGCCGGCCCGCGACGGACATGACCGTCGCTGAGCCGGAAGCGCGAGCCGTGCCACGGACACTCGATGCAGCCATCGACGACCGTGCCCTCCGCCAGCGGCCCGCCGGCGTGGGCGCAGACCGCGTGCAGCGCGTGGACCGTATCGCCCAGGCGGACCAGCGCGAGGTCGTTGATGCCGGCCTTGACCTTGGTCGGGGTGGCCTCCGGGAGTGTCGCGAGGTCGGTCAGCGCACCGGTATCCAGCTTGACCCACTTCGTGCCGGCGCCACGGAACGCATGCCGGCTGACCATGTTGCCGAGCAGGTAGACCACGTCGCCACCGATGTACGCGGCGGCGATGACGATCAGGAAGGCGATGACCCCGAGGGCGACCGCGATCGTCCGGTCCGACCCGCCCGTCGCCCGCAACCCGAGCGAGACCAATAGGATCACCAGGGCGACGACCATCAGCGTGGCATGGGTCGTGGCGCGGGTCCGCGCCGTGCCGTCGGTGTCGGTGTAGTCGGCCGCGCCGGCCACCGCGGCGGCGAGCATGAACAAGATCGTCGCCACGAGGGCGATGTCGGCCGCCGCGGTCTGCCCAGCGATATCGAGGATCACCGTCAGCAGCAGGGTGCCGATCGGGATGTCGGTCGCCGCCGAGTGGAGGGGATGGCCGAGCCAGACGCCGTTGAGCAGGTCCTTGACCGGACGGATCGGGTGGAAGAGCGCGCTCAGCCAGCGATGGTTGAAGTCGCCGAAGGGTCGCGCCCAGCCATCCTGCGCCGCGACCAATCGAGCCAGCAGTCGGCTCATCCCGATACCTCCCGGGCGAGTGTATCCACAGACCGTCCACATCGCGCGCAAGTTCGGGGATAACTCGTGGCAGGCCCTTCACAAGTTCGTGGACAAGCCCGTTGTGGCGGCACGGGCCCGGGCCGTACATTTCGTCTTGCCCGAAGGGGCAGGTTGAACCGCCAGACCAGTTCGAGGAGTGATCCTCGGGACGGTCCCGGGAACCAGGTTCGCAGGCAGCAATGCAGGCGAGCGAGGGACTCGGCGACGACCAGGAACTGCGGACTTGTTCGTAGTTTCAGGACCCGTTGAACGGAGGTCCCCACCAGTTCCTTCGGGCGCTTTCGTGTGTCCGGGACGCGCCGACGCGTCATCCGCTAGGCTCCGGGACGTGCCCACGTCCGAACCCGTGATCCCGGCCTCGTCGCGTCCGGCCCAGGACTGGCGGATCCTGGTCGCGGTCTTCTGGGTCACCTCGATGGTCGAGGGCCTCGGGGTCAGCCAGATCTTCGCCCTGCTGCCGACCTACCTGCGCCAGATGGGCGTCCCGGACAGCCAGCGGCTCGCGTTCGTCGGGATCTTCAGCGCGCTGATCTTCGTGGTCGGCATGCCACTCGTCCCGCTCTGGGGCGCGTGGGCCGACAAGTACAGCCGCAAGGTGGTCATCGTCCGGAGCGCCTTGGTCGAGGCGGTCGTCTTCGCGGGCGTCGCCCTCGCGCGCGAGCCGTGGCAGGTCGCGCTGGCGATGCTGCTCATCGGCTTCCAGTTGGGCAATACCGGGGTCATGCTCGGCGGGATCCGCGACGTGACGCCACGCCCCCGGATGGGGACGACCATCGCCATCTTCGGGATGTCGGGCGCCGTCGGCTTCGCGGTCGGGCCGGCGCTCGCCGGGATCCTGATCGACGGCTTGGGCTGGTCGCTGCCGGCGGTCTTCGCCCTGTCGTCGCTGTTCTCGATCGGGACGGCGTTCCTGGTCACGTTCGGGTCGAAGGAGATCCGACCGGAGATCGTGCCGACGGGCCGGATCGTCGACCTCGCGTTCGCCAACCTGCGTGGCGTGCTCACCGACCGCGCCACCCGCCGGATCTTCACGATCTTCGGGGTCTCGTTCGTGGCCATCCAGATGAGCCGGCCGTACATCCCTGTCCTCGTCGAGCAGATCGCCGGCCGCGGGCCAGGCCTCGCCTCGGCGATCGCCCTCGTCGCCGGCACCGCGGCGCTCGTCGGCGCGCTCGTCTCGCCGCTCGGCGGCGTGATCGGCGACCGGGTCGGCTTCCGGCCGGTCCTCGTGTCGGCCCTCGCGGGGGCCGGTGTCGTGGTCGTCCTGATGCCGGTGATGCCGTCGGTCGGGGCGTTGGCCCTGCTCGCGGTCGTGTTGGGTGCCTCGACCGCGACGATCAGCTCGATGATCTTCGGGTTGCTGGCCACGGAGCTGCCGGCCGACCGGCGGTCGGCGGCGCTCAACCTCGTCTACCTGCCGCTCTATGCGGCCGGGATCATCGGCCCGGCGGTGGGCGCGCTGGTGGTCTCCATCAGCGGGATCCAGGGCCTCTTCCTGGTCGCCGGCGGCATCTTCCTGGTCGGCGCCGTGACGATCCTGTCGCGCCATGGCCCCGCCAAGGCCCCTACCGAGGTCACCGCGGCGGATCGCCCACCGACACCCGTCCAGTTCTGAGCGTCCGGGCGCGGTCCACCCCGGCGGGTCGGCGGCATCGGCCGTCGGACGCGGCGGCTACGATGGTGTCGTGCCCAATCTTGCGTTCCCACGACCGCTGCCGCGCCCTCGGGGTCGTCACCGGGCCGACCTGGTCGACCCGGTCACCTCGCTGGACGTCTCGACCCCTGAGATCATCGAGACGGCGGGGATCCGCTGGATCCATATCGAGTCGCCGCGGATGTCGGACCGTGACTGGCTCGAGGCCAACTTCGACTTCCACCCGCTCGACTACGAGGACATCTACTCGCGCAACAACCGGCCCAAGCTCGACCAGTACGACGACTACGTGTTCATCGTCCTGCACTTCCCGATGTACGAGAAGGAGACCGGCCGGATCCTAACCGCCGAGCTCGACCTGTTCATGGGCCCGGACTACCTGATCACGATGCCGAACATCCCGCTCCCGCCGCTGGCGGCGATGTTCGAGCGCTACCGCGAGAAGGAGGACCTGCGCGAGGCGACGTTCTCGAAAGGGACTGGCTACCTGCTCTACAAGATCGTCGACACCTGCGTGGACGCATCGTTCCCGATGCTCCGCAAGATGGCGCTCAAGCTCGATCGCATCGAGGACAGCATCTTCGAGGGTCGCTCGACCGAGGTCGTCCGCGACATCTCCGAGGAGAAGCAGGAGATCATCAACTTCCGGAGGATCGTGCGCCCGCAACGGGCCGTGCTGCGCGACCTCGAGCGGACCAAGCAGCGCTACCTCCAGGAGGAGCTCGAGATCTACTTCGACGACATCTCCGATGCCGCCGAACGGATCTGGGACACGCTCGAGAACTACAAGGAGGTCATCGAGGCGCTCGAGTCGACCAACGAATCCGTCCTGTCGCATCGGCTGAACGACTCGTTCCGGATCCTGACCGCGGTGAGCGTCGTGCTCCTGCCGCTGACGCTGATCGCCAGCATCTTTGGGATGAACGTGCCCGTCCCCGGCGAGAACCAGGAGTTCGCGTTCCTCGGGATCATGCTGATGATGGGGGTGCTGCTCATCCTGCTGGTCGCCTATTTCCGGCGGCGCGGCTGGTTGTAGGGTGTAGCAAGGCCACGACAATGCGGCGCATACGCGGACAACGAGATGGCACACGCAGGACCACTCGAAACAGGGCGCAAGGCCTTCACCCGACAGGCATGGGGCGATGCGTTTCGGGGGCTATCCGCGGCCGACAGCGCGGCGCCGCTCGATGTCGACGACCTCGAGCGTCTCGCGCTCAGCGCCCACCTTCTCGGCCGGACCGACGATGCGAGTCGGGCCTGGGAGCGGGCCTATCACGCGGCCATCGCACGTGGCTCGACCGCGCGCGCTGTCCGGCACGCGTTCCACCTGATCATGGGTTTCGGTCAGCGCGGGGAGTTCGCCCAGGCCGGGGGTTGGCATTCGCGTGCAACCGGGATCCTCGATTCGGAAGGTCTGGACGTCGTCGAGCGAGGCTACCTCCTGATCCCCGAGGCATTGCTCGCGCTCCAGAAGCACGACCCCGCGACGGCGTTCGGCCTGTTCGAGCGCGTCGCCGCGCTGGCGGATCGCTTTGGGGACCCGGACCTGGCCACCTTTGGTCGTCTGGGCCGCGGCCAGACACTCATCGCCCTGGGTGAGCCGGCTCGCGGCGTGGCGCTGCTCGACGAGGCGATGGTCGCGGTGACGAGCGGCGAGGTGTCGCCGATCACGGTCGGGACCGTGTATTGCACGGCGATCGAGGCGTTCGGCGAGGTGTACGACCTCCGTCGCGCACAGGAATGGACGGCCGCGCTCAGCGCCTGGTGCGACGCCCAGCCCGATCTCGTCCCGTTCCGCGGTCGGTGTCTCGTGTACCGGACCGAGATCATGGAGTTCCACGGACGATGGCGCGACGCCGATCGCGAGGCCCAGCGGGCATATGCCTGGCTGTCGCGACCGCCGATCGAGCCGGCTATCGGCGAGGCCCACTACCGCCGCGCCGAGCTCCATCGCCTGCGCGGCGATCATGCCGCCGCCGAGGTCGAGTATCGGGAGGCCAGTCGGTGGGGACGCCGACCTGACCCTGGCCTCGCGCTCCTGCGCCTGGCCCAGGGTGACAGCACGACCGCGGCCGCGTCGATCCGCCGCGCGCTCGACGATGTCGGCGGTGTGCCGCGGGCGCGCCAGCTCGAGCCGTTCGTCGAGATCATGCTCGCCATCGGCGATCTCGGGGACGCACGAACGGCCACCGATGAGCTCGCCGCGATCGCCGATCGATCGGGGGCTGCACTGCTGCTCGCGCTGGCAGCACGAGCGGAGGGCGCGGTCCGCCTGGCGGGTGGCGACGCGCGAGGCGCCCTTACCGTGCTCCGCGAGGCCGCGACGCGCTGGCAAGAGCTCGACGCGCCGTACGAATCGGCCCGCGTTCGCGTCCAGATCGGTCGCGCGTGCCGAGCCCTGGGCGACGGCGACGGCGCGGAGCTCGAGTTCGACGCCGCCCGACGGGTGTTCGCCGAGCTCGGTGCGGCCCCGGACCTGGATCGCCTCGACCACCTCGTCGACGCCGGGGCGCCGATGATCCCGGGCGGGCTGACCGGGCGCGAGTTGGAGGTGTTGCGACTCGTCGCACTCGGACGGACCAACCGGGAGATCGCCGCCGAGCTGGGTATCAGCGATCGGACGGTCGACCGCCACGTCAGCAACGTCTATGGCAAGCTCGATGTATCGTCGCGCGCTGCCGCCACAGCCTTCGCCTACGAGCACGGCCTGAGCTGAGCGCCGCGGTACCCACACCACACCGTCGTCCGTTTGGGTAGTTCCGCCGATGCGGCGACGCAGCGGCCACGCGTACGGTCTTCCACGGCGACCGGATCCTCCGGTCGCCTCCGACACCGAAGGCCGAGGGCAGCACGATGGATCGCACGAACGATGGACAGCGGATCGACACGATCGTCATCGGCGCCGGGCAGTCGGGCCTGTCGGCGGGCTACCACCTCGCCAGGCGCGGCGTGCCGCACGTCATCGTCGATGCCGATGCGCGCATCGGCGACCACTGGCGCCAACACTGGGACTCGCTCCGGCTGTACAGCCCCGCCAGGTCCGATGGGCTGCCGGGCATGCGCTTTCCGGCGTCCGGCTACCACTACCCGACTGGCCGTGAGATGGGCGACTACCTCGAGGCCTATGCCGCGCGCTTCGACCTTCCGGTGCTCAGCGGGACGCGCGTCGACGCCGTGCGATCGCTGACGGGTCCCGACGGTGGCTTCGTCGTCACGGCTGGGGAGCGGCGGTTCGAGGCCGCCCGGGTCATCGTCGCGACTGGTGCATTCAACCGGCCGCACGTCCCCGAACTCGCGATCGAGCTCGACCCGTCGATCCACCAACTGCACTCGAGCGAATACCGGAACCCGGCCCAGCTGCGCGATGGCGCGGTCCTGGTCGTCGGGGTCAGCCACTCGGGCGCGGACATCGCATTCGAAGCCGCCCGGACACATCGCACGATGCTGGCGGGTCACGCTCACGGGCAGCTCCCGTTCCGTGTGATCGACACGTGGCGGGCCCGGATTGTCTGGCCAGTGGTGGTCTTCGTGGCCAGCCACCTGCTGACGATTCGCACGCCGGTCGGCCGCAAGATGGCGCCGCTCGTGCGGATGGGTGGCGCCCCGCTGCTGCGCATCCGCAGCGGTGACCTCGCGGCGGCGGGGGTCGAGCGCCACGACGCCAAGGTGGTCGGCGTCACCGACGGCAAGCCAACCCTCGACGACGGGACCGTCCTCGACGTCGCCACCGTCATCTGGTGCACAGGCTTCCGACCCGACTACCGCTGGGTCGACGTGCCGGGCTTCGTCGGCGTAGACGGCTGGCCCACGGGCGCCCGTGGCGTCGCCGCGTCGCCACCCGGGTTGTACTTCCTGGGTGTCCCGTTCACTTACGGGTTCACCTCGATGCTGGTGGCGGGGGCCGGACGGGATGCCGGCTACGTCGTCGATCGGATCGCGGAAGCCGTCCGCGGCGAGGCGTCGACGCGCCGGATTCCTGCGGCATCTGCGGCGCGCTAGGTGTGCCGGCCACCAACTCTGGGTCGAGGACACGCCTCGGGACTGCCGGCCGGTCGAGCGGCCCCAGGCCGCACCGACCTACCCCGTCAGGCCGGCAGGTCGCGCTCGGCGGGTCCGACGTAGTTGACGTCGGGGCGGATCAGCCGGTTGTCGGTGGCCTGCTCGAGGACGTGCGCGGTCCAGCCGGCATGTCGCGACAGCGAGAATGCAGCCGGGAAGAGATCGGGCGCGAGACCGACACCCATCAGGACGGGCGCCGCGTAGTACTCGACATTGGTCTTGAGCGCCCGTTCGGGGTGCTTCTCGGCCAGGACGCGCAGGACGACATCCTCGATCTGGATGGCGTTCTCCAGCCAGTCCGGCCGGTGTTCCATCCCCTCGGCCACCTTGCGCAGGGCGGCGGCTCGCGGGTCGTCGGCCCGATAGATACGATGCCCGAAGCCCATCAGCCGCTCACCGCGGTCGATCGCCTCGCGGATCCACGCCTCGGCGTGTTCCGCCGAGCCAATCTCGGCGAGCTGGTCGACGACCTCGGACGGCGCACCGCCGTGGAGCGGTCCCTTGAGCGTCCCGATCGCCGCGGTCACGGCCGACGCGACGTCCGACCGGGTCGAGGTCACGATCCGCGCCGTGAAGGTGGAGGCGTTGAAGCCGTGCTCGGCGCCGACGACGAAGTACGCGTCGAGCGCCCGGGCGGTGGCCGCATCCGGACGGACGCCGTTGAGCTGGTACAGGAACCCCTCGACGAGATCGAGCGACGGATCCGGTTCGATCGGGTCCTTGCCCGTCCGCAGCCGCGCGAACGCGGCCAGCGCGGACGGTGAGAAGGATGTCAGGGCGCGGGCTTGGTCGATCGTCGGTGGGTAGGGCAGGTCCTTCGATGCGCCCCAGGCGGACACCGCGGTCCGCAGGGCGTCCATCGGTTTGGTCGTGGGCGGCAGCGCGCGCAGCGCCGTCAGGACCGCCGCCGGGATCGGACTGGTCGGGAGGCGATGCCCGGGATCCCAGTCGCCGGTCCATAGCAGGTTGGCGACGGCGGGATAGGTGCCACGCTCGACGAGGTCGCCGATGCGGTACCCGCGGTACAGCAGCCGGCCGCGCTCGCCGTCGACGAGGCTGAGGCTCGTCTCGCCGGCGACGACGCCCATGAGACCGGGGGAGAACGGTCGGCTTGCCAAGGCGGTATCTGCGGCGGTGGTGTCGGTCATCGGTCGATGGTAGCCCCGCGCCTTAGCGGCCGCTCATCGCGTCGAGGACGAGGCGGACGACGACCGAGCCCAGGACCGCCACGACCACGGCGGCGATGAAGCCCTGGACGTCGGTGAACCCCATCGCGTTCGCGAGCCAGCCACCGATCACCCCGCCGAGGATGCCCACGACGACGTTGGGCAGGCAACCTCGGGCGGTCTTGGCGCCGACGAGGGCGCCGGAGATCGCGCCGGCAAGAAAGCCGACGACGACCCACCCAACCGGATTCATCTCAAGCATCGGGGACGATTCTGTCACCTCCGCGTGGCGCGGGACGGCGCCACGATCCTCGGTTCCGGCGTGGCGCGGGACGGCTCGGGACGGGGTGGGTGCGCGCCCGGCTCAAGCGAGGAACGCCTCCACTGCCTCGACCATGACGTCAGGATGCGTGTGATGGGCCGCGTGCCGGGCGCCGGCGATGACGACCACCCGACCGTCTGCCAGGCGCTCGTCGAGGGCCTTGGTCGCGTCGCGGAAGACCGGCAGGCTGTCGCCGCCGAGCAGCTGGAGCACCGGCTGACGGACGACGCCGAGCCGCTCGAGCGACGCCGCCGGATCCGCCTCGGCCTCGAGCTCGCGCAGGATCGAGCCGGCGGCCGCCGCCCGGACCGGCCAGATCGGGTCCGCCCGGTAGGCCGCCAGGTCGGCCGTGGACATCCCGACGACATCGGTCAGGAAGAGCGCGAGCGCCCCGTCGCGGTCACCGCCTGCCAGCCGGTCGCGGAGTCGCGACTCGATCCCGGTCGGCTGGTAGGCCGATCCGGCCGGCGCCGGCGCGCCTTCGTACGACACGACCCGACGAATCGTCCCGGTCAGCAGCGCCGCCCCGAGTGCGCAACGCCCGCCGTACGAGTGGCCGAACACGTCGACCGCCGCACCCGAACCGGCGGCGAGCATCTCGGCGACGGCCGCCACGTCCTCGTATTCGCGTTCGATCGCGTACGCGGGTCCGTCACCCGACGCGCCGCGCCCGCGCCGGTCGATGGCATGGACCGTGAACCGCGCGGCGAACCGCGGCCCGACCACCCGGAACGTTGTGTGGTCCGCGCTCGCACCGTGAACGAGGATCAGCGGCGGCCCGCCGCCCGTGCTGAACACCGCGATCGGCGTCCCGTCGAACGACCGGACGATCCGCGACGGCCCGGCAGTCACGATCGCGCGGGCAGAGCCGCCGCGGCCGCCTCGTCGAGGATCCAGGTCGCGCCTGAGCGGCGGGCCAGCTGGCTCGGCCAACGTCGAGGGTCGCGCTCGCGTCCGAGGACCGTGGCGACCACCTCGGCCTTGTCGGCGCCGGTCACGACCACCAGTACGACCCGCGCGGCCCCGACGACCGCCGGGTTGAGGGTCACCCGTTCGAGATGCGGCTCGATGTGCGTCGGGGCCGGGATCGCGAGTGCCAGCTCGGTCGAATCGAGGGCCGGTGACCCCGGGAAGACCGACAGGATGTGCCCGTCCCCGCCGACCCCGAGCAACAGCAGGTCGAATGCGGGCCAGCCGTCCACCTCGGGAAGACCCGCCGCCCGCAGCTCGTCGGCCAGCGTCGCCGCACACCACGCCGCCCCGCGCCCGCGGCCGATGGCCTCGCCGGTCGGGAAAGGGTGCACATGGTCGGGGGCGATGCGGACGCCGCGGTCGAAGCCGCCGGCGGTCCCTTCCTCCCGGCTGCCGAAGTCGAGCATCACGTCCTCGAATGGTTTGACATTCGAGCTCGGGTGGTCGCGTGGGACGTAGCGGTCGTCGCCCCACCAGACGTGGACAGCGCCCCAGTCGACGGCGTCGAGGAGCGGCGGCTCGACCAGTCGCCGGTAGATCAAGACGGGTGCCGAGCCACCGGTCGTCGCCCAGTCGGCCCGAGCGCGACGCATGATCGCGCTGTCCAGCGCCGAGACGATCCGTCCCGCCGCCGCGGTCGCGGCGGACTCCGGATCGGCGACGACGACGATCTCCGGTTCCGTCACGCCGCAGCTCCACCCGGCCCGATGATCTCGGCCGCGGACCGCAGGGCCCCGACCGCGACCGGATCGCGCCCGCCGGATTCGATGGCCTCGGCCAGCAGGTCGACCTCCGTCCGACGCGGCGCGCGGAACGAGCGGTCGAACGCCTCGACCCCATCGCGCCAGACCCGGACGTGGACGGTCTCGGCCTCGGCGGTCACGTCGGCCCG
>Ga0307281_10000146_pt1 | contig 16585 bp, 12 predicted proteins | sample ER_DNA_120_FD_194486 | JGI IMG/M metagenome (GOLD analysis project Ga0307281, IMG submission 194486) | Bulk soil microbial communities from the East River watershed near Crested Butte, Colorado, United States - ER_DNA_120 | ecosystem: Environmental > Terrestrial > Soil > Floodplain | place...
ATAGCCGGTCCCGCAGCCGTCCACCCAACCGCTCGGCCCGTGCCGGGATCTGGTCGGCGACCAGCAGCTCGAGCACGGCATTGGCCGCGGCCAGGGCCACCGGATTGCCGGCGAAGGTCCCGCCCAATCCCCCGACGTGGGCGGCATCCATGATCTCGGCCCGGCCGGTGACCGCGCCGAGCGGCAGTCCGCCCGCGAGCGACTTCGCGGTGGTGATGAGGTCGGGCGCGAGATCGTAGTGTTGGGCGGCGAACATCCGTCCGGTGCGGCCGAAGCCGGTCTGGATCTCGTCGTCGACCAGCACGATGCCGTGGTCGCTGCAGAAGGCGGCGAGCATGGCGACGAACTCGGGTGGCGCGGGAACGAATCCGCCTTCGCCGAGCTGCAGCTCGATCACCACCGCGGCGACCGACTCCGGGTCCACGTGCGACGCAACCAGCATCTCGAAGGACTTCCGCGAGGCGCGACAGCACGGGGTGGAGCCGCCCGATTCGCAGCGGTAGCAGTAGGGATAGGGGAGGCGGTACACCTCGGGCGCGAACGGACCGAACCCCTTCTTGTAGGGCATCACCTTGGACGTCAGCGTCATGCCGAGCAGGGTGCGGCCATGAAACGCATGCTCGAAGCACAGCACCGCGTCTCGCTTGGTGTGGTAGCGGGCGATCTTGACGGCGTTTTCAACGGCTTCGACCCCGGAGTTGACGAACATCGTCTTCTTGGGGAAGGTCCCGGGCGCGAGCGCGTTGAGCCGCTCGGCGGCGACGACGTAGGGCTCGTAGGCGGTCACCTGGAAGCAGGTGTGGATCAGCCGGTCGAGCTGGGCGTGGGCGGCCGCCACCACCACCGGGTTGCAGTGCCCGGTGTTGAGCGTCCCGATGCCACCGGCAAAATCGATCAGGCGGTTGCCGTCCACGTCGGTCACGAGGGCGTTTTCCCCCGTGGCGATGGCGATCGGCGCCGTGAGCGGCACACCACGCGGCACCGCCTGCTGCCGGCGCGCGATCAGCGACCGGCTGCCGGGGCCCGGGATCTCGGTGACCAGCCTGATGGCACCCATCGCCGGGAGAAACTAGCCGCCGAGCGGCATTGCGAAAGCCCGACCCTCGTGTACCATATTTCGCGAATCCCGCAATTCACGGTCCTTATGAGGAGGCACGGCCATGGTGGGTGGACGCTGGCGCAGGTACGTCGCGCTCGGAGCGGCATGTGCGTTGCCATTCGCCGCGGGCTGCAAGGGCAAGGAAGGCGGGGCCGGCGGTGGGGCGGCAACGAAGATCGTCATTACGCCGACCGGTGACGCCATGGCGGACGCGAAGACCTTCCTCGCCAAGCTGTGCCCGCAGCCGATCGGCGGCGAGCTCAACTTCATGGTGTGGGAAGGGTACACCGACACGCTCTTCGCCAAACCGTTTGAGGATCAATGCGGCGTGAAGCTCAACTCGACCTACATGGGGTCGAGCGACGAGCTGGTCGCGAAACTGCACGCCGGCGGCGCGGGGACGATCGACCTCGTCTCGCCGTCGAGCGACGCCGTCACCCAGATCATCCAGGCCGGACTGGCTCAGCCGCTCGATCTCACGCGGATTCCGAGCTACGGCGATCTCATGGCCAGCTTCCGCGCCCTCTCCATGGCGAAGAAGGGGGACACGACATACGGCCTGCCCTGGGCGTTCGGCCCCAATCCGCTGGTCTTCGACACGGCCAAGGTCACGCCGGCGCCGACGTCCTGGAACGTGCTGTTCGACCGCAAGTACCGCGGCCGTGTGACCGTCCAGGACGATAAGGCGACCCTGTGGATGATCGCGCAGCTGCTCGGCATGGATGACCCCAACGACCGCAGTCATATCTACAACCTGAGCGACGCGGAGCTGGCCCGCGTCCACGCCAAGGCGCTGGAGCTGCGGCCGCAGATCCGGAAATACTGGGCGACCGCCGGGGACATGACCCAGCTGTTCCAGGGTGGTGAAGTCGTGATGGGCGAGGGCTGGCCGCTCATGACCGCGCAGCTGCGCCAGGCGCACTACCCGGCCGGCGAGGTGATCCCGCAGGAAGGGACCACGGCGTGGGCCGATCACTGGGTCCTGACCACCGGCGCCAAGAACTTGAACGCGGCTTACGCGTGGCTCGAATACGCGGCGCAACCGTTCACCCAGAAGCTGATGGCGGATGTGACCAACTACATCGTGGCCAACCCGGCGGCCAAGACCTACATGAGCCCGGCCCAGGTCGAGACACAGCGGGATATCGCCGACTACGGAACGCGGGTGAACTTCTGGCAGTGGAGTCCGATTCAGGACAAGTACGTCGAGATCTGGAATCAGGTGAAGGCTGGTAAGTAGCGGAGTCCGCAACGGCGTGGGATGTGGGATGTGGCACGTGGCGAGGGCCGTCACCTCCCGCGATTCCCTTCTCCACATCCCATGCCCGGCTTCCTGCCTCCGGTGACCCCCCCACTCGTCGAGCTGCGTACCGTCACGAAGCGATTTGGCGACTTTGTGGCGGTGGACGACCTGTCGCTCGCGATCGCGGGCGGCGAGTTTCTCACGCTGCTCGGCGCGTCGGGCTCCGGCAAGACGACCACGCTGCGCATGATCGCCGGCTTCGAGCAGCCGACGACCGGCGCAATCTGGATGGACGGACAGCCGATCCACGCCCTGCCGCCGTACAAGCGCCACGTCAATACCGTGTTTCAGAACTACGCCCTGTTTCCCCACATGAGCGTGCGCGACAACGTCGCGTACGGCCTCCGCATGCGGGGCGTCGCGAAACCGGAGATCGCCGAGCGCGTGGATGCCGCGCTCGCCATGGTCCACCTCGAAGCGCTGGAGAGCCGGGCGCCGCGCCAGCTCTCCGGCGGCCAACAGCAGCGTGTGGCCCTCGCCCGCGCGCTCGTGAACCGGCCCAAGGTGCTGCTGCTCGACGAGCCGCTCGGCGCCCTCGACTTGAAGCTGCGCAAGGAAATGCAGCTCGAGCTGAAACACCTGCAGACCCAGGTCGGGATCACGTTCCTGTACGTGACCCACGACCAGGAAGAAGCGCTCACCATGTCGGACCGGATCGCGCTGATGCGCGCCGGGAAGATCGAGCAGCTCGGGACGCCGCGCGAGATCTACGAGCGACCGGCCACCCGCTACGCCGCCGACTTCATCGGGGAGACGAATCTGCTCGCGGCCCGCGTGCGCGCGGCCGTCCCGGGCCGGCTCACGCTCGAGATCGAGGGCCAGGCGCTCGAGGTCCCCGCCCCGGCTAGCTCCGTCGCCCCGGGGCAGGAGGTGTGGCTCTCGGTACGACCCGAAGTCATGACGATGGTCGACGCAACGCCGCCTGCCGGGCACAATTCGCTCGAGGGCACGGTCGAAGAGGGCATCTACGCGGGGTCGCTCACCCGGCTGCGCCTGCGCCTGCCGGGCGGCAGCGCGCTGGTGTTGCACCTCGCGCCCACCGGCACGGCGCGCGCCGCCGGTGCACACGCGCGCGTCGCCTGGCCGGCCGATCGCGGCGTCTGCCTCGTCGCCTGACCGGATGACCGCCCGGTCCCTCCCCGCCCCGGACTCGCGCCTCACCTGGCTCGACCGGCTGCGTGCCCGGCCGCGCGCGCGCACCGCGCTCGCCGCCGCGCTCCCGGTGGGATGGGTGACGGTGTTCCTGTTCCTGCCCTATCTGCTGCTCTTGATCCATTCGTTCTGGCGGCTCGACGAACACCAGGTCATCGTGCATCAGTGGACGCTGGCGTCCTACCGCCGCTTGTTCACGACCGACGTCTATCCGGCGACGATCCTCTTTTCGGCCCGCATCGCGCTCTCGGTCACCCTGCTCTCGCTGGTGCTCGCTTTCCCGCTCGCCTACCTCCTCGCCTTCAAGGTCCGGCGCTACAAGAACCTGATGTACATGGCGGTGATCATCCCGCTGTGGGTGAGTTATCTGGTGCGGGCCTATGCCTGGAAGATCATTCTGGGACAGGAGGGCATCCTGAACGGGCTGCTCGCCCAGCTCGGGCTGATCCACGAACCGCTCCAGTTCCTGCTCTACAGCAAGTGGGCGGTGATCATCGCGCTCACCCACATCTACACGCCATTCACCCTGATGCCGATTTACGCGGTGCTCGAGGCGATCCCGCCCAGCTTGAAGGAAGCCTCGCAGGACCTCTACGCCGGCCGGTTCCAGACCTTCGTCCACGTGATTCTGCCGCTCGCACTCCCCGGCGTGCTCGCCGGCAGCACCTTCGCCTTCGTGCTCAGCATGGGCGACTTCATCGCCCCGCAGCTGCTGGGCGGCAACGACAGCGCGCTCATGGTCTCCAACGTCGTGGTCAGCCTGTTCGGCGTGGCCTACAACTGGCCGCTCGGCGCCGCCGTGTCGGTGGTCATGCTCGCGCTGGTGGTCACGCTGCTCACCATCGCCAATCGCCTGGAGGAGCGCTTCAACTACCGCGGCGAGCGCGGGCGGGCCATGAAGACCGACGCGTTGGCGGCCGTGGTCACCGAGAGCCGCGCATGACGACCTCCCGCACCGGGCGCGGCGACTGGCTCTCGCGTGGACTGTGGCTCGCGGGGATCGCGGTGTTCGTATTCATCTACGCCCCGCTCCTCGTCGTCGTGCTGTACTCGTTCCACGATTCCCGCATCATCGCCTGGCCGCTGCACCTCGGGACGCTGAGCTGGTACGGCGTGCTCTGGCACGACCGGGGAATGGTGGATGCCGTGGTGGCCAGTCTCAAGCTCGCCCTGCTCGCGGTGGTGATCGCGCTGGGTATAGGCGTCCCCGGCGCGTTCCTCCTGGACCGCTACGAATTTCCCGGGAAGGCCCTGTTCCAGCGCCTCGTCCTGCTGCCCCTCATTTTGCCGGGAATCATCACCGGCGTTTCCCTGCTGACGTTCTTCACTTTCATCGGCTTGCCGCTCTCCGCCGGGTTTCCCTACGTCCCGGGATGGCCCGTCGTGCTGGGGCACGGCACCGCGCTCGTGTCCGTCGTCGTGACCCAGGTGTTCGCCCGACTCCAACGGTTGGACCGCTTTCAGGAGGAGGCGTCGATGGACCTCTACGCCGACGCCTGGCTGACGTTCTGGCACGTCACCCTGCCCAATATCCGCACCGCGATGCTCGGCGCCGCTCTCCTGGTGTTCACCTTGAGCCTGGACGAGATTGCGGTCACCTTCTTTCTCATCGGGCGGCAGAACACCATTCCGCTCCAGATCTGGGGACTGTTGCGGCGCGGGATCACACCCGAAGTGAACGCCATCTCGACCATCATCTTTCTGGTCTCCGTCGTCGTCATCGTCATCTGGGCGCGCCTGATGCACGACCCGCAAGGAGCGAGAGCATGACCGCGAAATCGCATCAGATGTACGTCGGTGGGCAGTGGGTGAGCGCCGCGCACGGCAAGACCATGGACGTGCTCGACCCGGCGACCGAGGCGGTGATCGCGACGGTGCCGGCCGCTGGCGCCGCCGACGTCGACCGTGCGGTGCAAGCGGCACGCGCGGCCTACACCGGGGGGTGGAAGGAGGCGACGGCCCAGGAGCGGGGCCGGGTCCTGCTCCGCCTGGCCGAGCGGTTGCGGGCCCGCAAGGCGGAGCTCGCCGAGATCGAGACCCGGAACAACGGCAAACCGATCGTCGAGTCCGAATACGACGTCGACGACACCGCCACCTGTTTCGAATACTACGGAGGCCTCGCCACGAAAATTCACGGTGAGGTGCTCCCGGTCCCCGCGCAGGCCCTGGCCCTGGCGCTGCGGGAACCGGTCGGCGTGGCCGGACAGATCATTCCCTGGAACTATCCGCTGCTGATGGCTGCCTGGAAGCTGGCGCCGGCGTTGGCCGCGGGCTGCACGTGCGTGCTGAAGCCCGCCGAGCAGACGCCCCTGTCGATCCTCGCGCTGGCCAGGGATTTCGAGGACGTCGGGATCCCCAAGGGGGTGGTCAACATCGTCACCGGCGACGGCCCCGAGGCCGGGGCGCCGCTCGTGGCCCACCCGGACATCAACAAAATCGCGTTCACGGGCAGCCAGGCGGTCGGGAAGCTGATCATGAAGAGCGCCGCCGACACGCTGAAACGCGTCACGCTCGAGCTGGGCGGCAAGTCTCCGAACATCTTTTTCGCCGATTCGGATTTCGAGAACGCGGTGGACGGCGCTCTGTTCGGCTGCTTCGTGAACCAGGGCGAGGTGTGCTCGGCCGGGAGCCGCGTGCTCGTGGAGCGCTCGATCTACAAGAAATTCGTGGACGCCGCAGCCGAGAAGGCCAAGAAGATCCGCGTCGGCCCGGGTATGGACCGGCAGTACAACATGGGCCCCCTCGTCTCCAAGGAGCAGTACGACCGTGTGGTGGGCTACCAGGCGGTCGGGAAGCGCGAGGCGAAGGTGGCCGCCGGCGGCGGCCAGGTGACGAGCCACGGCAAGGGCTATTACGTCGAGCCGACGATCTTCTACGACGTGGACAATACGGCGAAGATCGCGCGCGAGGAGATCTTCGGTCCGGTCATGAGCGTGATCCCCTTCAGCGACGAGGCGGACGCGTTGCGGATCGCCAATGATACGAGCTACGGTCTCGCCGCCGCCGTCTGGACCCGTGACATCTTCAAGGCAATGCGCGTGGTGAAGAACCTGGAGGCCGGGATCATCTGGGTGAACCACATGCAACCGACGTACGTGGAGGCGCCGTGGGGAGGCTACAAGATGTCCGGATTCGGCCGCGAGCTGGGCAGGTGGGGCGTAGAGGAGTACCTGGAGACCAAGCAGGTCTACATCAACCTCGACGAGAAACCGATCGGCTGGTATTCGTAGTCGGATGGACGGATGGCGGATCATGAACCGATATCGTGAGGAACCCATGCACACAAACCGTTTTGCGCTCCTGGTCACGGCAGCACTCGTGGCGGGCTGTAACCGTCCAACGCCCAAAGCCGATACCGCGGTGGCGGATTCACAGGCGGTGGCTGCGGTGGACGGCTACATGGCGGCTTGGAACGCCCACGACGTGGCCCGCGCCGCGTCGTACTTCGCCGATTCCGGAGTGTACCTCGACGCCAGCGTCGGCACGCCGCAAGTCGGACGGGCGAACGCCCAGAAGAACGTCATCCAGGTCTTCATCACGGCGGTGCCCGACTGCCGCTGGACCCGGGACGGAGCGCCGATCGTGAATCGCGCGAGCGATGGCGTGGCGTTCCAGTGGACGTTTTCCGGGACCAACACCGGCCCCTGGGGAGACGGGACCAAGGCCTCGGGCAAGCCCTTCTCGATCCACGGCGTGACGTTCCTGCGCCTCGAGCAGGGCAAGATCAAATGGCAGGGCGACTACTATGACGCATTGGGCTTCTACAAACAGCTCGGTATGATGTAGCGTTTTTAGACAGTTGGGGCTCGGTGCGGTGGTCGAAAACCGTCGCTCCGAGTCCTCAACTGTGCAATTTGTCGACACTCCAGGTGCACCAATAAGGTTAGCCGTTTCGTCGTAATCAATTGATCCACAAATACTTAATCTGGGGGGTTGCCGACGGCGTGACCCCCCAGGCTACCTTGGATCACCCCCCGACAACCTTCCCACGGGCGGGCGTCCTGGCGGCTGACCTTCCCCTTGAGCTGCCACCCCCATACTGCGGCCGGGGGCGAGGGAGCCCGGGCTTAACGGCCCTGGCGACCGGACCGTGAGCCGCTGACAGCCCTTGAGGAGAACATGAAAGTCCTCGTGTTGGGTGCCGGCGCGGTGGGGACCGTGTCCGCCCTGAGATTTGCTCGTCGCCCCGTCTTTCGTCAGCTGGTCATCGCCGACGCCGTCCCCGGTCGCGCCCAAGCCTTGGCCGACCGCATCAACGACCCCCGAGTCCGGGGCATCACGCTCGATGCCGCCCGCGAAGGTCTGGTCGTCCAGGCGATCCGGGACACCGGAACGACCCTGGTGCTGAACGCGGCCCTCCCCGTCACCAACTTGATCGTGATGCGCGCGTGCCTCGAGGCCGGCGCCGATTACATCGATCTCGCGAGTGGCGGCACCGAAGCGGACGGCATCCCAAAGCTCGACGATCAATTCGCCCTGGACGCGGCGTTTCGCGACCGCGGCCGTCTCGCCCTGCTCGGCATGGGCGCGGATCCCGGAACGTCGAACATTTACGCCGCGCACATCGCGAAGCACCTGCTCGAAGCGGTGACGGCCTTCCACGTCCGCGATGGTGATGACTCGGTGTACGAAGGCCCCGGCGGCATGGTGGCGTCGTTCAGCCCCTGGGTGTTCATCGACGAGTGCCTGTGTCCGGCCACGGTGTACCGCGATGGCCAGTTCACGTTCGCCGAGCCGTTGTCGGGAGCCGAGCGGTTCGATTTCCCGGAGATCGGAAAGCTGACCTGCTTCAACGTGGATCACGAGGAGACGACGACCCTGCCGCGCTTCTTTGGGGGGGTGCGGAACGCCGATTTCAAGTTCACGCTGGGAGAGGACGCGATCGCCACGCTGCGGGTGCTGCACCAGCTCGGGCTGTCGCGCAAGAAGCCGATCCAGGTGGACGGGATGGCGATCGTGCCGCGCAATCTCGTGGTCGCCCTGTTGCCCAAGCCGGTCGATCTGGCCGGGAAGCTGCACGGCCGGAGCTGCGTCGGCACGCTGGGCAGGGGATACCAGAACGACGAATTGAAAGCGTTTTACGTCTACTCGATCGCCGATCACGAGGAAGCGTTCGCCGAGCTGGGCGTGCAGGCCACGGCGTACCAGACGGGGATCCCGCCGGTGGTGGCGGCGGAGCTGATCGCGGAAGGCGAATGGCGGGGCGCCGGCGTCATGTCGCCGGAGCAATTCGACCCCGATCCGTTCCTCGACCGGCTGCCGGCGGCGGGGATGCCATGGCAGGTACGACAGATGCCGGTGGAACGGCCGGCCAAGGGCCGGCTGCGGGTGCTAGCGGCCTAGCGCGGGTCCTTCGGGTGTGACGTAGGCGGCGGTGATGCCTCCGTCCACCCGGAAGTCGGCGCCGGTCACGAATGACGATTCATCGGACGCGAGAAACAGCGCCGCCTGCGCGATCTCCCGGGCCTCGCCGAACCGGCCCATGGGGATATGCACCAGGCGGCGCTGCCGTTTCTCTTCGGTCGAGAGGAACTTCTCGAGCAGCGCGGTGCGGACGGGTCCGGGCGACAACGCATTGGCCCGGATGTTCTCGCGCGCATGGATGATCGCGATCTCCCGCGTCATGGAGAGCACGGCGCCCTTGGAGGCGGTGTAGGCGATCTGCGGCGTGGCGGCGCCCAGCGTGGCGACGAAGCTCGCGACGTTGATGATCGAGCCGCCGCCCGCTTCGCGCAGATACGGAATCCCCGCCCGGCAACAGCGGGCGACCCCTTTCACATTGATGTCCAGAACGAGATCCCACGTCGCGTCGGTCGTATTGACGACGCCGTCATCCTCTCCGGGCGACACCCCCGCATTGTTGTATAAAACATTGACCTTGCCGAAGGCGCGTTTGGCCTCCGCGTAGAGCCGCTCCACCTGCTCCGTGCTACGCACATCACCGGGAATGAATTGCGCCTTCCCCCCGGCCCCCCGGATCTCGGCCGCCACTTTCTCGCCCGCCTCGGCGCTCACGTCGTTGACGACGACGGCGGCGCCTTCCTGGGCGAACAGCCGGGCTGCCTCGGCGCCGAGCCCAGCGCCCGAGCCGGTGATGACTGCAACTTTCCCTTCCAGACGCCCCATGTCGAGCTCCTCGATGAAGCCGTCAGCCATCAGCCGTCAGTGACATGCGAAGCGGATTGCTGACGGCTGACCGCTGATGGCTCTCGTCACGCCCTCTCGAAGTTTCTCAGCAAATCCACGTCTGACACCCGCCGATCGTACACCGCCTGCTCCTGGCGGGCCGTGTTCACGTAGTGGTCCACCACTACATCGCCGAACGCCTCGCGGGCGACCTTCGACTGCTCGAGCAAGGTCACGGCCTCGTACAGCGACTTGGGGACTTCCCGCACCTTGGGGTCGCGATACGCGTCGCCCGTGTAGAGGCCCTCGAAGTTGAGGTTGTGGGTGATCCCGTGGATCCCCGCCGCGATGGTGGCGGCGAAGGCGAGATACGGGTTGGCGTCGGCGCCCGGGCAGCGGTTCTCGACGCGGATCGCTTTGGGTGAATGACCGACGAGCCGCAACCCGCAGGTCCGATTGTCCACGCCGGCCACCAGTCGCGTGGGGGCGAAGGTGCCGGCCATATAGCGGCGGTAGCTGTTGACGTAGGGGGCGTAGAACACGCTGAAGTCGCGGCCGCACGCGAGCTGCCCGGCCACCCACTGCTGTAGCCGCGGCGACATGTGCGCCGGGCCGGCCTTGTCGTATCCCACCGGCTCGCCGGTCTTGGCGTCCCAGAGAGAGCTGTGGAGGTGAAACGAGCTCCCGGCGAGGCTCGTGTTCCATTTCGCCATGAAGGTGATCGACTTCCCCATCAGGGCGGCGACTTCCTTGATCCCGTGCTTGAAAATTACGTGGTGGTCGGCCATGAGCACGGGCTCCTGGTGCGACAGGTTGAGCTCCTCCTGCCCGGGCCCCCACTCGCCTTTCGAGTTCTCCACCTCGAGGCCGAGGGTGTCCATGTGGCGCCGTAGCGCCTGCATGATCGGCTCTTCTTTGGTGCTCTGGAGGATGTGGTAGTCCTCGATGTAGCGCCCGATCGTGTCGAGCCCGCGATAGCCCTTGTCGAACGCTCCTTCGTAGGTGTCGTTGAAAATGTAGAACTCGAGCTCGGAGGCAACGCGCAGCGTCAATCCGAGATCGGCGGCCCGCTGGACCTGGGCCTGCAGCACCTGCCGCGGCGCCACCGGCAGCGGTTTCTTGTCCTTCCCTTCGACGTCGCCCAGCACCAGCGCCGTCTTGTCGAGCCATGGGACCTGGACCAACGTCCGGTGATCGGGCCGGATCATGAAGTCGCCGTAGCCCAAGTCCCAGGAGAACAGCGTGTAGCCGGGGAGGGGCTCATTCTCGATATCGCAGCCGAGCAGGTAGTCGCACCCTTCCCATCCCTCATGGGCCTGGGTGACGTAGGTGCGACCGGTGTAGCGCTTGCCGGTGAGCCGTCCCTGCTGGTCGGGGAAGACGGCGAGGACGGTATCGACGGCGCCCTGCTCGACCATGCGCCGCAGCTCGTTCAGCGTAATGCCTTTCATGGCGCCGTCTCGAAGTAAATGTTCTTGATCTCGGAATAGTGGTCGAGCGCGTGCATACCGAGCTCGCGCCCCAGGCCGGACTGTTTGAAGCCGCCGAACGGCGCCTGCAGGTGCACGCTGGAAGACGAATTGACCGACATCACGCCCGTCTGCACGGCCCGCGCCACCCGCAGCCCGCGCTTCAGGTCGGTGGTGAAGAGCGACCCCGAGAGCCCGTACATCGAATCGTTTGCGATCGCGACGGCCTCTGCTTCCGTATCGAACGGGATGACGCTCGCCACGGGACCGAAGATCTCTTCATCCACGATCTTCATCCCCGGCTTCGCGTCCGCGAAAATAGCGGGCCGCAGGAAGTACCCCGGCCCGGCGATGCGCTCGCCGCCGCACACCAGGCGGGCGCCTTCTTTCTTCCCGAGCGCGACGTACGACTCCGTCACCTCGCGCTGGTGCGTCGAGATGACCGGCCCCATCTGTGTCTTCTCGTCGAGCGGATCGCCGACGACGGTTTGCTGGGCCGCGGCGCGCATCGCCTCGACGAACTGCGGGTACACGGAGCGTTGGACGATCGTGCGGGAGCGGGCGCAGCAGTCCTGGCCGGCGTTGGCGAAGACGGAGCCCGCCGCCTCGGTCGCGGCCTGTGGTATATCCGCGTCACCGAACACAATGCAGGGCGATTTCCCGCCGAGCTCGAGCCCGATGCGTTTGATGGTCTGCGCCGCCGCGGCCATGATGGCGCGGCCGGTGGCGGTCTCGCCGGTGAAGCCGATCTTGGCGACGTCGGGGTGTGACGCCAGCGCCGCGCCGATCGCGGCGCCCGGACCCGGCACGACGTTGAGCACCCCGGGAGGCACCCCCGCCTCGAGGGCCAGCTCGCCCAGGCGCAACGCCGAGAGTGGTGTGAGGCTCGCCGGTTTCAGAACGACGGTGTTTCCGCAGGCCAGCGCGGGCGCCACCTTCCAGGTGGCGATCACCATCGGAAAATTCCACGGCACGATGAGTCCCACGACGCCCAGCGGCACCCGCAGCGTAATGTCGAGCCCCCCTTTCTTCACGGGGATCGTCTCGCCAAAGTGTTTGTCCGCGGCCCCGGCGTAGTAGCGCAGCGTATCGGCGACGTGGTTCGCTTCCCAACGGGCGTCGCCGATCGGCTTGCCCACGTTGCGCGCCTCGAGGACCGCCAGCTCCTCGGCGTGGGCGCGGACCCGGTCGGCAAACGCGAACAGGATTTCGGCGCGGTGAAACGCCGTCCGCCCTGCCCAGTCGGGGAAGGCCCGCTGCGCCGCCGCAACCGCGGCGGCGAGCTGTTCCGGGCCCGCCGCGGCGACCTCGTCGAACGGCTCGCCGGTGGCGGGCTCGATGACGCGGATGGCGCCCACGCCCGCCGGGCGCCGATCCGCGATCAACAGATTGCGCACCGCGGGCTAGCCGGCGGTGGCGGTTTGCCCGACCTGCTGCTCGAGCGCCCGCAGGGCTGCCTCGTCCGCTTTGCTCGGGCCCTGGAAGCGACGCTTGGCGTCGAGCTGCCAGTAGAGGAACATCCCCACGCCGAGCGCCACCATGGTCCACAGCACCAGCTCGTTGGGCGGCAGGCTGAAGATCACCGCAAGGAACACGCACCACACGATGCAGATCACGTTGATGAGCGGTCCCCAGCGGCCCAGACTCCACGGCGCCGTCTCCCGCGTGGCAAACTCCCCCTTGCCGCGCCGCTTGTTCCGCCAATTCAGGTAGACGGGGAACATGTACGCCAGGTAGAGGGTGATGGTGCTGATCGAGGTCACGACGAAGTACGCGGCGGCATAGAGACAGAGCAGCACCGCCAGGATGCTGGTAATGACGATCGAATACACGGGGGTGCGGTACTTCGGGCTGACGCGCTTGATCAGGCTGTACCCCGGCATGCCGCCGTCGCGCGCAAACGCGAACCACATCCGGGCCATCGAGGTGATCGAGGAGAGACCGCACAACCACATCGCCACGCCGATGATGATGGCGATGACGTTGGAGAAAAACGTGCTCAGGTTGCCGTACACGATGTAGAGCACGGGATAGGCGTCGTTCGCCGTCTTGGCGACGTCGCCTTCCGGGATGGCCCAGGTCAGGATGAGCAGCATGATGTACCCGACGACGGCCGACACGGCGACGGACAGGAACACGCCCCACGCCGAGTTTTTGCGGGCCATCACGGTTTCCTCGGCGACGTGCGCCGAAGCGTCGTATCCCGTGTAGGTCCACTGCGCCTGCAGCAGCGCCAACACGAACACGAGGAAGAAGGGCGCCGCCTTATAGAGACCGACGAGGCCCGGGAAGAGCCCGAAGAGCGGCGAATGGAACGTCTTGGTGCCGATGACGAGCGCCGGAGACGCGACCGTGTCGGGAGAAACGACCGCGGACGCCGCGTCCAGCGGGTTCACCGTGGTGGGGTGGGAGAACAAGAATCCCAGGCTGTTGTGATACTTCCCGAAGAAGGTCAGGAGCAGCGCCATGACCAGCACGCCCGCGATGTGCCAGTACACGCTGAAGTCGTTCAGCTTGGCGGTGAGCTTGATCCCGAACACGTTGATCAGCACCTGCGGGATCATGATCAAGACCATCACGAAGATGTAGAAGTACCAGTTGGTCATGGTGCCGAACACCGGCACGTGCTGGTCGGCGGGGAGACCGAAGATCCGCGTGATGGCGCCCACGATGTAGATCGCCGCGGCCACGTTGATGCCGGCGGTGATCGTGATCTGGCCGATCATGTTCATCCAGGCAGTGACCCAGGCCCACGTCTTCCCACCGAGGCGGTAGGCCCAGAAATAGAGGCCCCCCGCGGTCGGGTACGCCGAGGCGAGCTCCGCCATGGACGCGGCGACGCACAGCGTGAACAGGCTGATGACCGGCCATCCGACGGTGTTGATGACCGGCCCGGCGAACTTGAGCCCGTAGCCGTAGAGCAGGATGGCGCCGGTGAGAATCGAAATGATCGAGAAGGAGATCGCGAAGTTCGAGAACCCGCCCATTTCGCGGAACAACTGCTGCGCGTAGCCCAGCTTGTGCAGATCGCGAATGTCCTGCCGGATTTGCTCTTCGCGGTGCTGGTTGCGGTCCGCCATGCAGCCCCCTCCCGGTCGATGGTGAAGACGGCCACCTCATGCGATGGGGGACGACAATACACCTGCGGGGGTTCGGGGCAAGCGCAAACGAAACGGGCCCGCCCCGAAGGGCGGGCCCGCAAAACAATCGATCGGACGAAGGCTACTCGGACTTGGTCGCGCCCAGACCGTGCGACCAGCTCAGCGTCACACCACCCCAGAATTTCACGCTGTGCTGGTGCCCGACGGACGAAGTCTTCACGAAATCGTCGTGGCACCATTGGACGTGGAGCTGAGGCGCAAACGAGACGGGTCCCGCCGTGAATGACGTGGACGCGCCCAGATCGGCGTGGGCCAATCCGCTCTTCGCGAAGTTTGCCCCTTCGAGCGGCTTGCTGGTGTTCACTTCCTGGCCGGCTGAAATGCCGGCGGTCGCGGTCAGATTCACCGTGAAAGTCGGCGCCACCTTGACGGGGAGACTCAAGCTGGGCTGGATGAACGCGCCTTTGACGTTGTCGATGTCGTACCAGATGCCGAGGGCCGGCGTCACCGGGAGACCCCCGAGTGAGATATTGCCGTAGACCTCACTCGTATTGAACACATTGCTGATACCGGCGTTGTTCTTGTTATAGGTGTAAGCCACCCACCCGGCCTTCCAGGACACGTTGCCGGTCGTCCGGGCATATTCAATCCAGTAATCGATTTCGGCGATCCCGCTACGAACGCCGCCGCTCTCGCTGAGATCTGTCGCCCCATCGTACTTCGTCGGCTCGACGTTGGCCCATACGCCACCGGTAAAGCCGAACGCGCTGAGCCAGACGTCGGGCTGGATCACCGGCTTGTTGGTGAGACTGAGGCCGCGCCAGTTGTATGCGCTGTTGAACGCCGCGTCGAACCCGATCGTCGCATCCTGCGCCGCGGCCGGCAGCGCCGCCCCAACTACTAACACCGCGAGCCCGACTGCCACTCGCATCTTCCGCATGATGTGATCCCCCCCGCTCAGGTACACGTACGCGGCAAAGCGAACGCCAGCCCGCGAAGCCGCCCGGAATGCGCCCAACATACTGACTTTCCCGCCAGCCACCAGAGCCAGAGCCCTCATGGTGCCAACGCCTCCACGAGCACTCGACCGTCGGGAATCGAGAGCGGCGCGAGACCGAGCAGGCGTGCCAGCGTCGGCGCGATATCCACCGTATTCGCGCGGGCGCCGTACGTTCCACCCCGCACGCCTCGGCCCCAGAACACGAGCGGCACGTGCGAGTCGAGCTCGGACGGCTGGCCATGGGCCGCGATGCTGAATCCGGAATAGGACCAGGCGTCCCATTCCGCCAGCGTGACGACGAGCCCGACGCCGGCGTCGGGCGACAGTTCATGGCGCCAGCGACGGGCCACGGGATCCGCCGCGGTATCGGCCGCGGCGATCTCGGCCGGCGTTTCGACGCGGGCCACGCCCGGCACGGCGCGCAGCCGCCGCGCCACCTCCGCGAGGACACTATCGGAACGAATGCCCAGCGACGCGAGCCGGCCGTTGTCCCGCACGAACAGGATGCCCGTATCGAAGTCCAGCCATGGCCGCGGCGCGGCCGCCGCGGTCATCTGGTCGAGCTGCTGATTCACCGCGGCGATCAGCGTGTCCACATTCACCCAGCGAGCCTCGGGGTGTCCGTGCGCGCGGGAGAACTCCGGGTACGACGTCACGCCGTGATCCGCGGTGAGGACGATGAGCAGGTTGTCGCGACCGTAGCGGTCCATCAATCGACCGAGAAACCAACCGAGAGAGCGATCGAGACGCAGCACCTGATCGTGGATCTCGCGAGAGTCCGGCCCGAACGCGTGACCGATGTAGTCGGTCGCCGAGAGGCTCACCGCCAGAAGCTCGGTGAAGCCACGCCGTCCCAGCTGCATCGCGTCCGCACCCGCGAGCGCGAACGCCAGCGTGAGCGAGTCCATGAGCGGCGTGGCGACGAAGCTGACGACCGCGCGTGCGGTGTCGGTGGGTAGGTGATGCGGGAAGCTGACGTCGTGGCCGCCGTTTTCCCACGGCTGGCTGTCGGGCTCGGCGTACGCCGAATCGGTCAGCAGCGTCCCGAACTCCCGGCCGGCCGCGCGGAACGGGAGACGCAAAGCGTTGAACGCGCGCACCCACGGCGGCAGCGAATCGTGGTAATAGCGGCTCGTGGTGAACTTGCCGTCCTGGTACCAGTACACCTCCTGGCGCGCCGTGCCGATCGGGAGAATCGCGCCGCGGTCCTTGCGCGAAACCGAGAGCGCCCGGCTGGCCGGCTGCGCCGCGACGAGCCAGTCGAAGAATTCCGTGCCGCGGAACCGCCGCGGAGAGGCTCCCGGGCCGTTCACCTCGAGCAGCGGCGCCGCGGTG
>Ga0307281_10000147_pt1 | contig 16577 bp, 17 predicted proteins | sample ER_DNA_120_FD_194486 | JGI IMG/M metagenome (GOLD analysis project Ga0307281, IMG submission 194486) | Bulk soil microbial communities from the East River watershed near Crested Butte, Colorado, United States - ER_DNA_120 | ecosystem: Environmental > Terrestrial > Soil > Floodplain | place...
GTCGGCACGCTCACCCCGGGCAAGGAAGCCGACATCGTGATGTTGCGCACCGATCTGCCCAACACGCTGCCGTTCAACAACGCCTATGGTGCGGTCGTCACCGCGATGGACACCAGCAACGTCGATACGGTGATGGTGGCGGGGAAGGTGGTCAAGCGCGCGGGCAAGCTCGTCGGCGTCGATCTCGACCGCGTGGGACGGGAGGCGGCTGCCTCGCGCGACTATCTCGTTGGCAAGCTCGGATGGCCGCGCTCGGTGATCGATACGAGCCTGTCCGGGCATTAGCGCATGATCCCGAATACGGGTCGCCGATTTTCGGAAAAGACCGTGCACAAGGACCTGCTCGACCGTGATCCGATTCGATCGCATTGGATCGTGGCGCAATGCATTCTGAGGCGAGGACGTCGCGGGTGGAAACGACCGACATGACCGGGCGATGGATCACCGCCGCGGTGGTGACGTTGGCCTGCGCACTGGTGGTGGCATGGCCGCGAGCAACGGCGGCACAGAGCGCGCCGCCCGCGGCCAGCCATCCGGTGGGCATCAGACAGCTCGAATTCGTCGATCAGGGTCGCCATCTCGCGCTGGCAGTCTTCTATCCCGCGGTGGTGCGCGACCGCGCGGCTGTGCCCCTCGTCATGCCGTTCTTCGACAAGCTCAAGAGCTACCGCGATGTCGAGGTCGCATCCGAAGGCGCGCCGTTCCCGCTGGTCGTATTCTCCCATGGGCGCGGCAGCAACGGCCTCTATTATTCCTGGTTCGCCGAATTCCTGGCCTCGCGCGGCTACATCGTCGCCGCGCTCAATCACTACCGCGCCAATACCTACGATTCCACGATCGCGTATCTCGCCAACAAGCTCTGGCAGCGACCGCTGGATGTCGGCCTCACCATCAGCTTTCTGTTGAACGATCCGGTCTGGGTGAAGTCGATCGACGCGGCCCGCATCGGCGTCGCCGGTCATTCGCAAGGCGGCTTCACGGCCCTCTGGATCGGCGGCGCGAAGGTGAACGCCGACAAGTATCTCGCCTTCCAGCGCGGCTGGCGTAATAACACCATCGTGCCGGCATATCTGCGTCAGGAGCTGCCGCTCGATGCCGGCCCTGCGCTCGATGTAGCGGACAAGCGGGTCAAAGCCGTGTTGGCCATGGCGCCGGGTATCGTGCAGGCCTTCGGCATGGACGAAGCCGGGCTGCGACAGCTCGGCCTCCCGACCTATATCACCGTCGGCGCCGGCGACACCCAGGCGCCGCCCAAGGACAACGCCGAGTTCGCCGCGAAGTACATTCCCCATGCCGAGCTCGATGTGATCCCCGGCCGCGTCGACCACGACATCTTCGTCACCGAATGCAATGGGGACGGCAAGAATGAATTCCCGCAGGCCTGCGTCGACGCAGCAGGCGTGAACCGTGCCACGATCCACGAGAGCGTCGGCAACGCCGCGGTCAAGTTCTTCGACGCCGGCCTCAACGTCCGCCGCGCAAAGTGAACGCGGCCCGGTGGTTGCCAACCGGTCGAAGCCGACCATCGGCGTCGCATCCGCGCTGAACGGCGCTCGCTTTAGTCCCCGGACTCCGCGGCGAGGCAGGAGGACCGCGCGCGCCGTTACGCGGGCATAGCGCGTACGGTCGCATTGGCGGCAAGACGAAAACCGGGGCCGTGCGAGCGTGGTCGGCGGTTCGACGGCTGCACCACCGCAGGTGCAGCCGCCGAGGATGTTAGTGCGGAATGTTGCCGCGGCTTCAAAGGCCGAAAGCCGGCGTGCTCCCGTCAGCTCATAGAGAGAACCAGCCGGCATCGACCGTGTGTACACCGAGCACCTGGATGATGCCGTCCACGGTCGGGTCGGCGTTCGTGTTCAACTGGATGAAGGTGTCGGTGCCGTTGGTGAACCAGTTGATCTGACCAGGTGCCGTGAACGGCGCCTGGTCGATGAAGGTGAAATCCTGGTTGCCGGCGACCGTCTCGTCCGCATCGATCAAGGTGAAGTGCAGGAGGTCGCCCTCCGCCCTGTTCAAGTCCGTGACGATATCCGGGTCGAAATTGAACAGGCCGATCTCGTTAACGTTCGACCATATGAACACGTCTAGCGCGCCGCCGCCGGTCAGGGTGTCCTTGCCATAGCTGCCGTCGATGATGTTCGTAGCGCTGTTGCCGATGATGCGATTGTTGTCGAGGCTGCCGGTCAGGTTGACATTCGCCGACCCGATGGCTTGCAGAACCTCGATCTCGGAATAGAGCCCGACGTTGAAGCTCACGCTGGTCAGCACGGTATCGAAACCCTCGCTTTCGTTTTCGGGCGTGCTGTGGATGTCACCGTTTTCGAACAGGGAGTCGCCGACATTATCGACGACATAGGTATCGTTGCCTTTCCCGCCGCTCATGTAATCGGCACCCCCACCGCCATTGATGACGTTGTCTCCAGAGCTGCCGAAGATGAAGTTGTTAAACTCGTTACCGGTCAGGTTGATGGCCGCCGTGCCAACGCTGCTGTCGACTTGCAGTTGCTCGATCTCGGAGCCGGCCGTCAGGGCGTAGCTCGCGCTGGCGATGACGTAGTCCCCAGTGCCTTCGCCAGCATATTCCCAGACGATGTCGCCGGCGTTGTCCACGTAATAGGCATCGTTGTCGGCGCCGCCGTACATGATGTCGGCGCCGCCGCCGCCGATGAGATTGTCCTGGCCGGCCAGGCCGCGCAGTATGTTGCTCTCGCCGTTGCCGACCAGGACGTCCTGACCAGCGGCGCCGGTGAGGTTTTCGATGCTGATGAACTGGGCATGTGGATCTTCTGAACCTGCCCAGTAGGGGATGGGGTCCCCCAGCGTAATCGTGACGAAGCTCATGTGGCTGAAATCGGCGGTATCGGAGCCGCTCCCGCCGATCAGGGTGTCCATGTGGCCGGTGCCCTTGAACGTATCGTCGCCCGCGCCGCCATCGAGGGTGCTGGCGTCCCAGATGCTGCTCACGAGGATGTCGTTGCCGTTGCCGCCGTCGAGGAAGTCATTGCCGCCGCCGCCCTTGATGACGTCATTGCCGTCCTGGCCGTGGAGCTGGTTGGCGCCGGAGGTGCCGGTGAGCGTGTCGTTGAAATTCGAGCCGAAGACGTTCTCGATGCTGATGAGCGTATCGCCTTGGGCCGAGCCGCCGACCCCGCGCCCGGTCGCCAGATTGATGCCGACTCCTGCGCTCGAGTCGCCGTAGAACACCGTGTCGATGCCGTTACCGCCGTCGAGGCGGTCGGCGCCGCCGAAGCCCTTGAGCGTATCGTTGCCGTTCAGGCCATTGATGACGTCGGCTGCCGCGCCGCCATAAAGGCTGTCGCCGCCGTTGGTGCCATTGATGGTCGCCATTCGTCACGTCCTTCTTTCATGAGGGAACAAGTGTTCTGGGACGACGGCTGGTCCGTCGTCAGGCGGGAGCAAGCTCGGCCGTGGGTGTCCCGCCCTTCTGTCGCGTGAGATGCTGCGCGACGAAGTCATTGACGCGCAGACGCACGGGCCGCGTGCTGCCGTCCTTGTAGTGGCGCTTGAAGTAGACCGTGTCCTTGCCTTGCATGATCTCGCGCGCCTGCGAGACCAGGAAGCGGTTCACCTCGGGGGTGTTCGCCGCCCAGGCGTTGAAGATCAGGCAATCACCGTCCCGGCTGTCGGCGAAGGACACCGCGCCGCGGCCTTCGACCCAGGCTTCAGCTTTTTCCTTCGAGGTCACGGCCCAGCCCATGAATCCCTGAATCTGATTCTTGCTGTCGACCGCGAAGTAATAGTGCTTGCGATTGATCTGACCGGTGAGGATGCGCGACCAGTCGCCGAACCGCAGATTGGCGAAGGCTGGCTTGGTCATCAGGTGGCTCACGGCCAGACCCAACGCAATGTACGGATCCTTCGCCCGGAACACCCTCAGCTTCTCGCGCGGCGCGATTGGAGCGGCGGTCATTTCGTCTTGGAAGGGGGCCATTGCAGCGTCCTCTGCGGATGATGACGCGCGCCCAGCCGCGGGGCGGCTCGGCACGGCTCGCGTTGGTGAATGATATGGATGTCGCCGCCAGCGCGATGTGATGGTCATCACACAAATGCGCTTTCGGCTGCTCGCGTCGGGAACGTTTTCAATCCGCCGCGCCGATGAGTGATGTCGCATTGGTCGCCGCAAAACGCATCGCGGGCGAGATAAGCGGAAGCACGCAAGGTCGCTGCCAAGGAGAGCCGTTGCGAGTCGGCAGCGAGAGACGGAAGGTCGCACATCCCGTGGGATTGCGATCAGCGGCAATCGGCCTAAACTGCGTCAATCAAGGTCAAGATTGAGATCAAAGGGAGAATTTGATGGTCGCGCTTTCGCGTCGCAGGCTGGCAACGTTGGCAACGGCTTGCGCGTTCGCGTTCGCCTGGACGTCCGCATCGCTTGCGCAGCAGAGACCCAAGATAAGCGTATCCAGCCTGACTCTGCCGGTGTTCAATCCGATCGTCTGGAATATCATGAAAGCGCGCGGCTTCGACGCCAAGCACGGCTTCGAGTTGGACATCAAGGCGTATCCTTCCATTTCCGCCTTCTACGCCGCGTTCTCCACCGGCGAGACCGAAGCGCTGATCGGCGGGCCGACGATCTTTCAAAAGCTCTACCAGGAAGGCGTCCCGCTTCGGATTTTTGGCACCGGCTTCACGCTTTCCGATCTCGTCATCTTTGCCAGGGACCCCAACATCAAGTCGCTCGCCGACCTCAAAGGCAAGCAGCTCGCGGCCGATATGGGGGGATCGCAGTTTCAGGTGGTCAAGATCTATGCCAATGCAAAGGGCATCGAGCTCGGCAAGGATATCACCGTCGTCAACGCCAACTTCGCTGTCGCGCGCGCACAGCTGGAGGCCGACCGCGTCGAGGCCGCCCTGGTCATCGAGCCGCTCGCCAGCATCATCCTGAAGCAGAATCCGAGTTGGAAGGTGATCTTCAACGGCGCGGAGGGCTGGAAGGAAATCACGGGGCAGGACGGGTGGGAGATCGTGCCCGCGATGCGCACGGACGCGATCCAGCGCATACCCGCCGGCCCCAAGATGCTGCTCGCGGCTTTGCAGGACGTGGCGAACGTTCTTCACAAAGAGACCGATGCGGCTGACAAGATCGCTGTCGATACCGTCAAGCTGCCGCCGGGGATTCTCAAGGCCGCGGTGGACAGCAAGCGTCTCCACATGATCGTGGAGCCGGCGTGGGAGCCCGCCACCCGCAAATCGATCGTGGACATGATGGAACGCGCGGTGAAGGCCGGGTTTTATCAGAAGATGCCTGACGACAAGATCATCTATGCGCCTTAACGAATATCGAGAGGCGGGCCTGGACGGGAAATTTTCCGGCCAGACCCTTCTCTCGCTTCTGATCTTCGTCGTCGTCTGGGAAGTGCTGTCGTATTTTGCGCCGGCGCTGGGCATTCCCGCCTTCGCGATCCCAAGCTTCGTGCGCATCGCACAGAGCATGATGACGATCACGCCCATTGACGTGGTCGTCACGGTCGCGCGTGTCATCGGCGCGCTCATCCTCTCGTTCGCTCTTGGTCTCGTTCTTGCGATGGCGATGTACCGGTCGGAAGACCTGGAGCGATATCTGCACCCCATCATCCGGCTGTTCATGGCTGTGCCGGTCGTGTCCTGGATTCTATTCGCGGTGCTGTGGTTTCGCGGCGTCGAATTCCGGATTGCCTTCGTGCTGATCGCGGTCTGCGGGCCGGTTTTTCTGGTGGATTCGCTCGATGCCATGCGCGGCGTATCGAGCGAGCTGCGCGGCATGATGCGCTCGTTCCGGCCGACGACGGTGCAGTACTTCACCAAGCTGATGTTCCCGGCGATCCTGCCGAACCTCATCACCAGCTGGAAAATCAATCTCAGCCTCGCGATCCGCGTCGTCACCATTGCCGAGCTGGTCGGAGCCGTGACCGGCATCGGCCATCAGTTGGCGGTGGCACAAGAGCTGTTCTCGGTGGCCGATGTCTTCGCGTGGACCCTGGTGCTGGTCGCGCTCCTGTTTCTGCTGGAAGCGGTGGTCGCGGGCGTGGAACGGCGCGTGTTGCGATGGCGGGTATGAACGGCCCGCCACCGATTGAGGTGGTGCAGCTGCGCAAGGTCTTCCGGCAGTCCACGTCCGGCCAACTGGTCGTGGCCATCGAACAGCTTGATCTTCACATCGCGTCCCGCGAGGTGGTGGCGATCGTCGGCCAGACCGGTTGCGGGAAATCCACTTTCTTCGATTTGATGATCGGTCTCGAGCAGCCGACCGCCGGTTCGATCGTGATCGGCGGCAAGACGCCCTACGGCGACTTCGATCATTTCCGCGGCCAGATCGCCACCGTCTTTCAGCAGGATCGGCTACTGCCGTGGCGTTCCGCGCTCGACAATGTGCAACTGCCGCTCGAGCTGATGGGGGTCCCCGACGAGGAGCGCCGTGACCGGTCGATGGCATGGCTCAAGCGTCTCGGCCTCGAAAGCTTTGCCTATGCCTATCCGCGCGAGCTGTCCGGCGGGATGCGCCAGCGCGTCGCGATCGCCAGGGCTTTCGTGCTGCAACCCAGCATTCTGCTGGCCGATGAGGCATTCGGCCACCTCGACGAGGTCACCGCAGCGGAGCTGCGGGAAACCTTTCTCGCGCTCGCGCGCGAATGCGGGAGCACGGCCATCTTGATCACGCACCAGCTCGAAGAGGCGATCGCCGTCGGCGACCGCATCATCGTGTTGGGCAAGTCGGCAAAACTTCTCGCCGACATCCATGTAGAGCGCTGGGAGAGGAGCAATTACGCCGTCCTGCGCGAGGCGATCCAGTCCACGCTACAGAGCAATGTTCAGGATTTGCGCCTGGTCCCGGGTTGATCGCATCGCGCGCGGCACTGGTCCACGCGCGAATGCGTCTTCGTGGGGACGAAGCATCAGCGATCGCCGGCGGCAGCATACTGGCGGCCGCGATCCGTCGACTTCAACAGGTCTTTGACGGTGTCCGGCAGCTGTCCGGCGGCGAGCCTGCCGGGCGGGCTTTCAAGACGCTCGACCACGGCGAGGCGGGTGACTTCGCCTCTGAGGAAGGCGTTCAGGAACTCCGGATAGTTGCTGAACGACACGCATCCGTTCGACTGGCCGTTCGGGCCCAGCATGTAGGTGTGGGCAAGGATGCCGTCGCGACCGTGCATCCTGCTGCCGTCGACCGGGTTGAGGCGGATGGCGCGAACGCCGTGAAACAGCTGCTCGCGCAAAGCGAGATTGTAGACGTTCGGCGGCGTCGCCCCCCGCATCCGCAGATGCACATGGCGGGGACTATCCATGAAAGTACCAAGGCCGGAATGCGCCTCCAGCCGGCGGCCGCCAGGCAGATAGACGGTGCGCGCGGTGATGTCGTAGATCGCGGTGCGGCCGTCGTCGTCCAGCGGCGGGAGCTCCCTGCGCACCTGCGCCGGGCGAACACGCGTTTTGGCAACGGTCGATTTCGCCGATGCATCCGCTCGCTGGTTCTGGGCGTCCCGATCTGGCGGCGATCGCAGGCCGCTCGCGAGCACCCGCAACGCTGATTCGAGGCTCTCGTCGAAGGACGCCTGACAATCTTCAGCCGAGGCGAAGCGTTTGTTGAAGGACGCGGGACGGTCGTCGAACGCGCCGAAGCGCTCGTCCAGCGATGCGCTTGCCGAGGCGTTCGGGCACCCCGGCGCGGACGCGTCCGTCAGCGTGCCCCAGCCGTCGGTCGGGGCGTCGAATCTGCCTTGCGGCACCAGGCTTGCCACCCGAACGCGATCGCCCGGATGCCCTGATCCCAGCGGCGCGCGGAGCCGGAAAATGTCAGGATGGATTGTCCCGAAAACGGAAACAGCCGGACCAGGCAGCCCGATGTCTGCCGGACCTGCCTGCGTCCCCGCCGATTTGAGAACGAACCCGAAACACATCGCGGCGATTCCAAACGGAATCGCGCGGACCCCCCATTGAACCAATAGGTCCCCCACTCCTACCCACGTCGCCTTACAACGGCAACGCACGTCCCCCGACGCCGGCGGAAGAGAGCACGCCGATTGCGGCAAGAATCGTTCGGTCGACCGGGCGGCGGGTTCCGCCGATTGCCGACCGCTCGCGTGGACGGGCGGTCCGACGCTATCCACCGCAGGTTGGCTGGGTGTCAGGCGACTCGATGTGGTTGCGAACGCGGCGTCGGCATGCCCACCGCCGTCGTCGAGAGGCCCCCATTGCGGGCGTCTGGCGAGAGCCTATCATTGCGGCAACCAAGCCGTGTTGAGGGAGGCGAACTTGACCAAGGGCACTTTCGTTCGGCGCGACGTTCTCGAGATGATGGCCGCTGCGGGCGCGACCGGTCTGCCGGCCGTGGGCACGTTGTGGCCGGGCGCCGCTGACGCCGCCGGCGCGCCCGCGTATAATCCCGCCGCCCGCTTCGATCTTGCCATCAGCGAAGTCGAGCTTCGGCGCAACAGCGCCGGCCGGATGCTGATGGCGCGGATTTACCAGCCGAAGGGACCGGGACCTTTCCCGACCGTTCTCGATCTGCATGGCGGTGCCTGGAACAGAAAAGACCGCCTTGCCGAAGAACCGATGGATCGTGCGCTGGCGTCGAGCGGCTTGTTGGTCGTCGCCGTCGACATGACGATCGCGCCCGAAGCGCCGTATCCGGCCTGCGTGCAAGACGCCAACTATGCGGTGCGCTGGCTCAAGGTGAATGCCGCAACCTGGAACGGGGACGGCTCGAAGATCGGTGTCTACGCATCCTCGAGCGGCGGTCACGTCGCGGAGCTGCTGGCGATGCGTCCGCGCGATCCGCGCTACAACTCCATTCCGCTCGCCGCCGCGCCTGAGGTCGACGCCACCGTCGCCTACGTTGCGATGCGTTCGCCGGTCAGCAACACCTTTGCGCGCTACGAGAACGCGGAGCGGCGCCGCAACGAGAGCATGATGAAGAACAACAAGGTGTTCTTCAATCCGTGGGAGACGATCCACGAAAGCAACCCGCAGGAAATTCTCGACCGCGAGGAGAAGGTCACCCTGGTGGCGTTTCTCATCATGCAGGGCGGGCTCGATGACAACGTGTTGCCCGAGGTGCAAGAGAAATTCGCCAAGGCCTACAAGGCCGCCGGCGGCGACTGCGACTATCGCCTGTTCGAAAACTCCGTCCACGAATGGGTTGCGGAGCCCGGTCCACAGACCGACAAGGCGGTCGAGGTGGCAAAGGAGTTCATCGCCCGCCAGCTGAAAGCTTGATCGGATCCGTCTTTGTGACGGCGGTTGCCGGACTTTGGTGCCCAGCTTTGTTCTGCGGTGCTGGAAATCTGGCGCGCCGGACAGGATAAAACCGCGCACCGCTACACGTTGACTCCAGGTGCGCGACCATGTCCATGCCTAAACTGCTGGGAAGCGTCATCGTCTTTGGGGCGCTCTCCGTCGTGCTCGTCGCCATGCTCTGGTGGCGCTACTCGGTCGATGAGAAGCTAGGCTACTGCCAGACACCAGAGCAGACCTGCATCAATCGACAGGGCTTTGCCCTCGGCGAGCCGTGCGAATGTCACGGCATGGGCGGGGGCGTTTTCGGCCTCGACTCCACGGGCAAGGTGGTCGCTCAGCCATAGCCGTTACTGGTGAGCAGAACCCCGCCTGCCGGAGTTCTCGACCGACCCAGGCTCCTTCATCGTCTCGCGGAACTCGTTCTCATCCCTGCATAGGTGGCCCGCGCCCGGGAACTCGCTCCGGTCTCCTGACTTCGAAGCAGAAACGGCAGGTCCCGCCGTGTGGCGTGGGTGCGATGTGCAAGGACGATCGCCCGCAATTTCTCTTAACAAGACAAAATCCACATCGGCCAACGATGTGGATGCGATTCGTCGACGCGTAGGATGATCTTTTCGAGTGCGGCTGTTCGGCGGCTTGACGAGACTACCTTCTAATTGGTAGGTATCACTCATGAGCCTGGATATGCGTTCAACCTTGATCGATGTCGCGACCGGCCAAGTTCGCCGGCTGGGATACTCGGCGTTCTCCTACGCCGACCTCGCCGCCGCGGTGGGTATTCGCAAGCCATCTATCCATCATCACTTCCCGGCCAAGGAGGATCTCGGCGTCGCGATCGTCGCCGCATATACGGAGCATTTCTCGGAACAACTCGCTCGTATCGATGCCAAGACCGGCGATATGATCGAGCGTCTGCGCGCCTATGCCCGCCTTTACCGTGAGGGGCTGGAGGCGCGGCGGGGCTGTCTGTGCGGCGTCCTCGCCTCGGAGGTGGCGGTTCTGCCGCAACGGGTCCAAGCCAGCGTCCGCCAGTTCTTCGGCCTGCACCTGCGCTGGCTCGAACGGGTCCTGCGCGACGGCCGCTCGGCCGGCTCGCTGCGGGACGGCGTCGAGCCGCGGCGCGAGGCGAGAACGGTCCTTGCGGCGTATCAGGGCGCCCTTTTTCTCGCTCTGTCGCTTGAGGAGCCGGCTGCTTTCGATCAAGCGGTGACGGGCCTTCTTAGGGGACTCCGCGCTTGAACATGCCTAGCTGTTTTTTTTTCATCGGTCTCTACCAACTAGTCGGAAGAGACAGCCGGAAAGGCAGAAAGAAGGACCGTGATGAAGATTTACGACTACAAAGGCTTTCCCAATCCCGCCCGCATTCGCATCGCGCTCGCCGAGAAAGGGCTGACCCACGCGGTCGAGTTCGTTACCGTCGACGTACCGGCCGGCGAGCACAAGCGCCCCGAATTCCTCGCCCGGAATCCGGCCGGCGCAGTCCCGGTGCTCGAGCTCGAGGACGGCGTTCACATCGCCGAATGTACGGCGATCACCGAGTACCTCGATCATCTCGATCGCCAGCCGATCCTGACCGGCGAGGCGGCGCGTGAGCGCGCGCTTATCCACATGTTGCATCGCCGCGCCGAGGCGAACCTGCTCGATGCGGCTGCGACATACTTCCATCACGCGACGCCGGGCCTCGGCCCCCACATCGAGATCTATCAAAACCGGGAGTGGGGCGAGAAGAACCGGGAGCGCGCGCTCGCCGGCATGCGGTATCTCGACCAGGTCCTGGCCCCGCAGCCCTATCTCGCGGGCGAGCGGTTCACCATGGCCGACATCACCGCCTTCGCGGGTCTCGCCTATGCCGACATCGCCAGCATCGAGGTGCCGGCCGACCTCGTGCGGCTGAAGGCTTGGCGCGCCCGCGTCGCCGAACGCCCCAGCGTCGCGCACGCCTGACAGGAGGATGCCATGGAATTGAACGCAGACTTCTCTCGCCGCGCCGTCGTCCACGCGGCGAGCCTCGCCTGGACGCCGTCGCCGATCAACGGCGTCGAGCGCCGTATGCTCGATCGCATGGGCGGCGAGGTGGCGCGCGCGACCTCGATCGTGCGCTACGCCCTGCGCTCCCGCTTCTCGCCTCACACGCATGGCGGGGGCGAAGAGTTCCTCGTGCTCGACGGCGTGTTCCAGGACGAGCACGGCGACTTTCCGGCCGGCTCTTATATCCGCAATCCGCCAACCTCCTCGCATACGCCGCGATCGGAGGCAGGCTGTACGATCTTCGTCAAGCTGTGGCAGTTCGATCCTGACGATCGCACCCATGTGCACCTCGACACGACCGGCCTGACGTACGGCTCCGCTCCCGAGCGCGCGGGAGTAGGGGTGATGCCGCTGTTCCGGGACGCGCGCGAAAACGTCCGCCTGGAACGCTGGCCGAGCGATGCCGAGATCGTTCTGCCGGCGCCAAGTGGCCTCGAGCTTCTGGTCCTGGAAGGCGGGTTCAGCGAGGGCAGGGAGGATTTCGCGCCGCAATCGTGGCTCCGGCTCCCGGCTGCCGCGACGCTGCGGGCGAGAGCCGGCACGAGCGGCTGCCGGGTCTGGGTCAAGACCGGGCATCTCTCGCGCCGGCAAACCGCGCCGCCGGCCGCCTGAACCCGATAGCAGTCACCGCGAAACCAGCTGTGCTCCGACCAGAAGGACCTCGATATGACCAGACCGACCGTCTTCGGCCCGACGTATAGCGTCTACACCCGGATCGCCCGTCTCGCGCTCGAGGAAAAGGGCGCGCCCTACGACCTCGTCGACGTCGCGATGCTGTCGGGTGCGCACAAGCGGCCGGACTTTTTGCAGCGCAATCCGTTCGGCAAGCTGCCGGCATTCGCGCATGACACTCTGTCGCTCTATGAAACCGGCGCCATTACCCGGTATGTCGATCGCGCATTCCCCGGTCCGGCACTGCAGCCGGCGGAGCCAAAGGCGCTCGCCCGCGTCGACCAGGTCATCTCCATTGTCGATTCCTTCGCCTATGCCTGCATGATCGGCGTCCTGGCATGGCAACGCCTGGTCGTCCCGATGCTGAAGGAAGCGCCGGACGAGCCCGCGATCGCCGCCTGTCTGCCGCAGGCGAGACTGTGCCTGTCGGAGCTCTCACGCCTGCTCGGCGCCTCGCCTTGGTTCGGCGGCGCCGCCATCAGCCTTGCGGACCTGCATCTTGCGCCGGTGATGGCCTATGTCAGCGGCACGCCCGAAGGCGTCGGCCTCATCGCCGCACAGCCGGGGCTGACATCCTGGTGGGGGCGCATGTCCGAGCGTCCGAGCATGGCCAGCACCCAGCCGCAATTCGGCTGAGAACGCACCCATGAGCAGGTTTGGACGGCCAATTCTTGTTCTGGCGGGTGCCGCCGAAGGGCTCGGCGCCAGCGTCGCCAAAATGTTCGCGGCCGCCGGCCACGACGTCCTGGGTCTTGCGCGCAGTGATCGGGCGACGGCGCGTCTGACAGAACTGGTTGGCGAGGCCGGGGGTGAATATGCGCACCTCACGTGCGACGTCACGAAGCCGGCACAGGTGGCCGATGCGCTGCTCCCGCACGCGGATCGAATCGCCGTGCTGGTGCACAACGCCCATACGCTGTTGATCAAGCCGTTCGAGGAGACAAGCTCGGCCGAGTTCGAGGAGGTCTGGCGGGTGGCGTGCCTAGGGGCTTTCGTCGCGGTCGGTGCGGTCCTGCCCCACATGCGTACCCGCCACGCCGGCACGATTATCCTGTCGGGGGCGACGGCCGCGCGCCGGGGCGGCGCGAACTTTGCGGCCTTTGCGTCGGCCAAGTTCGCACTGCGCGGCCTCGCGCAGTCAATGTCGCGCGAGTTCGGGCCACACGGCGTCCATGTCGCACACGTCGTAATCGACGGATTGATCGACGCGCCGCAGAGCGACCGGCGGTTCGGTCAGGCTCAATCCGCGCGCATGGACCCGGACGCTGTGGCGCGCGCCTATCTGGCCCTCGCGACCCAGCATCCATCGGCCTGGACGCACGAGCTCGATCTGCGACCGTTCTCGGGGCGTTTTTGAGAGGACCACCGGGCTGCAGGAAAGCCGTTCGTCGTCACGTCGTGCGTCAACGCAAGGAGACAGCAAGTGGGCAAGTTCAATCAGTACGCTTTCAATGCCACCCCGGGGTTCGACGAGACAGAGGTCCGCAAGGCCTTCGCCCGTGCGGTCCCGCTCAGGACACTGGTGATCTATTGCTACGATCCGAGAGCCGCCGAGATCCCCGACGCCGTGGCGCGCTTGCTCGGAGATGAGGTATTTCCCGGTGAGATCGTTCACGATTCACCGGGACGCGGGTCGCCTCGTCCACGACCATTTTCCCGGTCGTGGTTGCCGGCGGCCGGGCGGTCGATGCGCTGCGCTCGATCACGGTCGCGCAGCACCTATTCGGGCTCAAGAACATCGTCGTGGTGCATCACTCGCAATGCGGGGCGACGACGTTCACGGCCGACGGCATCATCAAGGCGTATCGGCACGAGCACGATGCCGACATTTCCGATCTCTACGAGTGTGGCAGCATTTGCATCGACGACTACGAAGCTTCGCTGAAGCGCGACACTGCGCTGATCCGTTCGCATGCTGGCACGCCAAAACACGTCAACATCTTCGGCTATTTCTTCGACATCGACACAGGCGCGCTGACCGAAGTCGTCAAGGATATCGCCAACGCCATTGAATCGGCCTGAGTGGACGCTTGCGGCCATCGCGAACCGGAAGGACGATCGATATGAAGGAGCATTTGATGTTGAATTTCGGAATCATGGGAACAGGTCGTATGGCGGTTCGGCTGGCCGATCTCGCGGCCCAGAGTGGTCACACGGTCGTGCTGGGATCACGCGCCCCTGAGCGCGCAGCTGAGATCGCGGCGAAGCTTGGGTGAAACCTCAGCCATCCTGCCTACATTTTTCGAGTGGTTGGATTACTGGACTGAGCGTTCGATCAGGGAGGTGGAGCAGACTCGGTTGAGACGACAGAAATTGCGAGGGAATAAGTGGCCTCCGCGCGTTACGTACGTGGAGTAGTGACCCACATCGGGTCACTCATGTCGTGCCAGTCCGTCGCGCGTAGCGCGGTCGACAAGCGTCAGGATCGTTGGGATACGGTCGTGACTTCTGGCGCGATGGCGTGCCTTCCCTCATATCATTCTGCTGCCGCTGCTCCATAGGCGGCGAAGCGACCGTAGCGCGTCGCTCGACTGTGACGGAGCGTCGCCGGTCACACGCCGATACAGCCATTTCGTTGGTGAGTTTGTGGTGAGTTTGACCGTCACGCGCCCTCGGGCGATTTTGACTAAGTTTTGATTTGACTGGCGCGCCCGACAAGATTCGAACTTGTGACCTCTGCCTTCGGAGGGCAGCGCTCTATCCAGCTGAGCTACGGGCGCGCTAAAACACGTCATTAGCCGATCAGTCCCGGCGCGGCAATGCGGGGGTACCGCATGCCAGGGAGGAGCCAATGATCACCAAGCGGTGCCTGCCGGGCGGGCTGGCGCGCGGCGCGCTCATGGCCGCGCTGGCGATGGCTGTCCTGGGCTCTCCGGACGGCGCGCGCGCGCAGGGCTTCCCCGAGCGCACGGTGCGCATCATCGTGCCGACCGCCGCGGGCGGCTCGATCGACACCACCGCGCGCGTGGTCGCGGGCAAGCTCGCCGAGCTGTGGGGCAAACCGGTCGTGATCGAGAATCGCGCCGGCGCGGCGATGATCATCGGCACGGAAGCCGCCGCGAAGGCCGCGCCCGACGGCTACACCCTCCTGGTGGCGCACGACGGCACCATGGCGATGAACCCCGTGGTCTATCCCAATCTCGGCTACCATTCGCAACGCGACTTCGAGCCGGTCGCGTTGCTGACCTCGATCCCCGAGGTCGTGCTGGTGAACGAGGGCGTGCCGGCGAAATCGATCCAAGAGCTGGTCGCGCTCGCCAAGGCCAATCCGGGCAAGCTCAATCACGCGTCCGGCGGCACCGCGACCTTGCTGGCGCTCGAATTGTTCAAGGCCATGGCCGGCGTCGACATCACCAGCATCCCGTTCCGCGGCGGCGCGCCGGCGGTCACCGGCGTAATGTCCGGCGACACCCAGCTCATCTTTGCCGACCTCGCCACCGCCAATGCCGGCATGCAGTCGGGCAAGCTCCGAACGTTGGCGGTGACGACGCTCAAGCGCGCGCCGCGGCTGTTGGACGTGCCGACGGTCGATGAATCGGGCGTGCCCGGCTACGACGTCGCCACCTGGATCGGCGCGTTTGCGCCGGCGGGGACGCCGAAATCAATCGTCGGCAAGATCGAGGCCGACATCAAGCAGGCGCTCGCCGCGCCCGAGGTCAAGGCCAAGCTCGAGGCGCTGAGCATGGAGATCAGGAGCGGCGCGAGCGAGGAGATGCGCGCCGTCCTCGCCGGCGACATGGTGAAGTGGGGCCGGCTGGTCAAGGACAGGAATATCCAGATCGCGCAGTGAGGTGCGTGAAGGGGCGTGTCGGACAGCGATCGACCGGCTTCGCGTTCTCTCCTCGCTCGGTTACGCAAAGAACCGCTTGGCGTAGCTCAATTTGTCGTCGCCATGCTCCAGGATCCATCGCGCGATCGCGTTGTGACCGGGAAAGTGCACCTGCGGCTGCGCGCGCAGGAATTTCAGCAGCTTGTCGAACATGGCCGTCATCAGCGGGCGGCCGCCGAAATGGCTGTGGAACGCCACGTGGAGCAACCCCATCGGCTCGTGGTCGCGCAGATATTCGAATGTGTCCGCATAGACGTCGTAGTAGCTTCGGGGCTGCCCGCGCAGAACGCGATTGTCGACGAAGTCGCTCCAGGGAAAGGCCACGATGTCGCCGCTCGTCGTCGCCTGCTTGCGCGGCAGGCTGATGTCGAGCGCGTCGCCGTACCAGCGCACGCCTTCCTGGCAGAGAAGCGCGAAGGTGTGGTCGGTCCAGCTATAGGCCGGCGTGGCCCAGCCCTGCGCGCGGACGCCGGAGGCTTGTTCGAGCGCGTCGAGCGTCTTGCGGATCGCAAGGCGCTCCTCGTCCGGGGTCATGTAGCAGAACAGGCCGTCCTGCGTGTAGCCGTGGCCGGCAATGTCGTGGCCGGCCTTGGCGGCCGCGGCGATCACCTCGGGATAGAGCTCGCCGCAGCGCCCGCTGCAGAAGATCGTGGCGGGGGTCGAATAGCGATCGAGCGTGCGCAGGATTCGCCACAGGCCTTCGTTGCCGCCGTATTGCGCCCACTGGATGGCGCCGTGGTCTGTCGTGCCCGGCTTCAGCGGCGTCGTGCGCGGGAAGTAGCTCGGGCCCTTCCCGTCCGACCAGGTCTCGAAC
>Ga0307281_10000149_pt1 | contig 16437 bp, 11 predicted proteins | sample ER_DNA_120_FD_194486 | JGI IMG/M metagenome (GOLD analysis project Ga0307281, IMG submission 194486) | Bulk soil microbial communities from the East River watershed near Crested Butte, Colorado, United States - ER_DNA_120 | ecosystem: Environmental > Terrestrial > Soil > Floodplain | place...
GTTCATCCACCGCCACCAGCAGTGTCTCGTGAACCAGCGCGAGGTCGGCACCGACACCAACAGTTTCGCGGCGGCCCTGAAGTACGCGCTGCGCCAGGACCCCGACGTGGTGCTGATCGGCGAAATGCGCGACCTCGAGACGACGCAGTCGGCCCTGACGATCGCCGAAACGGGCCATCTGGCCTTCGCCACCCTGCACACCAACTCGGCCGCGGAGACCATCAACCGCATCATCGATATCTTCCCGTCGCACCAGCAACCGCAGATTCGCGCTCAGCTCGCCTTCGTGCTGGAGGGTGTGGTCACCCAGACGCTGCTGCAAAAGGCGAAGGGGCGGGGACGCGTCATGGCCGCGGAGATCATGATCTGCACGCCGGCGATCCGGGCGCTGATCCGCGACGACAAGGTGCACCAGATCTACTCGTCGATGCAGGCGGGGAAGAAGCACGGCATGCAGACGCTCAACGACGCGCTGTACCAGCTCTACATGCAGCGGGACGTGACCAAAGAGGAATGCTTGCGCGTCTCGTCGGACCACAATGAGTTCCTCCGCATCATCGGCGAGATGCCGGTCGATGAGGGAATCGGCCCTCCAGGGGCCGCCCCGGGCGCGCCTAAAGTCGCGGCCCGTCGCTAACGATCGGTAGGAGGGTGATCCATGCCTCTGTTTGAATACACGGCGCGCAACCTCAAGGGCGACCTGGTCAAGGATCAGGTCGACCTTCCGAGCAAAGACGACGTCATCGCCCACCTGCGCAAGAACCGCCTCGTGGTGGTCCAGGTGCGCCAGGCGCCCCAGGCGGTGTCGCTCGGCAACATGTTCAAACCAGGGGTGAAGACACGGGACGTCGTGATCTTCACGCGGCAGTTCGCCACGATGATCAACGCCGGTCTGCCCCTGGTCCAGGCGCTGGACATTCTCGCCCAGCAGACGGAGAACCAAATCCTCGCCGCCGTCACCCGGCAGGTCGTGTACGATGTGGAAAGCGGCCAGACCCTGGCCGACGCCCTGCGGAAGCACCCCAAGGCGTTTTCCGATCTGTATGTGAACATGGTCGCGGCGGGCGAGGCCGGCGGTATCCTCGATACCATCCTCCAGCGCCTGGCGCAGTTCCTGGAAAAGAACGACGCCATCATCCGCAAGGTGAAAGGCGCGATGGTCTACCCCGTGGTGATCATGTCGGTCGCCGCGATTGCGGTGACCGTGTTGCTCATCTTCGTCATCCCGACGTTCCAGAACATGTTCGCCTCGGTGAACCTCGAGCTGCCGCTCCCCACGCGCATCGTGATCGGTCTCTCGAACCTCCTCAAGCACTACTGGTGGGCCATGATCGCGGTCGTCCTGTTGAGCGGGTTTAGCGTCGCCCGCTACTACAAGACTGCCCGCGGCCACCTGCAGATCGACACCCTGCTGCTGCGCTTCCCGGTGCTCGGCGACTTGCTGCGCAAGTCCGCGGTGTCCCGCTTCACCCGGACCCTGGGCACCCTGATTTCCTCGGGCGTCTCCATTCTCGACGGCCTGGAGATCACCGCCCGCACGGCGGGCAACATGGTGATCCACAACGCCGTCATGGAATCGCGGCAGTCCATCGCCGGCGGCGATACCATCTCCGCCCCGCTGCAGCGCTCCAAGGTGTTCCCGCCGATGGTGATTTCCATGATCTCGGTGGGCGAGCAGACCGGCGGCTTGGACGAAATGCTCTCGAAGATCGCCGACTTCTACGACGACGAAGTCGACGCCGCCGTCGGGACGCTGCTCTCCCTGATGGAGCCGATCATGATCGTCGTCCTCGGTGTCGTCGTGGGCGGCATGGTGGTGGCGATGTACCTGCCTATCTTCGACATGGTGAACGCGGTGCAGTAAGCGGCTCCAAGTGACGGACAATGAGGGCCTCCCCGTCGGGGAGGCCCTCATTGCTTCTTGCATTCTGCCAGAGGGCGTCCAATACTTACGGGCCTCGCAGCCACGGCGCGCACGGAGCGACCTCTGTCGCCCGGTATAACCCCCAGTCACAGTTGAGGTTGGATGCGCTGGCTCGGTAGGTCATCCAAAGCGTCCACCATGCCGGGCCCGCGCGCCTTGCTCCGTCTGATGTACCTGTGGCGGTTCTCGGTGGCGATCGCGATCTACCTGAGCGCCGCGTTGCGCGTCCGTGTGGTGGCGCCGCTCGACATCCTCGTCACGTCGATCCTGCTGTTGGCGACCCTGGCCTTCACCAGTACCTCCTACTGGTACAGCCACGTTCGCGACCGCCCGCTGGGTCGCACCTTCCTGTACCTCCAAGCGCTGTACGATGTGGCGCTCGTCACGGCCGTCGTCCACGTCACCGGCGGGCCCGACAGCGATTTCCAGAGTTTGTATGTCCCGGTGATCGCCGTGACGGCCGTGTTGATGCCGCCGGCGAGCACCGCACTCATCACCGCGCTCGCGGGGCTCGCCTACCTCGCCGATCTCTTGTGGGGTCACCACGCCGCCGTCAACAGCACCCTGTGGATCCAGCTCGGCCTGTTCGCCGTCGTGGCGGCGGTCCCGGCCTATTTCGCCTCCCGCATCAAGGTGATGACCGCGGAGCACGAGGCGCTGGCGGTCGAGCTGCGGCAGGCCAGGCTCGAAGCGAGCGACGTTCTGCACAATCTCGCCAGCGGCGTGCTCACCGTGGATGCGGACGGCAAACTCCTGTACGCCAACCCCTCCGCGGAGCAGATTCTCGCGTTCCGCGCCAGCGACTGGCTGGGCCGACCGTTCTTGCCGGAGTTGGCGCGGACCAGTCCCGAGTTCTGGGCCGCGGTGGCCGCCACCGCCCGCCGCGGGATTCGGCTCATGCGGGTAGAGGCCACCGTGCGCGGCGGCGAACGGACCTTTCCCGTGGGACTCACGACGACGACCATCGCCGGCAGCGGCGGCCTGCCCCCGCGCGTCACGGCCATCTTCACCGACATCTCCGACTCCAAGCGACTCGAGGAGCTGCACTTGCGCGCCGAGCGGCTCGAAGCCGTTGCAGAGCTGTCCGCCAGTCTGGCGCACGAGATCAAGAATCCGCTCGCCTCGATCCGCTCCTCCGTCGAGCAGTTGTCTCGCTCTACCCGCACGAACCCGGACGAGAAGTTTCTCGCCAACCTCATCGTGCGCGAAAGTGACCGGCTCAGCCGGCTGCTCTCGGAGTTTCTGGATTTCTCTCGCGTGCGGGTCACCGAGTATCGCGCGGTCGACCTGCGAGTCGTCGCCGCGGCCGCCGTCCGCCTCGTGCGCCAGCATCCCGACTGCCCGGCCGACGTACAGATCGACTTCTCGGGTGGACCAGCGCCGATGGAAGGGGACGAGGACCTCCTGCACCGGGTGGTGTCCAACCTGGTGCTCAACGCCGTCCAGGCGGCCGGCGCCGGAGCCCGCGTGCAGGTCTTCACCGGCCGGCCGGCGCCCGAGGAGATTCCTGCGGGGCTCGCGGTCGAGAATCCGGTGGCGCTGCGGGTCAGCGACACCGGCCCGGGAATCCCGGACGCGGTGCGCGAACGGCTGTTCGAGCCGTTTGTCACCGGACGCCCCGGCGGGACGGGTCTCGGGCTGGCCATCGTGCAGCGCGCCGTCGCCGCCCACCGGGGTCTGGTGTTGGTCGACTCGACCCCCGGGCATGGCACGACGTTCACCGTGTACTTCCCGGCCGCGCGCCGGAAGGAAGAGGCGGCATGACGAGCGCACCAACACCGACGTTGCTGATCATCGACGACGAATCCGCGATTCTCGACGCGCTGCGGATCCTGCTCAAGAACGAAGGCTTCGAGGTTCTGACCGCGCAGGGTGGGAAGGCGGGTCTGGAGCAGCTCAAGAACGCGGCACCGGACATCGTGCTCACCGACGTGCGCATGCCCCAGGTCACCGGCATCGACATCCTCACGGCCGTCCGGCAGCTGGATCCGGAGACCCCGGTCATCCTCATGACCGCGCAGGCGTCCCTGCAGTCGGCGATCCAGGCGGTGAACGAGGGCGCGTTCTACTACATCCAGAAGCCGTTTTCCAACGATGACCTCGTCGCGATCTGCCGCCGCGCCGCCGAGCACCGGCGCCTGCGGGCGGAGAATAAGCAGCTCAAGCAGGAGATCCGGCGGCGCGAGCGGTCCCGCTTCGAGAAGCCCCTGGGGAAGTCGCGCGTGTTCGCGGACGTCCTGCGGCTGGCCGAGCAGGTCGCCCCGACCGAGAGCACGGTGCTGATCCAGGGCGAGTCGGGTACCGGGAAGGAAGTGATCGCCCGCTACATCCACGACCTCTCGTCCCGCAACGAGGGGCCCTTCCTCTCCCTCAACTGCGGTGCACTCCCCGAGAGCCTGCTCGAGTCGGAGCTGTTCGGTCACGTAAAGGGCTCGTTCACCGGGGCGGTGCGGGATAAGCAAGGGCTGTTCGCCGCGGCGCGCGGCGGGACATTCTTCCTGGACGAAATCGGAGAGATGTCTCCGGCGACGCAGGTCAAACTGCTGCGCGTGCTGCAGGAGCGCGAGGCGATTCCCGTCGGCGGCACGGAGGCGATCCCGTTGGACGTGCGGGTCGTCGCCGCCACCAATCGCGATCTGGATGATGAGATCAAGCAGGGTCGGTTTCGCACCGACCTCTTCTACCGCCTCAATGTGATCGCCATTCACTTGCCCCCGCTGCGCGAGCGCCGCGACGACATCGAGATTTTCGTCACCGCCTTTCTCGAAGGGATCGCGAAAGAAAAGAGCCTGCCGGTCAAGCACCTGACGTCCGAGGCGGTCGACGCCGTCCTGGTCTACGACTGGCCTGGCAATGTCCGGGAGCTCGAGAACGCGCTCGAGCGCGCGGTGGTGCTGACCAAGGGCGAGGCGATCCCGCTCTCGGCGATGCCCACCAAGGTCACCGAGCGCCGCGTCGAGCCCCTGGTCGCCGAACGGGTCCACCAGAACCCGACCCTCGACACGGTCGAGCGGGCGTACATCGCGTGGGTGCTGCAGGCGGAAGGCGGCAACAAGAGCCGGGCCGCCGAGGTCCTCGGGATCGATCCCTCCACCCTGTATCGCAAGCTGAGCCGGTACGAAGGCCCCCCGCGGCAGGAGGACGGGCCGTGACGCGGACCGACTCACGACGGGTTGTCGCGGAAGCCGTAGCCGTCGCTGCCGGCGTGATCGTGGTGCACGTGCTGTTCCGTTGGTCCGCCGCGTTTTTGTTCGGCGTCTACGACGACGACGGGGTGTACGTCGCGCTCGGCAAGGCGATCGCGCAGGGCGCCGGCTATCGGTCGATCCACTTGGTCGGCGCGCCCCTGCAGATGCGGTATCCGCCCGGCCTGCCGCTGCTGTTGTCGATCCCGTGGACGCTGGGCGGGTCGCTCGACGCCGTCCGTGCCACGGTCGCCGTGGTCAATGTGCTGGTCACCGCCGGCGCCGCGGGTCTCATCTGGTGGATCGGGCGCCGCGATCTGAACCTGTCGGCGGTGCCGCTGGCGGTGTGTGCGGTATCCCCGTTCGTGCTCGACGCGACCATCCAGTTCTTCAACCTGCCGCTCAGCGAGCCGTATTTCACGCTCGGGTGGGCCGTCGCGCTGGCATTGGTGCCCGGGCTGCTGCAGGATCCGGCCGTCGGCGCGCCGCCGCTCGGTCGAGCGCTGGCCACGGGCCTCGTGCTGGCGGGGACGACCCTGTTCCGGGCCGCAGGGATCGCGCTCGTGCCCGCGGTCCTCGGCGTGCTGCTGTGGCGTCGTCGGTGGACCGCCGCCGCGGTCTGCGCGGCGGCCAGCGTTGGCCCGCTCCTCGGCTGGGCAGGCCTCCGCGCCTTCTGGGCGGCGCGAGGACCGGTCTCGACATTTCCCGACGACTTGGGCTACTGGCAGTGGCTGGGAGCCGACGGGCCGGCGGCGGTAGCGATGTATGGCGCCCGCGCCGTCGCCGCCAACGTGCTCGGGTATCTGCGCGAGATCTCGAGCTCCATGTTCTCGATCCGGGCCGTCGGGGTTGTCGTCCTCGGCGCGGCGATCCTTGCGGCGGCCTCGGCGTGTGTCCGTCTGCGCAGCATCCACGCCCCCCTTGTCCTGACTGCGCTCTGCGCTACGGCGCTGACGCTGCTGTGGCCGTTCGGGCAAGGCCGGCTGGTCCTGCCACTCCTGCCGTTCCTCGGCCTGCTCACCGCCAGCACCGTGGACGTCGGCGTTCGCAACGCTGCGCCGGGGATGACGTGGGGGCTCCCCGCGATGCTGGCGGTGGTTGCGATCGCCGTCACGCTACGTCAGTTCGAGCTGCGCGGAGCCGCGGCCCGTGCGTTCCAGTCGGGTGTCTTGCCGCCGCAAGAGGATCGCTCGCCGACGCTCACGCTCGCCTTTCGGAGCCGCTTCATCTATCAAGTGGCCGAATGGGTAAGGCAGCACACCAGCGCCAACGATCGCATCATGATCCAGGCGCCCGCGGGCGTGTTCCTCTACTCCGGCCGCCGCACCGTGTCGGCCATCCCGAGCGAGAGCGGCCTTGCACCCTCGGTGTTCGCGGTTCCGGGCCGGTATCTATCGCAACGGATCCTGGCCGACAGCGTGACGGTCGCGGTGTGGACGCCGGCCACCGTCGGTCTCGGACGCGATATCGAGGCGGTGCGGGCGCGTTGCCCGCATGTCCTCACGCCGGCCTCGCCGTCGCTCCAGCCCCCGGTTTACTACCGCGTGGTGCGGGACGTTGATTGCCTGCGGGACCTCGCGACGGGTCCGCTGCCATGACGCACCCCGCGCCCGGCGACGCAGTCGGGGCTGCGACACTCGACCGGTTGGCGGCGGCCCCGCGCTACAACCGCTGGATGTTCGAGCGGTTGCGTCCCTGGCTGGGTGACCGTGTCCTGGAGATCGGCTCCGGGATCGGCAACCTCTCGGAATTCCTGCTGGACCGTTCCCGAGTCGTACTCTCGGATACGGATTCTTTCTACCTCGATCGCCTGCGAGAACGGTTCGCGCGGCACCCGCACGTTTCCGTGGTAGAGCTCAGGCTGCCGGAGTTCGCCGGCGATCTGCTGTCCGATCGACTGGACACCGTGATCTGCTTGAATGTGCTTGAGCACGTGCGCGACGACATGCTTTCCCTGTCCACAGTGTATCGGCTGCTGCAGCCGGGCGGGCGACTGGTCCTGCTCGTGCCGGCGCTCCCCGCGCTGTACGGGTCGCTCGACCGCGCGCTGGGCCACTTCCGCCGCTACACGGCGGAGGAGCTGCGCCACATCTTCGCCGCGACGGGATTCCGGACCCGCCACCTGGAGTACTTCAACCTGGCCGGGGTGCCGGGGTGGTGGTTTACGGGGCGCGTGCTGCGGCGCACGCTCATCCCCACGGGAGCGCTGCGCTGGTACGATGCCCTCGTACCGCTGTTTCAGCTCGAGCGGTTCCTCCCCTGGCGCGTGGGGCAATCGCTCATCGCAGTCGGCGAGCGCGAGGCGTGATGGCTTCCATTCCAACCTTCCCCCGCGACGGGCACGAGTTGGTGCTCACGGTGATCGTGCCCGCCTATAACGAAGCGGGCACAGTCGAGACCGTCGCGCACCAGCTGCGCGGGTTGCCCTTGCGCCTCGAGATCATCGCCGTGAACGATGCCTCGTCGGACGGCACCGGCCCGATCCTCGACCGCCTCGCGGCCGACGGCATGATCCACCGGGTGATCCACCATCCGGTGAACCGTGGCAAGGGGGCGGCCTTGCGATCGGGCTTCGCGGCGGCGACCGGCGACGTCGTCGTCGTGCAGGACGCCGACCTCGAATACGAGCCGGCCGACCTCCCGCGCCTGCTCGAGCCGATCCGGTCGGGACGGGCGGATGCCGTGTACGGCTCGCGCTTTCAGGGCGGCCCGCACCGCGTGCTCTTCTACTGGCACTCGGTGGGGAACCGGTTTCTCACCATCGTCTCGAACATGTTCACCAATCTGAACCTGACCGACATGGAGACCTGCTACAAGCTGGTGCGCCGGGATCTGCTGCAGCGGTTGCCCCTCGTGTCGGACCGGTTCGGGTTCGAGGTGGAGATTACGGCGCGTCTGTCGCAGGCGGGGGCCCGGATCTGGGAGCTGCCGATCACCTATAGCGGCCGCACCTACGCGGAAGGCAAGAAGATCACCTGGCGGGACGGGTTGGCCGCTCTGTTTCATATCGCGCGATTCAACCTCTTCCCGCCCGGCGGGGACTGGCGCCAGCGTTGATTCCCCGCCGGAGCCGCTCGGGGCTGCGCGGCGCCGGATTCGCGAGCGCGGTACTGCTCGTCGGCGCGGTGACGCTGGCTCCGGTGTGGCTCTCGCCGGTCCTCGCCACGAACGACGGACCGAGCCACGTCTACAACGCCGTCCTGGCCGACGGGGTCCGGGCGGGGCGCGCGCCCTTCGCCACCTACTTCCAGCTCGAGGGCGGCCTCAAGCCCGACATGGTGAGCCACGCCCTGCTGTCGACGCTCGGTCCTCCGGCGGGGTGGGACGCCGCCGAGCGCATCGTCGTGGCCATCGCCATGGCGGCAACGATTGCGGTGCTGCTGGCGCTGTTCTCGGCTTCCGGCGCGACGGTCCCCGCACTCCTCGCCCCGCTCGCCGGCTGGCTCGCCACGAACTGGTTCGTGTGGGGAGGCGCCTACGACTTCGCGCTCTCCATCCCCTGGTACGCGGGGCTCCTCCTGGTTCTCCGGCGACCGCTCACGCCGTGGCGTCACATCGGCGTGCAAGGATTGCTGGGGCTGCTCTACCTGACGCACTTCTTCACTTTTGCCGCCGGGATCGCGCTCGTGATCGCCGTGGTGGGTTGGCAGGCGCTCATCGGGTCCGCTCCATGGCGCCGGCTCGTGCTCGTGGCTCCCGCGCTTGTCCTGCTCGCGATCGAGATGCTCTCCGGCGGTCCGGGGACCGGATCCGTCCTGCCGGGAGATGCGTGGGACGCCCTGCGCGGGCTCGTCATCGGCGACTTCGTGGTCAGCGTCACCCCGCTCGATGTCCTGGCGGGTGTCCTGATCATGGCAGGCACATGGATCGTCGTCGCCAGACGCTGGGGGGAGGCGAGGCGCTCCGGCCTGCGAGCCCTGGCCGGCGAAGAGGTATTCGGTCTCGCCTTACTCGTCCTGTCGCTCGTTGCGCCCTCCGGTGTGGGTGAAGGGACCTACATCCCCATCCGGATGCGGTTCCTGGGGGTGCTCGCCCTCACTCCAGCCATTGCCCAGGCCGCGGCCGCGCTGCGCCCGGCGCGCCTGGCAGTGATCGGGGTGGCGCTGCTCGCCGCGCTGGGTGTGCACACGACGGCGCTCGTCAATGACGCGCGCGCGGCGGACCGGAATCTGGCCCTCATCGATGAGCTCCTCACGGCTGCCGGTGCGAGCGACGGATCCTGGGTGGTCACCCGGTGGACCATGTATCGGCGCGGCCTCTTCCACGTCGCGGGGTACCGCCACCTCATGGACCGGGTCGCGGCGCGCCGCAACATGATCGTGCTCGACAACTACGAAGCGCTCTACGGCGTGTTCTCCACCATGTGGCGCAGGCCGCCCGACTGGATTCAGTTCCGCCCTTCGACCTCGGGGCTGACGGTGCGCCTCGCGCCGGGCTCCATTCGGTGGCCGGGTGGGGTGTTCGTGCTGCACGAGAGCGATCGCGTGTTGCAGATCGCCGACCCGCGCCTCCAGCTCGTCCGCAGCGCCGTCGGCGGCCCGTTCGCGGTGACGTTGGTCAGGAGACGGGAGTGAGCCTTAGGCCCCGCCGCGTCTATCTGTCGGTTGGAGCCAGCGCGGTCGTCGTCTACCTCGGCGCACTGTGGAACCGCTTCGCGCTGGACGACCTCTACATCGTTGTCCTCAACCCGCTGGTGCGGAACCCCTCCGGCCTCTGGCGCGCCTTCGGTGCGTCCTATTGGGCCGGGAACCTCAATACCACCGTCTACCGGCCGCTCGCCGTTGCTTCGTATGCCCTGGACTGGATGGTCGGCTCAGCGGCCTGGTTTCATGCCGTCAATCTGCTCTGGCACGCCGCGGCGACGGTGCTGGTCGCCGCGCTGGCGCGACGCTGGGCCGGAGATGTCGCTGGCCTGATCGCCGGTCTCATCTTCGCCGTCCATCCCGTGCACGTAGAAGCAGTTGCCAACGTCGTGGGCCGCAACGAACTCATGGCTGCGACGTTCGTGCTGCTCGCTGTCTACGCGGCACTCGAGCACGGCAGTGTGCTCTGGAGCGGGCTCGCCTTCGCGTGCGGGCTCCTCTGCAAGGAGAACGCGATCGTGACGCCAGCGCTCATCGCCTGGGCCTGGCTGATCGGCCTGCGCTCGGTCCCCGAGCGTCGCGCGCTCACCCGTTTCGCCGCCAGCTGGGCAATCGTCGGCGCGGCCTATTTCGGGTTGCGCTATATCGTGTTCCGCTCCTACGGCGAAGGGATCGTCGCTGTGGCTCCGGTGTTCATCGGCCAAACCCCCGCGACCGTTCGCCTGACGGCTCTCTCGACCCTCAGCGACGTCGCCCGACTGCTCGTGTTCCCGCTCCATTTACGGGCCGATTACTCTCCACAGGAGCGTACGGCCGTAACTGCCGTGACCGATGTGCGCCTGTGGCTGGGCGTGCTGGTCGTGGCCGTGTGGGGATTGCTGCTCGCCTTTGCCCTGAAGCGGGGCCGCAGGCTCGAGGCCTTCGGACTCGGCTGGATCGCGATCGCCTATTCACCGGTGGCGAACCTCCTGTTCCCGATCGGTGTGCTTCTGGGGGAGCGGACGCTGTACCTGCCATCGGTCGGCCTCGCCTTGGCGGCGGGTGGCGTGCTGCAGCAGCTTCCCGCGCGGCGCCTCGCGCTGACGGCTGGAGCGCTTTTTCTGATTGGCGGGGCGCGCACGGTGCTTCGGGTTCCCGTCTGGCGCGATAACCTTACGGCAACCGCGAGCCTGCTGGAGGACGCCCCGATGTCCTACCGCACCTATGACCTTGTCGGGTGGCAGTTCTTGTGGGGGCGCCAGACCGAGCAGGCGCTCGGGGCCTTCATGCGCGCGACAGACCTGTTCCCGCGTGACCAGCGCGTGTATCTCGCCGCGGCGGACGCCGCGTTCACGTTGGGGCGATTCGCGCTGGGCGACTCGCTGCTCGCTCGCGCGGACGCCATTTGTCCACAATGTCCGGCGAGCTACTCCAACCAGGCTGGTGCCGCGCGCCTCCGTGGCGATTCTGCCTCGGCCGACTCGTTGCTGTCCCACGCTCGCCGCCGGCGCTCGCCGTGAACGACGTCGCAATGCCGTGGGTGCGCCGTTTGGGCGAATGGATGAGCACGCGCCGCGTGGTCCTGGCGGTCGGCGCGAGCGCGGTCGTGGTGTACCTCGGCACTTTGTGGAACGGTCTCGCGCTCGACGACCTGCTGATCGTCGCCCGCAATCCCGTGGTCCACAGCCTATCGGGACTGTGGCGGGCGTTCACCCAGGCATACCTCGGCGGCCAGATGTACCGGCCGCTGGCGATAGCGAGCTACGTCGCCGACTGGCCGTGGCACAGCTTCGCCTGGTATCACGCGGTGAACGTGCTCTGGCACGCCGCGGCGAGCGTGCTCACCGCCGTCCTGGCCCGGCGCTGGGTCGGGGAGCGCGGGGCGCTCGCCGCCGGTCTGCTGTTCGCGGTGCACCCCGTCCACGTCGAGGCCGTCGCCAACATCGTGGGCCGCGACGAGCTGATGGCGGCCTGCTTCGCCGTGTTAGCGGTGTATGCGGCCCTGGTCCGGGGCAGCGTGGGCTGGAGCGCCGCGGCGCTGTCGCTCGGGCTGTTGTGTAAGGAGAATGCGGCGGTCGTCCCCGGCCTGATCGTGTGGGGGTGGATCTTGGGGATCGGGAGCGCGCGACCGCCGCGCCGGCGCATCACGCAGTTCGTGGGGAGTTGGGTGGTGATCGCCGTGCTCTACGGGGTCGTGCGCTGGGCCGTGCTGCGCGGGAACGAGGACCACGCGCTCGCGCCGGTGTTCGTGGGACAGAGCGGCCTCACGGTGCGGCTCACGGCGCTCGCCGCCCTGGCCGACGTGACGCGGTTGCTGGTATTCCCTCTGAAGCTGCGGATCGACTATTCCCCCGACGAGCGCACGGCGGTCACGTCGTGGGGAGACGGGCGCGTGGCGCTGGGTGCGCTGTGCGTGGTGCTGCTGGTCACGCTCATCGTGGCGGCCTGGCGGCGCGGACGCCGGGTGGAGGCATTCGGGCTGGGCTGGATCGCCATCGCGCTCTCGCCCGTGGCCAACCTGCTGTTTCCCACCGGGATCCTGGTCGCGGAGCGCACGCTCTACCTGCCGAGCGCGGGTCTGGTGCTGGCCGCGGGGAGTTGGTTTGCGCGGTGGTCGGCGCCGCGAGCCTGGCTCGTGGCCGGGACGGTGCTGGTCGCGGCGGGCGTGCGCACCGCCACTCGGGTCCCGGTCTGGCGCACGGATCACACCGCGATCTTGAGCGTGCTCGAGGACTCACCGCGCTCCTACGTCGGCCCGAAGCGCATGATCGGCGTGTACTTGGACAGTCACCAGCCGGATCTCGCGCTGGACGCGGCGCGCCGCGCCGCCCGGGTCAATGCCGGAGACCTGACGATCTACGTGTCAGGCGCGGTCGCGGCCTTCGCGGCGGGCCGGCCCGTGGCTGCGGACTCGTTTCTGACGGGCCTGGAACGCGTCTGTCACGACTGTCCGTCGCTGTATTACCGCCAGGAAGCCGCTACCGCCAGGCGGCACGGCTACGGCGCCGTGGGCGATTCGCTGGAGGCGCGCGCACGCGCGCGTGGGGTCCCGTGAGCGACGCTGAACGGTCGGTTCGCAGTGCGCGCTGGTTCGCGAGCGTGCGCACGGCGTTCAGCGACCGTATGGTCGTCGTCGTCGGCGCGAGCGCGGTCGTGGTGTACCTCGGCACCTTGTGGAACGGGCATGCCCTCGACGACATGATCGTCATCGTGCGCAATCCGGTGATCCACAGCCTGTCGGGGCTATGGCGGGCGTTCACCCAGGCATACCTCGGCGGCCAGATGTACCGGCCGCTGGCGATAGCGAGCTACGTCGCCGACTGGCCTTGGCACAGCGCCGCCTGGTATCACGCGGTGAACGTGCTCTGGCACGCCGCGGCGAGCGTGCTCACCGCCGTCCTGGCCCGGCGCTGGGTCGGGGAGCGCGGGGCGCTCGCCGCCGGCCTGCTGTTCGCGGTGCATCCCGTCCATGTCGAGGCTGTCGCCAACATCGTGGGCCGCGACGAGCTGATGGCGGCCTGCTTCGCCGTGTTGGCGGTGTATGCGGCCCTGGTCCGGGGCAGCGTGGGGTGGAGCGCCGCGGCGCTGTCGCTCGGGCTGTTGTGTAAGGAGAATGCGGCGGTGGTGCCCGGCTTGATCGTGTGGGGGTGGGTCCTCGGCATCGGGACCGAGCGGCCCCCCCGCCGGCGCATCACGCAGTTCGTGGGGAGTTGGGTGGTGATCGCCGTGCTCTACGGGGTCGTGCGCTGGGCCGTGCTGCGCGGGAACGAGGACCACGGGCTCGCGCCCGTGCTCGTGGGACAGAGCGGCCTCACGGTGCGGCTCACGGCACTCGCCGCGCTGGCCGACGTGACGCGGTTGCTGGTATTCCCCCTGAAGCTGCGGATCGACTATTCCCCCGACGAGCGCACGGCGGTCACGTCATGGGGAGACGGGCGGGTGGCGCTGGGCGCGCTGTGCGTGGTCCTGCTGGTCACGCTCATCGTGGCGGCCTGGCGGCGCGGACGCCGGGTCGAGGCGTTCGGGCTGGGCTGGACCGCCATCGCCCTCTCGCCCGTGGCCAACCTGCTGTTTCCCACCGGGATCCTGGTCGCGGAGCGCACGCTCTACCTGCCGAGCGTGGGCCTGGTGCTGGCCGCGGGGAGCTGGTTTGCCCGGTGGTCGGTGCCGCGAGCCTGGCTCGTGGCCGGGGCGGTGCTGGTCGCGGCGGGCGTGCGCACCGCCACTCGGGTCCCGGTCTGGCGCACGACCTACACCGCGGTCTTGAGCATTCTCGAGGACTCGCCGCGCTCCTACGTGGGGCCGATGCGGATGGCCGGGGCGTATCTGGATCAACACCAATCGGAGCGGGCGCTCGACGCGGCGCGACAGGCCCTGGCCATTTATCGGGGGGACCTGACCATCTACATGTCGGGCGCCGTGGCCGCGTTCGCGGCGGGCAGGCCGGCGACCGCCGACTCGCTGCTGGCGGAATTGGAGCGCTCGTGTCCCACTTGTCCCGGGAAGTACTACCATACGGAGTCAGAGGTGCTCCGGCGCATCGGATACCCGGCGGAGGCTGATTCGCTGGACGCCCGGGTTCGGTGACCTCTCGCCGGCTGTATTTCGCGGTCGCGGCGGCGGCCCTGGTGGTGCATCTGGGCGCCCTGGCCAACGGCTACGCGATGGATGACGTCTTCATCGTCGCGTTCGACCCCCTCGTGCACCACTGGTCCGGTCTCTGGCGGGCGTTCGTGGAGCCGTACTGGCACTGGCCGGCGTCCTTCGGGGTGGCCATGTACCGCCCCTTGGCGGTGGCGTCCTTTGCGCTCGACCACCAGCTCGATCACGTCGCGTGGCTGCACGCCGTGAACCTGCTGTGGCATGCAGGCGCGAGCGTCGCGGTCGCCGCCACGCTCAAACGGTGGACCGAGTCGGCTCCCGCCGCGTTGTTCGCCGGCATCCTGTTCGCCGTGCATCCCGTTCACGTGGAAGCGGTCGCCAACCTCGTCGGGCGGTCCGAGCTGATGGCCACGCTGTTCACCCTCCTCGCGGTGTACGCGGCGCTGGCGCACGACAGGCTGTGGTGGAGCCTCGGCGCCCTCTGCCTCGGCTTGCTCAGCAAGGAGAACGCCGCCGTCGCTCCCGGACTCATCGTGTGGGGCTGGTTACTCGGCTTCGGACGCGTCTCTCCCGGCCGCCGGTGGGCGTATGTCGCGGGTTGGGCGGCAGTCGCCGCCGCGTACTTCGTCGTCCGCGGGGCGGTCCTGGGCGGCCACGAGCAGCTGTTCTACCTCGCCCCGGTGTTCAGAGGGGCCGGCCCGCTCCCGATCCGCCTCACCGCCGTCGCGGCGCTGGCCGATGTCACACGGCTGCTCCTGTTCCCCCTCAGTCTCCGGGTCGACTACTCTCCGGCGGAGCGCACGCTCGCCGCCTCACCGATCGATCCCCGCTTCCTGGCGGGCCTTGCCTGTCTCATCGCGTGGGTGGGCATGGTGTGGCTCGCCTGGCGTCGCGGGCGGCGGGTGGAAGCATTTGGCCTGGGGTTGGTCGGCCTCGCGCTGTTGCCCTCGGCGAATTTCCTGTTCCCGACGGGCGTGTTCCTGGCCGAGCGGTCGCTGTATCTCCCGTCGGCCGGGCTCGCGATCGCCGCCGGGGCAGGGCTCGGGGGTCTCCCGCGCCAGCGGCTGTCCCTCATCACCGCCGGCGTGCTGTTGCTCGGCGGCGCACGCACCGTCCAACGCGTTCCGGTGTGGCGCAGCACGCTCACGGCGACGCTGAGCGTGTTCGAAGATTCTCCCCGCTCCTACTTTGGTCCCGCCGGCATGCTCAGTCTGTACCTGGAGCAGGGCCAGCCACGGCGTGCGTTGGACGCCTTTCGGGTCGCCGCGGGCATCTACGACAAGTCGCCGCTATTGTTCGTGCAGGCGGCCGACGCAGCACTCGAGCTCGGACAGCCGGCGCTGGCGGACTCCCTGCTCGACCGGATGGAGCAGGTGTGCGAACGGTGTCCGCAGTACTACGAGGCGGAGATCGCGGCGGCCCAGGCGCGACGGGATACGACCACCGCGGATTCGCTCCGCGCCCGTCTGCGACGGCGGGGATTCGGGGCACCGTGACGCCCAGCTCGAAACGGCTCTACACGGCGGTCGGCCTCTGCGCCGCGGTGGTCTACCTCGGCGCCTTGTGGAACGGCTTCGCGGTGGACGACGTCTCCATCATCGCGATGAATCCGCTCGTCCACAGCTGGTCCGCGTTGTGGCGGGCCTTCGGCGAGTCGTACTGGCCGCCCGCGCTCGGGGCCACCTTGTACCGGCCGCTCCCCATCGTCACCTACGCCTTGGACTGGCAGATCGGTCACGTCGCGTGGATGCATGCGGCGAACCTTCTCTGGCACGCCGGAGTCAGCGTTGCGGTTGCCGCGCTCGTGCGACGGTGGACCGCTTCGGAGCGGGGAGCGCTGCTCGCCGGGATCCTGTTCGCGGTCCATCCGGTCCACGTGGAAGCGGTGGCCAATATCGTCGGGCGGGCGGAGCTGATGGCCGCCCTGTTCACGCTGCTTGCGGTGTACGCCGCCCTCGGTCCGGACCGACTCGGGTGGAGCCTCGTCGCACTCGCCCTCGGCCTCCTCAGCAAGGAGACCGCCGCCACGGTGCCGGCGCTGATCGCCTGGGGGTGGATCGTGGGCATCGGCCGGCCGTCGGCACGCCGCCGCTGGGCCTACGCCGCGGGGTGGGTCGCGGTGGGCGCGATCTATCTCGCCGTGCGCTGGACCATCCTGCACGGG
>Ga0307281_10000150_pt1 | contig 16359 bp, 11 predicted proteins | sample ER_DNA_120_FD_194486 | JGI IMG/M metagenome (GOLD analysis project Ga0307281, IMG submission 194486) | Bulk soil microbial communities from the East River watershed near Crested Butte, Colorado, United States - ER_DNA_120 | ecosystem: Environmental > Terrestrial > Soil > Floodplain | place...
CGCGCGCGCCGGAGAGTGGACCGGCAGCTCGACCTTGAAGCGCGTGAATTGGCCCGGAACGCTCTCGACGTGCATCACGCCGTCGTGTTCCCGCACGATGCCGTAGCTGATCGACAGACCCAGACCCGTTCCCTTGCCGCGCCCTTTGGTGGTGAAGAAGGGGTCGAAGATGCGCGGCAGGTCGCTCTCGGCGATGCCGACGCCGTCGTCGACCACCTCCAAAACGACCCGCCCGTCCCGATGTACGGTCCGCACCGCGATGCGGCCGCCGCCCTCGACGGCATCGCGCGCGTTCGAGAGCAGATTCAAGACGACTTGCTGGAGCTTGCCGCGGTGCCCGCGCACCTCGGGGAGCTCGGACTCCAATTCGACGTGCAGCACGATCCGCTTGTCCCGGATCTGCGGCTCGAACAGCCTCAACACTTCTTGCACCGCATCGTTGATGGTCAGGCTCTCGAACGTGGACCGCTCCGGTCGGGCGAGGTTGAGAAGGGAGTTGGCGATCTTCGAGACGCGTCGCGTCTGGATTTCGATCTTCTCCAACGTCTCGCGCCTCGGGTCGTCTGCGGCCATGTCGTCGAGCAGCAGTTGCGCGTAGCCCGAGATGCCGGTGAGGGGCGTGTTCACCTCGTGCGCGACGCCCGCCGCGAGCAGTCCCAAAGACGCGAGCCGCTCCTGTTGGAGGATCTGCTCCTCCAAGGTCACGCGGGCGGTGATGTCGTCGAAGGTCACGACGCGCGACCCGTCCCCTCCCGCGGCAGGGACCGGCGACAGCGCGAGGTTGACGACGATCCTCCCGCCGGCGCGGTTGACCAAAGCGTGGCGGTAGATCCGCGCCTCGACGTCGGGTCCCACCGCGGCCAGCTCGCGCTCGATGCGGCGGATCGAATGCAGGGGAAAGACTTCGCGGAGGAGCTTGCCCATCGCCTCGTCGCGGGGCAGTCCGTAGATCTCCTCGAGGCGCCGGTTCCAGGCGCGAATGCGCGCTTCCGCGTCGATCAGCAGAAGGCCGACGCCGCTGCTTTCGAGGATGCGCTCTTGAAGGGCCTTCAATGACTCCACCTGCGCGGCGTGCTGGCGGACCTCCAGCATCACCCTCGCCGCCTCGACCGCAGGCGCCGCGTGCGCGCACAGCGTCGCGAGGAGGGCGTTGTCCTCGCTCGAGAGGGAGTTGTCGAGTCCGTCCCGGTCCGCGATCGCGAGCAGCGCCGAGAGCCTTCCCTTCACCTTCATCCCGAACAGGTGCCGTGCCTCCCCCATCCCGTCGAGGCTTCCCGCCATGAGCGTGAACGACGGATTCCGCTCGAGCGCATCGATGACCGCCCGATCGAGCTCGACCGAGATCCTCCGGCCCGTCGCGGCGAGCCGCTCGAACCTCCGCCCGGCGCCGCGAACCAGGACCGCGGAGGCCGGGACGGCGAGCGTCTCGCGGACGCGGGCCTCGAGACGCTCGAGAAGAGACGGGAGGTCGGTCTCGGCGTTGAGCTCGCGGCTCCACTCGAGAAGGGTGGCGCGGTAGGAGTACCGGGCGCGGTAGAACGCGCGGTCGACGCCCTCCCTCACCCAGGCGCGCAGCCTCGGGTAGACGACCGCGGTCGCGAGCGCGGCGATGAAGCCGAGCACGGCTTCCGGGAGCTCGAGATCGACCACCAGGCGGCGGACGATCGCGAGCGTCGCGGCATAGGTCGCGATCGTCATCACGCCGAGCGCGACGGCGGACAGCCCGCGCCTCAAGATCAGGTCGAGGTCGTGGAGGCGGTAGCGCGCCATCGCCGCGGTGAACGCGGCCGGCACCGCCAGGAGCGGGAGCAGCGCGAGGTCGGTCCAGGAGTCCAGCTGCGCGCCCAGGACCCACGGCACGATGTAGACCACGATGAACGGACCGAAGCCGAGGCCCAAGCCCCACAGCATCCAGCGAAGCTGGCTGCGATGCAGCCGGGATGTCGCGTGGGTGAACGCCCGCGCCATCGCAAACGCCGAGACGCCGACGGCGGCGGCCAGAAACGCAAGCTCCAATCGATCGTGCCAAGCGGCCGCCTTGATCGGGTCCGCGAAGCGATACGAGCCGCCCAAGCCGACCATCCAGACGTCCAGAACGACCAGCGCGGCCGCGCCGGCGTAAGCGAGCGCGAGGACGATCCGCCGCCCCCTCACCTCGCCTCGCGCCAGAGTCGAGGCGAGGTGGATGAGAAGGGTCGGCACCAGGGCTCCGGCGACCACGTCCGCCCAGTGCACCGCCCAATCGAACGCGTCTCCGGAGCCGGTTTGGCTCAACACGAGCTCCGCGAAAAGCGCCATGCACAAGGTGCCGTAGACGAGGGCGCCCCGGACGCTCGGCCAATTGAGAACGACGAGCAAGCCGGACGCGAAACAGGCGACTCCGATCAGCGCGAGGTAGCCGTAGAGCCGGGGCGCGGCGTGCCGTCGCGACGGGACCAGAGACGTCGCGACCGTCGTGTCGCCCCGCCGCAACGTGAGCCGCATCGCTTGGCCCGCGGGGACGCGCCACGCCGCGTCGGTCACGCGCAAGACGTCGCCTCCCGCCGCACCGTTCAAGCTCACCAACACGTCTCCGGGGAGGAGGCCGGCGGCCGAGGCCGGGCTGCCGGGCTCGACGACGAGGACGGTGGCGCCCGACGTCGTCTGGACCCACTCCAGCCCGACCCAAGGCTCGCGCTGGGAGATGCGGCGGCCGAACGACAACACCGCGAAGGCGGCGAGGACGATCGCCACCGCGAGGATTGCGGCGAACCTCGTGCGATGCGTTCGCGAGCTCACGTCCCCACTCCCGCCGTTTCCCCGGCCTTCAGAAGGCCAGGGACACTCCCGCGCCCAGCCGCTTGTGATCGGCGACGAAGCGACCGGCGTCGGCGGCCTCGGTTTCGGAAGCCGCCTCACCCGGTCCGAGCGAGCTTCTCGCCGTCAGCAGGAACCGACACGACGCGCGTCCCCCCGCGAACCGGACCAAGTCCTGCGAAAACTCCAGCGCGATCGTCTTCGTCTTGTCCGTCACCGCAACGCCTGAGGCATCGGTGTGATCCTTGATCGACCGAAACTCGAGCGCGACCGCCGAGCCGGCGCGCGGAGCCTTGACCCCGAGCCGCGCCGCGTCGTAGTCGAGCGCGCGATCGGACAGCAGCACGACCGGCACGTCGTCGAGCGCCGGCGCCAGCGCGCCTTCCGCGCGGCCGCGCGCGACGCGGAACGTAACCGTCGCCGACGACGCCACGCGCTCCAGATCCAACGCGACGAAACGATCGGACACGAACCCGTCGCTGACGTAGAGCGTCTCGACGCCCTGCGGCGCCGCCCGGGCTCCCGAAACGGTGGCGCGGGACGGCAGGTAGGTCGCGCTGCCCCTAAGCGTCAACGTGGGATCGAGCCGGGTTTTCAGCTCGACGTCGTAGCCCAAAGGCGACGGCGGCTCGGATCGCTGCGCTCCGGGTTCCGACGTCGTCGCCAGATACGACACCTCGGCCTTCGCCTCCAAACGGCCGGCGGTCCACAATCCGCCGACGCGTGGCGACACCGTGGTCGTTTGCGGTCCGTCGAACCCTTCGGTCAGCGCAAGCCCCCATGTGAGCGCGACGGGGCTCGAGATCGACCACTGGTCCTCGGAGTCGACGAGGAGGCTCCAGCCGCTCGCCCCGTCGAGCGCGAACGTCCCTCCTGACCGGCCGAGGCGCGCGCCGGGGGCCGAGAGGCTCAGCCGCTGGGCCCGCACGCCGACGCGAACGAGGTGACCGTCGCCGACGAAATTCTCGTAAGACCCCTCGGCGCCGATCGCACGGCTGGACGCATCCCCTTGGGCGGGGTCCCAGCCGGGGTCGTTCCCTTGACCGGGATCGAGATTCGCGTCGTGGAATCCGACCTGGAGGGCGACTCGCGAGGACGCGTCGACCTGCTTTCTCCAGCTGGCGTCGTATCCCCAGGATCGCTGCCACTGGCGCATCGCCCCCCCGGCGACCCCCGGTCGATCGGTCACCTCGAGGTCGCCGCTCGAATAGAACGCGCTCATCGCCAGACTCTCGTCGACGCTCGTGTCGTAGGACAGGTCCAGGTCGACGTCCGACGCCCCCCGGCTGACGGCGCCGGGCGACGACCGAGGCACCCCCGAATCCAGGCTCCCCCGCCGTCCGCGGACCTGGATCGCCCCGCGCTCGCCGATCGCCCCGCCGAACCGCATGCGCGTTTCGTTCCCCTCGAGGCTCGACGTCGTTCCGGACGACCCCGGACGCCACGAGCCGAGGGCGACCATGTGGTCGACTTCCCCACGCACCGCGTCTTGCACGCGCGCCGCGAACGCGCGCGCCCCTCCGGTCGCGCCTTCGGACAAAACGGCGGGCGCCTCGAGATCGCGGAGGATGCTTCGAGGCGGAACGCGAAGCGTCCACGAAAGGTCGTCTTGGACTTTTTCGGCCCCCGGCTGGTTGTTCGTGGGAACCGGCCGGAGGACCAGGTCGACGGACGATCGAAGCACCGTGTTGACTCGACCGAGCGCCGCGATGTACCCCGACTTGATCGCGGCGACGCGGTACACGCCGGGGGTGACCTCCGAAACGATGAATCGGCCCCCGGCGTCGGACACGGCGCGAAGAAGGGCACCGCCCCCTTTTCCCTCCGGAGCCAGAACCAGAACCTCGACCCCTTCGAGGAGCCGGCCGACGTCGTCGCGCACGTTACCCGAGAGCGTCGTTGTCGCAAGGGGCGCGGCATGGGCCGGTCGTGTGAAGGCGGAGGGCACGAAGGCGACGAGGACTAGGGCTGCGGCGGTCGTGCGGATCGAGACCATGGCGCCCTCCGGCCGCAGGCCCCCCTTCCGGGTCCGGCGGCCGGATGAGTCTAGGAGCGCGCTTCGATTGTTGTCAACCGCGGCACCCTCTATAAGATGCGCGGCATGAAGACCCAAAGCACCCTCCTCGCCTTGGCGGTTTTTGGGACCTTCATCCCGTCCGCGCGCGCAGCACCCACGGTGACGATCGAGACTCACGTCGTTTTGACGATCGAGGGGCTGATCGTCGAGGACGCCCGCGCGAAATCGACGGGGATCTCGCGCGAGGCGGAGATCGGGCCGTTTCAGCCCGCCGCGATCAGCTTCGCCGTCCCCTGGGGGGCGGATGGAGCCTCCCTCGCCGTTCGGTTCGACGCGCGGTTGACCTCGCTGACGCCGGACGGCGAGGCGGTGCTCGTCTGCGAATCCAGCGTGACGCGGGCGGGGAGCGCCCCGGTCCTGGCGACGCGCGAGATCCGTCTCGCCGACGAGGGCTCGGGCCTCTTCGACGTCTTTGGAGACGGCAAGCGGCGCCTGGTGCTGACGATGCGGGGCGAGCAGGTGGGACGCCCCGTCGTTCGACCGCCCGCCTCGGTCGGCGCCCCGGTGAAATTCGTCGTCGCCGTGATGCGGGTTTACGGCGAACGCGCCGTCCTGCTCGAGACCAACGAGCTCAACACCTTCGTCGGGCAATCCGTCGAATACAGCTTCCGCCAGGGACAGGATCAAAGCTTGGAAGCCGTGCGCTTGTCCCTGCTCCCGACGGCGGTTTCGGGAGACGTCGTGACGATCGAGGCCGACATCAGCGGCGCCCTCCCCGGGGCGGACGGAACCGTCCTCGTCAGCCACCGAGAGAAGATCGTGGCGTCGAGGCGCGCCACGTCGCGCCTGGCGGCCACGACGGGGACGCCGCCGACCGGCTACCGATTCCAGGTGACCCCTGATTTCTAGACGCGCCAAAGTCACCGCGCGCCGCGTCGCTTTCGGCGCGGCCCTCGTGTTGCTCGCGGCCGCCGCCCCTCCGTCGCCACCCGCGCCGAGCGACCTCCTTCCGCTCGGACGCGAGCTGCGCGTTCGCGTCATGGGAGGCCGCGATCTTTTCCTCGAGGTCAAGCCCTGGCCCAACGAAGACGTCCGTTCGCTCGCGCGACGGATCGCCCCGCCGCCGGCTCACGGTGAAAGGCTCGCCAAGTTCCTCGCCGACCCTGGCACGCGAACGGGCGACGGCTACTACCGTGTGCCGTTGGAGCTTCTGGGCTCGGACGCCCGGGCATTCGTGCTGCGGAGCGCGTTCCCGGAGGATCGAGCGGACGGCGGCGACTGGCTGCACGTCGCCCGCAAGAGCGCGCTTCCGATCTACGACGAAGGGCTCTGGCAGGTCGCGGCGTGGTTCACGGGAAACGGCGCGCAGTTCGTCGAGCTGCAGCGGGCCAACGGGATCTCGTCTCCCGAGCTTTCGCCGGGACAGATCGTGCGGATTCCCGCGGGCCTTCTCGACACGGCGCTCCGGCCGCTGCCGAGCTCGGACGACGGGAGCCTGGTCTATTCGAGCGACGCCGAAGGGCGGTACGCCGGCTATCGTCTCAAGCCCGGGGAAGCCCTCTACTCGGCCGTCGTCCTCCGGTACACGGGCCGGACGGCGCCGGAGGACGTGGAAGCGCTCGCCCGGACGATCGCCGCGAGAAGCGACGTCCGCGACGTCACCGGGATACCCGCCGGCTGGCTCGTGAAGATCCCGCTCAACGTCTTGGATCCGGAGTTCCTTCCGACGTCCGACGCGCGCCGGAAGAACATCGAGAGCGCGAAGGCGGCGATGGAGCGCGAGCTCGCCGCGCGCCCCCCCAAGGAGGCCGCGCACGGTCTCTCCGGTGTCGTCGTCATCATCGACCCCGGGCACGGCGGCATGGACCCGGGCACGATGAATCACTCGGTCTGGGAGCACGACTACGTGTTCGACGTCGCCAGCCGGCTGAGGCGCGAGCTCGAAACGCGCACTGCGGCGAAGGTCGTCCTCACCCTCGACGATCCCTCCCGGGTCTCGGTCCCCTCCCAAGGCGATGTCCTGTCGGCGAATCGCAAGCGATCGGTCTTGACGACGCCGCCGTTTCTCGCCGAAGAGGGAGGTGAAACCGCGATCGCCGTGAACCTGCGCTGGTATCTCGCCAATTCGGTGTACCGGCGGCTGGTCAAGTCGGGCGTCGATCCGGACAAGATCGTCTTCCTGTCGCTTCACGCCGACGCGCGCCACCCTTCGCTGCGTGGCGCGATGGTCTACGTGCCGGGCGCGACCTTCCGCACGGGCACGATGGGCTACCAGTCCTCGACCTACCTTCGCTTCAAGGAGGTCAGGGAGCAGCCGCGCGTGAGCTTTTCCTCGCGCGATCGCGTGCGCTCGGAAGCGGTCTCGCGCAAGTTGGCCGTCGCGATCGTCAAGACTCTGAAACGAGGCGACCTCCCGACGCAGCCGTACCAGCCGATCCGCGAACGGGTGATCCGGGGGCGCGAGGTGTGGCTGCCCGCGGTCTTACGCGGCAACGTCGTCCCGACGAAGGTCTTGATCGAGATGGTCAACCTCAACAACCCCGAAGATGCCGCCCTTTTGGGTCGCGCCGCCGATCGCGACCGGTTGGCGAAAGCGCTGGTCGCGGCGCTTTCGGACTACTTCGGCCCCAAGGGGAACCCTCGCGCGCGCGGCCGCTAGCGACTCCGGTTTCTTGACAGCACCCTCGCGCGATCCCACAATCGTCTGCGTTGCCGCGTCCGGAGGAGACCGCATGCCGATCTACGAGTACCGTTGCACGTCTTGCGGTCACACGCTCGAAGTCATCCAGAAATTCAACGACAAGCCGTTGAAAAAATGCACGGAGTGCTCCGGCGCCCTGGAAAAGCTGATCTCGCGTTCGGCGTTCCAGCTCCGCGGCGGCGGGTGGTACAACGAGGGCTACGGAAGCCAAGGGAAGTCGTCCTCGTCGTCTTCGACGCCTTCGTCCTCGACGACGGAATCGACGTCGAAGACCGGGAAGACCGGCGAAACGAAGCCCGAAGGCGGCAAGAAGGCCGCGGCCGGCGGCTGCGGCACGGGCGGCTGCGGCTGCCACTGACGCTAAGGCGCCCCAAGGAACGTCCATGAAGGTCCTCCTCGTCGGCGGTGGCGGTCGCGAGGCGGCGCTCGCTTGGGCCTTCCACAAGAGCCCGCTCCTCACGGACCTCGCGGCCGCTCCCGGAAACGCCGGCATCGCGAAACACGCGCGGCGCGTGCCGATCGCCGCCGACGACGTGCCGGCCCTCGTGGCCCACGCGACCGCCGAGGCCTACGACCTCGTCGTCATCGGGCCCGAGGCCCCTCTCGTGTCCGGCTTGGCCGACCGGCTGCGCGCCGCCGGGATCGACACGTTCGGGCCCTCGGCGGCCGCGGCGATGATCGAAGGGAGCAAGGCGTTCTCGAAGGAGTTCATGGCGCGCCACCGGATCCCGACCGCGCGTTTCCGGATCTTCGACGCCGAAGCGCCCGCGATCCGCTACCTCATGTCCGAAGACGCGGTCTACCCGCTCGTCGTCAAGGCCGACGGCTTGGCCGCCGGGAAGGGCGTCGTCATGGCGGCGGATCCCGCGATCGCGGTGGAGAGCGCGCGGCAGATGCTCTCGGGCAGCGCGTTCGGCGCGGCGGGCCGCAAGATCGTGGTCGAGGAAGCCCTTCGCGGTCGCGAGGCGTCGTTTTTCGTGCTCACGGACGGGTCCACGTCACGCGAGCTCGCATCGTGCCAAGACTACAAGCGCGCCGAAGACGCCGACCGCGGACCGAACACCGGAGGTATGGGAACCTACTCCCCGTCGGCGTGGCTCGACGACGCCACGATCCGGTCGTTGCGCGAGACGGTCGTCGTGCCGACCGTTCTCGGTCTCGCCGCCGAGGGACGGCCGTTTCGCGGCGTGCTGTTCATCGGAGTCATGTTGACGGACGACGGCCCGAAAGTGCTCGAGTACAACGCACGGTTCGGCGATCCCGAAACGCAGAGTCTCGTGCCGCGCCTCAACGGCGACTGGCTCGCCTTGCTTCGCGCGTGCGCGCGGGGCGAGCTGTCGTCGGTTGCGGCCCGGTTTCGCGACGACCCGGCGGTCTGCGTCGTCATGGCCGCCGGAGGTTACCCGGGCCCGTACGCCAAGGGCGCTCCGATCGAGGGGCTCGACGAGGCCGGCGGGCTCTCCGGCGTGAGCATCTTCCACGCCGGCACGGAGCACGACGCCGCCGGACGGGTCGTGACCTCGGGCGGCCGCGTCCTCGGCGTCACCGCGACCGGAGGCGACCTCGCCGCGGCGAGAGATCGAGCCTACGAGGCCGTGGCCCGGATCCGATGGAACGGCGAGCGGCATCGGACGGATATCGCCGCGGACGCGATCGCCAAGGCCGGAAGCCTCTAGCGCTCAGGGCGCGTGATGCGCCGGCTCCGGCGTCATGACGACCGATCCCTGCGGCGGATCGCCCGCCGCAACCCGGCGGAAGACCGTTTCCCTGTCCGTCTTCTCGCCGATCGACGTGGCTTCGACGTAGTTCCGGAACCGGGCCGGGATCCCGGAGACGGACGCCGCGGCGGGGTCCGCGCCGTCCATCACCTGGACGTGGACGTGCGGGAGCATCGTGTTCCCGCTGTTGCCGGCGTGAGCGAGGACCATTCGTTCGCGGACCACGTCCCCCCGCTTGACGGCGATCGAGCCCTTCTTCAAGTGGGCGAGCAGGACGAACACGCCGTTGCCTGCGTCGAGCACGAGGTAGTTGCCGAAGATCCACCGCGGCTCGCGGACCGCGTCGACGATGCTGCGTCGCGGATACGCTTTCTGCTCGTCGTTGTCCTCGACGCCGTCGACGACGGACACGACCGTTCCGGCGACGGGTGAGATCACGGGACGGCCGAACGTGGCGCTCTCGTCGTTGCGATGCGACGTGTCGAAACCCGGCACGCCCGGATGCCCGCCCTCGGCGACGGCGGCGAAATCCCATGAGAACTCCCCGCCGAGACGGCCGCGCCGGTGGTTCGTGTCGCACGTGTGGCCTTGGGTAACGCGCCAGCTCCCTTCGAAGGGGAGCGCGATCAGCGGCGGGTTGGCGGGGGGGCGCAGCGGCACGTCGAGCGCCTGCTTCGCGCGCACGAGCTTCAGCCCTTGCCGCTCCACCAGGTCGAAATCGAAGCGGACGCGGTCGGTGCCGATCGTCGGCGGCGCCACGCAGAGCCCTTCCCAATGATCGACGCCGCCCGGGTCGACGCGGGGATCGGAGAGCAGGCCCGCGCGCGTGAAGACCGGAACCGCGGGGTCGAGCGTGCCGACCGCGGTTTCGCCCTCGAAATACGTCAAGCGCATGTGCTCGACGCGTACGCGTCGCTCACCGGGGTTTCGCGCGTCGATCGACAGCAGGGCGTCGCGCCGGCCACCGCTTTCGAGGACGACGGTGACGGGCGCGCGCATCTCGAACACGAGCCGCGGATCCCCGGCCCCAGCGAGGCCGGGGATCATCAGGGCGGTCCCGACGGCGGCACCGACAACGACGAGCCGCACGTGGGGAAGAACTACTTCTGCTTTTTGACGAGGTCCTTGAGGGCCTTCGCCACCGTGAACCGGACGACCGTCTTCGCGGGAATCTTGATCGCCTCGCCCGTCGCCGGATTGCGGCCCATCCGCGCCTTGCGCTTGACGACCTTGAACTTGCCGAGGCCCTTCATCGGGACCTCTCCGCCTTTCTTGATGGTCTTCTCGACGACCCCGGTGAGCCCCTCGAGAAACACCTTCGCACTCTTCCGGTCGGAACTCGTCGCCTCGGCCAGCATCTGAATCAGCTCGGTCTTCGTCATCGAACGGTCCTCCAAGTAGGGGATGTAACGAGCGCCAGTATGGGCTTTTTCTCGAACAAATCAACGCCAAAGCGCACGTTTGGCGGTCGCGACGAGGCTCGCAAGATGCTCGGCTCCGCCGGCCGACGCGTCGATCCGCAAATCGGCGAGCGCGTACGCCGCGCGTCGCCGCTCGAAGAACGCGCGGCGTGAGAGCGCGTCGTCCCCCGTCCACAACGGCCGCGGCGCCTCTTGGGCAACGCGAGCGGCCACGACGTCAAGCGGCGCGTCGAGCCAGCACGAAAACCCCTCGGCGCGAACGAACGCGCGCTGCGCGATGCCGAGGAAGAGCCCGCCGCCCGTGGCGACGACGAGGTTGCGCCGGCCGTGAAGGGAGCGCAGCGCGTCCCACTCGGCCTCGCGGAAGCGCCCTTCGCCCGACGCACGGAAGATCTCCTCGATCGCCCGCCCCCCCGCGCGCGTGACGATTGCATCGGTGTCCTCGAAGTCCCAGTGAAGGCGCGCCGCGAGCGCGCGCCCGACGGTCGACTTGCCCGCCCCCATGAATCCGACGAGGAAGATCGGCGCGTCGGGATCGTGGCGTGCGGTCAACGCGCCGGCTCGGTCGTGGCGTGGTCCGGCCCGCGCTCGCCGGCCGTGACCGCGATCGGGAGCCGGTTCTCGGCCGGCGTGACCGGACATTGAAACCGCTCGGGCTCGCCGTAGGCGCAAGACGGGTTGTACGCGAGGTTGAAATCGAGAACGAACGGCCCGCCGTCGGGCCCGTCGAGATCGACGTATCGGCCCGCCGCGTACGTGTCCTTTCCGGTCGTTTGATCCTTGAACGGCAGGAACAACCCCTCGCCGCCGTGACGCTCGGGAAGATCGAGCAGGCGGTAGACCTGAAGCGCGTGCACCCGCCCCTCGCGCAGGAACGTCACGCGCCCCCAGCGCTCGCAAGGGCGCGGCTTGCCCGCGGTCGTGACCATCGCGATCGGCTCCGGGTGCGCGTACCGCTCGATCCACCCCGCATAGCGCCACGCCGGATCGGGGGGAAAGTACGTGAGTCCGTGAAACGTTCCCCGTTCGAGGCGAGGGATCGGCGAATCGGGGTCGGTGGAAAAAGCCGCGTCGCGCGCGCGCCGGGTCGAGGCGACGTCGGACTCCCATGATCGCGGGGGCGGAACGGGCGACATCGTGACGCTGCCGCCGGTGCACGCGGGAAGCGCCAGGGCGGCGCCGAGAAGGACCGCCGAAATCGCGCGTCTCATGTCCACACGGCGGGGATGCGGAGCGTGCGCCCTCCCTTGTCGCGGTGCAGCAGGAACCCCTGCGCGCGGCCCATCTCCCACAGCCGCTTCGTGACCTCGACGTCTTTCCGGCAGTAGTGTTCGATCAGATCGATGCGCCCCTCCTTCCACCACTTGAGGCTCTGCAGTCCGTCCCCCGCCTTCGACTCGCCCAGATTAACCTCGGACAGGTGATTGAGGGAGACGCGGAACCCGACGCTCTTGTGGATTTCGGCGAGGAGGTCGAGGGTTCGGATCCGCGCGAGATCGCGGTCGGTGTAGCCCGAGAGCACCGCGAGATCGAAACGGTCGATGTTGAAGCCGACGACGCGGTCCGCGAACGCCAGATCGAGGAGCAGCCGGTCGACGTCGGTCTCGTAGTAGGTGCGGTACGCGTCCCGCGCGACGTCGTAGACGACCGCCAGGGCCAGCCCCATCTTGGAGGCGAAGCCCCAGCCGCCGACCTCGTCCGCGCTGCGTTGCGTTTCGAGGTCGAAAACCAGCACGTGGCCCGCCGCAGACGGTTCGGCGGGGACGCCGCGGGTGATGCCGTGCTTGCCCGGCGGACGGGCGGGAGCAGGAGCCGGCGCGGCCTCGATGCCGGGTTCGTGTTCGAGGTCGACCTCGAGTTCGCCCAAGAGCACGCGGAGCACGGTGAGCGCCGCCGCCTTGTCGAGAGGCTTGTTCCCGTTCCCGCAACGCGGCGACTGGATGCACGCGGGGCAACCGGTTTCGCACGGACAGGCTTCGATCAGCTCGCGGGTTCTCGTCAGCAGCTCCGTCAGCTCGGCGAAGGCGCGCTCGGCCAACCCCGCGCCCCCCGGGACGCCGTCGTACAGGAAGATCGCCGGCCCCCCGATCTGGGGATGCGTGGTGTAGGAGATCCCGCCGACGTCGCCGCGATCGGCGATGGCCAGGAGAGGGAAAAGGCCGATCGCGGCGTGTTCGGCCGCGTGGATACCGCCCATGAAGTGGAGTCCTTCCCCGGCCAAGAGCGCGGGAAGGACGCGAGGGATCTCGATCCAGAGGCCGGTCGTTTCGTAGGTCAGCGGCGGCACCTCGAGCGGATGCGTGGCCATCGCCTCGCCGCCGAAGAGTCGCTTCTTTTGGTACTCGCGAATCCGCACGGTCACTTTCAACCGCCCGAATCCGACCGGAACCGCTCCCCCCGGGATGGGAAGCGTGCGCTCTTCGATCCGCTCCAAGATCTCGGTTTCCTTCTCGCCGAGCACGACGGTGTAGTAGTCGGCGCGAATCGCGCGCGCGATCGCCCGCTTGTGAGCAACGTCCAGCTCGTCGATCCGGTAGGACTGCCCCGCGTGCAGGTAGATCGCTCCGGGGTGGCATTCGAACCAGACGCGCAGGGCGTCGATGGTGCCGAGCAACCGGCCGGTGTCCGCCTCGAGGATCGCAAACGGCGCTCCGGCGGAGCGCGGGTTGACGTCGCGCTGCGGGCGGCGGCGATAGGAGAACCAGCGGTCCCCGCGCTCGTCCCGGGCCAAGCGGCCGGTGGCGGCGAGATCGTCGACGATGACGCGCCCGCGCGCTCCGTACGAAGCGAGCTCCGGGAGCGTGATCGGCTCTTCCGCGGCGGCGCAGACGAGGTGCGCGCCCGCGACCGCGGGGTTCCAAGGATCGAGCACCGCGCGTTCGAACGCGCCGTCGAACAGCGTGTCGGGGTGCGCGACGATGTACTGGTCGAGCGCGTCCGGCATCGCGATCAAAACGACGAGCGCGTCGCGGCCTTCGCGCCCCACGCGTCCGATCCGCTGCCACGTGGAGGTACGCGATCCCGGGTAGCCGACGAGCACGCAGACGTCGAGGCCGCCCACGTCGATCCCGAGCTCCAAGGCGCTCGTGGACAAAACGGCGAGCAGCTGACCGGAAAAAAGCTTCTTCTCGATCGCGCGGCGCTCTTCCGGAAGGTAGCCGGCGCGGTAGGGGGCGACCTTGCTCTTGAGCTCGGGAGCCTCCTTGAGCAGCCACTGGTGGAGCAGCTCGGTGATCCGGCGGGCCTTGGTGAACGCGATCGTCCGGGCACCCTCCCGCGCGGCCTCGGCCACCACGCGCACGGCGGCGGTGTACGGCGAGACCGTCACCGGGTTGACGAGCACGACGTCGCGTCCCACCGCGGGCGCGCCGGACCGGTCGATGACGCGAAACGGCGCGCACAGGAGCGACTCCGCGAACTCCCCCGGGCGCCCGATGGTCGCCGAGGCGGCGATGAATCGCGGATGCGCCCCGTGCAACGCGGCCAGACGCATGAGACGGCGCAGGATGTGGTGGACGTGCGCGCCGAAAACGCCGCGGTAGACGTGCAGCTCGTCCAAGACCACGAACCGCAGCTTGGCGAGGAAACCGGACCAATCGGCGTGATAGGCGAGGATACCCGCGTGCAGCATGTCGGGGTTGGTGATCAGGACGTCGGGCGGGTCTTCCTTGATCTTGCGGCGCAGATGATCGGACGTGTCGCCGTCGTAGATCGCGATGCGCGGAGGCCTCAAGCGCCCCGTGCCCGCCGCGAGCGCGGTCAACCCCGCGAGCTGATCCTGGGCCAACGCCTTCGTCGGGTAGACGAAAAGCGACGTGGACCCGTCCCCGGAAAGCGCGGCCGCGAGCGCCGGCACCGCGAACACGAGCGACTTCCCCGAAGCCGTGGGCGTCGCCACGAGGACGTTTTCGCCCGCGGCGACGGCGTCGAGCGCCTCGGCCTGGTGCGAGAAGAGGCGATCGAGCCCGGCCAAAGCCAGCGCGTCGGCGAGCTCTTGCGGCAGGGGGTGATCGAGTGTCGCGAATCGCGCGGCGCGTCCTTCCACCCGCCGGTGGTGGACGATCTTGGGGCCGAGGAGTGGATGCTCGAGAAGGCGACGCAGCACGGCGTTCATGAGGGGCTCGCGGCGAGGAGACCGGGAGCCGCGATTATAGCGGCACGTCGGGCGCCGGCGCTCGGGACGCCGCGTCGACCGCGCGCTTTCTCGCGTCCGCCGCGCGGGCGTCGTCCCCCGTTTCCGCGTACGCGTCGGCCAAAAGCTCCCAGGCCCTCGCGTAGTCGGGCCAGATGGCGACCGCGCGTTGCAGGAGCGGGAGGGCGAGAGCCGGGTGATCTTGTCTTAGGCGGACCCGTCCGGCGTTGACGAGCGCCTTGACCGCCCGTGGCGAGGCGGCCGCCGTCGCCTCGGACAGCGTGGCCGCATCACGGTAGTCGCCGCCGCGGACGATCGTCCGGCCCGCCCCCGCGACGAGAAGGATCGAGACCGCCGCCCCGCGCCAGAGGTTCTTCGGGACGGCGGCGAGCGCGAGCCCCGCCAAGCCGCACATCCCGGCGAGCGGGAGATAGGCCAAGCGCTCGCCGAACATCGTGCCGATCGGAAACGCGAGGTTGCCGGTCACGGCGAAGGCCGCGGGAACGAACGCCGCCAGGAACGCAGGCCCAGCGTGCCCTTTGCGATGCAGAGTCACCACGCCCACGGCGAAGGCGGCTGCAAAACAGCCCGCGCCGATCGCTCCCCATGGGAGGACGGGAACCACCGGGATCTGATCGAAGCCGTACTCCACCGAGAGCGTCCGCGGCCAGATCATCTTCGCGCCGTAGCGCGCGAAGAGGAGGACGGCGTTGACCGCTCGCGTCGCGCCGTCAACGGCGACCAACGGGTTGTCGACGAACGGCGGTGCGTCGCGGCCCCATCCGACCACCGAGGCGCGCAGCACCCCGAACGCCGCCAGCGCGGTGAGGTAAAACGCCGCGCGGGCCGCGACGAGCTTTCCGGGCGAGGCGGCGCTTTCCCGCCGGAGCAGGAGCCAGAGCGCACCGATCACGAGCCAGGCCGCCGCGCTCTCCTTGAAGCAAAGCGCGGAAAGAAACAGGGCGACGGACAGCGCCAAGGGCCGCCCGCCGAGGCCTTCTTCGGCGTCGAGCCGGACGAACAGCGCGAACGACACCATCCCCAGAATCGCCGAGAAGATCTCCGCGCGTCCCACGACCCACAGCACCGACTCGCTCGCCAACGGGTGGACCGCAAAGACCGCGGCGGCGATCCACGCCGCAGGGGACTGTCCCCGTTTCTGGCGGCCTGTCCCCTTCCGGCGATTGACGATCGTCTGCAGCATCCAACACAGAACGAGCGTCGCGACCGCGTGCGCCGCGAGGTTGACCGCTCGGAATCCCTCCTTCGACGGCGTCGCCCGCGCATTCCACGCGAGCGACAACACGGTGAGCGGGCGATAGAGGTCGGAGCTTTGGTGCTTCGTGCCGAACCAATAATCGTGCTGGAACACCGAAACCGGTCCGGCCTCCCTTACGAGCCAGCTGTTATCGAGGAGGGTGCGGTCGTCGTAGAGGAGCGGCGCCTCTATCGCGCCGAGATAAGGGCCGACCGCGAGGACGAGGAGGGCGATCCAACCGAGGCGCTTCATCGCGCCGCAAGCCGCTCGGCGAAATCCGCGGGGATGGGCGCACTGACCTCCACGTCGTCCGCTC
>Ga0307281_10000151_pt1 | contig 16324 bp, 12 predicted proteins | sample ER_DNA_120_FD_194486 | JGI IMG/M metagenome (GOLD analysis project Ga0307281, IMG submission 194486) | Bulk soil microbial communities from the East River watershed near Crested Butte, Colorado, United States - ER_DNA_120 | ecosystem: Environmental > Terrestrial > Soil > Floodplain | place...
AGAGGCCAATCGCCAGACCGTTCATTTCCATCGTTTCGTTGTGCTTCGCGTTCCAGATCGTGAAGTTGAAACCGGTCACGCGCTCGACCGCGTTGTCTTGAAAGTTGAAGCGGAGACCGGTCCAACGACGGGAGTTGCCGATGCTGAGGCCCACGCCGTTCACGCCGAGATTCAGGGCGTGGTATCCGGGTCGGTGACGCGGGGGCTCGACCTGCGCATCCTGACCGGCGAGGTGACCGGGGTACCCGGCGGCCATACTGAGGGCCACAGCCGCGGCGCGAACGATTCGAGACACCGGCTTCCTCGAGGGAGTGATGGAATCCGGCCCTTACGACAAGGGGCGGCTCGGGGTTCCACATCCGAACGGCCGGGTCTGGCGTACATCTTGCGAGGCCGAACGCCAATGGAGACGTTAGATTTGCGCCCGATGAGCACACTGCAGCAGGTGATCGCCAAGCTCCGCGCCTGGTTCGACACCGACGTCGCGCCGGCCGGGCGCCCGGCGGAAGGCCACCGGGTCGATTGGGTCCGCGTGCTCCCCTTCGTGGCGATGCACCTCGCCTGCCTCGCGGTGATCTGGGTGGGGGCGAGCTGGGCGGCGGTAGGCGTCGCGGCAGGACTCTATGCGGCTCGGATGTTCGCCGTGACGGCGTTCTATCATCGCTACTTCTCGCACCGCACCTACGAGACCTCGCGGCCGGCGCAGTTCGTATTCGCCGTGCTCGGGGCGACGTGCGTCCAGCGCGGCCCGCTGTGGTGGGCGGCGCATCATCGCAAGCACCACCGCCACGCCGATACCCCGGCGGACGTCCACAGCCCGCGGCAGCACGGCTTCTGGTGGAGCCACATGGGGTGGATTACGTCGCCCGAGAATTTCCCGACCGACCTGCAGCAGGTGCCGGATCTGGCCCGGTTCCCGGAGCTGCGCTTCCTCGACCGGTTCGACATCGTCGTTCCGTTGCTCCTCGCCACCGGGCTCTGGCTCGCCGGCGGCGCGCAATGGCTCGTGTGGGGGTTCTTCATCAGCACCGTGGTGCTGTTCCACTGCAGCTGCTTCATCAATTCCCTGGCGCACCAGCTGGGGCGCCGCCGCTACCCCACCGACGACGACAGCAAGAACAGCCTGATCCTCTCCCTCATCACGTTCGGCGAAGGGTGGCACAACAACCACCATTGGTATCCCGGTGCCGCGCGGCAGGGGTTCTTCTGGTGGGAAGTGGACTTCACTTACTACGGGCTGTGGCTGCTCGCCCGGCTCGGGATCATCCGGAACCTCCACGCGGTGCCGGCCAGGGTTCTGGAGCGCGCCTGACGGTGCGGATCGCCATCATCGGCGGGGGCATCTCCGGCCTCGTCGCCGCGCACCTGCTGCATCCCCACCACGACGTCACGCTGTTCGAAGCGCACGAATACCCCGGCGGTCATACCCACACGGTGCAAGTGGACGTTGGGAGCGGAGTGTGGGATGTCGATACCGGGTTCATCGTCTACAACGAGCGCAACTACCCGCAGTTCACGGCACTGCTCGCCCGTCTCGGCGTTGATTCCCAGCCGTCCGACATGAGCTTCAGCGTCCGGTCCGAGCGCGATGATTTCGAGTACAACGGCGCCAGCGTGAACCGGCTGTTCGGCCAGCGGCGCAACCTGCTGCGACCGTCCGTCTATCGTATGGCCGCCGACATCCTGCGCTTCAACGGAGCCGCCCTGCGCGCGGTCCAGAACGGCGCGCGGGATGCGACGCTCGGGGAGTACGTCGCGGCCGCAGGGTATTCCCGACCGTTCACGGATCACTACATCGTGCCGCTGGCGGGCGCGCTGTGGTCGCAACCGCGGGCGCGGGTGCTCGACATGCCGCTCGAGTTCCTCGTACGGTTCTTGGACAATCACGGCATGCTGGCGGTGAACGGGCGGCCCCAATGGCGGGTCGTCCGGGGCGGCTCGCAACGCTATGTCGAAGCCCTCATCCACCCGTTCCGGGATCACCTGCGCCTGGGCCACCGGGTGCGCTCGGTGGCACGGCACGCCGATCGCGTGGAGGTGGACGGCGCGCGGTTCGACGAGGTGGTGTTCGCCTGCCACGCCGACCAGGGGCTCGCGATCCTCGCTGATGCGACGCCGGCCGAGCGCGACATCCTCGGCGCTTTTCCGTATCAGGCGAACGATGTAGTGCTGCACACCGACGCTTCGCTGTTGCCGCGGCGCCGGAAACTGTGGGCAGCCTGGAACTGCCATTTGGGGACGGACCCGGCGGCGCCGGTCGCGGTCACCTACAACATGAACATCCTGCAGACGCTGGCGGCGCCGGTGACCTTCTGTGTGACCCTGAACCGGACTGCGGACGTGCCGCCCGCCCGCGTACTGCGTCGGCTCACATACCACCACCCCGTGTTCACCCGGGCGGGCCTCGCGGCTCAGCAGCGGCACACCGAGATCAGCGGGGTGAACCGCACGAGCTTCTGCGGCGCGTATTGGGGTTACGGGTTCCACGAGGACGGCGTGCGGAGCGCGCAGGCCGTCTGCCGGCGCCTCGCGCCCGCGATCGCATGAACAGCGCCATTTACGCCGGTGCGGTGCGGCACCGGCGGCTGCGCCCGGTGCCGCATGCGTTCACCTTCCGGCTCTTCATGATGTATCTCGACCTGGACGAGGTGCCCGCGGCGCTCGACGGCCGGTGGCTGTGGTCCGCGCGCCGCGCCGCCCCCGCGTGGTTTCGCCGCGCGGATTACCACGGCGATCCGGCACTGCCGCTCGGCGAGGCGGTGCGGCAGACCGTGGCGCAGCACACTGGTGCGCGGCCGGGCGGGCCGATCCGACTGCTCACGCACCTGCGGTACTACGGCTACTGCTTCAACCCGGTGAGCATCTACTACTGCTTCGACGAGCGGGACACCCGGGTGGAAGCCATCCTGGCCGAGATCACGAATACCCCATGGAACGAGCGGCACGCCTACGTCCTGCCCCGCACGCCGGCCATGAACGGCGTCATGCGGTTCCGTTTCGACAAGGCGTTTCACGTTTCGCCGTTCATGCCGATGGACCAGCGCTACGACTGGCGCTTCTCCCCGCCGGGCCGGCGGCTCGCCGTGCACATGGAGAACACCGACGCGCAGGGCCGGATCTTCGACGCGACCATGTCCCTCACGCGGCGGGAGATCAGCGGTGTGGCGCTGGCCCGCGCGTTGCTCACGTATCCCTGGATGACGGCCCGCGTCGCCACGGGGATCCACTGGAACGCGCTGAAGATCTGGCTCAAAGGCAATCCCTACGTCCCCCACCCCACCAAGGGATCGCCATGACCCCGCTCGACACCGTGGCCCGCGCGCTGCTGCTCGATCGTCTCGGCCGGCTGACACACGGACGCCTCACCTTGGCGGAGGCGGCCGGGGAACGGGCGTTCGGGCCCGGGAGCGCGCCGGCGGCGCGGCTCACCGTGCGAAATCCGCACTTCTACCGCGCGATCGTGCTGGGCGGCCACCTCGGCGCCGTCGAAGCGTACCTCGACGGCTGGTGGGACACCGACGACCTGACGGCGTTGGTGCAGGTGATGGTGCAGAACCGCGCTGTGCTGGACAGCCTCGAAACGGGCTGGGCACGCCTGGCGCTGCCGCTACGGCGCGCGTGGCACGCGTGGCGGCGCAACTCGCGCACCGGCAGCCGCCGCAACATCGCCGCACACTATGATCTCGGGAACGAGTTCTTTGCCGAGTTCCTCGACGAGACGCTCACGTACTCCTGCGGCATCTTCGAGCGCCCCGATGCGAGCCTCCGCGACGCATCGATCGCCAAGTACGAGCGCTTGTGCGGCAAGTTGGACCTCGGGCCCGCCGATCACGTGTTGGAGATCGGCAGCGGCTGGGGCGGGTTCGCCCTGCACGCGGCCGGCACCCGCGGCTGTCGCGTCACGACGACGACCATCTCGCGCGAGCAGCACCGTCTCGCCGTCGAGCGCGTCTCGGCCGCGGGCCTCGGCGGTCGGATCACGGTCCTGCTGCAGGACTATCGCGACCTCGCCGGCTGTTACGACAAGCTCGTGTCGATCGAGATGATCGAAGCCGTCGGGCACGCGTTCTACCCGACATTTTTCCGAAAATGCGCGGCGCTGCTCAAGCCCGGCGGCCGCATGGCGCTGCAGACGATCACCATCGACCCGCGCTTCTATCACCGGGCGCGGCGCGAGGTGGACTTCATCAAGCGGTACATCTTCCCCGGGGCCAACATCCCCTCCATACCGGTGCTCCGGCACGCCGCAGAGCAGGATTCGGGACTCGCGCTCGTGCACCTCGAGGACATCACCCCGCATTACGCCGAAACCCTGAAGCGCTGGCGGGAAAACTTCCTCGCCCGCTGGGACCGGCTGCGCGCGCTCGGCTTTTCCGAAGAGTTCCGCCGCCTGTGGGAGTTCTATTTCTGCTATTGCGAGGGTGGGTTTCGCGAGCGGCTCCTGGGCGACGTACAGATGTTGTTCACGCATCAGGAAGCCTCGGCGTGATCCACCTCCTGCTGCAAGGCTGGGCCGTACTCGCCGTCCTGATGGCGCTGCTCTGGCTCCGGCAGCTGCGGACGAGCAACGCCACGTCGGTGGACGCCGCCTGGTCGGGGGGGATGGGCGTGCTGGCGGTGTGGTACGCGCTGCTCTCCGACGGCGATCCGGCCCGACGCCTGCTCACCGGCGGCCTCGCGCTCATCTGGGCCGCGCGGCTCGCCTGGCACCTGATCTCCGACCGCGTGCTCGGTCGCCCGGAAGACGGGCGCTATCGCGCGATGCGTGAGCACTGGGGGCCCCGAGCCCCACTCTTCTTCTTTGTCTTCTATCAAGGTCAGGCGATCGTCGCCACGCTGTTCTCGGTGCCAATCCTCGCCGCCATGCACGGCGGGGCGCTCGACGGCTGGACGGCCGCAGGCGTGCTCGTCTGGGTGGTCGCAGTGGGTGGGGAGACAATCGCCGATCGCCAGCTGGCCCTGTTCCGCGGGGATCCCGCGAATCGCGGGAAAACCTGCCGGACGGGTCTGTGGCGCGCCTCGCGCCACCCGAACTACTTCTTCGAGTGGACGCACTGGTTCACCTACGTCCTCATCGGCCATGGCGCCTGGCTCACATGGCTGGGGCCGGCGCTGATGCTGCTGTTCTTGTTCCGCCTGACCGGCATTCCGTACACCGAACAACAATCGCTGCGCAGCCGCGGCGACGACTACCGCACCTACCAGCGCGAGACGAGCGCTTTCTTTCCCTGGTTCCCGAAACGGGCCTAGGGTGATCCTCTCTCTCCCCCTCGCCCTCGCTGAGCGGGGACTCGTCCCGGACCCGCTGCTGCGCTGGGGCATCCGCCGGCTCCTCGCCCTGCGCCTGCGGGAGGAGGGGCGCCGGACGCCCGGGGTGATCGACGCCGCGCTGGCACAGGGACCCATCGCCGTGGTCCCGGAAGCCGCCAACCGCCAGCACTACGAGCTCCCGCCGGCGTTCTTCGAGATCGTGCTGGGCAGCCACCTCAAGTACAGCGCCGGGTACTGGCCCGAGGGAACCGAGACGCTCGACCAGGCTGAAGCGCAGATGCTCGAGCTGACCGCCAGCCGGGCTCAGCTCGCCGACGGGCAGCGTGTGCTCGAATTGGGGTGCGGGTGGGGATCGTTGTCGCTCTGGTTGGCCCACCGCTATCCCAACAGCCGCATCACCGCCGTGTCGAACTCCGGGCCGCAGCGCGAATTCATCGCGGCCCGTGCCCCCGCCAACCTCGAAGTGATGACTGCCGACATGAACGCCTTCGCGATCGACGTCCGGTTCGACCGGGTCGTGAGCGTCGAGATGTTCGAGCACATGCGCAACTGGCGCGAGCTGATGCGGCGCATCGCGGGATGGCTCGATCCCGGCGGCAAGCTATTCGTGCACGTCTTCTGCCACCGGCGCCACGCCTACCTGTTCGATACCGTGGGCTCCGGCAACTGGCTGGGGCGTCATTTCTTCACGGGTGGGCTGATGCCGTCGCTCGATCTCGTCCCGCGTTTTCAGGAGCCGCTGGTGCTCGAGAAAACCTGGGAAGTGGGCGGCGAACACTACGCCAGAACCGCCGAGGCCTGGACGCGGAACCTCATCGCCCGGGGCGCGGACGTGCGGCGGACCTTCACCGCCGTGTATGGAGTGGCTGCGCCTCTCTGGCTCGAGCGGTGGCGCGTCTTCTTCCTGGCCTGCGCCGAATTATTCTCATACCGGGGCGGGACGGAGTGGCTGGTGGGACACTACCGGCTGCGCAAGCCGTAGCGGCTTGCGGGTCCTCCGCTCGCACCGCAGTTTCACGCCACCACTCACCAATCCGGCCGCCATGCGTTCACCCCGCTTCTGCGCCGCCCTGCTGCTCGGCGCCGCTCCCGTCGTCGCCCAGACCCCCGGCCACGCGCTCAATTGGGACTCCCTCGCCGCCGAGTCGGTACGCAACCTCTCGGCGTATCTCGCGATCAACACGACCAACCCGCCCGGCAACGAGCTGGCCGCTGCGCGCTTTCTCCAGCAGATCCTCGCCCGGGAGGGGATCGAGGCGCAGATCCTGGATACGGCCGAGCTCGGGCCGGGGCGCGCCAACTTGTACGCCCGCCTGCGCTCCACCGGCCGCAAGAAGGCGATCGCGCTCGTCAATCACCTGGACGTGGTCCCCGTGATGCGGCCGTTCTGGTCGGTCGATCCCTTCGCCGGCACGGTGCGCGACGGCTTCGTCTGGGGCCGCGGTGCGCTGGACATGAAGGGCGAAGGCGTGGTCCAGCTCATGGCCCTGATCGCCCTGAAGCGCAGCGGCGTGGCGCTCGACCGCGACATCGTGTTCATCGGGAACGCCGACGAGGAGGTGGAGGGCCGGGGCGCCGAGCTGTTCGTGCGGCGGCACGCCGATCTGCTGCGGGATGTCGAGTTCCTCATGACGGAGGGCGGCGACAACCTGGTGGAGAACGGCCGCCTCGCCTACTACGGCGTCGGGGTGGCAGAGAAGCGCGCGTTCTGGCAGCGGATCACCGTGCATGGCACCCCCTCGCACGGCTCGCGTCCCACCAAGCAGAATCCCGTGCCGCGGCTGGTGGACGCCCTGGCGCGGCTCGCGCACTACGAAACGCCGCTGCACGTCACCCCGGGCGTCGCCAAGTACTTCCATGACATCGCGCCGCCATTCACCGGACCGCAGCGCGTGTGGCTGTCCGACGTCTCCGCGGCGCTCGCCGACTCGAGCGCCCGCGGCTGGATCACGGACAACGTCTATTGGAACGCGATTCTCCGGAACACCATTTCGCTCACGGTGCTTACCGGCTCGAACAAGACGAACGTCATCCCCGCCGAAGCGTCGGCGGAGATCGACATCCGCCTCCTTCCCGACCAGGACACGGCGGCGGTCCGGGCGGAGCTGGTCCGCGTGGTCGCGGATACGGCGGTTCACTGGGAGACCATGTTTCCGCCCAAGGCTCCGCTCGAGAGCCCGACCGACACCGACCTGTTTCGTGCGATCGAGCGCGCGGCGCGTGAACGCGACCCGGGCACGCAGGTCACGACGCCGATGCTGACGGGCGCCACCGACCGCCCCACGTACCGGGCGTTGGGAATCGTCACGTACGGATTCGACCCGTTCAAGACGGAGAAAGCGGACGCGCAGCGCGGTGTGCATGGAAACGACGAGCGGGTGGGCGTCGCTACTCTCGGGCTCGGTGTGCGCTACCTCTACGACGTGTTGCGCTACGCGCAGTAAGGAGTGGTCATGGTCGACGCCACGAAGGCTGCCTCCGCCCTCGATGCGCATTGGATGCCGTTCACCGCGAACCGGGCGTTCAAGCGCGCTCCCCGCCTGCTCGTGTCCGCCAAGGGGATGCATTACGTGACGGAGGACGGGCGGCAGATCCTCGACGGCACGGCCGGAATGTGGTGCGTGAACGCAGGCCACGCGCGCGAGCCGATCGTCCGGGCGATCGCCGACGCCGCGGCGCGGCTCGATTACGCGCCAGGGTTCCAGATGGGACACCCCGGGAGTTTCGCCCTGGCCGAGCGTCTCGGCACGATCCTCCCGGGCGACCTGGACCGTGTCTTTTTCACAAACTCCGGCTCCGAGGCCGTGGACACCGCGCTCAAGATCGCCCTCGCCTACTTCCAGGCGCGCGGAGAGCCGAAGCGAGCCCGGTTGGTCGGACGCCAGCGCGCCTATCACGGAGTGGGATTCGGGGGCATTTCGGTCGGCGGGCTCGAGAATAACCGCAAGGCGTTCGCCGCCCAGCTCCTCCCGTTGGTGGACCATCTCCCGCACACCCACGACCTCGCGCACAATGCCTTCTCACGCGGGCAACCCGGCTGGGGAGCGGATCTCGCCGACGCCCTCGAGGCGATCGTCGCCCAGCGTGGCGCGGAGACGATCGCCGCGGTGATCGTGGAGCCGGTGGCCGGATCCACGGGCGTGCTGGTACCGCCGCGCGGCTACCTCGAGCGGCTGCGCGCAGCGTGCGACCGGCACGGGATCCTGCTGATCTTCGACGAGGTGATCACCGGGTTCGGCCGGCTGGGCGAGCCATTCGCGGCGCAAGCGTTGGGCGTCGTCCCCGACATGATTACCTGCGCCAAGGGTCTCACCAATGGCGCCGTGCCGATGGGCGCCGTGGCGGTCCGGCGCGGTATTTACGATACCGTCGTCGACTCTGCGACCGGTGGGATCGAGCTGTTCCACGGGTACACCTATTCGGGCCACCCGCTGGCCACCGCGGCTGGACTCGCGACCCTCGAGATCTACCGGTCCGAGGGGTTGTTCGAACGGGCCAAGGCGCTGGCGCCCGCCTGGGAGGAGGCGGTGCACGCGTTACGCGGGCTGCCGCACGTTCTCGATCTTCGCAACCTCGGCCTCATGGCGGCGCTCGAGCTCGAGCCGCGTCCAGGGGGCACAGGCGGCCGGGGGTTCGAGCTGTTCATGGACTGCTATGAGCACGGCGCGTTGACGCGGGCGACCGGCGACGTGATCGCCTTCTCGCCGCCGCTCATCATCGAGCGCACCCAGATCGATCAGCTGTTCGGCATCGTGGCGGAGGGCCTGCGGCGGCTGGCATGAGCGGCACCTCGCCGACCACCGCGCGCGACCATCGCCCGGCCGTCCTGGCCGGGTTCCTCGGGTGGATGCTCGACGCGTTCGACTTCTTCCTCGTCGTGATGACCCTCACGGCGATCGCCGCCGAGTTCGGGAAGAGCGACAAAGAGGTCGCGTTCTCGATCACCTTGACCCTCGCCTTCCGGCCGGTCGGCGCGTTCATTTTCGGACTGCTGGCGGACCGCTACGGCCGGCGCATCCCGCTGATGATCGACCTCGTGTTTTACTCGGTCGTCGAGGTGCTCTCCGGCCTCGCGCCGACCTTCACGACGTTTCTCGTGCTGCGGGCGTTGTTCGGCATCGGGATGGGCGGTGAGTGGGGCGTCGGCGCGTCGCTCGTCATGGAGAAAGTCCCCACCAACCGGCGCGGCGTGTTCTCGGGGCTGTTGCAACAGGGGTACGCCGCGGGCTACCTGCTCGCCGCGCTATGCTACTTCGTGGTGTTCCCCCGCTGGGGGTGGCGCCCCCTGTTCTTCATTGGCGGCCTCCCCGCCCTGGTCGCGTTGTACGTGCGCTCGCAGGTCACGGAATCGGAAGTGTGGCAGCGCACCAAAGCGGAGAACTGGAAACACCTCGGCCGGACGATCGCGTCGAACTGGAAGCTGTTTCTCTACATCACCGTGCTCATGGCGATGATGAACGGCGTGTCGCACGGGACGCAGGATCTCTACCCCACGTTCCTGCAGCGCGACTGGGGCTTCACGCCGCAGCACCGGGCGGCGCTCACGGCGCTCTCGATGGTGGGCGCGCTGACCGGCGGCATCCTGTGCGGGCTCTACTCGGATCGCCTGGGGCGCCGGCGCACCATCGTCATCGCCCTGACCGGCGCCCTCCTCGTGATCCCGCTGTGGGCGTATGCACCATCGGTCGTGCCCCTCGTGGTGGGGGCGTTCCTCATGCAGTTCATGGTCCAGGGTGCCTGGGGCGTGATCCCGGCCCATATCACCGAGCTGTCGCCCGACGCGGTGCGCGGGTTTCTCCCCGGTTTCGCCTACCAGTGTGGCGTGTTGATCGCGAGCCTCATGCCGTGGCTCGGCGCCCGGCTCGCCGAAGGCCGCAGCTACGCCTGGGCGATGTCGATCACCGCCGGAACCGTCTTTGTGTTGTGCGGCATCGTCGCCTGGCTCGGACCGGAGCGCCGTGGGATCGTCTACGGAGCGGGCTCGAACAACAAGTCCTGATAGTCGAAGCTGAAGTCCGCCAGCGGACTCACCGCCGCCATCTTGAAGTGCTCGATCGACCCGTCCGGGTTCAGCGCGAACGTCACGAATGCGTCTTCGATGTGCGCGGCGCGCCAGTGCGCCACGAAAGTGTCGTGTTGCCAGTGCCGCAGGTCGCCGACGAACGCCGGGGAGTGCGCGAAGCGCAGGACCAGCTTGTCTCCCTCGGACGTGATGGTCGCATCGCCGTACAAGGCATCGGCGTAGCGGCCGGCATACCGTGCCAGCGGGAGCGACGGCCGGGACGCGGTGTCGCGCTGGGCCGCCTGGGCACGTTGCACCGAATCCGCCATCCCCTGCGCTTGACCGAGCGCGTCGTGGTAGCGCGTGACCCAGTCGGTGCGCGGCAGCCCGAAGAAATGATCGAGCAGCTCGAACCCGAGCGGGGCATAGACCGATTGCTCGGCGTTGGTGAGCATCACGATCCCGAGTTTCAGATCGGGGACGAGGATGGTACGCGAGGTCATACCGGCGAGGCCGCCGTCGTGGGTGACGATCTTGTGCCCGCGGTAGTCGCGCAGTGCCCACCCCAGACCGTATGCGGCGAAATTGGGCCGCAGGCCGGCGAGCGGCAATGGTGGATTCCCGATCGGCAGGATCGTCTGGGGCGCCCACATCTCCGCCGCTTGCCGCGTACTGAAGAGGCGCCCGTCACCCGCCAGCCGGCCGGAGTCGAGCCGCACGATCATCCACTTCGCGAGGTCACTGACGTTCGCGATGATACCGCCCGCCGGCAGGGTGTTCTCGATGGTGTCGAGCGGCACGATTTCCACGCGGCCGGCGGTGAGGCTGTGGGCCGAGGCGGCGTCGGCGGAGCTCATGAGCGCGATGTCGGTCCCCGCGGCGGTCATGCCGAGCGGCATGAAGATCCGCTCCTTCACCACGTCGCTCCACCGTCGCCCCGTCACCGCCTCGATCACGAGGCCGGCCGCGATGTAGAGCACGTTGTCGTACGCGTACGCCGAACGGAAGCTGGTCACCGGCTTGGCCGCCCGCAGGCGTCGTACCACCTCCTCGGCGCCGTAGTTCGAATGGAACCAGAGGAGATCGCCCGCCCCCAGGCCGAGCCCGGAGCGGTGCGTCACGAGATCGCGGATCGTGAATTCGCGCGTCACCCACGGGTCGGACAGCTGAAACCACGCGAGATACTTCGTGACCGGGTCGTCCCAGGCGAGCTTCCCGGAATCGACGAGCTGCGCCAGGAGGGCCGTCGTAAACGCCTTGGTGTTCGACGCGATTTGGAAATACGTGTTGGCGTCCACCGGGCTCGGGTCGCCCAGGCGGCGCACGCCGTAGCCGCGTGCCAGCAGCACTGTGCCGTCTTTCACGACAGCGAGCGCCATCCCCGGGACCTGATAGAGCCGCAGGGCCCGCGTGACTTCGGCATCGAGGTCCTTGGGGAGACCGACCTGCGCCTCGGCTGTGGCGGCGGCGCAGGCGGTGAGCGTGGCGAGCGCCCAGCGGATCGTGGTCTTCATCGACTCACCTCAGAGTGGTTGTGGAGTCAGACTATACGAGACGCAGCAGCGCACGCAGCGTCAGCACGCCGAGGGCGACGCCGCCGGCGAGCACCAAGATCAGGATCCCCCCGACCACCACGAGCCACCGGGTGCTGGCGCGGTGCGCAACCGTTGGGTCCGCCACGTGCCGCTCCAGCAGCTCGATGTTGCGGAGGTTTGCCTTCCAGGCGAAGTCGAAGACATCCCCGGCAACCGGGATCGCTCCGATGAGGGCGTCGATGGCGACGTTGGCGACCATGTGGAGGAGCGTGCTCGCCGACGCCCCGAGGCGGGCGGCCTGGAGCACGATCCACAGGGCGACGCCGGCACCGAGCGCGTCGCCCACCCCGGGGACGAGGCCGAGCAACGGGTCGAGGCCGATCGCGAACGGCGTGCCCGGGACGCGCAGCGCGGCGTCCCACACCTGGGCGAGACGTCGCGTCCGCGCCACTTGCTGCTCGGCAGTCGGCATGGCTCACGATAACGAAGAGACGGCAGGAATCTACTTCCCTGCCGTCTCTCGCGGTCTGCTGCCTCGTTCCTGCGTTACGGCGTCAGCGGCGTACAGGTCACGACGTCGTTGGTCACCGGTTTCGTGGCAATGTTCCGAGCCTGGCACTCCGTGAGGGGGACCGGCATGTACGGCGCCACGTTCCCCGCGGGCACATCGACAGGGATGTCGCTCAACCGGCCGAAACGCCGGGCGTCGATCCAGCGCGCGCCCTGCTCCCACAGGAGCGAAAGGCGGCGGTTGTAGAGCAGCTCCGTCACGAACGCCGAGTCGGGGCTGCCGGTGGTCAGCGCCGTCGCGGGCAACCCACCCGAGTTCTGCCGTACCAAGTCGAGGTCGCTGATCCCCTGGGCCTTGTTCCCCCCGAACCAGCTCGCCTCGGCGCGCAACAGGATCAGCTCTTCATCCTTGATGATCGGAATCCCGTGATTCTCATCCGCCTGCCCGCCCGTGAAGAACACGGTGAACTTCAGCTCGCCCGGGATCGGGATGCTGCCGAGGAGTCCGTTGTTGACGTCCGTCGCGGGGGCGATCTTGTCCAACACGCGCTGGTCTTTGAGCGCGCCGCCCGTCTGCAGCCGCGCGTCGGTGAGGTTGTCCTGCAGGGCATAGAACGACAGCCCGTTCAGCGGCTCGGACAAGCCGTTGGTCGCGTCACCGGGGCCATTGGAGAAATCGAAATAGGCCCCCTGCTGGAAGTTCGCCGGCGTCGGATCGAGGAACGACGCGCCGAGCGCCGTCAGCGCGGCCGCGTAACAGACGGCCGGCGCGCCGCCGCATCCGTTCAGGGCGGTCGCCCGCAGCACGTTGGCCTTGGCGGCGAGCGCGCGGTTGAGCTGGATGAAGGTGGCTGGGGTGTTGAAGGCATTGAGCCCCGCCGGCACCGGGAACGGAAAATCCGCGCTGCCGGCCGCCGTCAGGTCGGTCTGGGCATCGTTGAGCAACCCGATGATGTAGCCCCACACACTGTCCTCGCTCACCCAGGGTGCCGGCGCGGAGCTGACCGGCAGATCCACATCCACCGCCGCACCCAGCTGTGCCCGCGTCTCGATGACGTAGGCGAATGCGATGGCCTTGAAGGTCTTGGCCAGCCCCTTCGAAGCGGCCTTTTCCGCCGCCGTCAGGTCTGGCGCCTTGTCCACGGCGGCGAGATAAATGTTCGCGCTGCGGATATGGGCGTAGCGGTCGATGTAGAGCGTTCCCCCGAAACTGCCGCCCGCGGTGACCGGACCGAAGTACGGCTCCTGGAAGTCAGGCTGGTTATTGCCGGAGAGGTTGATGCCCTCCCGCCCCATCGACCCGAGCCGCCAGATGAGTGCCTGGATGCCGCCGCGAGCGCTGGCGAACAGACCCGTCGCCGCGGCCGCCAGCTTGACCCGGTTGGGGTTGTTCACCAGATCGTCCTGCGTCGGCTGATTGGTGTTCAGGATGTCGAAATTGCAGCCCCCGAGAACCAGCAGGGCCGCCGCGATCGCGAAGTGTCTCGTGCGCATGGTCAGAACCCCGCCTTGATGGAGAAGAAGAACTGGCGCGACGGCGGATACGGACCGAGGTCGATGTTGCGCGTGATCGACTGCGCGCCGTAGTTCGAGACCTCGGGGTCGTAGCCGAAGTAGTCGGTCATCGTGATCAGGTTCACGCCTTCCACGCTGAGCGCCGCCGACTTCGCCCCGAACATCGCCGCCAACCGCTCGGGCAGGTCGAGGGAAAAGACCGCGTTGCGCAGCTTGAGGAACGAAGTGGACTGCACGAACGGCCGCGCGTCCCCGGTATTGATACAGGCGTCGTTGCGCGCCTGCCCAGCCGGTGTGGCGCCGTCGGGGGCGAGGTTGTTGCAGTCGTACAGCGACAGCGTCTGATTCTGCGCCACGCCACCGTCCTGCCACTCCCACATGAACGACAGCGACGCCCGGTGGAACGTGAACTCGTTCGAGAAGGACCACCGGAACTTCGGGTTGACTTGTCCCAGGGAGATCACGTTGCCCTGGTCGTCAGTGCCGATGATCTGGGTGATCGGCCGCCCGACCTGCACGAAGAACTCTCCGTAGGCCAAGCCGTAGCCCGCGTTGGCGGGCCGGAAGCCCTGGGCGCCGCCCGGCAGGTTCAGCTCGAGCACGCGGTTCTTGATGCTGGTGAAGTTCGTGCGCAACAGCCAGTCGAACGTCGGCGTCCGCACCGGCCGGACGCCGAAGCCGACCTCCAGGCCCTCGTTCTGGATCTTGCCGCCGTTCACGAACGCAAGCGAGAACCCGCTGGAGGGCGCCGGCGTGACGGGGACGAGCAGATCGCTCGTCTTCCGCTGAAACAGCGTCAGCTCCACGTTCGCCCGCCCATCCCACAACGTGGCATCCACGCCGGCTTCGATCTCCCGGGTGAGCTCCGGCTTGATCGTGGGGTCACCGGAGGTGGCGTTCGCGGTCGTGCCGATGTTGCCGCCGATGACCTGCCCGCCCTGCAGCGTGGTGAATTTCTGTCCGAACAGCGGCTGGTTGCCGGTTTCCCCGTAGGCCGCCCGCAGCTTCACGTCGCTCCCCGTGCCGAGCAAGTCGGGCAGTCGGAAGGAGCCTCGGAACGACGGGAACAGGTAGTACTTGCCGGCGTCACCGTTGGCACTCGTGCGCTCCGCCCGCACACTCGCCGAGAGCAGCAGCCGCTGTTCCATGCCGAGCCACTCCTCCTGGCCGTACAGCGCGGCGGTGCGCTCGTGGATGTTTTCCTCGAACGGCGTGATCACGGAGCCTTGATTGACGTTCTGTTGTCCGGCGAGCAGGCCGCGCGCGATGATGCGCGAGCGCGAGATCGCCCGGTCCTCCCACTGCAGGCCGGCCGACGTCGTCGCCGTCCACGAACCGGTGCCCGACGTGAAGGTGTGGATCGCGTTGAGGTTCCAGTTCGCGAACCGGCCGTCCGCGTTGGAGAGCACCGAGGCGCCGGGATTGGTCTGCCGCGCTTCGAAGAACAGCTCGGGCGGAGCGAACACGGCGTCCTTCTGATTGAAGAAATCGATTCCGCCGGCGCCGACGAATTGCAGGCTCTGCTGTGCCGTCTGCAGCGCCTGATAGCGGAGATTCAGACCGCTGGTGAAGCGCACCGCGGTTTCGTCGTTGCTGCCCAGCGTCGTCGTCTGCAGGGGATTGGAGCCCTGGTAGCTCAGGCCGCCGGGATCGGGAAACAGGCCGTTCACGGGTTTGAGCGGCACGAAGCCCGGGATGTAGGCGATCGCGTAGGTGACGCTCGCGCCCGAGTTGTCGTTGTTGGTGAAACCGCGCTGCGTGGTCGTCCGATCGAACGCCGACGTCAAGGACATCGAGAATCGATCGGAGAAGCTCTGGTCCACGTTGGCCCGCAGGTTCTGGCGCTGCGCGCCGGTATTCGTGATGATGCCGCCGTCCCCCTTCACCCCGGCGGAGAGGTAATACAGCGTGCCCGCCGCTCCGCCCCGCACATCGATCTGGGTCTCGTTCGACAGCGGCTTGTTCCCGGCCACGTCGCGCAGGTGATCGTAGGTCGGCAGGCTCCCGTTCACGAGGTAGGACTGGATCAGCGCCGTGTCGGCCGCACTGCCCGCGAACTGATCCAGCGCCTGATCGAGCGTGTACGACCGCGTCCCCGGCCCGCGCTGCAGCTCGGAGAACCCCACGCGCTGGGTGATGGTCGCCCGCGGCCGGCCCGACTGGCCGCGTTTCGTGGTGATGATCACCACGCCGTTCACGCCCTTCGACCCGTAAATCGAGGTCGCGGCCGCGCCGCGCAGCACCTGGTAGGTGTCGATGTCGTTGGGATTCAGGTCGGTGAGCCGGTTGACCGGGTCGTCCTGCTTCTCCCCGTCGTTCCGCGTAGACTGCGGGTTGCCGCTCGCCGTGACCGCGAACAACCCGGTGGACAGCGACGCGTTGCTGACGATCACCCCGTCCACGACGTACAGCGGATCGGCCGCGCCGACCACGGTGTTCGAGCCGCGGATTTGAATCTGCGTCCCGCCGCCGGGGGCGCCGGAGTTCTGCT
>Ga0307281_10000152_pt1 | contig 16252 bp, 9 predicted proteins | sample ER_DNA_120_FD_194486 | JGI IMG/M metagenome (GOLD analysis project Ga0307281, IMG submission 194486) | Bulk soil microbial communities from the East River watershed near Crested Butte, Colorado, United States - ER_DNA_120 | ecosystem: Environmental > Terrestrial > Soil > Floodplain | place: USA...
CTGCGCGGCTACTTGCTGGCAGTGTTCCAGACCAGCGTGCTGATGGAAACGATTCTCACAACGACGAGAAAACCATCAGGCTTCGACTTGTATTTCTACCCTGCGAATGGCGCGCAAAAAAATGAGCTGCTGTATTTTCACGGGTCACGACTTCGCGACACTCCGACCGAGCCGGTGCCGCGAGCGGAGCTGAACGCCGTTCCGCATTGGGCCGGCGTCATCGAGATCGGTGACGCGCGATGGACGATCATCGCGACTCCCCTTCCTGGGGCGACCGGAATGCCCGCCCATGCCCTGGCCTGGATGGTGCTGGTTCTTGGCCTGCTGGTCACTTCGGGTGCCGTGTGGTTCATCTTCAGTTCGGGCCGGCACGCTCGACGCCTGGAGGGCGCCAACGCGCGACTCGACAAGACCCTGAGCGCTCTCAATACGGCTAATGACGAGCTGTCCGCCGCCCTCAACAACATGGTGCTCGGCTTCGTCATGTTCGATTCTCAAGGGCGGGTTGCTGTGTACAATCAGCGCTACATCGAGATGTACGGCTTGTCTCGTGACGTCGTGAAGCCTGGCTGCTCATTGATCCAACTGCTTGAACACAGGGCCGCGATCGGCAACTTGAAAGATGATCCCGAGCGGTATGCGGCAGCTCTTTTGGCCGAGTTGTCGAAGGGAAAGGTCGTGAACTGGATCGTCGAGTCGGGGCAGGGCCGTGAAATATCGATCACCAACAAGCCCATGCCCGGCGGCGGCTGGGTTGCGACCCACGAAGACGTGACCGAGCGCCGGCAAGCGGAGGCCAAGATCTCGTATCTGGCCATGCATGACAGCCTCACGGGTCTGCCGAACCGGCATTTGTTCAACCAGGAAGTGGCGAGAAGCTTCGAGCAGCTCGGCCGGGGGCAGCGGTTCGCTCTGCTATGCCTGGACCTCGATCACTTCAAGAATGTCAATGACACCCTGGGGCATCCGTGCGGTGACAAGCTGCTGCAGGAGGTTGGGGCGCGCTTGCGAAGATGCATGCGGGAGGGGGACCTGGTTGCGCGCATAGGCGGTGACGAGTTTGCCGTGCTGCAGCGCGACGTAAACGGACTTGATGAAATACGGGCACTGAGCGAGCGGGTGATCAGGGCGCTCGACGCTCCCTTCGATATCGAGGGGCACCAGGTCGTGGTCGGCGTGAGTGTCGGCATCGCGCGCGCGCCGATCGATGGCAAGGATGGCGTCGAGCTGCTGAAGGTGGCTGACATCGCGCTGTTTCGCGCCAAGGCCGACGGTCGCAACATGTACAGGTTCTTCGACTCCGCCATGCATGGCGAGATCCAGGCCCGGCAGGCATTGGAGCGCGATCTGCGGAGAGCAGTGCTGCAGAAGGAATTCGTCGTTCACTATCAGCCGCTGGTGAACCTGGACTCGGGGCAGATCATCGGCTTCGAGGCTCTGATCCGCTGGAATCACCCGGAGCGGGGTATCATTGATCCCGCCGACTTCATCCCGTTTGCGGAAGAGACCGGACTCATCGTCCCGATCGGCGCATGGGTGCTGCGGGAGGCATGTGAAGAGGCCGCGCGATGGCCGGACGACATCAGTGTTGCCGTGAACCTGTCTCCCGTGCAGATCAGGGAAATCGATCTGTGTCAGACGGTCAGCGACGCCCTGGCACGCTCCGGCTTGTCCGCCGGTCGGCTTGAGCTCGAGATTACGGAGACGATGCTGTTACGGAATCAGGTGGTCACGCACGAGACGTTGCGGCAGCTTCGGGCGCTCGGTGTTCGAATTGCCATGGATGATTTCGGCACGGGGCATTCGTCATTGAGCACGTTGAGGACTTTTCCAATCGATCGAATCAAGATTGACCGCTCCTTCGTCCATGACCTTCTCTCCAAGAACGATTCCCGTGCCATCATCCAGGCTGTCGTGCAGCTCGCGAGCAGCCTGGGCATGAGGACGACTGCGGAAGGTGTGGAGACACAGGGAGAGAGCGACTATCTCAAGCGCGCCGGCTGTACCGAAGCTCAGGGCTTCCTGTTCGGCAAAGCCGGCCCCCCGCAATATGTCCAGGCGCTGTTGCAGCCGGCCGTTCAGAAGGAAAGTTCGAGCATGGCATGAGATCGGCCCGGTCGACGACGGCGCCCTGTCCGATGAGCGCCGTTCGAAGCGTCTCCTGCAGAACCGGATGCAGCCTGCGCCCAGGCATGCCGATTCAGCGGACCAGCATCTCGCCGGCCAGCGAGGTCTTGAAAACGCTGTCGTAGAGCGCAAGCCCGGCCGCCACCCGTCCTTCGGAGCATGCCGCGCGCGCGCGCAGCACGGTCATGAATGCCTCGAACATGATCTCGCCCGGTACGGTCTGGGCCTCGCCGACCTGCTCGAGCTGCGTCACCAGCTGCACGTCGCGCTGGGCGCATTCCACCGGATGGTCCTGCGCCGCTGCCGGCGTCGCGGCGGACGCGAAAGCCGCCAGAGCAAACGCGGCAATCACAGGCTTGATCGGCTGCATGGTCTTTCTCCTTGCATGGGCCATCGCAATGATTTGCCGCGGACGCGGGCAGGCGGCGAGCGGTGTCATCCCCGCCTCCCCATGGCCACCGCTTCGCCCGCCTTGCGGCCTGCGTCGGCCGCGCCCTTCGGGATCGGCCGGATGTTCTGGTTCATGCGGAACAGGTTGTCGGGGTCGTAGCGGCCCTTGATCTCGGCCAGGCGGCGATAGTTCACGCCGTACGCCTTCTCGATCCGGTCATTCTCGTCGTCCGGCATGAAGTTGACGTAGACGCTGCCCGAGGCGAAAGGCGCGGTGGCTTGGAACAATTGGCGCGCCCACGCGACGCAGGCAGGGTCCTGAGCCCGGTCTCGCCAGCGCGTGTGGACATTCATGATGAAGTGGGCGGCGCGGTTCGGCCACGCGGTTGCGTCGGCGGCCACGCGTGCCATGGCACCCCCGACATGAGCGATAAACACCTCGCATTCCGGCGACGGAAGCGTACGCACGGCGTTGAGGATCACCTTGATCGCCTCGTCCGGAAGATCGGCAAAGTCATGGCTCTTCCAGTAGTTGCGCGCGCCGGGCGTCAGCAGCGGATCGAATGCCGCCTGCCATGCGGTAAACGGGTGAGGGGAGATCACATCGGCGATCGGCTTGCCGAGGGCGCGCAGGCCTTTGAGCGCCTGTTCGCCCTCCTTGATGTCGCCGCTGTAGCAGGCCGTGAAGATGAGAACTTCCTTGCCGTGCCATTCCGCGGGCAGGAACGGAAGCGGCGGCGCCTTGCGCATCACCGCCCAGGTCGTGAGCTCGTCGGGTGCCTCGTTGGCGATGCGTCGGAACTGCGGCAGGAGCTCCGCCGCCTGGTCGAGCGGATGCACAATCAGCCCGGAAAGTACCTCGGGACCGAGCGGATGCAGCTTGAACTCGAACGAGGTCACGACGCCGAAATTGCCGCCGCCGCCCCGCAATGCCCAGAACAGATCCGGGTGCTCCTTCGCGCTGGCGCGAACCAGCCGGCCGTCGGCCGTGACGACGTCCGCCGAGATCAGATTGTCGACGGTCAGGCCGAACTTGCGGGTGGTCCAGCCGAAGCCGCCGCCGAGCGTGAGGCCGGCAACGCCGGTGGTCGAGTTGATGCCAAGCGGCGTGGCGAGCCCGAACGCCTGGGCCTCCTTGTCGAAGTCCGCGAGCGTGGTGCCGGGCTCGACGCGAGCCGTCTCGGACGCGGGATCGACGTTGACCGATTTCATCAGCGACAGATCGATGAGGAGACCGCCGTCGCACACCGCGTGGCCGGCGATGTTGTGGCCGCCGGCGCGCACGGCAACGAGCAGCTTTTCCTCGCGCGCGAACGTGACCGCATGGGCGACATCGGCGGCGCCGAGGCAGCGCACCACCAGGCCGGGCCTTCGGTCGATCATGGCATTCCAGATCGTGCGGGCGGCGTCGTAGCCATCCTCTCCGGGCAAGGCGACGACGCCACGCAGCTTGCCGCGCAAGGCTGCAACAGTGTCCTGCGAGATGTTTTTGGCCAACGCGTTGAGCGTGCGGACGGTCAGGTCTGTCATGTTCGTCTCCGTTAACGACTGGCTTCGGCCGGGTAGCTCATCGGCTCACATGGCATCGCGGCTGCATGCGCCGGCGCTGCCACTCGGCCGCTTGCAACCTTGCGCATGGGGAATTTCGTCAAAGCGGCAGGCCGGGGTGGCCGGGCCATGGCGCGGACGTCTACCGGCGGGAGCGACGACAAGCTTGAAGAGGGTCTGGAATTTTTCTGCAGGATTTCTGGAGATTGGCGAGAAAAGGGGTTTTGTCGGGTCCGAGCCTTCCACGGCCCAGGCCTTCCATCGCCCAGGCTTCCATGGCCCAAGCCTCGGCTTACGGCCGGGCCGAAGCGGGCGGTATGCCTCATATCCGCCTTATCCGGCCGCGATGAATTTTGCCGCGGGCGCAAAGGGGGAGGGGGCGATGCGGGTGGTGGTCTGGCTTGCCGTCTGCATGGCCTTCACGGCCGCGCTGGCGTACGCGGAAGACGACATGGCGGCGATGATCTCGCAGTATCGCCGCGAGCACGGCCTTTCGGCCGTCAAGACCGACCCGCAGCTCACGGCGATCGCCGAACGGCAGGCGCAGGCGATGGCCGCCACCGGCATCATGGATCACAGCGTGGCCGGCTCGTTCTCCTCCCGGATCGCGGGCGCGCGCACCGGCGCGGCGGCTGAAAACATCGCGGTCGGCAGCAAGACCTGGGCCGAGACATTCCGCATGTGGCAGAAGTCGCCGGGCCACAACGCGAACCTATTGCAATCCGAGGCCGACAGCGTCGGGGTCGCGGTCGTGCGCAACGAGCACACCCGCTGGAAGACTTACTGGGCCATGGTGATCGCGGACAAGTCGCCGAAAAAGAAGGGCCGCAAGGTCACGGCCGACGCCGCGGCCGGGGGCGGCAACGGCAGCGCCGGGATGTCCGAGAACCCGCTCACCGCGCTGAAGAACACCGTCTGCAAGATTTTCTGCTGACGCGAATGGCGACCGGGAGTGCGGATCGATAGGTCCGGCCGGCCTGTCAAACTTTCAGAATCCGGCCGACATCGGTGCCGCCTCGGCGGCATCTGCATTTCCGAACCAGTGGAACGAAGATCAGCGCCTCGCGCCGACGATCGCCGCGGCCTGGTTGGATTTCGGCGGGAAGGCGGGATTGACCTGTCTGCCGCGGATCAGGTCCAGCGCCAGGCGAAGCGCCTTGTCGTTCTTCGGGTCGGGCGGCACGTAGGATTGCGACCCCGTCTGCTCTGCTCCCTCGGCCGAGAGATGGCCCGGCAAGGACGCCTCGCTCGGGATGTCCGCGCCGGCCTTGAGCTCTTCGGGGACGTCCTGCTGCATGACGATGTCGGGCGAAATGCCTTTCGCCTGAATCGAGCGGCCCGAGGGCGTGAAGTAGCGCGCGCTGGTCAGCAGCAGCGCTCCGCTGCCGGAGCCGAGCGGAATGACGGTCTGAACGGATCCCTTGCCGAAGGAGCGCGTGCCGACGATGGTCGCACGTTTGTGATCCTGCAAGGCGCCGGCCACGATCTCGGAGGCTGAGGCCGAGCCGCCGTTGATCAGCACGATGACCGGCTTGCCCTTGCTGAGATCGCCGTCGGCGCGGGCGCTGAACCGTTGATTGTCGTCCGCGTGGCGGCCGCGCGTCGATACGATTTCGCCGCGCTTCAGGAAGGCGTTCGACACCGAGACGGCCTGCTCCACCAGGCCGCCCGGATTATTGCGCAGGTCGACGATGAAACCCTTCAGCTTGTCGCGGTTCTGCGTCGTGAGCGTGCCGATCGCGTTCTTCAAGCCCGCTGTGGTCTGCCCGTTGAATTGGGTGATACGGATGTAGCCGACGTCACCATCCTCCAGATGCGAGCGGACCGGAATAACGCGGACGAGGTCGCGCGTGATGGACACCTCGATCGGCTTGTCGGTGCCCTTTCTCGTGATCTTCAGCTTGATCGTGGTATCGCGCGGACCGCGCATCTTCTCCACCGCCTGGGCGAGCGTGAGGCCCTGAGCCGGCTCGTCGTTGATATGGGTTATGATGTCGTTGGCCATGACGCCGGCCTTCGCCGCCGGGGTCTCGTCAATCGGTGAGACGACCTTGATCAGGCCGTCGTCCATCGAGACCTCGATACCCAATCCGCCGAATTCCCCGCGCGTGTCCATCTGCATGTCGCGGAAGGTCTTGGGGTCCATGTAGCTCGAATGGGGATCGAGCCCGGCCAGCATGCCATTGATCGCCGACTCGATCAGCTTGCCGTCGTCGGGCTTCTCGACATAGTCGGAGCGCACCCGCTCGAATATGTCGCTGAAGAGGGCAAGCTGCCGATAGGTATCGGCGGCGGCCGCGTTCGCGCTCGATCCGTCGAGCACGATCCGCGGCTGCGTCGTGATCACCGTCAGGGCCGCGCCCGCGGCGGCGCTGAGGAGAATCAGGGAGGTGTTTCGCGTCATCGCGATTCTTCTCTCGTCACGCGGCCGCCCGGCAGTTCATGCCTATCAAAAATCCGATCCTGCGTCACCATTCCGGTGTCCCATTGGTTCCATCGCTGCCGCCCGATCGCGCGCGCGAGAGCGGGATCGCGGTGTGGACGCGGGCCCGCGGGCAGGTCGGGCGGTGGCCCGGCGGGATCGCGACTCGAGCGGCGCGCGGTAGCCCGATGCGGGACGATCGTGGTCAGTTGGCGCACTGACGCACATAGGCGTCCCGCGTGGTGGGGTTGTTTCCCACGGCCCCGTTGGCAGGGATCGCGGGAACTTCGTGTGTTTCGTCGCGTTGCCGCACGGGAGTAACCGCCAAGGATCAAGTCCATGAGGAACATGTATCTCGCTCTCGCGGCGCTGCTCATCAGCGGCAGCGTCGCGGCCGCGCAGACCTCGACCAGCCCGCGGCTCGATGGCGAAGGCATCAACATGGATCGACCGCCCCCGCTCACGCCCGAGCCGAGCCACCCGGCCGATCCGCTCGCGCCGAACACGTCGAATCCGGCCGCCCTCGGAACGACAACCGGGCAGGCGCCCAGGGCCGATCGCCTGCCCGCCGATCGCGGCGATACCCGCCCTGTCCCGAACGCGCCCAAGTAGATGTAGACCAAGTAGATTCCCTTGGAGCTCGAGCCCCCCGCGCGCCCGGAGCAAACCGATAAAGGCCACGACTGGCGCGCCGAGGTCGGGGCCAAGAGCGATGCCGGGCGCTCGGTCGATCTCGCGCGTGCCGGCGAACCGGGTCGTGGTCGTGAAGCGAATACACCCGAGCAGATCCCGCCGCGCGGGTGGAGCGATATCCTGTGGCGGGTGCTCTATGGGATTTCGTCGAATCGCGTCCTCTCGACCTCCGGCGGCGTGGCGTTCTTCGCGCTGCTCGCGGCCTTCCCCGCGATTGCGGCCATCGTCTCGCTTTATGGACTCTTCGCCGACGCCAGCACCATCGGCCGGCACCTGTCCCTGCTCTCCGGCATCCTGCCCGCCGGCGTGCTGCAGCTGATCGCTGACCAGATCACCCTCATTTCGCGTCAGGGAAACGAGACGCTGGGAACCGCTTTCGTCGTGAGCCTCCTGATCGCCGTGGGAAGCGCGAACTCCGGCATGGCGGCCCTCTTCGACGCGCTCAACGTGGTCTACGACGAGGAGGAGAAGCGCAGCCTGGTGCGCTTCTATGCCACCACCGTCCTGTTCACGCTGGCGGGGATCATTTTCGTCATCGTGGCGATCGCGGGAATAGTCGTGCTGCCGCTGGTCTTGCGGTTCGTCGGACTTGCGGCCACCACGGAGTGGCTGATCGCGATCCTGCGATGGCCCGTTCTGCTCGCGACCATCGTGGTGAGCCTCGCTTGCATCTACCGCTATGGCCCGAGCCGGAAGGACGCGCGCTGGCGCTGGGTGACCTGGGGGAGTGTCGTCGGCGCGTTGCTCTGGATCGCGGCCTCCATGCTGTTCTCGTGGTACGTCGCCACGTTCGACAGCTACAATAAGACCTACGGCTCCCTCGGCGCGGCGATCGGCTTCATGGTCTGGCTGTGGATCTCGGCGGTCATCGTCCTCCTCGGCGGCGAGCTCAACGCTGAGATGGAGCACCAGACCGCGCGCGACACCACCGAAGGCGTTGCGAAGCCTCTCGGCGCCAGAGGCGCGATGATGGCCGATCACGTGGGCGAGGCGCAGCGATAGGACGCGTTCGCGGCAGTGGAACATGGTAGGGTCGGGCGACGGCCCGGATTGCGCCACTACATTGCGCTCGCTGCTCATCCGCCGCGGGCCACGCCGTGCCCGCAGCCGTGACTGGTCGCAGCCCAGTTTGGTCCGCGATCTCAGGCGAACAGGACGTCGGTGTGATCGACCGCCGCGCCGTTCATGAACGTGATGAGCTCGTGCGCGGCGCCGCCGGCATAGCTGACTTGCCAGTGGGTGGCGTCGACATTGGTGAAGGTCGCGCTGGGACCGTAGCCGAAGAAGCTGAGCTGGTCTCCCGCGGCTGCACCGTTGCCGGCGAAGTCCACGATGGTGTCGCCGTTGGCCTGCCCGACATGGAACACAAAGATGTCGTTGCCTAAATTGCCGGTGAGTTGGTCGGCACCCGCACCCCCGTCGAGCGTGTTGGCGCCGGAATTGCCGAAGACGCTGTTGTTCAGGGTGTTGCCGATGCCGTCGATGTTGCCGGCGCCCTGCAGCACCAGAGTCTCGACGTTGGCGCTGAGCGCGTAGCTGACCCCGGCGAATACTGCGTCGGTGCCTGCGTTGGCGTTCTCGACGATTCCGTCGCCGATATTGTCGACGAAATAGGTATCGTTGCCGGCGCCGCCGACCATCGTATCGGCTCCGCCGCCGCCATTGATCAGGTTGTTGCCGCTGTTGCCGTAGATCGAGTTCCCGGTGTTGTTGCCGTAGCCCTGCAGATCCGCGCTGCCCTGCAGCACCAGGGCTTCGACGTCGGCCGCGAGCCCGTAATTGACGGTCGAGTAGGCCGTGTCGTTGCCCGCGGCTGCGTTCTCGAAGCACGAGTCGGAGGAGTCGTCGACGAAATAGGTGTCATTGCCGCCGCCGCCGACCATCAGATCGATGCCGCCGGCGCCATTGATCAGGTTGTTGCCGCTGTTGCCATAGATCGTATTGGCCTGGTTGTTGCCATAGGCCTGCAGATTGGCGCCGCCCTGCAAGATCAGGCTTTCGATATCAGCGGCGAGCGCGTAGTTGGCGGTCGAAAATACGGTGTCATTGCCCGCGCCCGCGCTCTCGAATGCCGAGTCGGCGATGTTGTCGACGAAGTAGGTGTCGTTGCCGGCGCCGCCGACCATGAGATCGGCGCCGACGCCGCCGCTGAGCAGATTGCTGCCGGCGTTGCCGTAGAGCGTATTGACCAGGCTGTTGCCGTAGCCTTGCAGATCCGCGCTGCCTTGCAGGATCAGGGTCTCGACGTTGGCCGAGAGCGTGAAATTGACCGTCGAGAACACCGAGTCGTTGCCCGCGCCGGCGCTCTCCACCACCCCGTCGCCCACGTTGTCGACGAAATAGGTGTCGTTGCCGGCTCCGCCCTGCATTCCGTCGGCGCCGATGCCGCCGTTCAGCAGGTTGTTGCCGCTGTTGCCGATGAGGGTGTTCGCCAGTGTGTTGCCGTAGCCCTGCAGATCGGCGCCGCCCTGCTGCACCAACGTTTCCACGTTCGCCGTCAGCGTGTAGCTGATCGAGGCATAGACAGTGTCCGAGCCTTCGCCCACGTTCTCGGTGACCGCGTCGCCGCCATTGTCGACGAAATAGTTGTCGTTGCCGGTACCGCCGGTCATGTTGTCCGCGCCGAGACCACCCAGCAGCGTGTCATTGCCGCCCGCTCCGACGAGGACGTCGTTGACGGCAGACCCGGTGATCGCGTTGTCGAGGCCGTTGCCGGTTCCGGAGAAGCCGCCGCTGCCGTTGTAGGTCAGGTTCTCGATATTGGCCGCGAGCGTGTAGCTGGTGAGCGTGGTCACGATGGTGTCGGTGCCCTCGTTGGCATTTTCGAGCGCCGCGTCGCCGATATTGTCGACATAGAAGAGGTCGTCGCCGTCATAGCCGCGCATGGTGTCCGCGCCGATGCCGCCGTCCAGGCGATCGGCTCCGTTCCAGCCCAGGATAGTGTTGTTGAGCGAGTTGCCGGTGCCGGTGAAACCGGTGGTGCTCGGGCCGAGATAGTTCAGGTTCTCGACATTGGCGCCGAGCGTATAGGAGCTGAGATAGCAAACCACCCAGTCGGTGCCCTGGTTGGCATTCTCGACCACCGCATCGCCGATGTTGTCGACATAGAAAGTGTCGTCGCCGTTGTAGCCGTACAGAATGTCCGCGCCGATGCCGCCGTCCAGGTAATCGGCGCCGTTCCAGCCCCAGATCGTGTTGTTGAGCGCGTTGCCGGTCCCGGAGAAACCGGTAGTGCTCGGCCCGATATAGTTAAGGTTCTCGACATTGGCCGCGAGCGTGTAGGACGTCAGATAGCAGTTGACCTGGTCGGTGCCCGAAGAGACGGACTCGAGAACGACGTCACCAGCGTTGTCGATGACGTAGGTGTCGTCCCCGTTGTAGCCCTGCAGGGTGTCCGCGCCGGCTCCCCCGTCCAGATAGTCGTCGCCGTGATACGACTGGATGATGTTGTTGAGCGAATTTCCGTAGCCGGCGAAGTCGGCGGAAAAATAACCGACGTCGCTGAGGTTCTCGACGTTCGCGCCGAGCGCATACGACGTCAGCGAGGTATAGACCCAGTCCGCGCCGCCGCCATTCTCGATCACCGTATCGCCGACGTTGTCGACATAATACCTGTCGTTGCCGCCGCCGCCGGTCATCGTGTCAGCGCCCGCGCCGCCGTTAAGAATATTGTCGGCAAAATTTCCCGTGAGCGTGTCGCTGCCGCTTCCGCCGTAGGCATTCTCGATGACGACGCCCTTGGCGATGGTATAGCCGCCGTGGATGCCGCTCGCCGAGCTGATCACGCCGCCGCCCGTCGGCGAATTGTCAAGCGTGGCCGCGGTGAGGTTGATGGTCACACTGCGGCTGCCGCCGTAGGCGATGCTGTCGCTGCCGCCGGTGTCCCAGATGCACGTCCAATAGGTGCCGAGCGCGTTCTGGTCGGGCAGCCAGTAGGTGTCGCTGCCGTTGTGAAAGTTGCCGTTGGCGCCGTAGAGATCCTGGATGGCGGCGATGTCGTAGGCCATCGGGCCGGCGAAATAGCCGTAGTTGGCGACGTCGTTTCCGCCCGAATCGAACCAGCGGTCGGTGCCGGTATGGTTGGTGTGGGCCGATGACGGATCGTCGGTCGCGATATAGGACATCACAGTCCAGATGCCCTGGTTCAGTCCGTTGTCCCCCGTCACCCAGGTGTCGGTAACGCCCGGAAAGATCGTCGAGCCGCCGCCGTCGTCGTGCGGATGGGCCAGTCCCAGCCCGTGGCCAAGCTCGTGGATCAGCGTCCAGTAACCCTCGCCGCCGACGTTCAAGCCGCCATTGGGGTCGGAGTAGTCCCAGCCGAAGGCTTCGAAGTTGAAATATCCGTGGGCATAGGTGTTGCCGCCGAGCAGGATCGATCCGTCGTATTGGTTGGTCGTTTGAAATGCGTCTTCGGGCGTGCCGTGCTCGCCGTAATCGCCGTCCAGAACGGAGCCGGGGACGCTGTGCTCGATCAGGTCTGCATCGGCGGCGCTGCTGACCTGGACGAAGGAGATGTTGGCGACGTTTGCCCAGCTTTGCAGGGCGACCGCGACAGCATTCCCCTCGATCGAGGTCCAGGTGGAAACGTCGTTGCTGAGAAAATATCCGATGGTAACCGGATCACGGAAGACATCGCTGTTGGTCCAGACGTAGCCGCCCCACTCGATCGAGCCGATATAAGGGTCATCGAGTGGGAGGACATTCAAGACGTGCGCCATGTGTGCCTCCCGATGTTGCGGGCGATCAGTGCCCTACCCGGGTGCTTTACATAGCGGTGTCGCCGGCGTCGGGGTGTGATGCTGGTCACAAGCGCAGCACAATATGTCGGCATTGGCCGTGTACCGATCCGAAGAGCGGCTGCGCGGGCGCTGGCGCGCGCAGACGTCGACTCGAGCGCGATGACAAGAGACGTGGTATCCCGGGCCGCTGCTCAGCTCATGCGTGATATATGACGAGAAGCGCAGCCTGATGCGCTTCTACGCAACCACCGTCCTGTTCACGCTGGCGGGGATCATTTTCGTCATCGTGGCGATCGCGGGAATAGTCGTGCTGCCGCTGGTCTTGCGGTTCGTCGGACTGGCGGCCACCACGGAGTGGCTGATCGCGATCCTGCGATGGCCCGTTCTGCTCGCGACCATCGTGGTGAGCCTCGCTTGCATCTACCGCTATGGCCCGAGCCGGAAGGACGCGCGCTGGCACTGGGTGACCTGGGGGAGTGTCGTCGACGCGTTGCTCTGGATCGCGGCCTCCATGCTGTTCTCGTGGTACGTCGCCACGTTCGACAGCTACAATAAGACCTACGGCTCCCTCGGCGCGGCGATCGGCTTCATGGTCTGGCTGTGGATCTCGGCGGTCATCGTCCTCCTCGGCGGCGAACTCAACGCGGAGATGGAGCACCAGACCGCGCGCGACACCACCGAAGGCGTCGCGAATCCTCTCGGCGCCAGAGGCGCCATGATGGCCGATCACGTGGGCGAGGCGCAGCGGTAGTGAGTTGGTCTGAGAGTCATTGAATGAGGATGCGATGCCGATCTCGACGCGCCACACGGTCGCCGGCGGGCAATCGGTCGCGGGGCACGGGCTCGAAATGCCGCTGGCCTCGTCATTGGAATTGGTCAAGCTGACACTTATGCTGATCCGCTGCCGGGTTGATGAGGACCAATCATGCGACAGTTCCTGCTTGCGCTCTTTGCCTTTGCACTCTTCGGCGCAGCCGTCAGTCCGGCCGCCGCCCAGATTTGGCCCGAGCGGCCGGTGACAATGGTGATTCCATTTCCCCCGGGCGGCGGCACCGATCTTCTCGGACGGATCGTCGCCAAGGGGCTTACCGACGTATTGGGCCAGCAGGTTGTGGTCGAGAACGTCGGTGGCGCGGGCGGCATGCTGGGTTCGGCGCGAGTGGTCAAGTCAGCGCCCGACGGCTATACGATGGTCGTCGGCACTACCGCCGATGCCATCAACCAGTCGCTCTACAAAACCCCACTCTACAATTTTGCGACCGACCTGGTGCCGGCGGGTTTGATGGGCAACCAGCCGACGGTCCTGCTCGCGCGCAAGGACTTTCCGGCCAACACGCTCCAGGAATTCGCGGCCTATGTGCGGGCAAACCCGTCGTCGGTGCAGTTCGGTTCGGCGGGGGCCGGCTCGACCGGCCATCTGTTCTGCGAACTGCTCAATGCGGCACTCGGCATCAAAAATGTAACACATGTGCCCTATCGCGGCGGCGGCCCGGCCATGCAGGACCTCATCGCCGGTCGTTATGATTACATCTGCACGCTGAGCCCGACCGGTAAACCTTTGCTCGAAGGCAACACCGTCAAAGGCATCGCCATTCTACAACCCAAACGCTCGCCGGAGATTCCGAACCTGCCCAGTACGGCCGAGCAGGGCCTGCCTGATTTCGATGTCAGCACGTGGTTTGGCCTGTTCTTCCCAAAGGGCACGCCCGAGCCGATCATCCGAAAGCTCAACGCGGCGCTTGCGACGACCCTCGACTCGCCGTGGGTGCACGAGCGATTCAAAGACATCGTCGCGAACGTAACCCCCCGTGACGACCGCTCGCCTGAATATCTGAAGAAACTGGTCGATGCCGAGATTGCAAAAATGGGCGCGGCGATTCGGGCCGCGCGAATCCAGCAGCTCTGAGCGCGGAACGAGTCTCGTCAGACAGCTCCGCCGGCGTGGTCTCGCAGCGATCACTGCGGCTCGATCTGCAACTCCTTTGCCAGGCCACGCCACGTCTCCTGCTCATCGCGAATATGTTGAGCAGCGCTCGCGGGAGTTCCAGCCCCCTCGGTGGCGAGGCCGAGCGCCAGCAGCCTTTGCTGGATGTCCGGCCCGTCAAGGTAATCGCCGACGTAGCGATTGAGCCGCGCAACCACGTCGACGGGCGTGCCCGACGGGGCGACCAAGGCAAACCAGCCGTTCATGACGACGCCCGGCATCGTCTCGCTGACGGATGGAAGATCCGGCAATCCGGGGAAGCGTTTCTGGGATGTCACCGCGAGGCGGCGCACCTTGCCGGCCTGAACCATGGCCTCAGCGGCGGCGATCGAGCTCATCATCACCTGATTGACGCCGCTCGCGACGTCCTGCGTCATCTGCGCCGCCGATCGGTAGGGCACTTCGACCAGGCCGAGATCGCCGCGGCGATTGAGCAGCTTTGCGCCAAACGCCGCTGCTCCGGCAGTCGTATCGAACGCGATCGAAAGCTTGCCGCGATTCGTCTTGGCGTAGTCGAGCAGCTCGGGCACGGTCCTGATCGGGAGGTCGGCATTCACCGACAGCATCTGCGGCCCGAGACTGCACACCATTGCCACGGGCGTGAAATCGCGCATCGGATCGTATGGCAGCTGCTTGAAGGAGACGAGATTGATCGCCATGCCCGATGTGTTCGTGAAAAGGAGCGTATGGCCGTCAGGCTCGGCGCGCGCGGCTGCCTGATGCGCGACGATGCCGGAAGCCCCTGGCATGTTCTCGACGATCACCGGCTGCCCGACCTTTCGCGTGATGCCGTCGGCCAGGAGACGCGCCATGATGTCCGTCGCCGCGCCCGGTCCGGTCGGTACGATGAGCCGGATCGGTCGATTCGGCCACGACTGGGCCGTTGCCGCGGAAGCCAGAGCCAGGGAGAGACAGCAGACTGCGAGCAGGCGAAAAATCGGCATGCGATGTCCTCCAGCGTGACAATATAGCCTCTAAAATCCAGGAGAGAGCTGGCAATGACGAAGGTGCTTCCTGCACTGGACAAGCGGTTTCGTCTCGAAGAGGCGACGATCGGCGAACTGCATGCCGCCATCAACGCGGGAGACACCACCTGCGTCGCCGTGGTGCAGACCTATATTGCGCGCGTGCGGGCCTATAACGGGGTGGCGAGCGCGCTCGTCACCGAAGAGGGCGCGCCGGTTGCGCCGGCGACCGGCACGGTGCGCGCCGGCACGGCGTTGCGCTTCCCGACCGAGACGGTCAAGGCCTCTACACTCCTGCCTGACCTCGACAAATACACCGGGCCGCCGCTGGAATATGGGCGCATGGAGGCGACCGCCTCCGATCCGCGCGTGCAGCAGCAGTTCGGCATGATCGTCGGTATTCCCAACGCCGGCCAGGTGAACGCGCTCGCGACGCTGAACATCCGCGGCGAGCGCTCGGTCACCTGCCGCGGCGATTTCGATCGCCACCCCTCGCTGGGATCGCTTCCGTCAGGTGCGCCGCCGGTGTGCGAATACTTTCGCCATTTTCCCGATGCGCTCGAACGCGCCGCCGAGCTCGATGCCCAGTTCGGTCGACATCCCGATCTCGACACGTTGCCGATGTACGGCGTCGTGTTCTCGTTCAAGGATCCGTTCGACACCAAGGATATGCGCTCCACCGGTGGGGGCGATGCGGCCTACGATATCGATGTCCCGGCGCGTGACCACGTGCTGGTCGAGCAGCTACGCAACAAGGGCGCCATCATCTTCGCCAAGGCAGTGAACACCGAATACAACGGGCGTGCCGGCGATCCCGGCGGCCGCCACAGGCCTCACAAGGTCCTGCCATCCACTCTCGGCTATCAGCGCAGCACCTGGGGCGGCAATCCGTCCAATCCCTACGACACCACGCGCGCTGCATCGCTCGGCTCGAGCTCCGGGTCGGCGCTCTCGGTCAGCACCAACATGGTGATGGCCAGCCTCGGCGAGGAGACTCGCGCCTCCTGCCGCGGCCCGTCCAACCACAATGCGGTGGCCCTGATCCTGCCGCACAAGGCGATGTTGGGCTTCGATGGGGGCGCCATCGGAGCGGACATATATTGTGACCGCAGCGGCATCCATGCGCGCACGATCGCCGATTGCGCCAAGGTCCTCGATGCGCTCAAGGACCCGGTGGAGGGCTACTACGACCCGCGCGACCCCTATACGACGGTGCCGCGTTCATCGGTCCTGAGCACGTCCTATGCCGAGCATGTGGAGTCGTCGGCAACGTCGGGCGCACTCAAGGGCATGCGCATCGGTGTGATCCGCGAGTCCATGGTCTATCCGAAGGGGTCCAAGACCGAGGAGCCGATCGTCACGGCGGCCGCGAAGGAAGTCAAGT
>Ga0307281_10000153_pt1 | contig 16244 bp, 10 predicted proteins | sample ER_DNA_120_FD_194486 | JGI IMG/M metagenome (GOLD analysis project Ga0307281, IMG submission 194486) | Bulk soil microbial communities from the East River watershed near Crested Butte, Colorado, United States - ER_DNA_120 | ecosystem: Environmental > Terrestrial > Soil > Floodplain | place...
GGCCACCGTGGACGTCTCCCAGAACGGGGGAGCGAGTTACGTCTCGGCACGCATCGAGACGCGGGGCACGGCCGACCAGGATGGTCCGTCGGTGCGCCCCAGTATTGCGGCGGATCACACGGTGTACGTGGCGTACTTCGGGTGGCGCACCTTCACCGGCAACGTGGCGACGAGTGACGTCGTGGTCGTGCGCGACGACAACGGCGCCGCCGGGGCCACGCGGTTCAGGGACCTGGTGGATCCGGGCGACGGATTGCCGGGGCGCATCGTCGCGCACAACGTGTCCATCCCCTGGTCCAATGCCGCAACGCTCGGCCAGGAGCGGATCGGCTCGACCCTCTCGCTCGCCGTCGATCCCAACCACAGCGCGATCGTCTACATCGCCTGGGCGGACCGGGTCGGGAACGGGGACATCTACACGGTGCATGTCCGGCGCTCGATTGACCGGGGGGCGACCTGGAGCGGCGACGTTCGCACGCTGGTGAACGCCACGAACGCCAGCCTCGCCGTGTCCGACAACGGCACCGTCGGACTCCTCTATCAACAGGTGAGCGGCAGCGGCGCGACCAGCCGCTGGGTGACTCACCTCGAGCGGTCCAAGGACGGCTTTGCCACGAGGAGCGATCTGGTCCTGGCGACCGTCCCGGCCAACGCGCCCGCGCCCGATTTCCTCCCATACCTGGGGGATTACACCGGCCTCCTGGCGGTGGGTGGCGAGCTGCGCGGCGTTTTCTCGGCCAATAACACGCCGGACTCCACCGACTTCCCGCAGAAAGTGGTGTATCAGCGACGTGCGGATTTCAGCGCCCACCGGTTGATGGACGGCGCGGGCGCCACGGTGGCGGTGTCCATCGATCCGTTCTACTTCAGCGTGCCGGTGCTGCCATGAAACAGGTTCAGCGAAGGCTGCCCGGATTGGTCGTGGCGGGGCTGCTCCAGGTCGTCCCGCTGGCGGCCCAGCAGACCCGAGCGGCGATGGTGCGGCAGGCCGACCTCATTTTCGTCGGGACCGTCACCGGAGTGGCGGCCACGTCCGTGGCCGGGGTTCCGGTGACCCAACGGACCCTCACGATCCGGGTCGATGGTGTGCTCGACAAGCCGGCGACGGTCCAGGTCGCCGTGGGGGATACGGTGACGGTGGAGGCCCGGACCGCGGGCGCGCTTGTGGTCGGGGCGCAGGCCACCTTCTATACCAAGGCGTGGCTGTTCGGCAGCGGCGTGGCGGCCCAGGAGGTCGGTCATGAGATGGTCTCGGCCCGGCGGTCGGCGGCAGCCATGGCGCCGCTGCGGGATACCGTGCTGCGAGTCCGGTCGCAAATGAGCGACACGGCGCTGCGCGCGCGCATTCGATCGTCGGACATGGTCCTCGTCGGCCGCGTGGAAACCATCCAGACGGCGTCGCTCGCGGTCCAGCCGGCGCACCGCCGCATTACCGAGCACGACCCGTCGTGGCAGGAGGCGGTGATCCGGGTCGAGACCATGATCAAGGGCGCCGCCCCCGCAGATCAGCGCGTGGTGGTGCGTTTCCCGGGCTCGCTCGACGTTGCCTGGCGCGGTATGCCGCGGTTCACCGTGGGGCAGGAAGGGACCTTCCTCCTGCGGCGCGACCAGCTCTCCGGCTCGCCCATGGCGATGATGGCCGGCAACCAGGTGATCGCGTACACGGCCCCCACCGCCCAGGATGTCCTCACCAAGCAGGACGCGACGCGGGTGCAGGCGTTGGCGCGGCCATAGCCCACCCCGACGGCCCTCCCGAGGGTATCCCCGGGGCTGGCCGCTTTCCGGTTCTAGAGAGAACGTTCAATCCCGCCGTCCGGTGTGGCCTCCACGCCGGAGGTGGGTCGTGCGTACTAGGGTCGGCGACCCACGTCGGGCCGCCGTCGGCGATCCGTGCTCACCTTGGCCAGGACTATAGACGCACCGTGCTTCGCTTTTGGTCGATCCTCGTCGTCGTTCTCCCCGTGGCCGTGCTGTCGGCCGGCTGCTCCTCCCGCCCGGCGGGCGGTCCGGCGCGTGTAGCCGTGAGCGTCGCCCGGGTCGAGCGCCGGACGATCCCCTATGAGATCGACGCGACGGGGACGGTCGAGCCGCTCCGCACCGTCGCGGTGACTTCCCAGATCGGCGGGATGCTGCAGCGCGTCCGCTTCGCCGAAGGGGAGGACGTCGTGGCCGGTCAGGTACTGTTCCAGATCGACTCGCGCCCGTTCGCCGCCGCGGTGCAGCAGGCGCAAGCCAATCTTTCCCGAGACCTGGCCCAGGCGGAAAACGCGACACGCGATGCCGCCCGGTACCAGGCGCTGGCCCAGCAGAAATCCGTCACGGACGAGGACTACCAGCAGCGGCAGGCGACGGCGGACGCGCTCAACGCCAGCCTTCAGGCGGACTCCGCCGCGCTGACGGTCGCGCGGCTGAACCTCGAATACGCCACGATCCGCGCGCCGCTCTCGGGTCGCACCGGGAGCCTGTTGGTGCACGAGGGGAATCAGGTCCGCCCGACCGACGGCGCGCCGCTCGTGACCATCAACCAGCTGCGGCCGATCTTGGTCCGGTTCGCGGTGCCCGCCGGCCAGCTCCCCGACCTGCAGCGTCGTGGCGAACGGCCCCTCCGGGTGATGGTGCGCACGGCGCAGGATTCGTCTCCGCTGGTCGAGGGCGAGCTCTCGTTCGTGGACAACCACGTGGATTCCAGCACCGGAACGGTGCTGTTGAAAGGCCGCTTTCGGAACGGAGACGGCCGGCTGTGGCCCGGGGAATTCGTGGGAGTCACCCTGGTCCTCGGGGTCCAAGCCGACGCCCTGGTGGTTCCCGCGCAGGCCGTGCTCAACGCCCAGCAGGGGACCTTCGTCTTCGTCGTCGACCCCGACGGCACGGCGAAGCAGCGCGCGGTAACCGTGCAGCGCACGGTGGACAGTGTGGCGGTCATCGGAGAGGGCCTCGCTCCCGGGACGCTCGTGGTGATCGACGGGCAGCTGCGGCTCACCCCCGAGGCGAAGGTGGAGATACGAGCCGGGCCCAAGACGGAAGCCGACCCCCCGGCAGCGTCCCGTCCGTGAACTTCTCCGGGCTGTTCATCCGCCGGCCGGTCGCAACGACCCTCGTGATGCTGGCGATCCTGCTGTTCGGCATAATGGGATATCGCCTGCTGCCGGTGAGCGATCTGCCGAACGTGGATTTTCCCACGATCTCGGTGAACGCCGGCCTCCCCGGAGCGAATCCGGAGACGATGGCCGCGGCGGTCGCGACCCCGCTCGAGAAGCAGTTCTCGACGATTGCCGGCATCGACGCGATGACTTCGACGAGCACGCAAGGGGGCACGTCGATCACGCTGCAGTTCGCCCTGTCCCGGGACATCGACGCCGCGGCCCAGGACGTGCAAGCCGCCATTTCGCAGGTGGTCCGGCAGCTGCCGCAGGGGATGCTGCCGCCGTCCTTCCGCAAGGTGAATCCCGCGGACTCGCCGATCCTGTTCCTCGCCGTGAGCTCGCCGACGTTGTCGCTGTCGGCGCTGGACGAATATGCCGAGACGTTCCTCGCGCAGCGTATCTCGACGGTGGAGGGCGTGGCGCAGGTCCAGGTGTTCGGCTCCCAGAAATACGCGGTGCGCGTGCAGATCGATCCGCAGGCGCTCGTCGCTCGAGGCATCGGCATCGACGAAGTGGCGGCGGCGGTGGACGCCGGAAACCCCAATGTGCCGACGGGGACGTTGTGGGGGCCGCACCGGGCCTACACCGTGCTCGCCGACGGCCAGATCCAGAGCGCGCCCGAGTTCCGGCAGCTCGTCGTTACGTACAAGGACGGGGCGCCGGTACGGCTGCAGGACGTCGCGCGGGTGCTGGACGACGTGCAGGACAACAAGACGGCGAGCTGGTTCGACGGCGCCCGCGCCATCGTGCTTGCGGTGCAGCGGCAGCCGGGGACCAACACCGTGGAGGTCGGGGACGGCGTGAAACGGACAATCGCCGCGCTCGGCCCCCAGCTGCCGGCGTCGGTCCGGATCCAGACGTTGTATGACCGCTCGCAGCCGATCCGCGATTCGGTGCACGACGTCAAGATCACCCTCTTCATCACCCTGTGCCTCGTGGTCCTCGTCATCTTCCTGTTCCTGCGCAATGTCTCGGCGACGGTGATCCCGAGTCTGGCCCTGCCGCTCTCGATCGTGGGGACGTTCGCGGCGATGTTCCTGCTCGGCTACAGCCTCGACAACCTGTCCTTGATGGCGCTGACGCTGTCAGTGGGCTTCGTCGTGGACGATGCCATCGTGATGCTCGAGAACATCGTCCGCCACATGGAGATGGGGAAGCGGCCGCTCGAGGCCGCGCTGGACGGCGCGCGCGAGATCGGCTTCACGATTCTCTCGATGACCCTGTCCCTGACGGCGGTGTTCATCCCCGTGCTCTTCATGGGCGGGATCATCGGGCGGCTGTTCCACGAGTTCGCGGTGACGATCGGGATCGCGATCCTCGTGTCCGGTTTCGTCTCCCTGACCCTTACGCCGATGCTGGCGAGCCGCTTCCTGCGTCCCCCGCGGGAGCAGCATCACGGCCGCTTTTTCGAGGCGACCGAGCGCGTCTACGAGCGCGTACTCGGAGCCTACGAGCGCAGCCTCGCATGGGTGATGGATCGCCGCCCGGCGGCGCTGGCGTTCTCCGCCGCGATCCTGCTCGGGACGGCGGGTCTTTTCTTGCTCGTGCCCAAGGGGTTCATTCCCACCGAGGACACGGGCCTCATCCAAGGCACGACCGAGACGATCGAGGGCAGCTCCTACGAGGCGATGGCCAGCCACCAGCAGCAGGTCGCGGCGGTCCTGGCGGCGGATCCGAACGTCGACCATTTCATGTCGTCGGTGGGTGGCGGGACGATGAATCAGGGCCGGGTGACGATCCGCCTCAAGCCGCGCAACCAGCGCCGGCTCGATGCCGACGGCGTCGCGCGTGAGCTCGCGCCCAAGCTGGCGACCATACCCGGGATTCGCACCTACCTCCAGATCCCCCCGGTGATCCGCATCGGCGGGCGCCCGACCAAGACCCAGTATCAGTTCACGCTGCAGGGCGCGGACATCCAGTCCCTCTACGACAATGCGGGGGCGCTGGAAGGCAAGCTGCGCGAGGTCCCGATCCTGCGGGACGTCACGAGCGATCTGCAGATCAAGAACCCGCAGGTCCAGGTGCACATCGACCGCGACCGAGTCGCCGAGCTCGGCCTCACCGTGGAGCAGGTGGAGCAGGCGCTGTACGACGCCTATGGCACGCGCCAGGTCTCGACGATTCTGACCCCGAACAACCAGTACTGGGTGGTGCTCGAGCTCTTGCCGCAGTACCAGCAGGATCTGACGGCGCTCAACATGCTCCACATTCGCTCACCCCGAGGGGCGCTGGTGCCGCTGTCCACCCTCGCGTCGGTGACGCCGGATGTGGGGCCGCTGAGCGTGAACCACTCAGGCCAGCAGCCGTCCGTCACCCTGTCGTTCAACCTGGCTCCGGGGGCCTCCTTGGGCGAGGCGGTGAGTGCGGTGCAGCGGCTCGCCCGGCAGACGCTCCCCGCCACCATCAGTACGTCTTTCGGAGGAACGGCGCAGGCGTTCCAGGCGAGCCAGCAGGGGCTGGCCTTCCTGCTGATCCTCGCGGTGATGGTGATTTATATCGTGCTGGGCATCCTGTACGAGAGCTTCATTCATCCGCTGACCATCCTCTCGGGCCTCCCGTTCGCCGGGTTCGGCGCGCTGCTCACGCTTCTCCTGTTCCGCACGGAGCTCAGCATTTATGCGTTCGTGGGGATCATCATGCTGGTAGGACTGGTGAAGAAGAATGCCATCATGATGATCGATTTCGCGATCGCAGCAGAACGGCGCAGCCACAAGACGGCGCGAGAGGCCATCATCGAGGCCTGCCGCGTGCGGTTCCGGCCGATCATGATGACGACGATGGCCGCGCTGATGGGGACCCTTCCGATCGCCGTCGGGTGGGGCGCCGGTGCAGAGTCGCGCCGCCCCCTGGGACTCGCCGTGGTCGGCGGGCTCGCATTCTCGCAGATCGTGACCCTCTATGTGACCCCGGTCTTCTATACCTACCTCGACGCGCTGCAGCAGCGATTGAGCCGGCGGCGCGCCCCCGCACGGGTCGGATTGGCCGACGTCGTTCCCGTCGACTAGCGGTTCGTCCGGGGCGGGGTGTCCGTCCGCGGCGTGACGGGTATCACTCGGGAATCGGACCCCGAATGGCTATGGTTACGCTGCGATGAAAACGGTGACGCTGTCCCGGACCGCGAGCGATCTGATCACCCTGGCTGGGCTCGCGGCGATCTATTTCGTGGCGGGCAAGCTCGGGCTCCGGCTCGCGTTCGTCAACGCCAGTGCGACGCCGGTCTGGCCCTCGGCCGGGATCGGGCTCGCGGCATTTCTGCTGTTGGGGTACCGGGTGTGGCCGGCCATCCTGCTCAGCGCCTTCCTTGTGAACGTCACCACCGCCGGCTCGGTCGCCAGCTCGGTGGCGATCGCCCTGGGCAACACGTTGGAAGGCGTGGTCGGGGCGTACCTGGTCAATCGATATGCCAACGGACGGGAGTGCTTCGACCGCCCCCGCGACATCTTCCGCTTCGCCGGTCTCGTCGCGGTCATCAGCGCCACCATCAGCGCCACCTGGGGCGCCACGACCCTGGCCCTGACGGGCTCCGCTAGCTGGAGTGAATTCGGGTCGATCTGGCTGACCTGGTGGCTGGGAGATGCTGCGGCGGATCTGGTCGTGACCCCGGTGCTCGTCCTGTGGAGCCAGCCGGCTCAGCATCGCTGGCTGCGGGGGCAGCTGCTCGAGTCCGCCGTGCTGCTCCTGTCGCTCGTCGTGGTCAGCCAGCTGGTGTTCGGGGGACTGTTCCCGGACAAGAACTACCCGCTCGATTTCCTGTGTGTCCCGTTCCTCTTGTGGGCGTCCCTGCGCTTCGAGCCGCGGGAGGCCGCGGCGGCGGTCCTGCTGCTGGCCGGCATCGCCGTGCGGGGATCGCTCTGGGGGTACGGACCCTTCGTCCGGGGCACCCAGAATGAATCCCTGCTGTTGCTGCAAGCGTTCATGGGCGTCGTCTCGCTCATGACTCTGACCATTGCCGCCGTGGTGTCAGCCCGGCGGCGCACCGCCGAGCGCCTGCGGTTGATGTCCGTCACCGATCCGTTGACGGGTCTGGCGAACTACCGGCAGCTGATCACCACGCTGGGAGGCGAGATCCGCCGCTCCGTCCGGACGGGCCGCCCGTGCGCCGTGCTGTTTCTCGATCTCGACCGACTGAAGCGGATCAACGACCGCTTCGGACATCTGGTCGGAAGCAGGGCTATCTGCCGGGTGGGCGAAGTGTTACGACATTCCTGCCGCGCGATCGACACGGCCGCGCGCTACGGCGGCGACGAGTTCGCTTTGGTCCTGCCGGAAACGGGGGAATCCGACGCGCAGCAGGTGACGGTCCGCATTGCGGAACGGCTGGCGGCCGACCGCGAAGAGCCGACGATCACCGTGAGTGCGGGGATCGCCCTCTTTCCCCGGGACGGGGAGTCGGTGGAAAAGCTGCTGGGTGCCGCCGATCGCGACCTGTACGAAGCGAAGGCGCTGAGCAAGCAGCCGATCGCCGGATAGCCGGTTGGCGTCCTGCTGCGGGGGACGGCCCCCGGTCCCGTAATGAAGATCACGGCGGGCGCGACGCCGACCGTGCCATCATTCCATAGATGTTGCGCCAACGCATCGACGTGCGAGACATCCTCGCCCCGCTCATCGCGCTCGCCGCCCTCACGGCTCTCGCCGCTCTCACCGTGGGATGATTTGAGCCGCACTTTTTCCTGAGAGTCGTGGACGGATGTCGCCGGTGACGCGGCCCGTCGCTCTGCGGAGCGGCGGGCCGCTCGCGAATGTGCTAGTCTTTTGGGCCATGCAGACCGCGACCGATCTCACCGTGCTCCTTCAGACCGACCGGCCGGGCGCGCTCGCCTCGGCGTTGGAAGCGCTGGGGCGCACGGGGATCAACGTCGACGGGCTCACGGAATTCGACGGCCTGCTCCATCTGCTGACCCGCGACGCGCCGGGGGCCACTCGGGCCCTCCGCTCGGCAGGAGTCCGCGTCCGAGGGCAGCAGCTCGTGGCTGTCGTGGATGTCGCAGATCGGCCCGGGACTGCCGCCGCCGTGCTGCGCCGGGTCTCCGACGCCGGGGTCGCGGTCGTCTTCTGCTATCTCGCCACCAGTACGAGACTCGTTATTGGGGCGGAAAACCCCAAGGAGATCGCCAAGATTCTCGCGGAGTGAGAGGGTCCGGCGGGGCGCGCGGTGCAGGGATTGATGCCCGCCCGCCGGCTTCGCTGTCAACACATTACCGAATAAAGAGTTAGTTGAACGCCAGGCAGCGTCCTCCCGGTAACCCTGACGGTCCCTCCTTTGCCGCAGCAGATTCCTGCCATGATTCTGCCTCGCTTCATCTCGCTAATCGGTTTCGGCCTGTTGGCCACGGCTGCATGCCGGAGACCAGCACCTAGCACCGTCCCCGTCCCCGATTCAACGAAGGTCCGCGTCGTCACCGAAACGGTGACGGTGCGGGATCGCGAGCTCGATCTGCGTGTCGCCCGGCTCGAGCTGCGGCTCCTGGACCGGGACGCGCAGGTGGAAGACCTGCAGGGCCGCCTCGAAGAAGCCAGCCGGGAAGTCGTGCGATCCATGGCGAAGGTCCAGACCCTGGCGACGCGCGCCGAGGCGGCGTCCGGTATGGCCGAAGCACAGATCGTCCTGCAGACGCTGCGTCGTTCGGCGCGCGGGCAGGCCGCCCCCGAGGTCGCACGGGCTGCGAAGTTCCTCGACGACGCCACGAACGAATTCAATCACCAGAATTACGGCGGGGCGCTCTGGCTCGCGAATCAGGCGAAGAGTCAGGCGAGCGTGGGCCGCACGCGTGTCTCGGGGGGCGATCCATCCTCGCTGCGTCCGGGTGAGGTCATGTTCGCCGTTCCGCTGATGCTCGCGACTGCGGGCCGTTGCAAGATTCGGGAGGGCCCCGGGACGACGTACCGGGTGATCGCCACGCGCGACGGCGGTTCGCGGCTTACCGGGTACTCCTACGTCGATCAGTGGATGCGCGTGGCCGACGACAGCGGCCGGGTGGGATGGGTGTTCTGGAACCTGGTGCAGAAGCGGTCGGACTCGGGCAACTAGCCCGGCGGCATCACCCCGCTTTCTCTTTGGCCTTCGGTTGGCGGACGAGCTTCAAACCGGCGCGACGCACCTTGTCGCGGCCTTCGTGCTTCGCTTCGTACAACGCCTCGTCCGCGGCGGCGATCACTTGGTCCGGCGTGGGCCCGTGCAGCGGGAACTCCGCCACCCCGATGCTCACGGTAGTGTGCCGGCCGGGGAACGGCTCGGCGGCGATGAGACTGCGGATGCGCTCGGCGATCTCCAGCGCTTCCGGCATCCCGGTCTCGGGCAGCATGACCAGGAATTCCTCACCGCCATAGCGGGCCACGAAATCCACCTCGCGGGTCGCCGTCCGGAGCACCGCGGCGACCCGGGTGAGCACGGCGTCGCCCGCCAGGTGACCGAAACTGTCGTTGTATTTCTTGAAATGGTCCACGTCCACCATCATGACCGCGAACGTGTGCTTCAAACGCTGGGACCGGCGTGTCTCGTCCGCCAGCGCCTCCATCAAGCGGCGCCGGTTGAAGAGCCCGGTGAGGCCGTCGGTGACCGAGACCCGCTCCAGCTCTTCGTTCTTCTTTCGCAGGGTCTCGTTCGCCGCATCGAGGGCCTCTCTTCCCTCCCGCAGACGCACCACCATGTGATTGAACACCTGCGTGAGGTAGCCGACCTCGCCGCCGGACAGGACCGGTAGATCGACATCGAGGTTTCCCGCCGCAACCTTGGCGGCCCCCTTGGTGAGCCGGTCCAAGGGGCGGACGATCAGGAGCCCCAGGAAGTAGGCCATCAGCCCGATGGCGACCAGCAGCCCGAACGACAGGGCCACCATCAGCCGCCGCAACTTGGTCACCTGGGCGAAGGCGCCCGTCACGGGCGTTTCGACCACCACGGCCCAGCGCAACAGAGGATCCCGGTAGAGGCTGCCGATCACCGTCTCGCCGTCGAAGCTGCTGTAGCGCGCGACTCCGCCGTCGAGCTTCGCGAGCCGCGCCACGGTCGCGGGCAGCAGTTTCGTGCCGGCGCCCCGGCCCGTAGCGATGGTGCCGTAAGCGGCCTGGCTCGTGTCGGCAATCGCGAGAAAGATCCTGCCGGAGTCCTCCGGCGCGTAGGTCCGGAAGGTTTGTTCCACCGAACCCAAACTCACCTTGGCCGCCAGCGCTCCGACAAAACGTTCGCTCGGCACATGAATGGGCACGACGGCGACGAGCAGAGTCGCGCCAAGCGCTTCGTCGCGGTACGGATCGCCGAAGACCGGGGCATCGTTCTCCACGTCGGACTCCCAGCGCGGCGGCATCGCAAGCTGGCGCAGCTGCCGCGCGCTAGTGGCGATCGGGCGCCCCTGGGGATCCACCACCATCAACTCGACGTAGTCGCCGAAGCGCTCCCGCACAGAACTGAGGTAATCGTTGAGGCGCCGGAGCTTTGGCCCGGGGGGCCCGCGCCGCCCCAGCTCTTCGAGGTTCTCGGTCACCACATAGGAGCTGGCGAAAACCCGCAGGTCGTAGATCCGGTCCTTGAGCCACAACCCTGCCGCGTGCGCGCTCTGCCGGCTCGCGCTCTCGACTGCCTGGGTGACCTTCTCGTTCAACGATTGCGTGATGTGGGAATAGGCAAGCCAGGAGGTGGCGATCGACGGCACGAGGGTCGCCAGCACCGCGAAGAACAGGATCCGATTCCGGATGCTGTCGAGACGCAGCACCCGCGAATGTTTGGAAATTGACTGTTCCAGCGTGCTCAGTCTCATGACGCTCCAGGCCGAATCCGTAAATGATCCACTTCGTGCAAGAACACGCAAGTAGGGTGCCCATGCGGATTTGCGGAACGACAACGAGGCAAACGAGTTGACCGTTGGCGAGGGTGACCTACCTCACGCGGGGGACCGGCTGCGGCCTCACCGGGAGTTTGGGGCCTGGGACCTGGCGGCCGGCGGCTGGGGGTGTGGCGGGCTCGATGGTGAGGAGGCCACGCCACACCGCCGCCCGGAGTCACCCGGACGCAACCGTGCGGCCCGAAGTCACGTCTAATCAAGGAAGGTCCCTCACCCCAAACGAGGTGCGCAATGATCACTCGTGGGTACTGCTTCGTCGCCCTGGTCGTGGCCGGGCTCGCGGGGCCGCGGCTCGCGGCCCAACACGACGACACCGACCGCTGGTTGGCGGAGTGCCGCCGACATGACTGGGACGACCGGGCGACGGCCTGCAAGGTCCGCGAAACGGGGATGCGGCCCGGCGCCGGAGCGCTCACGGTCGATCCCGGGCAGAATGGCGGTGTCGCCATCTACGGCTGGGACCGGGATTCGATCGCGGTGGTCGCGAAGATCCAGGCCAATGCGCGCAGCGAGGAAGACGCCCAGCAGCTGGTGGAGGCCGTCCGCATCGAAGCCGCCGGCAGCTCGATTCGCGCCAGCGGACCCGCGACGCTGCGACGGACCCACTGGTCGGTGAGCTTCGATGTATACGTTCCACGGCACACCGATCTCTCGCTGGAAACGATGAACGGCCCGCTCTCGGTCGAGGGGGTGTCGGGGACGATGGATCTGCGGGCACAGAATGGGCCCATCTCGCTCGCCGGCGTAGGAGGGAACATCACGGCTCGGGTGCAAAACGGACCGCTCGAGGTGGAGCTGTCCGGCACCCGGTGGGACGGCGCCGGTCTCGACGCGGAAGCCCAGAACGGTCCCGTCGACCTTGCCATTCCCGAGCGATACAACGCCGCGCTGGAAACCGGGACCGTCAACGGCCCGATGGATCTGGCCTTCCCACTCACGGTGACGATTCAGGGGCATATGACGAATCGCATTCGGACGACGCTCGGCCAGGGTGGAGCGCCGATCCGCGTCGTGACGACGAACGGCCCGCTGACGATCCGGCGCGCCCGCTAGCGCGAGCCGGGTCCGCGTTCGGCGCCGAGCCTCCCAATGGCTCGGCGCTTGTTTTTCCCCCCGCTAGTTTGCGGCATGCCTTTCCCCGTTCCAAGCCCGCACGGATTCCGCGGCGAGCTCCGCGCCATGGTGCGGCTCGCGCTCCCCGTCGTTGCGGTGCAGGTCGGCTGGATGAGCATGGGCGTCGTCGACACGATCGTCGTCGGGCACGTGTCGGCCGACGCCATGGCCGCCGTGGCGATCGGCAACCTGCTGTTCCTCGCCGTCTCGATCTTCGGGATGGGCGTCCTGATGGGACTCGATCCGATCATCGCGCAGGCGGTCGGGGCGGGTGAAGAAAGCGCGGTGACCCGGGCCGTCCAGCGGGGGCTCGTCCTCACCGTGGTGCTGACGGTGGGGTGTTCGATCGCCTTGCTACCCGCCCGCCCCCTCCTTTCGGCGTTGCATCAACCCCCCGAGGTCGTGCCTACGGCGGCGGCCTACACACGGATCGCCATAGCCGGGCTGCTCCCGTTTCTCCTGGTCACCCTGGTCCGCTCGGTGCTCCAGGCGACTGAAGAAGTGGCGCCGATGGTGTGGGCGACGCTCGCGGCGAATCTCCTCAACCTCGCCCTGAACTGGGTGCTCGTGTTCGGCCACCTCGGCGTCCCGGCCTTCGGCGCGATCGGTTCGAGCTGGGCGACGACGCTGTCGCGCTGGGCCCTGGCGGTGTTCATGATCGCCTTCGCGTGGCCCCGGCTACGGCACCGGCTGCTGCCGCTGCGGCGCGAGGCCTTCGCCGCAGGGCCGCTCGGTCGCATCGTCGCGCTGGGCGGTCCGATCGGTCTCCAGTTCGAGCTCGAGCTGGGAATCTTCAGCCTCGTCGGGTTCATGATGGGGCGGCTGGGTGCCGTGCCGATGGCCGCGCATCAAGTGGCGTTGAATCTCGCCTCCATCACGTTCATGGTGCCGCTCGGCGTGTCGATGGCCGCCGCGGTGCTCGTCGGGCACGCGATCGGGCGGGGCGACCCCGCCGAGGCGCGGCGGGCCGCGGCGGCGGCTCTGGTGTGCGGCGTGGGATTCATGACTGCGAGCGGCTCGGTGCTGCTCGCCGTCCCGCGGCTCCTGGCGCACGCCTATACGAGCGATCCGGCGGTGGCGGCGATCGCGGCGACGCTGATCCCCCTCGCGGGCGTGTTCCAGGTGTTCGACGGGACGCAGGTCGTCTCGATCGGCATCCTGCGCGGCACGGGTGACACCCGCACACCGCTCGTGGTGAACATCGTGGGATACTGGCTCATCGGGCTGCCGCTCGCGACGTATCTCGGTCTGCACACCGCCGCCGGGCCCGCGGGGATGTGGTGGGGGCTAGTCGTGGGGCTGACCGTGGTGGCGGTCATCCTCGTGGTGCGCGTGCGCCTGCGACTCCGGGGGACGCTCGCGCGGGTGATGGTCGACCGCGTGCCGTCCGGCGCGTGAGTCCGCGCCGAGTCTCAGTGCGCCGGTAGCGGCCGGTCGCGGATCCATCGTCTGTCGATCAGAATGTGGGACACGTCGCTCATGGGCGGCCTCGGGTCGGGGGCGAGCTATTCTCGCCGCCGGTAGCCGGACGCGCCAGCCGCGTGCACATTCTCCCGGTCCTCACTCACCGCTCTGGAGTGCTCATGCCGTACCTGTCGCGTCGAGATTTCGTCCAGTACGCGGGCGCCGGGGCGCTCGCTACCGTGGTCCGGCCCCCGACGGTGGCGGCACCGGCTGGCGCCGTGCCGCGGTCAATCGCGCCCGCGCCGTTCGAGCTCGAGGAAGTCACGCTGGCACAACTGCAGGACGGCCTGAAGAGCGGGAAGTACACGTCGCGCCGGCTGTGCCAGCTGTACCTCGCGCGCATCGAGGAGATCGATCGCCGCGGCCAGCTGCGCGCGGTGATCGAGACGAATCCCGACGCGTTGGCGGCCGCCGACGCGGCGGACGCCGAGCGCCGTGCGGGACGGGTGCGGGGTGCGCTGCACGGCATTCCCGTGCTGATCAAGGACAACATCGCGACCGGCGACAAGATGAAAACCACGGCCGGCTCGCTCGCCCTCGCCGATGCGCCGGCCCCGGGCGACGCGAGCGTCGCCAAGCGGCTGCGCGACGCCGGTGCGGTTCTGCTCGGCAAGACAAACCTCTCCGAATGGGCCAACTTTCGCTCCACGCATTCGGTGAGCGGGTGGAGCGGACGGGGCGGATTGTGCCGCAATCCCTATGCGCTGGATCGCAACCCCTGCGGCTCGAGCTCCGGGACCGGCGCCGCGATTTCGGCCAACCTGGCCGCGGTCGGGGTCGGCACCGAGACCGACGGGTCGATCGTGTGCCCGTCGTCGGCCAATTCGCTCGTCGGCATCAAGCCGACCCTCGGACTGGTGTCGCGCCGCGGCATCATCCCGATCGCCCACAACCAGGACACGGCGGGCCCGATGGCGCGCAGCGTCGCCGACGCCGCCGCGCTGCTCGGTGTGCTCGCCGGCGCCGACCCCGGCGATCCCGCCACCGCTGCCGCGCGGGTCGAGAGCGACTACACCAAGTTCCTCGACGCCAAAGGCCTGCAGGGAGCCCGCATCGGCGTAGCCCGGGCCAAGGTGATGGGCTACAGCGTGGCGGCCGACCGGCTGGTCGAGGCCGCGATCGACGTGATGAAACGGGCGGGCGCGGTGATCGTGGATCCCGCCGACATCCCGCACCTCGGGGAATACGACGACGCCGAGCTCACCGTGCTGTTGTACGAGTTCAAGGCCGACCTGAACACCTATCTCGCCGGGCTCGGTCCCGCAGCCACGAACAAGTCGCTCAGCGATCTGATCGCCTTCAACGACAAGACCCGTGATCGCGAGCTGCCCTACTTCGGCCAGGAGATCTTCACCATGGCCGAGGGGAAGGGGCCGCTCAGCGACGACGCGTACATCGAGGCGTTGGCGCACTGCCGCCGGCTGTCGCGCACCGAGGGACTGGACGTCGTGCTGGCGCAGCAGAAGCTCGACGCCATCGTGGCGCCGACGGGGAGTCCTCCATGGACGACGGACCTCGTCAATGGAGACCACTTCCTGGGCGCATCGTCCACCCCGGCGGCCGTGGCGGGGTACCCGAGCGTGACGGTCCCGGTTGGGTACGCGCGCGGGTTGCCCGTCGGGATGTCCTTTATTGGAACGGCCTGGAGCGAGCCCCTGCTCATCAAACTCGCCTATGCGTACGAGCAGGCGGCGCAGTCGCGAAAGGCGCCGCGGTTCCTGGCAACGGCGGATCTCGGGGCGCCGTAGACATGAAGTAGCCCCGGCTTGCGAGCTTCTGGATTTTGCGGCAAGATACCAATCCTGCCGTCGTGGTCCGCGTATCACCCACCCCTGGAGGGACTGTGAGAAAACGTGTGGGTCTGTTATTGGCCGCGCTCGTGGCATGTGGCGCGGCCCGCGCATGGGCGCAGGAACGTCAAATCACCGGCCTCGTCACCGTGACCGGCGGCGGCCCAATCGCGGGCGTGTCCGTGTCGGTCGTGGGGACGGCGTTCACCGCCGTAACGCACGACGACGGCCGGTACGTGATCTCGGCGCCCAGCCGCGCCGTGACGGTCCTGTTCCGCCGCATCGGGTTCAAGCGGCGAGAAGTCCCGGTCGCCGCCGATCAGGCCACGGCCGACGCGCAACTCGACCAGGATGTCTTCAACCTCGAAGCGGTGGTCGTGACCGGTCAGCAGACCGGGGTCGAGCGCCGCAACTCGGCGGTCGCCACGACGGTCGTGACGGGCGCGGAGGTCACCGCCGTGCCGGCGCCGGCGCTGGACCGCGCGCTGCAGGGCCGCGTCCCCGGCGCGTACATCCAGCAGAACTCCGGCGCCCCCGGCGGCGGGACGCAGATTCAGATCCGCGGCTCGAACACCGTGGTCGGCGCGGCCGATCCGCTGTACGTCGTGGACGGGGTGATCGTCAGCAACGCCTCGCTGTCCACCGGGCTGTTCGCGATCACGGCGAGCGGTAACCCGCAGTCTACGCGCAACGACGGGGAGAAGCAGGACGACCCCGTCAACCGGCTCACCGACCTGAATCCCAACGACATCGAGACCTACCAGGTGCTGCGTGGCGCGGCCGCGACCTCGATTTACGGGTCGAAGGGCGTGAACGGCGTGGTGATCATCACCACGAAACGCGGCCAGTCGGGCCGGCCGCGGGCGACCATCACCCAGCGCGTGGGGTTCTCCGAGCTG
>Ga0307281_10000154_pt1 | contig 16180 bp, 15 predicted proteins | sample ER_DNA_120_FD_194486 | JGI IMG/M metagenome (GOLD analysis project Ga0307281, IMG submission 194486) | Bulk soil microbial communities from the East River watershed near Crested Butte, Colorado, United States - ER_DNA_120 | ecosystem: Environmental > Terrestrial > Soil > Floodplain | place...
CGAACCCGCGTCGGGTATCGTTGACCGGCCAACCCCAGTCGTCGTTCTGGCACGGACCCGCGCCAGTCCTGCGCCCACCCGATCGCACGGGAAGAGCCATGGACCACGAGCCCGTACTCATCTCGACCATCGCCGTCGGCCTGATGGCCGCCTTCGTCGGCGGCTTCATCGCCAAGCGGATCGGGCTGCCGACGATCGTCGGCTACATCGTTGCCGGCGTCCTGCTCGGCCCGTTCACACCCGGTTTCAGGGCCGATGTCGATCTCGCCCTCGAGCTCGCCGACATCGGGATCATCCTGCTGATGTTCGGGGTGGGCATCCACTTCTCACTCCGGGACCTGGCGGCGGTCCGCGGCATCGCGATCCCGGGTGCCCTCATCCAGATCGTCATCGCGACGATCCTCGGGCTGATGCTCGGTCTCGCCCTCGGCTGGGGGATCGGTGGGGGACTCGTGCTCGGGTTGTCTCTGTCGGTTGCCAGCACGGTCGTCCTGCTTCGGGCCCTCACCGATCGTGGCGAGGTCGACACGGCCCAGGGCCAGATCGCCATCGGCTGGCTGATCGTCGAGGACCTCGTCACGATCGTCATCCTCGTCCTGTTGCCGACGATCGCGCCGCTCATGGGCGGGACCGCCGCGGCGTCGACCGACACGCTCGGAACGCTCGGGAACGTCGCCCTCGGGCTGGGCAAGGCGGCCCTGTTCGTGGCGATCATGGTCGTCGCCGGGACCCGTCTCGTGCCGCGCCTCCTGACCCTCGTCTCGAACCAAGGTTCGAAGGAGCTGTTCACGCTCGCCGTGCTCGCCATCGCGATCGGCTTCGCCTACCTCTCGTCGACGGTCTTCGGCGTCTCGTTCGCCCTCGGGGCATTCCTCGCCGGGGCAGTGGTCGGCGAATCCGACGTGAGCCATCAGGCCGCCGCGGACGCCCTCCCGCTGCGCGACGCCTTCGCCGTCCTGTTCTTCGTATCGGTCGGCATGCTGCTCGATCCGTCGACGTTGCTCGAGATGCCGCTGGCCATCGCGGCCGTGGTGTTCCTAGTGGTCGTCGCCAAGGCGATCACCAAGTTCGCGATCATCGCCGTCTTCGGCTATCCAGTCCGGGTGGCCGTGACCGTCGGTGCCGGGTTGGCCCAGATCGGCGAGTTCTCGTTCATCCTGGGCACCCTGGGGCTGTCGCTCGGTCTCCTGCCCCAGGAAGGGTTCCAGCTGATCGTCGCCGGCGCCCTGCTGTCGATCGCGCTCAACCCGCTGCTCTTCCATTTCGTTGACCCGCTCGAACGGCGGCTGCGCGACAACCCGCTGATGACCCGCCTGCTCGAGTGGCGGGCCGGCGAGCTGGCCCACCTGGAGCCGGAGACTGCCGACGAAGCCCCGTTGCGCCTGCATGCCATCCTGTGCGGGTACGGCCAGGTCGGACGGCTGGTCGCCCGTGCGCTGGATCGGCGTGGCTTCACCTATGTCGTGATCACCCAGCAGCGCGCCGAGGTCGAAGCCCTCCGGGCACGCGGCATCGAGGCCCTGTTCGGTGAGGCCTCAAATATCGAATTGCTCGAGCGTGCGCATGTCGAGCACGCGCGACTGGTGATCGTTGCCAGCAGCGACCCGCAGGTCAGCCCCTTGATCGTCGAGCGTGCCAAGGCCCTCAACCCGGCCCTCGACTTCGTGGTCCGGACCAACGGCGACGAGGAGACCGCCCAGCTCCGGTCGATCAGCCCCAAGGTCCAGGCGGTCCACGGGCAACGCGAGCTTGCAGTCCAGATGGCCCGTTACTCGCTTCGCCGGTTCGGGGTGAACTCGGTCGAGGCCGAGGCGATCGCGCAAGGGCTGCGCGGGCGCCCGGTGGGCGCGGTGCTGTCGCCGCGAGCGTCGTCAGGCCGGCCGAGCCTCGGTGGGCGCCTGCGGGACATCTCAAGAAGGCTGACGGGCGGGGTGGCCGACACCCGCAGGTAGCCCGACTAGGGTTTGGCGGGCTCCGTCACGGCGATCGGGGACGCTCCGTCGCCGCGAAAGCCGCCGAGCCGCCAGCCGAGGAACAGGGCCACGGCGACGACCGCCACGATGATCGTCGAGATGGCGTTGATCTGGGGCGAGACCCCGAACTTGATCGAGCTGTAGATGAAGATCGGGAGCGTCGTCGAGCCGACACCGGCGTTGAACGCGGTCACGACGAGGTCGTCGAACGACAGCGCGAAGGCGAGCATCGCCCCGGCCGCGACCGCCGGCGCGATGAGTGGCAGGGTCACGTGCAGGAATGCCCCCGTCGAGGACGCGCCGAGATCGCGGGCGGCCTCCTCGAGATGCGGATCCATGTTCCGGGCACGGGCGCGGACGACCACCGCGACGTACGAGATGCAGAACGTGATGTGGGCGATGGCGATCTGGCCGAGTGAGCCGTTCTGCCCGAACAGCTGGCTGAAGAAGATCAGCAGGCTGATGCCCATGATGATCTCGGGCGTCACCATCGGCAGCAGGATGAGCAGCTCGGAGGAGCCCGCCCCGCGGAACCGCCGGCGCGCCAGGGCGAGGCCCAGCACCGAGCCGATGACCGTCGAGACGATGACCGCGATGATGGCCACCTGGACCGTGACCCACAGGGCGTCGAGCAGGTCGCGATTGGCGAACAGCTTCGGGTACCAGTCGGTCGTGAACCCCTGCCACACGAAGTTCCGGCGCGAGACGTTGAAGCTGAAGATGACCAGGATCACGATCGGGGCGAACAGGAAGGCGTAGATCAGGACCGCGAACGCGGTCAGCCACGGGTTCCGCCCGGTCCTCACCCGAACGTCTCCTGGCGCAGTGCCCGGATCGCCAGCAGTGTCCCGGCCAGGGTGATGACCATCAGCATGAACCCGAGCGCCGAGCCGTATGGCCAGTTGCGGCCGCTGGTGAACAGGACCTGCACGATCTTGGCGATCGTCGAGGTCTGCGCCCCGCCGAGCAGGTCCGGGGTGACGTAGTCGCCCATCGCCGGGATGAAGGTCAGCACGGCAGCCGCCACGAGACCCGGCATCGTCAGCGGCAGGATGACGTGCTGGAAGGCCCCCCGGCCGCTGGCGTAGAGATCGCGGGCGGCCTGCACGAGGTTATCGTCGAGTCGGTCGATCGAGACGAACAACGGCAGGATGGCGAACGGGAGGAACCCGTAGGTCATCCCCAGGATGACCGAGAAATCCGTGTTCAGGAACGGGATCGGGTCGCTGACGAGGCCGAGGCCCATCAGGATCGAGTTGGCCACTCCGTTGTCGCGCAGGATGATCATCCAGGCATAGGTCCGGATGAGGTAGCTCGTCCAGAACGGGAGCATCACCAGCACGAGCAGCAGGATCTTGTGCCGGCCACCGTGACGCGAGATCCAATAGGCGATCGGGTAGCCGATGAGCAGCGACAGGACCGTGGTCAACAGCGAGTACCGAAGCGAGTTCCCGAAGGCCGGCAGGAACTCCGGTTTGGTCGCCTCGATGTAGTTGCGCAGGCCCAGGTCGGTGAGGACCACGTGCCCGGTCGCGTCCTTCGAACCGAAGCTGACCACGAAGATGATCAGCAGCGGCAGCAGGAAGAACACCACCAGCCAGACCACGCCGGGCAGGACGAGAAGACCTCCCGAGAGGCGCCCCCGGAGCGAGATCGGCGGTTCGGCGACCGCCGCTATGCCGTGAGCTCCAGCCACCGCTTCGTCAGGTTGTCGAGGTCAGTGCCTTCGAGCGTGACCAGCTCGACAAGATCGGCGTAGACACCGCTGTCCGGGTTGAGGTTCGGGTTCGACAGGATCGCCGGGTCGATGAACTCCTGGGCGGCGGCGTTGGGGCCCATGTAGCCGATGTAGTTCGAGTTCGCCGCGCTGACCTTTGCGTCGAGGTTGAAGTCGATCCACAGGTGGGCGGCGATCGGGTGCTGCGCCCCGGACAGGACGACCATGGTGTCGTTGCCACGGATCGCGCCCTCGCTCGGGATGACGTACTTGGCGTTCTCCTTCTCGTAGGTCATCTGGACCCAGTCACCGGACCACGCCTGGGTCATCCACAGCTGGCCACTGGTGAAATCGCCGATGTCGTCCTCGGTATAGCGGCGGAGCAACGGCCTCTGCGTCTCGAGCAGCGCCAGGATGGCGTCGAGGTCGGCCTCGGAGGTCGTGTTCGGGGGGAGGCCCAATCGGAACGCCCCGGCCGCGAAGACCTCCTGCTGGTCGGACAGCATCCCGAGCTTGCCCTTGTACTTCTCGTTCCACAGCGCCGCCCAGCTGGTGATCTCCTCCGAGACCTTGGCGGGATCCCAGGCGATCCCCGTCGTCCACCAGTAATTCGGGACGGAGTTCTTGTTGCCGGGGTCGTAGGCGGGGTCCACCCACGTCGGTCCGAGGTTCTTCAGGTTGGGGATGAGCGAGTGGTCGAGAGCGGCGATCACCCCGTCCCGTGCCAGCGGCGCGATGTCGGTCGAGGCCGGATAGGTCAGGTCGTACCCGCCGCCGGCGCCATCGCTGCGGATCTTGGTGATCTGTGTCGATGCATCGGGGAACTTGTCGTACTTGACCCGGATCCCGTACTTGTCCTCGAAGTCCTTCTGCGTGGTCTCGCCGATGTAGCCGTCCCAGTTGTAGATGAACAGCTCGCTCTCCGGCGTGGGGACCGGTGTCGGTTCGGGGGTCGCGGTCGGCGCCACCGACGGGCCGGTGCTCGGCGGGGCGCTTGCCGCCGCCGCCTTCGACGGCGAGGCCGAGGCGGCGCCTCCGGAGCACGCCGCGATGATCGGCGCGAGTGCCACGAAGGCGCCCGCCTTGGCGATCCGTTCGAGGAGCATCCGCCGGGTGATGCGGTTCTCCGCCATGTACCGGACGAGTTCGCGCTCGAGGTCGATCTGGCGTGGGTCGCGCTGGTCGTTCACGATGGGTCCTCCTCTGGCCCGATCGGCCCGCCGCCGAGGATGAGTGCCTCGGACGGCGACCAAGTCACGGCCACATCGCTGCCGACCGGGAGCCGTTCCCCGGTCTTGGGAGACAGCACGGTCAGGGCGAGTCCCCTGGCCGTGCGGAGTTGGTACGAGATGGTGGTGCCAAGATAGGCGGCCTGTTCGACCGTCGCCCTGATGGCGCCCTGGGCGCTCCCCGGGACGATCGAGATGGCCTCGGGACGAACGCTGATCTCGACCTCGCTGCCATCGGCCATGCCGTCGTGTGCGACACGGGCGACCTCGCCCGACGACAGGCGCACCCTGCCATCGGCCTCGATCCGTCCGTGCAACAGGTTCGTCGAGCCGATGAAGCCGGCCACGAAGCGGGTCGTGGGACGCTCGTAGAGCTCCTCCGGCGTCCCGAGCTGCTCGACCTTGCCGGCGTGCATCACCGCGATCCGGTCGCTCATCGTGAGCGCCTCTTCCTGGTCGTGGGTCACGTACACGAAGGTGATCCCGACCTCCGCCTGGATGCGCTTGAGCTCGACCTGGAGTTGACGCCGGAGCTTGAGGTCGAGTGCGCCGAGCGGCTCGTCGAGGAGCAGCACGTGCGGCCGGTTGACGAGCGCCCGGGCCAGTGCCACCCGTTGCTGCTCGCCGCCCGACAACTGGTTCGGCCGGCGCCGCTCGTAGCCGGTCAGATGGACGAGCTCGAGCGCTTCGCCGACGCGACGGACCGTCTCGGCCTTGGCGACACCTTTGCGCTTGAGCCCGAAGGCGACGTTGTCGTCGACATCGAGATGGGGGAACAGGGCGTAGTTCTGGAAGACCATGTTGACCGGGCGCTTGTCCGGCGGATCGGCGGTCACGTCGCGACCGCGCAGGAGGATCCTCCCGCCGGTCGGGAGCTCGAACCCGCCGATCATCCGCAGGGTGGTGGTCTTGCCGCAGCCGGACGGGCCGAGCAACGAGAAGAACTCGCCGCTGCCGACCTCGAGCGACACGCCGTCGACCGCCCGGACCTCGCGGAATCGCTTCTCCAGGTCGAGGAGCTGGATCTCCGGGGGCGTCGTGACCGACGGGGCCGTCATCGCGATGTGGAGGCTAGCCCACGTTGACATTGCGTGCTGGCGAGCGTCCCGGGCGACGCAACGTGCTTGCGGCGCGATTCTCGATCGACCGCGCGTCCCGGGCGACGCAACTGACTCAGGCCGCCGGTGTGGCCCGCTCGTCCCAGTCCAGTGGCAGGAGGCTCTCGATGTCGAGACCCTCGGCCGCTCGGAGCGATCGCGGCCGTCCGAGCAGATAGCCCTGACCCGCCACGATGCCGATGCTCCGGATCGCCGCCAGCTGATCCGACGTCTCCACACCCTCGGCCACGACCGTCGCGTGCCACCGGGCGGCCAGTTCCTGGAGGGCGCGCAAGACCGCGAACGACGGATCGTGCAGGACACCACCCTGGACCAGCGACAGGTCGATCTTGACGATGTCGAACTGGATCTCACTCAGGAGCCGGAGGCCGGCGTTTCCGGCTCCGACGTCGTCCGCGGCCAGCCTGAATCCGGCTCGTCGACATGCCGCGGCATTCCGTCGAAGGCCATCGAGGTCCTGGACTTCCTCGCGCTCGGTCAGCTCGATCACGATCTGCCTGGGTGAGATCCCGCGCCGTGCGAAGATCGTCGTCACGTCGCTCGGATGGAAGAGCTCGGACTCGAGGGTCCTGGGTGACAGGTTCACGCTGAGATAGACGTCCTCTTCGAGTACGCCGGCGCCCTCCGCCACGACCTCGAGGCAGGCGAAGTCGATCTCGACGGTTCGATCGGCGCGCTCGGCGGCCGCGAACAGGCTACTGGCGTCGGCCACGGGCGACCCCTCGGTCGGCCGGATCAGCCCCTCGTAGCCGATAGGCTGGCCGGTCTGGAGCGAGAAGATCGGCTGATAGACCGGCGTGAGCAGCCGGTTGGCGACGATCGTCTCGATCGCCGCGGAGATGTCCTCCATCGAACGCTCATCAGGGGTGACGCCGTGACGACCCGGGTCATAGGCGGCGGCATTCGTCCGGCCATGGCGTTTGCACCAGTACAGCGCAGCGTCCGCGTGGCGGTAGAGCAACTCGCCCTTGGTGCTGGGCGATGGCGACGCGGAGACGCCGATCGACAGTGAGTACGGCTCGGTCGGGTGGGTCGGGTCACCGCCGTTGAGCGCCCCGGCGAGGATTCGTCTGGCGGCGGTCAGGGCGGTGTCGATGTCGGCACCCGGCAGGATGACCGCGAATTCATCGCCGCCCACGCGAAACGCACGATCGTTCCGGCGCATCGATGTCATCACCGTCCGACCGACGGAAACAAGGAGTTCGTCGCCGCTGGCGTGTCCGCGCTCGTCGTTGACCCGCTTCAAGTCGTCCACGTCGATCAGGAGCAGCGCGATCGACGAACCGGTTCGCCCGGCGTGCTCGAGCTGTCGAGCCAGTTCCTCCTGGAATGCCCGGTGGTTGCCGAGCATCGTCAGCCCGTCGATCGTGGCGTCGAGGCGGGCGCGGCCATACAGCTCGCGCAACTGCGCGTTCTCCGCGTCCAGGCGTCGGATGTCGCGCAGGAGGGGTCGCGAGAGGGCGGCCATGACGACCGGCACCACCACCATGGACAAGAAAAGGAAGGTCGTCGCGGTCCCGGCACCGGGTCCCGCGCCAGGCCAGAAGCCCTCGACGGAAGCGACACCCATGAGCAGCACGAACTCGACCGTCATCGCCATCGTGAGCCGTCGCCGGATCGATCCGGATGGCGCGTTCGAGCCGATCTTCGCGTCGCTGGGGGGATGGGTAGCCATCGACCGCCTGGTGCAGGGAACCAACACTGATGGTGTACGGCACTGATGGGGCCATTGGGACCGCAACGAAAGTACCGGTCGTTGACGACATTGGGTGCACTGACCGCGGGCGTCCTCGGTCCTATCGTCCGTTCCACCACACGGAGACATGGTTGCGAGGGATCGAACGGCGCCGGACCTGGATCAGCCTCGTCGGCGCTCTGGCACTGACGAGTTGGTTGGCCGTGCCCCTCGTCGGCTTCGTTTCACCCGTCGACGCCAAGTCCTGCGCGACCGTGAGGATCGGGCCGGGGACGGTGTCCCCCGGCACCGGGACCACCGCGACGACCTTCAGGTTCACCGTGACGGTCACAGACAGATCCGGCACGGCACCGTCGTGGGTCCGCGTCCGCGTCAATGGCGCCACCACCAACCTGTCTGGCGGCGGGACGGATTTCAAGGCGGGGGTCGCGTTCAGCGGCACCCGGAAGCTCCCCGCCGGGACGTGGCCATATAGCTTCGTCGTGGGCATCAGTGGCGGGACGACGTGCACCTTCACTGGCGTCGTTCCGGCTTCGGTGATCGTCAACGCGCCCCCGAAGCCCACGCCGAAGCCGACCCCGAAACCCACTCCGAAGCCGACCGCGAGGGCGACGCCGAAACCGACGCCCAAACCCACCCCAAAGCCGACCCCGAAGCCCGTCAGGGCCACGCCGAAGCCGACAGTCAAACCCGGGTCGACCGACTCACCAAGGCCCACCGACCCTCCGACGCCCGGCGCGGCCACAGCGAGCCCTGTTCCTCCGTTCGAGCCTGCGGCGACGCCGACCGCGTCGCCGCAACCACCGCCTGCCGGAGCGGGGACCAGCTCCGGATCCGACGGCGGGGGATTTGGTGGGTTGAGCGTCGACACGAGCGGCCTCATCGGAGGCATGACAAGCCCGTTGGTCGTGTGGCTGATGACGACGATCGGCGGTGCGTGGTTCTTCCTGTTCCTCGTGCGGCGGCCGCATGGGGATGTTGACTACTGGCCCGGTGCGCTGGTCCCTGCCGCCGAGCCGCACGGCCCGGTCGCCGCTCGGGCGCCGGCGGCGGCGCCACGACCAGTCGTCAGGCACTCCGCTGCATCAGCCGGGCCACCGGCCGCGCCCAGGGCGCCACACGTCTTTGGCGCGCCCCCTGCGACGGGCGCCGACAGGGTGAGGATCGGCTACCGCCGGGTCAGGGTCAGCTCGAAGCCCGATGCTGTCCGCTCCGTCGAGTTGGGGCGCCTGGAACGTGGCGACGAGGTGGAGATCCTCGAGTCGTACGAGGGATTCCTCCGTGTCCAGACGCCAGACGGGATCACCGGCTGGATCCAGCGGCACACCGTCACGGGTGAATCGCGCGCGTGAGACAACGCTCCATGAGTCACCCAAAGTACCGGTCGACCACGACATCAGGTCGGTGGCGTCCCGCCGTGGGGGCCATATGGTCGAGCTGACCACTAGGAGGGCAGCTCGCTGCCGAAAGGACGACGACATGATCGCCGCACGTGGCTCGTCGGAGCGCTCGCTCTCGCGGGCTGGCTGACGGCGTCCCTGACCGGTTTCGCGTCACCGGTCCAAGCGAGGACCTGCGGGACGCTCACCATCGAGGGTGGGACCGTGTCGCCGGGAACCGGTACCCCGAGCACCACCTTCACGTTCTCGGTCAAGGTGTCGGATACCACCGGCGTCGCGCCGGACTGGGTCCGCGTCCGCGTCCGCGGCACGTGGTCCGACCTTGCGCCGACAGGATCGAACTGGGTCGGCGGGGTGGTCTTCACGGGGACTCGCTCGCTTCCCGCCGGATCGTGGGGGTACACGTTCCGGGCGAGGAGCGGCGGGGTCACCTGCGATCACAGCCAGGTCGATCCGTCGCGGGTCGTCGTGACCGCACCTCCGCCGCCTCCACCGCCGACCCCGACACCGACCCCGACACCGACGCCGACGCCGACCCCGACCCCGAAGCCGACGGCAAAGCCGACACCCAAGCCGACGGCCGTCCCGAGAGCGACCCCCAAGCCGACCCCCAGGCCAACGAAGAAACCGGCGGCCAAGCCGACCCCCAAGCCGACAAAGAAGCCGGTGACCAAGCCGACGCCCGTGCCGACCGCGGCCGCCGTGGACGCGACGCCGGGCGAGTCTGGTTCGACGTCGACCGCGAGCCCGACGCCCTCTGCGTCGCCGCGAGCCGCCGGTGGCGGGGTGGCCGGAACCGGAGGCGCGAGCGGGACCGGCGCGGGCGGATCGTCGGTCCTCGGGCCGCTGTTCGGATTGCTCGCCCTGGTCGTCGCCGCTTTCGGCGCGTTCCTGCTCGTCGCCCGCCGCCGTCGTCGGCGGGATGACGAGTCCGCGAATGTCGCGAAGACCGATGCCGTACCGGCGGCGGCGATCGTCGACCCGATGGATGCGATCGTCGATGAGGAGCTGGCACCGGTCGACGACGATGCGCCGCTCAAGGAGTCGCGCAAGGCCACCAAACGTGCCACGGCGGCCAGCGCGGCTGCGGCCGTTGCCACCTCGGTCCGGACGTTCGGCAAGCCACCCCCGAAGGGCGTCGAACGCGCCATGGTGGGTTATCGCCGGGTCCGGATCAGCTCGGAGCCGGACGCGGTGCGCTCGGTCGAACTCGGCCGCCTCGACCGTGGCGACGAGGTCGAGATCCTCGAATCGCACGAAGGCTTCCTGCGTGTCCGCACGCCCGACGACATCACGGGCTGGATCCTGCGCCACACGGTCGTCGGAGCCCCGACCGGCTAGCGCGGCCGCCTGCCCGCCCCGCTGATCCCGCCCCCTGGCAGTGCGGACGCACGCCCCATGTTCATTCCCCGGCGGATGGCGAGGCTTAGGGCTTCGAGCGCCGAGGCAAGAGCCCCGATCTGCACCTACGGAGCAGGGCGGTCGGGAACAGGCCCATCCCTGTGCCGCGGCGACGCCCGAGCATGCCGTCTATCTCTTCGGCTTCGTCCGTGCCTGGATACGTGCCAAGGCTCCGTCCCAATCGGGGTCGAACGGTTTACCCGGTTCGTCGAGGTCGATGACCAGTGGCGCGTGGTCGGATGGCACCGGCGGCCCCTTGCGCGCCTCGCGGTCGATCTCGGCCGCGACCAGCCGTGACGCCACTGGCGGCGACACAAGCAGGTGGTCGATGCGCATGCCGAAGTTCTTGTGGAACATGCCGGCGCGGTAATCCCACCAGGTGAAGCGGCCGGGCTCGCCGCGCAGTGCCCGGAACGCGTCGGTCAGCCCCACGTCGAGCAGGGCCCGGAAGGCCGCGCGCTCGGGCTCGGAGACGTGGGTCCCGCCGTGGACAGCGGCGGCATCCCAGACATCGATGTCGGTCGGGGCGACGTTCAGGTCGCCACCCAGGACGAGCGGTGCGCTCAGGTCCGTCTCCTCGCGGACCCAGCGCGCGAGTCGCTCGAACCAGGCCAACTTGCCGGTGTAGAACGGCGACCCGACGACCCGACCGTTCGGCCCATAGAGGCTGACGATCCGTATCCCGTCCACGGTCGCCGCGACCATTCGGGCCTCGTCGAACGGGTCGAAGTCGTCCTCGCTCGCCACCTCGGCACCGGCTCCGCCGGGACCGGAGTCGCGGACCGGTCCATCGCCGAAGTTCGTGACGATGTCGGAGATCGCGAGGCCGTCGCGGGCGGCGATGGCGACCCCGTTCCAGCGCCCCTCACCGTGGTGGACGAGCTGGTATCCGGCCATCGCGAAGGCCATCACCGGCGCGTCGGCGTCGGTCAGCTTGGTCTCCTGCATGAGCAGGATGTCCGGGTCGGCCCGTTCCAGCCACTTCTCGACGGCCTCCTGGCGGGCCTTGAGCGAGTTGACGTTCCAGGTGGCGATCCGCATCCGTCGAGGGTACCCGTTCGCCGGCTCCCGGGCGGCCCACGCCGAGGGCGGCGAGTACGATGCGCACGTGGGCAGCCCAGCGGACGACGACGACCTCATCGAGTTGATCCGAGCATCGGTCATCGGTGACGACGAGGCCGTCGCCGGGCCGTTCGGGATCCGCCGCGTGACGTATGCGGACTACACGGCGTCCGGCAGGGCCCTCTCGTTCATCGAGGACTACCTTCGCGACGCTGTCCTTCCCTTGTACGCCAACACCCACACCGAATCGTCCGGAACGGGGCTTCAGACGTCCCGCTTCCGGGAGGAGGCCCGCCGGATCATCCGCGACTCGGTCGGTGGCTCCGATGACCACGCCGTCATCTTCTGCGGCTCGGGTTCGACCGCGGCCATCAACAAGCTCGTGGACGTCCTCAACCTGCGGATCCCGAACGACCTCGACGACCGCTACTCACTGCGTTCGTACATCCCGGCGCGCGAGCGGCCGCTCATCTTCATCGGACCGTACGAGCACCACAGCAACGACCTCCCCTGGCGCGAGTCGGTCGGCGACGTCGTGACCATCAGCGAGGACACCGACGGTCGGATCGATCTCGCGATGCTTGAACGTGCGCTCGAGGCGACCAAGGATCGGGCCATCCGGATCGGGTCGTTCTCGGCTGCGTCGAACGTCACCGGGATCCTGTCCGATACCCGGGCCATCTCGGTCCAGCTCCACCGGCACGGCGCGCTGTCGTTCTGGGACTTCGCCGCCGCCGGGCCGTATGTCGACATCGCCATGACGCCCCACCGGCCGGGGCCGGACGCCGAGCTCGACTACAAGGACGCCATCGTCCTGAGCCCGCACAAGTTCATCGGCGGGCCGGGCACTCCGGGCGTTCTCGTCGCTCGACGCGAGCTATTCCGCAACCGCGTCCCGGCGTCCCCGGGCGGTGGGACGGTCGCCTACGTCAACCCGCTCGAGCACGTCTACCTCGCCGATCCGGAGCACCGCGAGGAGGGCGGGACGCCGGCGATCATCGAGTCGATCCGGGCGGGCCTCGCGTTCCAGCTCAAGGAACGGGTGGGAGATCAGCGGATCCGTGCGCTGGAGGAGTCGTTCATCGATCGCGCCATGGCGGCATGGGGTGCCGAGTCGGACATGGCGCTGCTCGGGAACCCGGCTTTGCCGCGCTTGTCGATCGTCTCGTTCACGATTCGGCATGCCGGGCGCTACCTGCACCACAACTACGTTGTCGCGCTGCTCAATGACCTGTTCGGGATCCAGTCGCGCGGCGGCTGCTCGTGCGCCGGACCCTACGGCCACCGGCTGCTCGGCATCGACCTCGAGACCTCTCATGCCTTCGAGCGCGAGATCTCGCTGGGCTGCGAGGGCATCAAGCCAGGCTGGGTCCGGGTGAACTTCAACTACTTCATCAGCGAAGCCGTCTTCGACTACATCGTCGGAGCAGTGGCGCTCGTCGCTCGCGACGGCTGGCGGCTGCTGCCCTGGTATCGCTTCGATCCGGCAACCGGCATCTGGCGACATAGCGCCGGCTCACCCGAGGCGCCGCTGTCGCTGCACGACATCCACTACGACCGGGACGGCCTGCGCTACCCGGCGCACCGCCATCACGAACCGGAGTCGCGGCTCGCGGACTACCTGGCAGAGGCCACCTCGATCCTCGCAGATCCGGCGGCCGTGCTCGGACCTGCACCGGGGGCAGAGCCGCTCGACGTCGGCACGGACTTCGAATCGCTTCGCTGGTTCTGGCTCCCCGACGAGACGGGCGTCGCCGCGATTCAGTAACGCCGGCCGCGCTGCCGCGCCAGATCGAACCCGGCCGTGTCGGCGACGGCCATGACGGCCATCGTTCCCGCCTGGACCGGATCGGAGACGACGAGGTCGACGTGGTCGGTGATCGAGCCGACCATGTTGAGCGCGATGATCGGGATTCCGACCGCACGCAGCTCCTCGGCCGCCACGCTGATGTCGCCGCCCATGATCGAGCCGGCCAGGACGAGAAGCCGGGCGCGCGGCAGGTCGGCCACCGCCCGGACCGCCGCCGCGATGTGTTCTTCGCCGACCAGCGGGATGGTGTCGACGCTGATCCGCTCGCCGCGAAGGTTGTGGCGATCAGCCTCGCTGACGGCTCCCAGCGCGACCTGGGCGACCTGCGCCCCGCCACCGACCACGATGATCCGCTTGCCGAAGATGCTGTCGAGGGCGCGAGTCAGGTGAACGGTCCGCACGTCCTCGAGGCCATCGAGGGCCGCGACGAGTGCCGCCTCGGTGACGCCCTCGACCTCGAGCTCGATCTCCGCCAGCGGCGGGTCGCCATCGAGCCGGCGAACGGTCGCCAGCGCCCGGATCCGGCCGCCGATCTCGGCCACGCGCGCGGTGACAGCCGCGATCGATGGCCCCGCATCGACGACATCGAAGCGGATCGCGGCGGCCGAGGACCGCCCGGTCTCCTCGCCCCTCGGCATCAGCCGAGCGAGCCGCGTCCGGCGGCGCCCGGTCGCAGGTCGTTGACCGACAGCGCGTCGGGCTCCATCCCGCCGGTCGGGTCGTGCTCCTCGAACGGCAGTCCCAGCTCGGCGAACGCCTCGCGTGTTGCGACCGCATCGGAGGTCGTCAGCATGAGCGCGCCATCGGTGTCCTCGGCGACGCCGACGATCCCGGTGATGTTGACCCCACGGTCGCCCAGGGCGGCCGCCACCCGAGCGAGCGACCCCGGCCGATCGTCGAGCTTGACCGTGAACCAGACCGTCACCGGACCACCTCCTGCCTGTGCTCGCGATGGTACCCCGGCGATCCCTCGCGCGGCCCGCCGAGCGGCCAAATGGACCGACCCTAAGCCTGCCGGCCGGCGCTCGGGTACCCTGCCCCCGATGCCAGCCCCGCTCGGCAAGACCCCGACGAAGAAGATGCCCGAGATCCAGGTCTTCGGGCGTGACGATTCGCCGGCCACGCGCGGGGCCCTGCGCTTCTTCCGCGAACGACGGGTGGTCGTCCACTACGTCGACCTCAAGAAGCGCCCGATCGCGCTCGGCGAGCTCAAGCGGTTCACCGAGCGCCTGGGGCCGGCCGCGCTCCTCGACACGAGCGCACGCCCGTACCTCGATGGCGGTCTCGCCTACCTCAGCCTCGACGACGCCGGGATCGTGGCCAGACTCCAGGCCGACCCGCGGCTCCTCCGCCTCCCGCTGGCGCGCCACGGCAACGAGGTCACGGCCGGTCGCGCCGAGGAGACCTGGGCGACCTGGGTCAGGCCGAAGGGCGCTTCCTGAACGTCGTCCAGGCGACCACGACGCCGACGACCGCCAGGATCGCCCCGATGACGGCCCAGGTGATGTCGCCGTCCATGAAGCCGGTTCCGGGGAAGAACCCCAGTCCCTGGCCGATCCACGAGGCACCGATGACGATCAGGACGACGGCGATGATCCAGCGCGTGCGCATCGGGACCTCCTGGGTGGCATGCTAGCCACATGGACGAGATGACGCCGGGACTCCGTCGATCCGGGCGGATCGTGGTGACGCCCAAGGCCGCGCAGATGATCGAGGGCGACGCGACCAGGACCGAGGACGAGAAGTTCCTCGAGGCGAGGCCGAGCGCCGATTTCCTCCAGACCGATCCGTGGCGGGCCCTGCGGATCCTGGGCGAATTCGTCGAAGGTTTCGACGCGATGGCCAAGGTCGGGCGAGCCGTGACCGTGTTCGGATCGGCTCGAACGAAGCGGGACGACCCCGTCTACGAACTCGCCCGCGGGATCGGCTACCGGCTGGCCAAGGCCGGCTACGCGGTCATCACCGGCGGCGGTCCGGGCGCGATGGAGGCCGCCAACCGCGGCTGCCGCGAGGGTGGGGGACTGTCGGTCGGCTGCAACATCGAGCTCCCCCACGAGCAGGGCCTCAACTCATACGTCGACCTCGGCGTCGAATTCCGTTACTTCTTCGCCCGAAAGGTGATGTTCGTCAAATACGCCGACGGGTTCGTGATCCTGCCCGGCGGCTTCGGGACGATGGATGAATTGTTCGAGGCGCTGACGCTCATCCAGACCGGCAAGGTCCGCCACTTCCCGGTCGTGCTGGTCGGCCGCGCGTACTGGTCGGGCCTGCTCGACTGGATCCGCGACACATTGGTCGCCAAGGGTGCCGTGGACGCGAAGGACATGGACCTGCTGCTGCTGACCGACGACCCGGACGAAGCCGTGGCGCTGATCCAGACACACTCGGTGATCGGTTCGTCCAAGGACGGCGTCACGTCGGTTCGCGGGGCACCGGAGACCTGATCCCGGCGGCTCCGGCCGCAGGACACGCGCTAGATGCGCGGGAGCGCGACCTCGATCCGGTCGCCGACGATGCGGACCGGGTAGTAGCGAAGCCGGCGGACCCGGGTCAGTCGCCGCGCCTCCGCCTTCTTGCCGGGCGGATCGACCTTGGCGTCGCGGCCGCCGAGCGACCAGGTCGGGTGATACTCGCCGTCGGCGTCGAGGCCGCCGGTCGTCGGCATCTGGACCGTCTCGCCGGTGGACAGGTCGAAGCGGCCTTCGTGGAGCGGACACGCGACGACGCAGTCATCGAGTTCGCCGATCGACAGCGGCGCGCTCATGTGCGGACAG
>Ga0307281_10000155_pt1 | contig 16152 bp, 11 predicted proteins | sample ER_DNA_120_FD_194486 | JGI IMG/M metagenome (GOLD analysis project Ga0307281, IMG submission 194486) | Bulk soil microbial communities from the East River watershed near Crested Butte, Colorado, United States - ER_DNA_120 | ecosystem: Environmental > Terrestrial > Soil > Floodplain | place...
CCGACATCGGCATCTGGCACGACGAGGCGCTGGGCCGGGTGGTGCGCGTCGGCGCGACGGACACCTTGGTGCTCACGGAGAGCGGGCCCGGGACCTTCGACCGCTATCGCCAATGGCACGACGCCACCGCGCTGGAGGTGACCGCGACCGTCGCGATCCCCGACTCGTTCGTCGGGCCGGTGCGCATCTGGCCGCGCGTGGGCGGCACCATGACGGTGCGCGGCGACTTCAGGATCCCCTACTTCACTCCCTGGGCCGAGATCGCCGCCCAGGATCCGCACTCCTTCACGCTGCGCGGTTACATCTACCGCCAGTCCGACGCCACCTGCGTGCCGTGCGGCGACGACGCCTACCTGCCGCTCCCTCCGGATCAGGCGCGCTTCGGCTTCACCGTGATGGGGCCCGTGAACCGCGCCCCGATCGCGCCGGTGCAGGGAGCCGGCAGGGACGCGCCGCTGCTGCGGGTCACGCCCAACCCGTTCGCCGCCGGGACGCGCATCGAGGCGCCGGGGCCGGGCCGGGTGGAGGTCGCGGACGTTTCGGGCCGCCGCGTGCGCGGGATCACGCTCGCGGGGTCGTCCGCATCCTTCGAGTGGGACGGCCGCGACGACGGTGGCCGCGCGCTCGGGCCCGGGATCTACCTCGTGCGCTACGAGGGAGCCGCCGGCCGCTCGGTCGTGAAGATCGCGAAACTGCGCACCGGGGCCCCTCCGGCGCCGAAACGCTGAGGCGGCCGGAACCGTATCTGGGCTAGAGTGGCCCTCGTGCGGAAACCCTATCGTCGCCTCGTCGGCGCCGCGGCCCCCGGCCTCGCGCTCGCGCTGCTGGCCGCGGGCTGCGGGCCGAGCCCGCCGGCCGAGTGGGCGGCCGTGCGCGAGGTCACGCCCGAGTTCCTGCTCACGGAGGACGCCTCCGAGCCCGCGCTCGCCGCCGACGAGCACGGGCGGGTGGCGTTGACGTGGGTGACGCGCGACTCCTCCGGCATGGACTTGTGGCTCTCGATCTCGACCGACGCCGGGGGCACGTTCTCCCCGCCGCTCAAGGTCAACGAGAGCGCGGGCGGCGTCACCTCGTTCCCGGAGAACCGGCCGCTCGCCGTGTTCGGCGCGGAGGGGAGACTCGCGGTCACCTGGTGCGAGCGGCGCGCCGACATGCCGGAGGCGTCCGACGTTCTCGTGCGCGCGAGCGGCGACGGCGGAGCCACACTCGGGCCCCCGGTGGTCGTGAACGACGACGCCGGGGAGACGCGCGCGGCGTTCCACGGGTTCCCGGCGCTCACGTTCCTGCCGGACGGCGCGCTGCTCGCGGTGTGGATGGACGAGCGCGACAACTGGCGCATCCGGGGCCTCAAGGGCGAGCCGTCCTCGGGCTCGCTGTTCTTCGCGATGAGCCGCGACGGCGGACAGACGTGGTCGGAGAACCGCAGGCTCACCGACCGCGCCTGTCCGTGCTGCCGTGCGGTCGCCACCAGCGACGCGGGCGGGCGGATCGCGGTGGCGTATCGCGCCGCGGGCGGGGACATGCGCGATCCCGCGCTCGCGATCTCCACCAACCAGGGGCAGAGCTTCGAGCTCGACACGCTCTTCTCCGCGGACGGCTGGCGCCTCACGGGCTGCCCCGCGGTCGGCCCCGCGCTCACGTGGAACGGGGGAGGCGGACTCTACGTCTGGTACACGGAGGCCGGATCGCCCGGCGTGTACGCGGCGCCGTGGACGCCGGGACAGGGTCGCACGGGCGTGAAGCGATCGCTCACCGACGGCCTGCTCGATGCCACCCACCCGCGCGCCGCGTCCTTCGGGCCAGGGACGCTGATCGCGGTCGAGGCGCGGCCGCGCGCCGACTCGGCGAGCCGGGTGCTCGCGGTGCGCGCGCTCGATGAGAACGGAGCGCTCACGCCCTGGACCCTGCTCGGCGCCGAGGCCCAGGACGGCTGGATCGCGACCGCCGGACCGACCATCGCGCTCGCGTGCTGGAGCGAGCAACGCGAAGGCGGCAGCCGCGTGCGCCTGGTGCAGATCGAGCCGCGGCGGCCGGGGCGGGGGTAGAGAGCCCCGCGGGGCGGGTGCGCGCGCCGGCGCTTCCGCATCCCGCGCCACATGGGTCGCGACGATTGCCGCGGCGGGCCCCAAGCGATTGCCGCCCTCTCGGCGGCCATGCTAGCCTGCCACGATTCCTTCCTGGTTCGACCCCGGGCTCGCCCGAAAGGCACCGAGTGACCCTGAACGCCGCTTCCGATCTCCAGGCCGTCGAATCGCTGAAGAGCGCCCGCGAGAAGATCGTCGCCGAGCTGCGCAAGGTGATCATCGGCCAGGATCACGTGGTGGAGCAGCTCCTGACCGCGCTGTTCGCGAACGGCCACGTGCTGCTGGTGGGCGTTCCGGGACTGGCGAAGACCCTCCTCATCTCGAGCCTGGCGCGGGTGCTGGACCTCAAGTTCAACCGCATCCAGTTCACGCCCGACCTGATGCCGAGCGACATCACCGGTACCGATATCCTGGAGGAGGAGCAGGCCACCGGGAAGCGCGTGATGCGCTTCATCCACGGCCCGGTGTTCGCCAACATCGTGCTCGCCGACGAGATCAACCGCACGCCGCCCAAGACCCAGGCCGCGCTGCTCCAGGCGATGCAGGAGAAGGAGGTCACGGCCGGCGGACAGACCTTCAAGCTCGCGCTCCCGTTCTTCGTGCTCGCGACCCAGAACCCGATCGAGCTGGAGGGCACCTATCCGCTGCCCGAGGCCCAGCTCGACCGCTTCATGTACAACGTGCTCGTGGACTATCCCAGTGAGGGCGAAGAGGAGAAGATCGTCGCCACGACCACGTCCGCCTACGAGGCGAAGCTCGAGCGGGTCTTGAGCGGGGCCGAGATCCAGGAGCTGCAGAAGCTGGTGCGGCGCGTGCCGGTGGGGGACCACGTGGTGCGCTACGCGGTGCGCCTCGCGCGCGCGACCCGCGGTCGCGAAGGCGCGCCCGAGTTCGTGCGGCAATGGGTGTCGTGGGGAGCGGGCCCGCGCGCCTCGCAGTACCTGGTGCTGGGCGCCAAGACGCGCGCCGTGCTGCACGGACGCTTCGCCCCCGGGATCGAGGACGTGAAGGCGGTCGCCCCGGCGGTGCTGCGACACCGCATCATCACCAACTTCACCGCCGAGGCGGAGGGCGTGAAGCCGGAGCGCATCATCGAGGACCTGCTGAAGGGCGTGCCCTCGGAATAGGCCTGGCGAGGATCACCACGTGATCCGACGTATCCACGTAAGAGGCTACAAGTCGCTTGCAGATGCGCAGACCGATCTTGCCCCGGTCTCGGTTCTTTTTGGCCCAAACGGCGCTGGAAAGAGCAACTTGCTTGACCTCATCGGTTTGCTCTCCCGTCTCGCGTCCCGCGAGACGGTCCGAGAGGCGTTCGAGGGCCACCGAGGCCGCCCGCTCGAGGCCTTTCATTCGCCTCGTGGTTTCTCGCGCGAGGCCTACGAGAGTGTTGTCAAGGGTTCCAAGCGGTTGGCTTTTCAAGTAACCGTGGATATCGAAATACATCCGAGGATCGTCCGCGACATCAACGAGTCGCTTCAGCGACGCGAGCAGGCCGTTGGAGCGACCGTTACCTACACGAAGGTCACTGAGACCCGACTGCGGTACTCCCTTGAAATCGCCATGCATCCTAGCAGCGGCGAGCTATTCGTAAGCGACGAGAGTCTCTTGGCCCTTCGAAAGGACTTCCAGCCTAGGGCGGAGACTTCGCGCCTACCCTTCTTCGAGCGCGAACGCGACCGCTTTGTTGCTCGCGTCGAGCGGCAAAGCCATCCCAGATACTTTGACCTAGATCGCCCCCGAACCCTGCTCTCAGAACTCACTGATGCTGTTTACCATCCACACGTGGTGGCCGCTGCTCGCGAAGTGACTTCCTGGCGCGTCTACTACGTCGAACCCTCCCGCATGCGAGCTGAGGTTCCCGTCCAAGGAGCCGATGACCCTGGGCGAGCCGGCGAACTCCTTGCCGCCTACTACTACTCTCTCCAACAAAAACACCCGTCCACGCTCCGCAGCCTTGTGAAGAACCTCCAAGGCATCGTCGCCGGTCTGCAGGACCTTCGGGTCGACGTACGCGAGGGGCTCCTGGAACTGACAACAATCCAGGCCGCTGGCGCTGAATTCCCAGCGCGCCTTCTCTCAGAGGGTACGTTACGGCTTCTCTGCGTTCTCGGGCTTGCCGTCGCCCCGAATCCCCCCGCGACCATCGTCTACGAGGAACCTGAGAATGGCGTGAACCCAGCAAGGCTAGATCTCGTCACTGACATTATTCGGCATGCCGCCGAAATTCGTGACGGCGGATCACAGTTCATTATCACGACCCACTCGCCTCTGGTGTGCTCGGCCCTTCACTCCCACTTGGTCCGATGCGATTGGACGGAATCGGGCGGCACCCGCTTTCGAGCTTTTCCCTGGAAGCCCGATACCCTCTACTTTGAAACTGAAGTAATCAGAGCCCTCGATCGCCCCGACGCTTGAGTGCCCGGACGAATGGTCGAGCGCCGGATCCATCTCATCGTGGAGGATGTACGTTTTCGTGATCTGCTTGTGCCCGCAATACGCGACCTTGGAACACAGGCAGGCGTTCAGCTTTCTATTGAGACGCCGACCGTTCTTTGGGGCTGTCGTAGCCCGCTGCTCCAGGAGTGCTTGCGCCGACTCTCAGGGTGTGACGTTGTCGTGATTGGTGCCGATGCGGGTGGGGCCACTCATCGGCGACGGATCTCATACCGACAAAAGCACCAGGGACTCTCAAGGCTTGCAGGTGGCGGCCCTCCGCCCCGAAGCCTTGCGGTGGCGGAGCCCAGCGTCGAGGCGTGGATCATGGCAGACCCGCAGGCGTTTGCCGCTGGCCTCACGGAGGGACTTCGCCGCCCCGTGGCTGTGCCCCCAACCTCTGCAATTCCGCGGACGGAGCGGGGCGCCAAAGAGCAGCTTGGAAGAACGATTCAGCGTGTGGTCGGCGAGCCGCTGGCAAGGTCCGGGTTCGAGTATGCTGAGTTGATCGTCGCGAACTCCGATCTGCTCAATTCTAGAAGTGAGTCCTTACGTTCCTGGGCAAGAGACTTTCGACGTCTAGTCGAGGCATCGAGTTCCGCGCCCTTTTCGACAGCGCCGCCTAGGGAATCACAGCAACCCTGATGAACACGGACTTTGCAACTGCGAGCCGCCCCCGCGCCGAGGTCGAGCTCAAGCGCCAGATCGGGCTCTACGCCGCCACAGCCATCACGGTGGGCAACATCATCGGCTCCGGAATCTTCCGCTCGCCGCACAGCGTGGCGCAGCACCTCACGAGCTTCCCGGTCGTGCTCTCGGCCTGGCTCCTGGGCGGGGTCCTCTCGATCTGCGGATCGCTGGCGCTCGCCGAGCTGGCGGTGACCCGCCCGAAGACCGGCGGCCTCTACGTCTACATCCGCGAGGCGTTCGGAGACGCTGCGGGCTTCGTCTTCGGCTGGGCCAACCTGTGGGTCATCAAGCCGACCGTGATCGCCTCGATCACCAGCGTGTTCGCGCTCTACTTCTGCGAGGTGCTGCACCTGCCGAAGGGCGCGGAGTTCCTCGTGGGATCCGCCGCGATCCTGCTTCTCACGTTCGTCAACTGGCTGGGCGTGCGCGAAGGCGCGGGGACGCAGTCGCTGTTCACGACCGCCAAGCTGATCGGGATCCTCGGCCTGTGCGCGGCCGCGTTCCTGCTGCACTCGAGCGCGGCCCCCACGCAGGCGGCGGCCGTGGCGTCGGGCGTTCCGCGCGGGTTCCTGCAGGCGCTGGCGCTCGCCATGATCCCGATCCTCTTCGCCTACGACGGCTGGACGGACTCCACCTACGTGGCGGGCGAGGTGATCGAGCCGCGGCGCACGCTGCCGATCGCGATCGTGTGGGGCACGTGGCTCGTGATCGCGGTCTACGTGCTCACCAACATCGCCTACTTCCACGTGCTCGGGACGGGCGGGGTCGCGCAGTACGAGGCGGTGGGCGCCGAGACCATGCAGCGGCTGATGGGCGACTGGGGCGCGCACGCGCTGGCGGTGCTGGTCGCGGTCTCGACCTTCGGCACCACGAACGGGGCGATCCTCACCGGCCCGCGCGTGACCCAGGCGATGGCGGCGGATGGCCTGCTGTGGCGGCCGCTCGCCGCCCTCGACCCGCGGCGCGGAACGCCGGCGCTGGCCCTGTGGATCCAGGCGGTGCTCGCGTGCCTGTGGCTGTGGTTCGCGCGCGGCTTCGAAGACGTCTCGGGCTGGTTCGTCACCACCTCGTGGCTGTTCTACGGGCTCACCACCGCGGCGCTGTTCGTCCAGCGCCGGCACGAGCGCGAAGGGCGGATCGCATCACCCACCTACCGCACGCCGCTCTACCCGCTTACGCCGTTCCTGTTCGTGCTGGTCACGGCGGCGATCATCGCGAGCGACCTCCACGACAGCGGCTGGCGCGCGTGGGCGGGCGTGGGGATGGCGGCCCTCGGGATCCCGGTCTACTTCCTGTGGAAGCGGCCGGGCGCCGCCAGGAGCTGAGCGTGGAAACCCAGGACCTCTCGAAATACATCGAGCCCGCCCTCTACGACGTCGCGTACGCGTGGCACACCGCGGACATCCCGTTCTGGGTGACACGCGCGCAGCAGGCGGCCGGGCCCGTGCTCGAGGCCGGCTGCGGAACCGGGCGCGTGCTGATCCCCACGCTCCAGGCCGGCGTGGACGCGGAAGGGCTCGACCTCCATCCCGGGATGCTCGACGTGCTCAAGAAGAAGGCCACCGCCGTGGGCCTCTCGGCGCGCGTCCACCTCGCCGACATGCGTGACTTCACGATGGCCCGCCGCTACGCGCTGATCACGATCCCCTTCCGTGGCTTCATGCATCTGCTGACGACCGAGGATCAGCTCCGCGCGCTGCGCTGCATGCGCGAGCACCTCGAGCCCGGCGGCTCCCTGGTGCTCAACCTCTTCTATCCGACCCTCGAGCGCATGGTGGAGCCGGGCGACGTGGAGCGGATCGAGCGCGAGTTCGACCATCCCGAGACCGGGCTCCCGGTGGCGCTGGTTTCGGTGCGGCGCGAGAGCGACCGCGTCCGCCAGGTGCTGCACGCCGAGATGGAGCTGCGGGAATCCGACGCGCGCGGCTACGCCGGAGCCGTCCACCGGCACCGGTTTTCGCTGCGCTGGACCTACCGGTTCGAGATGGAGCTGCTGCTCCGGGCCGCGGGCTTCCCGCGCTTCGAGGTGCGGGGCGGCTTCGACGGGCGGCCGCTCGAGCGCGACACCGACGAGATGGTGTGGACCGCGTGGAAGGACTGAGGACACGATGAGACCGGAAGCCGCCACGTCCGTAGCACCCTCGCCCTACGAGGCCCCCGAGCTCTACGACCAGCTCTTCGAGTCGCTCGACTTCGATCGCCCCTTCTGGCTCCGGGTCGGCCGCGGGTGCCAAGGCCCGGTGCTGGATCTCGGCTGCGGCACGGGGCGCGTGCTGATCCCGCTCCTCGAGGCGGGCGTGGACGCCGACGGCGTGGACCTCTTTCCCGCGATGCTGGATCGCCTGGGGGCCAAGGCCGCGAAGCAGGGCTTCCACCCGCGCCTGCTCGCCGCCGACATGTGCGACTTCACGCTGCCGCGTCTCTACGCGCGCGTGATCTGCGCGTTCAACGCGTTCGCGCACTGCGAGACCATCGAGGATCAGCTCGCCACCCTGCGCTGCTGCCGCGAGCACCTCGCGCCCGGCGGCGCGCTGGTGCTCCACATCTCCTACCCGGGGGCCGCGCTCTGGCTCGGCGCCGACGGCACGCCGGTGCTCGAGCACGAGACCACGAGCGTGGCGACCGGCCACCGCCTCCAGCTCTACGACCGGCGCTTCATGGACACGGTGAACCAGCGCCAGCGCTCGGAGATCGAGGTGCGCGAGCTGGACTTAGGGGGAGGGATCGTCGCCTCCCACCGCTTCGAGGCCCGCCAGCGCTGGATCTACCGCTACGAGCTGGAGCTGCTGCTCCGGCTCGCGGGTTTCCCGCGCTGGGAGATCCAGGGCGATTTCGAAGGCGGGCCGCTCGAGCGCGACGATCAGCAGATGATCGCGTGGGCGTGGCGGGAGCCGGCATGAGCGCCTCCTTCCCCCGCGCCGGCTCGGGGGCGCAGCCCGAGCGCGGCGTCGCCCGCGGCACCTCCGAGGGCCGCGCGTTCCTCGATCCCGAGGTGGTCGCGCGCCTCGCGCACCTCGACGTGCGCGCGCGGCTCGTGGTCGAGGGCTTCATCGCGGGCATGCACCGCTCGCCGTTCCACGGCTTCAGCGTCGAGTTCTCCGAGCACCGCCCCTACATGCCCGGCGATCCGTTGAAGAACCTGGACTGGAAGGTGTGGGCGCGCAGCGACCGCTACCTGATCAAGCAGTACAGCGAGGAGACCAACCTGCGCTGCCACCTGCTGGTGGACCTCTCCGGCTCGATGGGGTTCAAGTCGCCGCGCGCCGCGATGAGCAAGATCGAGTACGCGCAGTCGCTGGCCGCCGCGCTCGCCTACCTCATGCTCCACCAGCAGGACGCGGTCGGCCTGCTGCTGTTCGCCGACCGACCGCTGCGCTACGTGCCGGCGCGCGCGGTGCGCTCCCACCTCGACGTGATCCTGAAGACGCTTTCGGCCACCGCGCCGCAGGGCCGCACGCGCCTCGGTCCCGCGCTCCACGAGCTCGCGGAGCGCGTCAAGCGCCGCGGGCTGATCGTGCTGTGCAGCGATCTCATGGACAAGCCCGCCGACGTGCTCTCGGGCCTTCAGCACTTCCGCCACCGTCACCACGAGGTCGTGCTGTTCCACATCCTCGACCCGGACGAGGTCGAGTTCCCCTACACCGACACCGCGACCTTCGTGGACCTCGAGAGCGGCGAGCGCCTCACCACCGAGCCGTGGGAGATCGCCAAGCGCTACCGCGAGCGGCTCGCGGCCTGGACCGACCACTACCGCCGGAGCTGCCGCGAGCACCGGATCGACTACGTCGCGCTCGACACCCGCACCCCGTTCGACCGGGCGCTGCTCGCCTACCTCGAGAAGCGCGCGAGGCTGATGTGATGACGAAGCCGGGACGCTCGTGACCCTGCGGATCGCCGCGGCGCTGGTGCTCGCGCTCGGCATTGCCGGACTGATGGGATTCCTCCACCTGCTGGGAGAGGGCCCGTTCGCGAGACCCGAGGCCCGCCACATGCGGGCCATGAAGGACCGCAGCGTGGCGCCGACCGAAGCGGCTCCGACCAGCGTGAGCCTGTTCGACTCGCTGCCGTACCGCCGCCCGCTCGCCGAGTACGCACCGTTCGAGCGGCGCGGGGTGGTCATGGAGGGCTACATCAAGCACATGCTGCGCGCGCCCGACGGGGACATCCACCTCGAGGTCACGGCGACGGCTTCCGAGCCCGGCGTTCCCGTGCCGTATGCGACCGCGGAGATCACGCCGCAGTGGCATCGCGGCGCGGCGCGCTGGGAGTACGAGAGCCTGCGGGCGGCGTTCCGCTCCGGGAGCGGCGGCGACGTCTCGCGCTGGCAGGATCCCCCGCGGCGCGTGCGCCTCACCGGCTGGCTCATGTACGACTTCCAGTTCGAGACCCGGCGGCCGGACCTCACGCGCGGTCCGTCCGAGCTGCGCGAGAGCGGATGGGAGCTTCATCCGGTGACGAAGATCGAGATCTGGAATGACGCGCTCGCGGCGTTCGTCGAGGTGCCCCGTTGAGCTTCCTCAACCCGCTCTTCCTCCTGGGGCTGGCGGCGGCCGCGATCCCGATCCTCATCCACCTCCTCACGCGGCGGCGGCCGCGCGAGGTGATGTTCCCTTCGCTCGAGTTCCTCTCCGAGGTGAACCAGAACGAGATCCGGCGGCTGCGGATCAAGCAGTGGCTGCTGCTCGCACTGCGCACGCTGGCTGTGGCGGCGATCGCCCTCGCCATGGCCCGGCCCGCGCTCAAGGGCGCGATGGGCCGCGCGAGCCGGGCGGCGACCACGGTGGTGGCGCTGTGCGACCGCAGCGGGAGCATGGGGGCTTCGGGGGCGGGCGGCACGACGCTGGTCGGCGAGACGCGGCGGCTGGTCGAGGACCTCTTCACGACGCTCGGTCCCAGCGACGAGCTGCTGCTCGTCCCCTACGATCGCGGGCCGCAGCCCGTGACGCCACGGCCGAGCTCGGACCTCTCGCGGATGCGCGCAGCCGTCCAGTCGCTGGTTCCGACCGCCAGCACAACCGATCACGTGCGGGCGCTCGAGTTCGCGGCACAGGCGCTTGCGGAGTCGCACGCGCTGAATCGCGAGCTGTTCTGGATCTCGGATTTCCAGCAGACCGGGCTCCCGCGCGGGGCCGGATCGTTCGCGGCGCCCGATGGGCCGTGGGCCCTCACGCGCGTCTATCTCGTGCCGGTGGCACCCCGCAGCCGCGCCAACGTCGCGCTCACGGACGCCGCCCTGGCGCCGACCGAGAGCGGCACGGCGCTCTCGGTGACGGGCGTGTCCTTCGGCGCTCCGCGCGGCGATCTTGCGGTGGCGGTGACGGACGCGAAGGGCGAGCTGGGTCGCGGCTTCCTCAACCTCCCCGATCGCGGAGAGGCGGCGACCCTGCTGCCGCTCGAGCGGATCCCGGAGCAGGGCGGCGTCGCGAGCGTTCCGGACGACGCGCTCGCGCTCGACAACCGGCGCTGCTTCGCCGCCGGACGCGCCGGCACCCTGCGCGTGCTGCTGCGCGAGGACGGGCCGCCGTCCCCGTTGCGGCTCGCGCTCGAGGCCGGCTCGCCCGCCTCCGGTCTCGCGGTCGAGACCGTGGAAGCGGCGCAGCTCGCCGCGCGGCTCGCCGAGGCCGACGTGCTGGTCCTGAACGACCTCGAGCGTCTCGGCTCCGCAGAACTCCAGGCGGTGTTCGACTACTACCGGAGCGGCGGCGCCGTGCTGCTCGCCTTCGGCGCGCGCGCGGATGCAATGTTCTGGAACAACTCCGTGCTGGGCGAGATGGGCGCCGGGAGCCTCGGCGCCGCGATCCGCTCCCCGGCGGGTTCCGCGTGGCGGCTGCTGCGCGCGACCGCGGGCCACCCGGCGCTGGCGGGATTCCCGGCGCGCCCCGGCGAGCCGCTCTCGGCCGCGCGCTTCGAGCTGATCCGTGACTTCAGCGTTGGCGCCTCCGGCGCGCGCACGCTGCTCGAGTTCGACCGCGCGCACCCCGCGCTGGTCGAATCCCCGCGCGTGATGGTGCTGCTCGCGCCGCTCGATCCATCCGCATCGGACTTCGCGGTGAGCGGCGCGTTCCTGCCGCTCGTCCACCAGGCCGTGAAGGTGCTGGGGCGCGGCACGGCCGCGGCATCGCTCGTCCCCGGCGACCGCTACGCCGCGCCCGCCACCACCGGCGTGTGGCGGATCGAGGACGAGGAGGGGCGCGAGGTGCCGAGCGAGCTGGTCGCGGCCGGCGGCGCCGCGCGCCTGCTCTCGGCGCCGCTCGAGCGACCCGGGCTCTATCGCGTGCTGCGCGCGGGCGCTACGCGCAACACCTTCGCGGTCAATCCCGACCCGCGCGAGTCCGACCTCGAGCCGATCCCCGAGTCGGCGCTCACCCGCGCGTTCCCGCCCGGCCGCGTGCAGATCGTGCGCGCCGGGGAGGACCTCGCGCGCCGCGTGCGCGAGGCGCGCTACGGGCGCGAGCTGTGGGGATGGTTCGTGGTGGCGGCGCTCGTGCTGCTGGTCGCGGAGACGGTGATCGCGCGCTGGGGCATGGCAGGCTCGCTCGCGCCGCCCGCGCGCGCGGCGTGAAGCGGGGTTCCGGCGTAAGGAGATAGCGGCGATGCACCGCGCGGCACGCCGCCCGGCGCGATGCCGGATTTGACCGGACCGTGAAGCTCGCGCTCGCCGCCTGTGGGATAATCCCGGCACCATGCAAATGCCTCTGCTCGCCCTGGGCGCGGCGCTGAGCCTGCTGGCCGCCGCGCCGGCGAGCGTTCCCGAGCCGGGCGCGGAGCTGATCGGCTGCCCCGCGCCGGCGTGGAGCTTCGAGCGCTGGATCCGCACGGCGCCGCTCCCGCTCGAGACGCTGCGCGGCCGCGTCGTGCTGGTGCGCTGGTGGACGGACGGCTGCCACTACTGCGCGACCACGCTCCCAGGGTTGGAAGCATTGCGCCTGCGTTACGCGGACCAGGGACTGGTCGTGATCGGCGCCTACCACCCCAAGCCGCCGCGCGAGGTGAGCGATCGCAAGATCCTCGCGTTCGCGGACAAGCTCGGATTCGAAGGGCCGATCGCGGTGGATCGGGAATGGTCCACGCTCGAACGGTACTGGCTCGCGGGGCATCCCGAGCGCACCTGGACCTCGGTCTCGTTCCTGATCGATCGCGCGGGAAACATCCGCTGGCTGCACGGCGGCGGCGAGTACCACCCCTCGAGCGATCCCCGCCACGCGAGCTGCGATCTCGAATACCACAAGCTGGAAAAGACCCTCGCCGCCGTCCTCGCCGAGCCCGTCCCCGCCCGCGCGACGCAATAGTCGAATCGCTGCCAGTCGCGGGGCCGATGCCTCAACTCGCTCCGGAGCGAGTTGGCCGACCCGCTCCGGCTGCCCGGGCGAAAAGGTTGACGCGTCAACATTCCCCGGGGAAAGTTGATCCGGCTCCGGCAGGATCGGCGGCGGGATCCGGCGGAGGGATGGCCTTTGAAGTCCTCTCGGAGCCTGCGTTGAAGCTCGTCTCCGCCGTCTGCTAGCGTGCCCCCGTTCCGCGAGCGCGCGGGACGACATCGTTCTCACTGCCTCAAACCGCTGCGGAGGATTCCGCCGCGGGTTTTCGCGTTTGGAGCGAAATGGCCCGAGAGATCGCAGCGCAGAAGAGCTCTTTGCCCGCACCGCCGAGGGGCGAAGTCTACCTCGAGGACGAGCTGGCGGCTTCGCTTTCGCGCGACGTCGAGCGCGTCCCGGAGGCGCGCGAGCTGCTCGCGTTCCTGAAGGGCGCGTGGGGGCGGAACGACGACGCCGAGCTCCGGCGCCGCGCCGCGGCGCGCGGGCTCACCGGCTCGGCGCGCGCGCTCCTGACCGCGTGGCTCCAGCGCGCGACCGGGCGCACCGTGCTTTACCTCGTCGCCCACGGCGAGGGATTCGACGAGGCGCGCGACGACCTCGAGTACTTCCGCGGCGGGGGAGCGGTGCTCGCCTTCCCGGAGCCCGACAACCTCCCGTACGACCCGGCATCGCCGCATCCCGGGATCACGGCGCAGCGACTGGAAACGCTGGGGCGCCTGGCGAGGCATGGCGACGCGGGCGAAGCCTGGTCCGGCGTGGTCCTCGCAACGGTGCGCGGCGTGCTCCAGCGCGTGCCGAAGCCCGAGCGGCTCGCGCGGGCGCTGCTCCCGCTCCGCGTCGGGCACGAGACCGATCCGGCGGCGCTGGTCGAACGCCTGGTGTTCCTGGGCTACGAGCGCATGCCCGAGGTCGAGGCGATGGGGCACTTCGCGCGGCGCGGCGGCATTCTCGACATCTACCCGGTAGGGGCGTCCGATCCGCTGCGGCTCGAGTTCGACGGCGACACCATCGTCTCGCTGCGCCGCTTCGACGCGGCGACCCAGCGCTCGATCGAGCAGCTCCCGGCCGCGACCGTGCTGCCGCGCTACGAGGTGGTGATCGACCCCGCCGAGGCCGAGGCGGTGGCCGAGCGGCTGCGCGCCGCGCGCGAGGGCGAAGGCGGAGGCGACGGAGCGGTCGCGCCGGGCGGGGGCACGGGCGCCGCCGCGGACGACGGCGACACGTTCCACCCGGGCGCGCTCTTCCACGACGGGATGGAGCGCTTCGCCGGCCACTACGATCCCGCTCCGGGATCGCTCGCGGACTACCTCCCCGAGGACGTGATCGTGGTGTTCGACGATCCCGGGGCGCTCCGCGAGCGACGCGACGAGCTCGCGCGCCTGATCGCGCGCGGCCACGACGAGGCGTGCGCGCACTATCCCGGCGTCTCGCCGCCGGACCAGCTCTATCTCGGCGGCGGAACGCTCGACGAGCTGCAGGGCTCCGCGCCCGGCGTGGACTGGATGGGCCCGGTGCTCGGGGCGGGGGAGGAGCGGCGCTACGCGCAGACTCTCTTCATCGAGTGCGCCCCCGCCGAGCCGGTGCAGCGCTCGATGGAGCGCCTGAAGGCGCACCTCGCCGAGCTGGGCGCCAACGACGTGCGCGCCGTGATCCTGTGCGACAACCCGGGGCAGCGCGAGCGCATGCTCGAGCTGCTGGGCGAAACCGGCGCAACGCTCGGGGTGGGGCTGGTCTCCGCGGGGTTCACGCTCAAGAGCGCATCGCTCGCGATCCTCACCGACCACGAGATCTTCGCGCGCTACCGCCGCCGGCGCCGACGCCTCAAGCGCACCGGCGGGCTTTCGATCGCCGAGCTTTCGGCCTTGAAGGTCGGCGACTACGTGGTGCACGAGGATCACGGCGTCGGCGTCTATCGCGGCATGAAGCGGCTGACCCTGAACGGCCAGGAGACCGACTGCCTGGAGATCGCCTACGCCGAGAAGGACCGGCTCTACGTTCCCGTCCAGCAGCTCGCGCTGGTGTCGCGCTACTCGGCGAGCGAGGGTGCCAAGCCCGCCCTCCACCGCCTCGGCTCGCCGGCGTGGCAGAAGACCAAGGCGCGCGCCCAGCGCGCGATCCAGGACATGGCCGAGGAGCTGATCCGCGCCTACGCCGTGCGCAAGGCGCTGCCCGGCCACGCCTTCTCGCCCGACACCGTGTGGCAGCGCGAGCTGGAGGCGTCGTTCCCGTACGAAGAGACCCCCGACCAGCTCCGCGCGATCGAGGAGGTCAAGGCCGACATGGAGCGCGCGAGCCCGATGGACCGCCTGATCTGCGGCGACGTGGGTTACGGGAAGACCGAGGTCGCGATCCGCGCGGCGTTCAAGGCGGCGCAGGACGGCCTGCAGGTGGCGCTGCTGGTGCCGACCACCATCCTCGCGCAGCAGCACCTGCTCACCTTCCGCGAGCGGCTCGCCGATTTCCCGGTCAAGGTGGACGTGCTGTCGCGCTTCCGCAATGCGCGCGAGCAGAAGGAGACGCTGAAGGCGCTCGAGCGCGGCGACGTGGACATCCTGATCGGCACGCACCGCCTGCTCTCGAAGGACGTCCGCTTCCGCCGCCTCGGGCTGGTGGTGATCGACGAGGAGCACCGCTTCGGCGTGCGGCAGAAGGAGCGCCTGCGCCAGATCACGCGCCAGGTGGACGTTCTCGCCATGACCGCGACTCCCATCCCGCGCACGCTCAACCTCTCGCTCGCCGGCGCGCGCGACATGTCCGTGATCGAGACCCCGCCGCGCGACCGGCTGCCGGTGCACACCGAGATCCTCGAGTACGACGAGGAGGTGATCTCGGACGCGGTGCTGCGCGAGGTGGACCGCGGCGGGCAGGTGTTCTTCGTCCACAACCGCGTGGAGACCATCCACAACGCCGCACTCGGCCTGCAGAAGCTGGTGCCCCAGATCCGGCTCGCGGTCGCGCACGGCCAGATGAACGAGCGCGAGCTGGAGAAGGTGATGCTCGACTTCCTCGACCGCCGGCACGACGCGCTGGTCTCCACCATGATCATCGAGTCCGGGCTCGACATCCCGAGCGTGAACACGCTGATCGTGGATCGCGCCGACACGCTGGGGCTCGCCGACCTCTACCAGCTCCGCGGTCGGGTCGGGCGCTCCGCGCACCGCGCCTACGCCTACCTGCTCGTCCCCTCGCGCCGCGTGCTGACCGAGGAGGCCATGAAGCGCCTGCGCGTGATCGAGGAGCTCGATGACCTCGGCGTGGGGTTCAAGATCGCCCTCAAGGACCTCGAGATCCGCGGCGCGGGAAACCTGCTCGGCCCCGAGCAGCACGGCTTCATCGTGGGCCTCGGCTTCGATCTCTACGTGAAGATGCTCGAGGAGGCGGTCGCAGCCCTGAAGGGCGAGGCCGCGGAGGTGCGCATGGAGCCGCGGCTCCTCACCGACTGGAGCGCCTATCTCCCCGACGACTACGTCCCGGACGAGCACGAGAAGCTCAACCTCTACCGGCGGCTGGCCGACTCGCGCACGCTCGACGAGCTGGACGACCTCACGCTCGAGATGATGGACCGCTTCGGGCAGCTCCCGCCGCCGGCGGTCGCGTTGCTCGAGCTGCGGCGCCTGCGCGTGCTG
>Ga0307281_10000156_pt1 | contig 16093 bp, 14 predicted proteins | sample ER_DNA_120_FD_194486 | JGI IMG/M metagenome (GOLD analysis project Ga0307281, IMG submission 194486) | Bulk soil microbial communities from the East River watershed near Crested Butte, Colorado, United States - ER_DNA_120 | ecosystem: Environmental > Terrestrial > Soil > Floodplain | place...
CCGAAGACGCCGGCCCGCGCAGGTTCGGCCGTCCGCTACCGCACGACGCTCACGCGCGCGGTCACCGAACGGCCGCCCTGCGTGAGCTTGACCGCGTAGATCCCCATCGGCAGCACGCCGCCCTCGTCGAGGTTGATGCGCTGGGGTCCGGCCGCCGCGCCCACCTCGCGGCTGCGCACCTCGCGTCCCGCGACGTCGATCAGCCGCAGCGTGGCGGGCACGGCGCTCGGCAGCGTGAACGACACCCACAGGTCGCGCGCTGCGGGATTGGGAGCGACCGAGGCGATCGCGAGCACGAGGTTCGGCACGCTGACCGACGCCTCGCCGAAGAAGCTCTCGGTGCCGCCCTCGAGGATGCCGATGCGGTACTGGTAGCTCGATCCGGCCGTGACGGTGTTGTCCACGAAGATGATCTGGCCGTTGGCCGGCACGTCGAGCTGGCCGAGGGAGGCCCAGTCGGTGGACTCGGTGCGGCGGTAGACGTTGGCGGCAAGGCCCGCGGCGTCGCGCGAATACCACGTGAGCGTGACGCGATCCGGCAGCGCCACGGCACTCACCAGCGACGCCTGAACCGGCGTGACGAGCAGCGGCAGATACGACATGTAGACGTCCGGGTCGCCGTTCCGCGCGTCCGCCCACGCCGGATAGACCCCGTTCTCGTTCGCGTAGAGAGCGATGTAGTCGCCCTGATTGGGGGCGAGATAGCTGCTGCTGTTGGTCCAGTCGCTCAGGGCGTCCGTCACCGCTCCGAGCTGGGTCCAGCTCCCGCCGCCGTCATCCGAGCGCGCGAGGTACAAGTGCGAGAGACCTCCGCACCGCCCGGCGGGCGAATCCCGCCAGTCGTACCACGCGACGAAGACGCGGCCCTGGCCCGAGACCGCCACTTCGGGCAGCCAGTTGTCGAAATAGGCGGCGTCCTGGTTGACGCGCAACGGCACGGTCCAGGAGGTGCCGTTGTTCGAGGACGTGACGAAGATGTCGCGGTGATCGCGCCCCCGTTCGGGTCCGGGCACGCTGAACTTGGTGCGGATGCGGTAGCCGCCGGTGGTGAAGTCGAAACCGGCGAGGCGCAGGTAGTACGTGCCGGTCTCGGGGAAGGTGAAGACGATGGGAACCTGGCCGCCCTGGCCGAGGTTCGCGAACCCGAGGCGGGTGACCCCGTCGCCGCAGAACAGGCGGAAGGAGGGATCGAGTATAACCAGCGAGTCCAGGTAGAACACCCCGGTCTGGCCCTGGTTGGCGGTGAAACTCCAATAGTCGAAGTCGCTCGACGAGCCCACGACGCCGCGCATGGTATTGTTCACCGTGAAGGGGATCGCGCTCGCGGGGGTGTCGTTGGTCCCGGATTCGCCCGGGGCCTCGCTCTTCGCGCCCGCGCCCCCCACCAGGTCGTCGTAGAAGTTGATGCTCTCGTTCCACGTCACGTAGACCCGGCCGCGGTAGGGGCCGCCACTGCGGTCCACCGAGATCGAGGGGTAGGTGACGCCGCGCTCGCGATTGAAGCCAGGTGCGCCGGTTCCATAGTTGGCGTAGTAGCCCAGCGCGGGGTTTCCACCGCTCGGGAACGTGGTCTCGCCGCTGAAGACCGAGCCCGCGTTGGTGGACTTCTTGATCTTGAAGAAGTCGGCGGTCGCGCCGATCGCGGACCACACGACGTAGACCTCGCCGTTCGGACCCACCGCCGGGCGCGAGCCCTGCACGTAGCCGCTGTCCGATCCGGCGGAAAGCGTAACCGCCGGCGTCCACGCCGTGCCGTTGGGCGAGCGCTGGAACTGGATGTGATCGAAGCCGGTGAAGGTGAAGGTCGTGTAGCTGATGTAGAGGCTGTCGCTGGTGGAATCCGCCACCGCCCAGGGCTTGTCGAGCGCGAGGGAGTTGGAACTCACCTTCCGGATCATCACCGGGGTGCCCCAAACGGGGACGCCGCCGGAGAAGGTGGCGGACACGATGCCGATGCCGTTGAAGGCCGAGTAGTCCGCCGGGCCGCCCGAGTCGACGAGCGCGCAGAAGTAGAACGTCCCGGTCTTCTCGTTCACGGTCACGATCGGGTCGCTGACCCAGGTCCAGTTGAGGAGCGTGGGGGGCACGCCGCCGTCGGTGAAGGTGGCGCCGCTGTCGGCCGAGAACCCGTAGCCCTGAACCGGGCAGCTTGGATTCGAGGGGAAACACGCGTGCTCGCCGTCGTTCCAGGCGATGAGCACGTACTGCTTCCAGGCGGCGATGGACTCCTCCGACTGCGTGGAGCAGAGCACGGGTCCGGGGAGGCACGTGACGACGTCGGTGGAGCGGTCGTTCACGGGGACGTTGGGCGCGAGCGCCGCCTGCGTCCGGAATTCCTGGAAGCGCTTCAATCGCTGCGCCAGCGTCTGCAGCGCCTGCTCCTCACCCGGCGCCGGGCCCTCGTCGCGCGCCCGGCGGTTGCGTACCTCGGGCTTGCCGCCGCGCTTCGTGGCGGCCCGCGCGCGCTGGATGCGCTCCCGCCCTTCCTCCGAGATCATCCGGCGCTTGATCTGCTTCATGTTCGTGGGCCCGCCCTTCCGCGCGGGCGCCGCAGCACTGAGCGCGGGAACGCAGGCCAGGCCGGCGATGGTGACCGCGGCCGCCAGCAAGAGCGCAGGACGGGCGAAACGGATCAGCATGAGGTCTTTCCTCTCGCGTTGAGGTTCGGGCTCGGACGGGGAGCTGCGGCGAGCGCTCGATACGTTATCGGCACGAGAACCATTCTAGGATAGCGTATCGGCGCGTTTCCCGCGATTCCAGGCGCCGGGGGCCGCCCGGCGGGCCCGGGACCTCGTGACCCGCGCGGGGCCCGCCCGGTCGCCCCGCAAGTCACGACTTCCAGTGGAACACCATGAGCACGAGGAGCGCGAGGTAGAGGAGGCTCTGCGCCAGGTTCATGATCCTCCAGCGCTTGAGTGCCCCGGGATAGGCCTCGGCCGCCCCGCCCTCGGCCGCCGCCTTCGCCAGGCCCGCGAGGCGCGTGGCCCCGGGGGCGAGGATGATCCCCTGAACGATCACGGCCGCCAGCCACAGGCCGTTCACCCAGCGCGGCCATCCGTCGGCCGACATGCGGTAGCCCAGCATGGTCGACAGCAGGTTGCCCATCACCCCGAGAACGATGAGCGTGCCCAGGCCGACCCCCGCCGCCCTCCGCACGATGTCCCAGAGCAGGGCACGCTGCCGCCAGTCCTCCGTGGCGCGCGCGGCACGGCTGTTCCAGTCGCAGACCACGAGCGAGCCGACGAAGCCAAACGCGAAGAAGAGGTGCAGCAGCCTCCACAATGCGACCGGAATCATCCGACCTCCAAAGGCAGCGCGCGAGCCCGGAGGCCATCCTAGCCCTTCCCCCTGATCGCTCGCTACACCGGGCGGGCCGGGATTGCTCCGGGAACCCCGTCCGCGTGCGCTCGATCTCACGGGATCCTGACATGAAGGGCGCGTGGCAGCCGGGCTCCAGGCGCCCCGGGCCGGCGTTCGCGCGGCCCGGCGCTCCGTCCGCTATAGTGCCCGCCCCATGAGACCCATCCTCGACGTGGCCCGCGACTTCGGCCTCGACCCCGCGCATCTCGAGCCCTACGGGCACTTCAAGTGCAAGGTCACACCGAAGGCGCTCGAGGGCCGCGAGGCGCGCGGGCGGCTGATCCTGGTCTCCGCGATCACCCCCACGCCCGCGGGCGAGGGCAAGACCACGACCTCGATCGGCCTCGCCCAGGGACTCACGAAGCTCGGGGTCCGGAGCGCGGCCGCGCTGCGCGAGCCCTCGCTCGGCCCCTATCTCGGCATGAAGGGCGGCGGCACCGGCGGCGGCGAGTCGCAGGTCATCCCCGCGGACGACATCAACCTCCACTTCACCGGCGACATCCATGCGGTCGCGACCGCGCACAACCTGCTGGCCGCGATGGTGGACAACCACCTCCACCACGACAACGCGCTCGGACTCGACTCGCGGCGCGTGGTGTGGCGGCGGGTGATGGACATGAACGACCGCGCGCTGCGCGGCATCATCGTGGGGCTTGGCGGGCACCGCGAGGGCGTTCCGCGCGAGACCGGGTTCGACATCGCGGCGGCGAGCGAGGTGATGGCGATCCTGTGCCTCGCCTCCGGCGTGCACGACCTGCGGGAGCGCCTGGCGCGCATCGTCGTGGGCTTCCGCCGCGACGGCAGCGCGGTGACCGCGGCCGACCTCAAGGCGGTGGGTGCGATGGCGGCGCTGCTGCGCGACGCAGTGAAGCCCAACCTGGTGCAGACCACCGAGGGCGTGCCGGCGCTGGTCCACGGCGGGCCGTTCGCCAACATCGCGCACGGCACCAACTCGATCGCCGCCACCCGCCTGGCGCTGGCCTACGCCGAGGCGGTGGTGACCGAGGCGGGCTTCGCGTTCGAGCTGGGCGCCGAGAAGTTCTTCGACATCAACTGCCGCTACGGCGGCTTCGCGCCGGTCTGCACCGTGCTGGTCGCCACGCTGCGCGCGCTCAAGATGCACGGCGGCGTGGCACTCGCGAAGATCGGCGAGCCCGACGCCGCGGCGGTCGAGCGCGGGCTCGAGAACCTGGAGAAGCACGTCGAGAACATCCGCAAGTTCGAGCAGCGCTGCGTGGTGGCGATCAACCGCTTCCCGACCGACACGGCGGAGGAGATCGCGGTGGTGCGCGAGCGCTGCGACGTGCTCGGGCTCGAGGCGGTGGTGGCCGAGCCGTTCGGCAAGGGCGGCGAGGGCTGCCGGGCGCTCGCCGAGGTGGTGTGGGCGGTGGCGAAGCGCTGCCGCGCTCACTTCAAGCCGCTCTACGAGTGGGACCAGTCGCTGGAGACGAAGATTCACACCATCGCCCACGAGATGTACGGCGCCGAGGCGGTGGACTACCAGCTCCGCGCGCGCCGCGACCGCGCGCACATCGAGAAGCTGGGCTACGACAAGCTGCCGGTGTGCATCGCCAAGACCCAGCAATCGCTCTCCGACAACCCCGCGCTGCTCGGCCGCCCCAAGGACTTCCTGGTCACGGTGCGCGAGATGCAGCTCGCCGCCGGTGCCGGGTTCGTGATCCCGATCACCGGCGAGATCCTGCGCATGCCCGGCCTCCCCACCCAGCCGCTCGCCGAGCGGTTCGACTTGAGCGACGACGGGGAGATCGTGTTCCGGTAGGTCTCACCCGCTGCCGGCGTCCTGCACCGCTCACGTCGCACTCGTGTCCGGCGCGGCCTTCGTCTCGGGCAGCAGCATCTCGCGCGCGGGGCCGGTGATCTCCACGCGCAGCGATTCCGCCGCGGGCAGGTCCTGCGCTTCGAGCCAGCCCTTCTTCACCATCGCGCGGCCGATGAAGTGCATCTGGGCGCGCTCGAAGGGGCGCAGCGCTCCGGTTGCGTCGAAACGGTAGCGCCACTTGGTGGGCGCGGGAATCACGGTGGCGAGGAACAGCGCCTGGTCCACGGTGACGCGCCCGGCATCGCGTCCGAAGTAGTAGCGCGCGGCCTCGTTGGCGCCGTGGACACCGGGCCCCCACTCGATCACGTTGAGGTAGATCTCGAGAAGCCGGCGCTTGGTGACGTAGGTCAGGTGCTCGAGGATCCAGGCGAGGACGACTTCCTGCGCCTTGCGCGAGAGCGTGCGCTCGTGCCCCAGGTAGAGGTTGCGCGCGAGCTGCATGGTGATGGTGCCGGCGCCGCGCCGGTAGGCGCCGGCGCGGACGTTCGCAGCGATCGCTCCCTTGACGGCCTCGGGGTTGAACCCGCCGTGCTTGAAGAAGCCGCCGTCCTCGTTCGTGAGCACGGCGTGGACCAGGATCGAGTCGATCGCCTCGAGCGGCCGGTAGTGGGGGTTCGCCTCCGACAGCTCGCGGGTGGCCAGGCGTCCGCGCGGCAGATGGATCTCGGCGATGAACGGCTGATCGAGCGTGAGGAGGTTGAGCCGGGAGCGCTGGGGGTCGAGCTCGAGCCCGTGGGGGATGACGTCGGCGTGGAAGTCCACGCTGTCGGGTTGCGACACGTCGAGGCGGAAGCCGAGCCGGTAGTCCCACGCGCCGGTGACGCCGGCCCGGGGGAGCGGCCCGAGGAGCGGGGCCGGCAGGCTCGCCACCACGCGCTCCGGAGTCAGGCTGTCGCACTCGATCGCAAGCTCGAGGCGCGGGCCCCGCGTCGCGAACGAGGCGGTGACGAGGATCGGCAGGCGCCCGACCTGCAGGCGCGCGGGCCCGGCGATCTCGACCGTGCCGGCGCGCCGGTTCTGAATCAACTTTCCCTCGAAGATGAGGCGCAGCGGGTCGTAGCCGCCGGTGACGGCGTCGAAGATCCCGATGCGCGCCCCGCCCTGAACGCGGTCGTCGTTTCCGTAGCGCGCGTCGAAGGAGAACGGCACGGCGCGCTCGGTCGCGACCCGGCCCGCGCCCGAGAGCGCCACCCCGTCGCGCGATGGAGTGAGATCGAGCCACTCGATCTGGACGGAGGCCCCGGGCTCCTCACCGTCCCCGCCGGCCGCGAGCTCCACGTCGCGCAGCTCGACCCGCGGCAGCCGCCGCGCGGGCGCCAGCAGCGCGCGGATCAGGGCCTCCGCCGTGCGGCGCACCTTCGGGGAATGTTCGTGGTGCGGAGAGTCCTCGGCCGGCGCCAGCGTGTCGGGATCGGCGGCGCGTCGGCGCGCCCGGCGGGCGAAGGCGTGCAACAGCTCGATGCGGCTTGGGCGCGGGTGGAGGAGCAGGATCGAGAGCGGATCGATCGCGACGGAAAGCGACTCGGCGCGGAACACCAGGCTTCCGTGCTCGGCATCCGTGAGGCGCAGGCGCGAGAGGACGACGCGCGAGGGAAAGCGCACCTCGAGCGCCGCCCAGCGCGCCGAGAGCCCGCGATGGACGGCCGCGCCCGTGATCGCCCGCGCGATCGTCCGCCGCGCGCCGATCGGGATCGCGAACAGCGCGGCGATGGCGATCGCGAGCGCGACGAGGACGAGGCCGGCGTAGCGGTACCGGCCGGGAGGGCGGCCCCCCCCCGCCTCAGCCCCCGCGGTAGGTGCAGCGGGCGGCACAGGTCTCGTGAACGGTGATGGCGCTGAGGTTCGGGAGCTGTGGCCGGAGCCGGTTCCACAGCCACGCGCACAACAGCTCCGCGGTCGGGTTCTCGAGCCCGGGCACGTCGTTCAGCGTGCGGTGGTCCAGCTCGCGCTTGAGCAGGGGCTCGACCACCGCTGTGATGTCCGCGAAATCCTGGAGCCAGCCCGCATGCTCGTCCACCTCGCCTGCGATCGTGATCTCGACGCGGTAGGAGTGCCCGTGCATGCGCTGGCACTTGTGGCCGGGCGGAGCGTTCGGCAGGCGGTGGGCCGCCTCGAATCCGTAGTCCTTGCTGAGCTCGACGCGCATCGTCACTACGCTAGGTCCGGGCCGCGGCGGCGTAACGGGTGGGGTCGGGAACTCCCGCCTCGCGGAAGCCCCGGCTCCGCAGGCGGCAGGCGTCGCAGCGGCCGCACGCCGCGCCGTCGGAAGCGGGATCGTAGCACGAGTGGGTGAGCGCGAAGTCCACGCCGAGCGAGGCGCCGAGGCGGATGATGCCGGCCTTGTCGAGTGCCAGGAGCGGCGCGTGGATGTGGAACCTCGTGCCCTCGACGCCCGCGCGGGTCGCGAGGTTGGCCAGCGCCTCGAAGGCGCGCACGAACTCCGGGCGGCAGTCCGGATACCCCGAGTAGTCGATCGCGTTCATGCCGGCCACGAGGTCGGCGGCCCCGAGCGTCTCGGCGAGCCCGAGGGCGAGTGCCAAGAGCACGGTGTTGCGCGCCGGCACGTAGGTGACGGGAATGCCCGAGGACATCGCCCGCTCGTCGCGGTCGCGCGGCACCTCGAGGTCGGCGGTGAGCGCCGAGCCGCCGATCGCGCGCAGGTCGGCGCGCACCTCGCGATGGCCGTCGGCGCCGAGGGCTTCCGCCACGCGCCGCGCGGCCGCCAGCTCCACGCGATGGCGCTGGCCGTAGTCCACGGCCAGCGTCGTGCACGCGAACCCCTGCGCCCGCGCCCACGCCAGGCAGGTCGCAGAGTCGAGGCCGCCCGAGAGGAGCACGACCGCGCGCGCCATCACACGCCCCGCCGCGCGCCCCACATCCAGATGTGGAGGCGCGGGCTCATGCGCACGCCGAGCCGCTTGCACTGGTCCGCGAGCTCCGCGGCGTGGCTCTGGAGCGCCGCGTCGGTCAGCCCCTCGGGCATGAGCATCACGCGCTCGAGCGGCAGCGCGTGCCGGGCGATGAGATCCGACACATCCTCGGGATCGGGCGGGTCGCCGACCACGATTTTGAACGTGGCGCGCGGCTCGGCGATCCAGGCGGGAACGTGCGCCCAGGTGTCGCGCCAGCGCGGGGTGGCGCTCGGGAGCTTGGGCGATACGTTCCAGGCGAGGCGCGGGTCGCGGAGCGGCGGCGGGGCGATGCCGCTGGTCTCCACCTCCACGCGCGGCCAGCGCTCGAGCGCGCGCACCAGCAGCGCAAAGAGCCCCGGATGCTCGAGCGGCTCGCCCCCGGTGATCACGAGCAGCGGCGCCGCCCCGAGCATTTCGGCCTCGTCGCAGGCGGCCTCCGCTGAAAGCGCTCGGCCGCCCGCGGAATCCCAGCTGTACTTCGTGTCGCACCAGTGGCAGCCGACATCGCAGCCCTGGAGGCGGATGAAGTGCGCGGGGGTGCCCGCGGAAGGGCCCTCGCCCTGCAGGGAAAGGAAGATCTCGCTGATGCGCATGCTTTGCATCGCAGCGCCCGCCACCGTGGCGTTCAGGGCGCTGTGAACTCGGTCGGCCCGAATCCCTTCACGGCCTCGACGGCGTTCGTGAACACGTTGGTCTTGTCCTGGCGGTGCGCGGTCGGGAACCACAGCCCGTCGTGCTGCTCCCAGCCCTCCCAGGTGTACATCCGGGGCGGAGGCTGATCGCTCTGCAGCACCATCTCCCACTTCTCGACCCGGTGTTCACCGCGATTCACGTACACCCAGTAGTGATCGCCCGGCGTCTCGCCCACGTTCTCGAAGCTGAGCGCGAGCTTGTCGTACGTGGCGCCGCCTTCCTTGCTCTCCCCGTCGTACTTGAGCGTGACGCCGGGGTCGCGCAGCTTGTAGGGCATCAGCATCCAGTAGGTGTCGTTGGTCCAGAGCGATTGCGCGCGCTTCAGGAGCTTCTGCAGCGAATCGCCCTCGATCGCCACGCCGTCCATCCACGCCATGCCCTTGTCGGTGCCCACCTGGTGGATGAAGCAGAACGACTGGCCGGCGCGCGTCTTGCCCTCGACCCGATGCCACCCGGTGTGCTTGTTCCACGCGTGGCGGCGCGTGCTGCGCACCGTGTCGCCCACCGAGGCGCCGAAGGTCCAGCGCAGACCTTGGAGATCGTCCCAGCGCTTCTTGCCGCCCAGCGACTTCATGACCTGGTCCGCGATCTTGACCGCCTGCGGGTCCGACGCCGGGGTTTCGGCGCGCAGCGCGCACGGGAGGGCCAGGAGGAGCGCGGACACCACGATTCGGCGGACGTTCATCGGGATCTCCTCAAGCGCCCTGCCGGGTGAGGTCGAACTCCTTCCGGCAGTTGAAGCACTTCCAGTGATACGTGGGCTGCCCCTTGGGCCAGTCGACGAAGTCGTTCCGGCCGCACCCGGGGCAGGAGACACGCACCCGCTCGGTGGGCTTGCTGGCAGCGCTCGCGGTACGGTCGGTCATGGGGGCTCGGTGGGCGCAGTATAGCCGCCACTCATTGCGGCTCAAAGCGCGGCGACCACCCCCGGCGTGGGAGTGGTCGCCGTTGAAGCGTGTGGGGAGCGAGTTAGCGATAGATCTGCTTGAGCCTGCCCCAGGTGGAATGGGTCGCGGCAGTCGTGGCGCTCGAGGCGTCGAACTTGCCGTTCGGATGGGCGCTGTAGTTCGCGGGATGGCAGCCCGAGAGGTTCGCGCACCAGTTGCCGCCCAGCAGGGCCTCGGTGCCAGCGATATAGGGATACAGCGTGCCGCCGGTGACGTGGTAGTTGGAGCGGAACGAGCCGCTGATGATGAGGCCGGTCTTCGCGATGTTGGTGTGGAAGCCGCACATTTCGCCGCTCAGGATCAGCGTGCCGTCCTGGTGGTTGGCGGGAACCACGGCGCCCCCGTACGGGTTGGCCGCCCACACCGCGGCGGTGGCCGGCGAGTTCCGCGGCGTGCCCTCGTAGATCGCAAAGGTCGCGACCGTGCTCGAATCGTACGTGCAGTCGTAGAGGGTGGTGGGTCCGTTCAGGGAGAGGATCGTCCCCTGGGAGGTCAGGCCCGTCATCCGGAACGTGTATTCCTTGTTCGGGTCGTTGGGATTGAGGAACGGCAGCGCCGGGCCGAATTGCGTGATCAGCCCCACGATGTCCAGCTGGCTGCCCGCCGTCGAGATGAACGTCGTCGTGTTGTAGGCGGTCTCGTGCGCGAAGCAGTTGGCATCGAACTGGATCAGGAACGGGCAGGGAGGGCCCACACACAGGTCGAGGGGCGCACAGGGTGCCGCGGCCGCCGGCTTGACGGCCGCCATCGCGAGAACTCCGAGAACCGCCGCCACCCCGAGAATTCGCTTCATAAGGAAGACCTCCTCTGTCGCGGTATCGCTACCGCGGGTCGGCGTTCAGGGTCAGCGGTAAAGCGCCTTGATGGCACCCCACGTGTGGTGAGCGGCCGGAGTCTTGCCGGGAATCCGGCACTCGCCGTCCACCTGGTGATCGTAGCCCAGCGGAATCGTCGCGTTCGGCGGGCCCAGCAGACCGCCCAGCACCCAGCCCGCACGTTGGCCGGCGGGCACGTAGATGAGGTCGGGGCCGCCGTCGAGCGTCATGTTCCCCGCGAAGCTTCCCTGGTTGGTGCTGAAGTTGTAGACGAGCACGAAGTTGTCCACGTCGCCCGTGACCCGCTCCCCCGTGAGAGGGTCGAGCGTGCCGTCGATGAAGGTCGAGGGCGCGGTCGCGTTGGGCGGGTTCGTGCCGTAGGTCGCTGCGGTCCCGCCGTCGACCGGGAAGTTGTCCGCGTAGTAGCTGCCGCGGCCGTTGTTCGCGAACGTGACCGTGAGGTTCGGGAACGCGAAGAAGCGCCCGTTCACGGTGAGGTCGCGGATGTAGATGGTGTACTCGTACGAGGTGAAATCGATCCAGCTCGCGAGCAGCGGTCCGGAGCTGGTGACGAACCCGACGACCCTGTAGCCCTCGCCGAGGTCGAGATACGTGCCGCTGGGGTTGGGATCCTGGTAGTCGAAGCCGGTGAACGAGATGAGCAGCTCGTCCTCCGGGCCTGTCGCGAACGCGGGGCCGGCAAATGCGAGAAGTGATGCGGAAAGGAGTAGCAATGCAGCACGCTTCATAGGCCACCTCCGAATCAAACGCTGTTGTGGAGCAAGTGGCTGGGACCGTTGTGTTGGATCGCAACCGCGCGAAGCGCTCTCAACCGCCTTTCTGGGGCGCACGAGCCGAGACTCGTGAAGACCCCGCGCCAAGAAACAACTACAAACGCGCCGAGGGGGTGGGCGCGCGCGGATTCGTGTAGCGCCCCGTCGCGGGGACGCTTTCTAAGTCGATTGCGCGCAAGTATACGGGCGGGTCAAGGAATTTCAAGGCCAAAGATGGTCCCAAAGCACCGTGGGGCCTGAGTTTAGTGACTGTATCCCGCGGCGATGCGCCGGGCGACCGCTCTCGTGGCGAGGGCGCACAGCCCGGCGGCGACCGCGCCGGGCAGCCAGGTGAAGAGCCATCCTGCCGGCCCCGGGGAAGACTCCCCCACGGCCGTGAGTGTAAGCCAGCCAGCCACTTGGGCCACCACGAGCGCGGCGGCGACCAGCCTTCCTCCGATCGTGAGGACGGCCCGCGGACTGGTCCAGTTCGGGTCCCCGAAGACCGCTCCCGTCCAGAGCCCTACCGCGATCGAGAGCGCGAGCGCGGGAAGCACCAGGCCCAAGGTCGCGAGCCAGTCTCCGGGTCCGAGGCGCGCCGCCCACCCGAGGCTCGCGCCCGCGATCGCGACCAGCGCGAGCGCCAGGGATCCCGCACTCACGAGCCGGGCCACGGCCCACGAGCGGGCGGGGATCGGCGCGAGCCGCATCCACTCGGCTCCGCGGCGTTCGAGCGGGAAGGCGCGCGCCGCGATCTCGTAGCCCATCCCGACCGAGAGCGTGAGCAGCATCGCGCGCACCAGGGCCGGCGAATGAAGCGGCTGGAGCGGCAGCGAGAGGAGCGGCACGAGCGTCCACAGCAGCGCCCCGGTGAGCACGTCTCCGAGAACGGTCCAGTCGCGCACGAAGAGCAGCCGGTCGCGGCGCATCACCGCGAGAACGAGCGGGACCCGGCGCGCGGCGATGCGGGGCCGGCGGCGGCGCGCCCCCGCGCGGGCGACCGGGGTGCGAGCCGCCGCGAGCACGATCGCCAGATGCCGGCCGCCGGCGAAGGCGGCGAGCGCCACGCTCGCGGCGGCGGCGCCGGTCAGCGCGAGGGCGGAGCGCGCGAGGTCGCCGGGCGCTCCGCCGCCGAAGAGCGTCGCGGCCCAGCCGCCCGGCGTGAGCGCGAGCGCGGGGGCCGCCGCGAGGACCAGGGCGCGCACGCGCTCGAGCGGCTCTCCCGCTTCGGACGCGATGCGCGGCAGCACGAAGAGGTTGAGGAGCCAGAGCCCCGTGAACGCCAGGGTCGAGACGAGCCCGAGGGATTCGCGCACGCGCCGCGCGGGGACCCGGGCCAGCAGCGCGAGCGTCAGGGCGGTTCCCGCGCCCAGCGGGATCGCCCAGAGCAGCGCGAGGACGAGCGGAGCGGCGAGCCACGCGGCCCCTGGAGCCGGCCGGGTCTTCGCGAAGGCGAGGAGCGCGGGGAGCGCCACGACGACGAGCGGCGCCGCAGTGCGCGGCACGGCGTCCAGCAGCTTGATGCCCAGGATCGCGCGCGACGAGAGCGGTGCCACCCGCAGCAGGTCGAGGTCGCGATCCAGGATCAGCGTGGACACCACGCTCTCGAGGTCGAAGAGCAGAAGCCCGGCGAGTGCCAAGTCGAGCGCGAGCGCCAGCATTGCACGCAGCTCCGCCGGCGTCGCTCCCGAGCGCGCGAGCGCCGCGAACAGCGCCGCGAATCCGGAATGGGCGATCCACGCGGCCACCGCCACCAGCGCCAGGCTGTAGAGCGGCCCGCGGGGGCGCAGCACCGCGCGGGCCCGGCCGCGCTCGAAGAGCGAGTTGCGCAGCGCGCGCGCGCGGCCCAGCAGCACGCCCCGCGGGTTCACGGCGCGGTCTCCGGATCGCTCGTGAGCGCGAGGAACACATCCTCGAGCGTGGCGTCCGCGCGCCCGGCGAGCAGCTCGGCGGGCGTTCCCTCGGCGCGCTTCTTCCCGCGGTGGATGATCACGACCCGGTCGCAGAGCCGCTCGGCCACCTCGAGCAGGTGAGTCGAAACCAGGACGCCCAGGCCGCGCGCGGCGCGCTCGCGCAGCAGGTCCTTCAGCGCCCGCACCGCGTGGGGATCGAGCCCGGTGAGCGGCTCGTCCAGCAGCGCGAGCGGCGGATCGTGGAGCAGGGCGGCCGCGATCGAGACCTTCTGGCGCATCCCGCGCGAGCAGGTCTCGAGCAGCTCGCCCGCGGCCCCGGACAGCTCGAAGCGCTCGAGCAACTCGCCCGCGCGGTGAGCTGCGAGCGCCGGCGGCACGTCGTAGAGCGCGGCCACGAACTCCAGGAACTCGCCGGGCGTGAGGCGCTCGTAGAGGAACGGCTCGTCGGGCACCAGCCCGAACCGCGCGCGCGCCGCGAGCGGAGCATCGCCGAGCACCACGCCCGCGATCGACACGCGGCCCGCGTGCGGCGCAAGGAGGCCGGCGCACACCCGCAGCGTGGTGGTCTTGCCCGCCCCGTTGGGCCCGAGGAATCCCACGATCTCGCCGGGGAGCACCTCGAGGCTCAGGCCGTCGACGGCGATGAGGTCGCCGTAGCGGTGCGTGAGGGATTCGATCCGAAGCGGCGGGGCAGTGCTCTCCATGGGCGCGGGAGTCTAGCAGCGCAGGCGCCCGGCGCGGGAAGGCACGGGCGTCAGGGGGGAAACGAAAACGCCGGGCCACGTTCGTGGCCCGGCGTCGCGTGCAGCTCGCGAAGCTTTACTTGCTGCTGGAGTTCGGGAAGTACATCACCAGACCGACGCGCCCCAGGAAGCCGGAGTAGTCGGCGGTGGCGTTCTCGCCCGACGCGTTCGTGAGATTGTTGCCAGCCGAATCCTTCATCTCGACGTTCGCCAGACGGTAGCCAGCGGTGCCCGTGAAGGACCACTGCTTGTTGATCGACCACTCGCCGGTGCCATGGAAATCGAAGCCGACGCCGCTGCCCTCGATGTCAGCGCTGCCCGTCGGATCCTCAGCCTTGCCGCCGATCGAGTAGTAACCGAGACCGGCGCCGAAACCGTAGCGGGCGTTGGTCGCGCTGGGCAGGAAGTAGGTGCCGCCCACGCCGAACGAGCTGGCGTTGACGTTGAACTTCTCGCTCGTCGTGGCGCTCTCCGTCGAAGCACGGAGCGGCTCCCAGTTCGCGGCGAGGCACCAGTTCTGGTTGGCCCACATGCGCAGGCCGACGCCGCCCGACAGGCCGGTCGACACGTCGTCGAAATTCGACCCGGCCAGGTTCGCTGCCGCGATGCCGTCGTTCACGTCCTTCATGGAGTACGTGTTGAAGCTCCCGAACGCCTCGACGCCGAAGGAGCCGGCCGCAGCGAGCGACGGCGCCACCGCCATGGCGAACAGGGAAAGTGCCACCAGAACGGCTTTGGACCTCTGCATGACTCTCCTCCTTTGACCGGGCTCCGACCACGACCCGCGCTCCGATCCCGAGTTCCGATCCGGGGGCTAGTCCGGGTCCGGTTTCGGCCCGGTGAGCGTGCGGCGGTCGGCTACGCCACTGGGCAGCGTTATCGGCGGAGGCTTCGGGGAATTTAGTGGGGTTTTTTCGGTGTGAGACCGGCGCTCGAAGGCCCCGGGACGGCCGGGCCGGGCACCTCGGCCAAGCGCAATGTTCGCAGGAGGTTGTGTCCGCCGGGCGGGCGAAGATCGAGGCGCGCCGCGGGAATCATGCGCGCCGCTTCGCCGGCCGCGCGCGGAGCTTCACACGCGCGGACCGGGCGCGCTCTCCTTGCGCCGAACCTCCGCCGGCGCGAGTGCCTTGCTCATCCGCGGCAGGCTCACGTCGTAGCGGTAGTGCACGTTCATGTGCCCGTCCGGGAATTCCTCGTACTCGTGCGCGACGCCGAGCGCCGCGAGGCGCCGCGAGAAGAGCCGCGCGCCGTGATGGAGGTGGAACTCGTCCCGCGTCCCGCAGTCCAGGTAGACGAGCCGCGCGGCGCGCAGCGATTCGGCGTGGCGCTCGATCATGCGCAGCGGATCGTGCTCGAGCCAGCGCCGCCACACGTCCTCGCGGAAGGCGCCGCTCTCGAGATCGCACGGGAGGTCGATTCCGAGCGGAGCCGCGCCCGGATTGGGCGAATAGGCCGCCGCCATCGCGAGGATGTTGAGCACCGTCAGGTCCTCGTGTTTCTTCTGGAGCTTGGCATCGAACGCCCGGAGCCAGGCCTCGAGGCCGCCCGCCTCCTGGACCTGCGAGCAGAACCGGGGAACGTCGCCCCGGTAGCAGTACTCGAAGTACACGTCGCCGCTGTGCGAGGCCACGGCGCCGAACACCTCCGGGTGGCGCATGGCGAGCACGAGCGCGCCGTAGCCCCCGGACGATTTCCCCATCACGCCCCGGTGCGCGCGTCCGGGCAGCGTGCGGTAGGCGCGGTCCACGTGCGGGACGAGCTCCTCGACCACGTGGTCCTCGTAGCGCCCGGTGGCGCTCGAGTTCAGGTACTGCGAGCCGCCGTAGCGCGTGAAGCAGTCGGGCAGGACGAGGATCATCTCCTCGCAGGCGCCGCGCGAGATCAGCGCGTCCATGCGCTCGGGCAGGGCGGGCGACCACGGGTTGTCGTTGAGGAGCGCGCGCCCGCGACCGGTGAAGCCGGCGAGCACGTAGGACACGGGAAAACGCCGCGCGCGATCCGCGCCGTAGGAGGGCGGCAGGTAGACGGGAACGATCCGGACGTGCGGGTCCCGGGCGGGATTCCCGCGCAGCACCTCGCTCTCGAACTCCTCCAGGA
>Ga0307281_10000157_pt1 | contig 16049 bp, 16 predicted proteins | sample ER_DNA_120_FD_194486 | JGI IMG/M metagenome (GOLD analysis project Ga0307281, IMG submission 194486) | Bulk soil microbial communities from the East River watershed near Crested Butte, Colorado, United States - ER_DNA_120 | ecosystem: Environmental > Terrestrial > Soil > Floodplain | place...
CTGTTCGCGTTCCGCGAGAAGGCGCCCGGGATGCCGTACGCGCACCCGACGGTCGAGCATTTCGCGCCGCTGTTCGTCACGCTCGGCGCGGTCGCCAAGCCCGACGACGCCCCGGACTTCACGATCGAGGGCTATTTCTACGGCCTCTCGAAGCGGTCCTTCGAGGCGCGCTGACCGACGACCGCGACTAGCTGCGCCGCGGACCGCGGAGCAGCCTCGGATCCGGGGCGAACAGCCGGAGTCGGCTGCCGAGCAGCAGGACCTCGCGATCGAGGAGCTTGACCAGCGCCCCGAGACGTTCGACCGTGGTGGCCGCCTCGAGCAGCGCCTGGCGCCGTGGCAGCTCGATCTGGACGATGCCGGACAGCAGGTAAGAGAGGACCGTCGGGTCGTCGGGGATGACGAGATCGTTCCGCCGTTCCGTGGCAGGCGCCGGTCCGATCTCCTCGATCTCGAGCGCGCCCGGAGGTGGCTCGACGTCGTCGTCGACGACGGCATCGACGATCGCCTCATCCTCGGCGTCGTCGTCGAGCGTCGTATCGTCGTCCGGTCGGCCGGCGTCCACTTCGACCCGGATGTCGAGGGCCTCCGTGGTCTCGCCGTCCCGCGCTCGCATCAGCTCGAGGTAACGGACGAAGCGGCGGATGGCCGAGGCGGCCAGGCGTTCGGCGCGTGCCTCGTCGCCGACCTCGTCCACGAGCGGCGTGACGTCCGCCACCAGGTACGGTTCGCGGGCCTGATCCACCGCGTCGATGGCGAAGCGGCCCGTCGCGGCCGCCAGCAGGTCGTAGCGGCCATCCGGATAGCGTCCGGCCTCGCGGATCTCGACGAGGGCGCCGACGGCGGCCAGCGCAAGGGAGCGCCCCGCCCCCACCTCGTGGCCATCGCGGATCAGGACGACCCCGAAAGGCGCTCCGGTATCGAGGCAGTGGCGCGTCAGCGCGCGATACCGATCCTCGAAGATGTGGAGCGGCAGGACGATGCCCGGGCAGAGGACCGTGTGCAGCGGGAAGAGCGGGATCTGCATCGACCTTCCCTCGCGCTTCGACCTGGGACGGGTGGACCGGGCCGTCGATGCCGAGTCTAGACCGGTCGGGGCCCCGGCAGCATGGGTCCTGGGGCACCGATGACGCTCGGACGGCGAACGGTCGGTCCTCGCTCGGTCCATCGTTGCGACCTGATCGCCTCGGCCCCGCCCTCGGCCGGGGAGAAGACATGCTGGCGGCCCTTTCCGAGCGCCTTGGCCTGGTACATCGCGACATCGGCGTCACCGAGCAGGTCATCGACCGTGCGCATGGACAGCGAATCCATCGCGATGCCGATGCTGGCACCGACCTCGACGGCAACGCCATCGAGGTCGATCGGCTCGGCGAGGCGGGCCAGGAGCCGCTCGGAGACCTTGACGGCGTAGGCGATGTCCGGAACATCGGTGAGCAGGACCCCGAACTCGTCGCCACCGAGGCGTGCGGCGACATCGGTCGCACGCAGGCCACCGCGCAGCCGGTCGGCGACGGCGACCAGCAGGGCGTCACCCGCGGCATGGCCTAGGCTGTCATTCACGTTCTTGAAGTCGTCGAGATCGAGGAAGAGGGCCACGACCGTCCCCGACCCCGCTCGCGCCGCCAGCGCGGCATCGGTGGCTTCGATGAAGCGACGCCGGTTGGTCAGGCCCGTCAGGGGATCGTGGAATGCCTGGTAACTGAGCTGCGCTTCGAGTTCGCGTCGCTTGGCGATGTCACGGGCGAGCATCCGGACGATGCCCGCAAGCCGCGCGAGGACCAACAGCGAGAGCAACGCCGTGCCCGCGGCGACCACGAGCATCCCACGCTCACCGAGGGTCCCGACCACGACCAGGATCGGCCCGGTGACCATGGCCGCCGCCAGGCACGCCATCCGGACCGGCCCGAGCCAGGTGACGAGGACCGGATGCGGATCGGTCAAACGGCGCATCGACGGGTGGGCCGCTGCCGCCCCGAAGAGCAGGTAGCCGACGAGGTACAGGGTGTCGATCGGTCCGCCGCTGAGGTAGGTCCCCTCGAGGTTCTGGACCGCATAGATCTGGTCGGCGGCGAGCATCACGGCGAGGCTCGCGACCAACATGCGGAACGACGCCGAACGAGCGCCCGGGGTGGTCAGGAACCCCATCGCCACGCCGATCAGGATGAGGTCGGCCACCGGATACGCGAGGCCGATGATGAGGGCCAGCGGCTCGACCTCGGTCCCGTCCAGCTGCGGCTGGATCAGGAACGTCCACGACAGGATGGCGACCGCAGTCGTCAGGATCGCCGCGTCGAGCAGACCGCCACGGTCACCGTCGCCGAGACGTCGCCGGAGCAGCAGGAGCAGGCCGACCGCGATGAACGGGTACCCCGAGAGGTAGAGCACGTCGGCCAGCGAAGGGAACGGGCTCTCGCCGATGAGTTCGTACCAGTTCCAGAGGAGGTCGCCCGCCACGAACAGGCCCTGGCCGGAAGCCATCAGCAGCCACGGCAGGCGCCGATCGGGCTTGTTGCGGCGGACGCCGACCAAGGCCACGGCCACCGCCGATGCGCCGACGACGTCGTACAGCAGGCTCTGTGCCAGGCCCCCCGTGGCGAGCAGGTTGAAGACCAGGAGCGAGCATCCGCCGACGATGAGGTAGGCCCACCACAGTGCGATGCGCGGTCGGTGCGATCGTGCGAGTCGCATGACATCCATCCGCGCGAGCGTGGGGTGCACTGTGTCGACCGCCTATCACTCAGGCGTACGGGGAGGGTCGGTCCCATTGGCTGTTCGGATCGATCCGCCGACACGACGAAGCCGCCGGTCGCCCGGCGGCCCGTGGGATCGTGCGTGTGGCGCCTGCCGGCCGGGAGGCCGGCGTCGGTCAGTGCGAGCAGCCCTTCGGCGAGCCGCCATCATCGGCGGTGCGGAAGCTCGAGCCGCAGCCGCAGGCCGCCACGGCGTTCGGGTTGTTGACCGTGAAGCCCGCGCCCATCAGCGTGTCGACGTAGTCGATCTGCGATCCGCTGAGCAGGTCCACGCTCTGGCCGTCGACGTAGACCTTGATCCCGCTGACGTCCATGATGCGGTCCTCGGGGGTCGGGGCGTCCTCGAGCATCATCCCGTAGCGGAAGCCGGAGCAGCCGCCGGAGTAGACGTAGACGCGCAGGCCGATCGCCGGATTGGTCTCTTCACGAGTCAGCTCGGTGAGCTTCATGACGGCGGCGTCAGTCAGCGAGACCACTGTCGTCGGCTGCTGTTCGATCATCGGGCTTGACCCTCCGGGGACGGGATGGATGGCTGCGGGTGTGGCGCCGGAGACCCGGTGCACGCACATCGTACGCACGAGCACGGGTTTCGACAAGCGCCAGCGCCGAAACTCCGATACCTGTGTGAAGGGATCCGTGTGGATCCTAGCGTCGGGCCGCGAATAGCATTCAAACGTGAGGCCGGCTGTGGTTGGCGGATACTGTGCGAGGAGGCGCCGGGGACCCTATGCGAATGGCAGACCTCAGACCAGGCTGGGCGGTGGTCGGGAACGACGGCGGCCGGGTGGGGGCCGTCCGGGAAGTGGGCCAGAACTACGTTCTCACGTCGATACCCGGGCTTGGGAGCGACATCTACATCCCTGCTTCAGCCATCGCGAATGTCGAGGACGAGGTCGTGCACCTCTCGATCGCCCATCGTGACGTGGCCGCGATGGGATGGGAGCAGGCGCCCCGGGACGATGATTCGCTCTCGACGTCACCCGAACCGGACTTACACAGGCACGTCTGACTAACGCCCTCGCCTTGGCATCGGCCGCTCATCGGGTAAGAGCACAGCGCGCGGGCGGGTGCCGCGCGATCACACGATCCACCCATGGTGTGGCGTCAGAACGGCACCCGTCAGCGGGCTCGATCGGAGGCGTCGTGATCAATGAGGCGCATGTCGTCCTCCCGTCAGGTCGCGGGCGCGTCTCGGAGCGCGGTGACGGCGAAGGCAGTCATGACGTGGCTGAATCCCTTCAGCTCGAGGTCTGCGACGGTCTCGGCCTCCACGAGATCCTCGACCGAAGCAAAGACGCGTTGGCTGACCAGAATCTGGCCTACTTTGGCAGCCCCCGATAGGCGCGACGCAAGGATCACGGCGTTGCCGATCGCGGCGTAGTCATAACGGCCCTCGAAGCCGATGCGCCCGAGCGTTGCGAACCCAGCCGCGATCCCGATCCCGAGGCCAAGCTCGTACCCGCGCTTACGCCAGGCCGTCGAGAGCGTGCCGAAGCGTTCCCGCATCTCGGAGGCGGTTCTCACCGCGGCGAACTGGTGATCGGCCACGGGCGTTGGATCGTTGAAGAAGACCATGAGTCCGTCGCCGGCGAAATGCTCCACCGTGCCGCCGCTGGCCACCGCCAGCTCCCCGACCGTCGTGTGATATTGGCGCAGCACCCCGAGCACCTCTTCGGGCTCGGCCTGCTCGGCAAAGGCCGTGAAGCCGCGCAGGTCGGCGAAGAGGGCCGTGATTTCGCGTCGGTGGCCGGCGAGCAGCTGCTCGCCTTCCGCGCTGGAGAGGAGCTCGGCCACCTGCGGGGCATACCGCGCCAGCTCCGTGCGCTGGCGGTCGATCGTCTCGAAGAGCCGCACGTTCTCGATGGCCAGGACCGCCTGATCGGCGAACGTTGACAGGAGGCTGATCTCGCTCGCTGCAAATTCCTGCACCTGCCCACGCCACACCGACAGGACGCCGATCGGCTCGCCATCGCGCAACAGCGGAATGGCGAGTAGCGTCCGAAATCCCATGACCCGCTGCGCCTCGCTGAGCCGGTACTCTGCATCGGCCAGGACGTCGACGATCTGGACGGGGCTTCGCTCCAGCAGGGCCCGGCCCATCGCCGAGCCGCGATCGCCCTGAAACGCGATAGCAGAAATGATCTCCCGGAACTCCTGCGGCACGTCCGAACTGAAAGCGCGCGCCCGAAAGTACCCGCCAGTTTCGCGCAGGATGTTGCCCTGGTCGGCACGGGTCAGCCGGACCGCGCTGTCGAGCACGGTCTGCAGCACGGCATCGAGATCGAAGGTGGAGCGACTGATCGCCTGCAAGACCTGCCCGACGGCGGTTTCGCGCTCAAGGGCTCCGTGGGTGTCACTAAGGAGGCGAGCGAGCCGAATGGCGATCGCCGCCTGGTCGGCGAACAGGCTGACGAGCTCGATCTCATCATTCGAGAAGGGCGCGACCGACATGCGTGCAAGTCCGAAGGCTCCGATCAGGCCAGCATCGGTGCGGATGGGCACGCCCAACAGAGTTCGATAGTGGTCGATCGCCTGCCCCGGCCAACGGTATTCCTCGTCGGCGAGCACATCCTCGATGTGGACGGGGCCGTTCGACAGGAATACGCGCCCGGCCACCGTCTCGCGGCTCACGAGGATGGGATGGGTGCGTTCAAAGTCCATGTGCTCGCGCGAGCCGCCGATGCCCCCGACGAAATGAATGAGCTCGCCCTCGCGGAGGAAGACGAACCCGAGCTCGGCGCGGCATAGCGCGGTGGCCTCGGCGGCGATGCGATCGAGGATCGGCTGGAGCTCCAACCCGGCCCGGGTCACTGCCGCCAGCACGCGCCCGACAGCCGCTAGTGCGTCGCGCTCGGAGATCGGGGCCTCCGCTGCGGCCACGATCTCACCGCCGGTCGACAGCAATGCGCGGTTGGCTGGAAGCATCGGTCAGAACCACATTCGGGCGAGCGTCCTTGGACAGTGTGTCACGCACCCACAATAGGCCCAGGGTGAGCCTCATCTGAGCGCGCGGCCGGCGGACTCGTGCGGCCCGTGGTCGTCCACCACCACGTTCTCAACTTGATCGTCCTCGCGAGCGTGACATGCTCATGAACCCCTCACACCAGGGGCGGCGAGCGGCGGAGCGGGACGATGCGCGCCGCGGGTCGGCGCACGCGCAAAAGGGGCCATTCGGCATATGGCCCGCCCGCCTGGTACGGGGCAATCTATGACTAACCTAGTCATAGTTTTGCCAACACTTCGGAGCGGATGCCATGCGCAGCACGATCGGTCGCCTTCTCATCACGCTCGCGGCCGTCGCCGCGCTCGCCGGTTGCTCGGCAACGACGGCGCCGACCTGGACCTTCGGCCCCGTGCCGCCGGCAGCCGCTCCGGCGGCATCCGCGGCGCCCATGCCAACACCGGTCGGCCAGAACGCGTCCACATCCGCGGTCGAGATCCATGCGTTCGATCTCGGCTTCAAGCCGGCTGAGTTGAGCGTGGCGGCGGCCGGTCCGGTCGCGGTCACCTTCGTCAATGACGGCGCCACGATCCACAACATCACCTTCGCCGACGGCACGGCGATCACGGCGGACGCGGGCAAGACCGCGACAGGGACCGTCAGCGTCCCCGCGGCCGGCCTGACGTTCCTGTGCTCCATCCCCGGCCACGCCGACGCCGGGATGAAGGGCGCCATCGCGGTCACTGGCGGGAACGCCATGCCCGGCATGTCGATGATGCCGTCGACCCCGCCCGCCAACGCCGCCGCAGCGGCCCCGGTGGCCGACCCGAAGGCCCCCAAGTACACCCTCTTCGATGCGACCGCCCCGGCCCTTATGACCGGCACGGTCCACGATGTCGACTTCCCGATCATCGAGAAGGACATGACGGTCGCCGATGGCTTCGTCGTCCACGTCTGGACGTTCGGCGGCCAGGTCCCCGGCCCGACGCTCCGGGTGCACCTCGGTGACACGGTCAGGGTCCACCTGACGAACCAGACCACGATGAGCCACTCGATCGACTTCCACGCCAGCCAGACCGCGATGAACAGCCAGATGGTCGAGATCAAGCCCGGGGCGACCTTCACCTATACGTTCAAGGCCGACTACGCCGGTGTCTGGATGTACCACTGCGGCACGGCCCCTGCCCTACACCACATCGCCAACGGGATGTTCGGGATGGTCATCGTCGAGCCCAAGGGCGGGCTGCCCAAGGTCGACAAGGAACTGGCGATCATCCAGAACGAGTGGTACCTCGGTGCGCAGAAGCAGCCGGTCGACTACACGAAGGCCAACGCCGCGGCTCCGGCGCCCGACTTCGTCGTCTTCAACGGCGTCGCCAACCAGTACAAGGACAACCCCATCGCGGTGCCGACCAACGGGCGCGTCCGGGTCTTCGTCCTCGACGTCGGGCCGAACATCGACAGCTCATTCCACGTCGTGGGCACGATCTTCGACACCGTCACGAAGGAGGGCATCCAGCTGGTCAAGGGCAACGCGGGCGGCTGGGGCAGCCAGGCCGTGGATCTCTCGCCGGCCCAGGGCGCCATCATCGAGTTCAGCCCGAAGGAGGACGGCATGTATCCGATGGTGACCCATGCCTTCAACTTCGTCGGCAAGGGCGCGATCGGGATCTTCATGGCCGGCGACGGCGACCCGAAGAACTGATGCGCCTCGACTTGACCAAGCGCGGCGACTACGCCATCCGCGCGGCACTCGCCCTCGCCCGGACCCGTACGGGCGAGCGGCTGAGTGCCCGACGGATCGCCGAGGAGCAGCGCATCCCGTTCCAGATCCTGCCCCGGATCATGACCGACCTGACGCGGGCCGGCCTCGTCGTGTCGACGTCCGGGCGGACCGGCGGCTACGAGCTCGCCCGGACCCGCGCGAGCATCTCGGTGCTCGACGTCATCGAGGCGGTCGAGGGCGACGCCCATCGTCGGAGATGCGTCCTGCGCGGTGGACCGTGCCGGGTCGCCGGCGTCTGCGACCTCCACGCTGTCTTCGCCGATGCACAGGACGCGCTGCTGGCGACCCTTGGCATGGCGACCCTCGCCGGGCTCGCCGACGGGCGCGGCGCCTAGACCTCGAGGCGCTCGACGATCGTCGCTATCCCCTGCCCCACCCCGATGCACATCGTCGCGAGGCCGTAGCGGCCACCCGTCCGGCGGAGCTCGTGGGTCAGCATCGTGATCAGGCGGCCGCCGCTCATCCCGAGCGGATGGCCGAGTGCGATCGCCCCACCGTTCACATTGACCATCGCCGGATCGAGCCCGAGCTCGTCGATGCAGGCCACCGACTGCGACGCAAAGGCCTCGTTGAGCTCGACCAGGTCGAGGTCACCGACCGCGATCCCCGCCCGCTCGAGCGCCTTGCGGGTGGCCGGGACCGGGCCGATCCCCATGACGGCCGGGTCCACACCGGCGACCGCGGTCGCCAGCACGCGCGCCAGCGGGCGCAGCCCGAGCTCGCGAGCGCGCTCCGCCTCGACGAGGAGGACCGCCGACGCGCCGTCGTTGATCCCCGACGCGTTGCCCGCGGTCACGCTTCCGCCGTCGGGCTTGAACGCGGGTCGCAAGCGCGCGAGTGCCTCGGCAGTCGAGTCGGCGCGCGGATGCTCGTCGCGGGTCACGACCACCGGGTCGCCTTTGCGTTGCGGTACCGCGATCGGGACGATCTGGTCGTCGAACCGGCCGGCCTCGATGGCGGCGATGGCACGCCGCTGGCTCTCGAGCGCGAAGGCGTCCTGGCGTTCGCGCGAGACGCCCCACCGTTCGGCGACGTTCTCGGCCGTCTCGCCCATCGAGTACGGGTAGTAACGCTCGGCGAGCCGCGGGTTGACGAACCGCCAGCCGAGCGTCGTATCGACCGCCTCGCGGTTGCCCCGCTCCCAGGCGCCTTCGGGCTTGAGCTGCACGTATGGCGCCCGCGTCATCGACTCGACGCCTCCACCGATGAACACCTCGCCGTCGCCGGCCGCGATGGCGTGGGCCGCGGTATTGATCGCCTGGAGCCCCGATCCGCATAGCCGGTTGACGGTCTGCCCGCCGACCTCGACCGGGAAGCCGGCGACGAGGAGGGCCATCCGGGCCACGTTGCGATTGTCCTCACCGGCCTGGTTCGCGCAGCCGAGGATGACGTCCTCGACGAGCGCCGCGTCGATGCCGGCGCGGTCCACGACGGCCCGGATGACGGCTGCCGCGAGGTCGTCCGGGCGGACGGACGCCAGCGCGCCGCCGTAGCGGCCGACGGGGGTGCGGACCGCCTCGACGATCCAGGCTTCACGAAGCGCACGGTGCGTATCTCGGGTCATGCGGTTGATGGTAGCGGCTAGCGGCCGGCCGCCCGCAAGGTCGACGTCGACCCCAGGCTCAGACGGCGGCGCGGAGCCCCGGCGCCGGAACGAAGCGCGGACCATCGCCGGCGAGCCCGCCCAGCGACGCGAGCACGGCCGGAGGACCACCGAGCAGTGCGGCGCGCTGGAATGGGCCGACCGGGTGCGAGGCGCCGAGCCGCAGTGCGAGGTCGATGTCGGACGGTGAGGCGACCCCATCGCCGACAGTCCGATACGCCTCGTTGACGATGGCTAGCGTGATTCGCTCGAGGATCCGCGGGTCGGCGCCGTCATGCGTCGAGCGCCCCCGGGGCGTGAACTCGGGCGTCGGGCCTAGCGTCGCGCCAGTCTCGTCGTACGCGTAGAAGCCAGCTCCGGTCTTGCGTCCGAGCTGGGCGGCCGCGACCAGCCGCTCCTGGATCGGCGACGGATGGAAGCGGTCCGCGAGCGGGTCACCGTCGGCGCGTGAGCGCTCGAAGATCCCGAACGCGGCGGCGAGGCTGATGTCGATGCCGGTCAGGTCCATCAGTTCGAACGGCCCGAGCGGGAAGCCGTCGCCGCGGACGGCCGCGTCGATCGTCTCGATCGTCGCGCGACCGGCGGCCAGGATCGCCAGCGCCTCGAGCGTGAACGGCCGGTTGACCCGGTTCACGATGAACCCTGGGCTGTCCGCGCTGCGGACCGTGACCTTGCCCCAGGCGATCATGAGCGCGCTGGCCCGGTCCGCGATGGCCGGGTCCGTGGCGCCCGCGGCGATGACTTCGACGAGCGGCATGACCGGCGCCGGGTTGAAGAAGTGGAGGCCGAGCACGCGCGCCGGATGCGCCGTGGCGGCCGCGATCGCGGTCACCGACAGGGCGCTCGTGTTGGTGGCTAGGATCGCCGACGCCGGCAGTCGGGCGTCGAGTTCCCGGAAGATCGCGCGCTTGGCGTCGAGGTCCTCGAGCGCCGCCTCGACCACCAGGCCCGGCGCCGCGTCGGCGACGGCAGCGAGCGTGGTCGCGTCGTGCAGCCGGCCCAGGCGACCCTCGATCCAGGCCTCCGCCGACTCCGGATCGAGGTCGAGGCGACCCGCCCGGCGCTCGAGACCGGTGCGGATCCGCGACCGCCCGCGCTCGATGGCGGCGAGGTTCACGTCGAACAGGACGACCTCGTAGCCGGCCTCGATGGCGAGCTGGGCGATCCCGGCGCCCATCGTCCCGGCGCCGACGACGCCGACCGATCCGAGCGGGTCCGCGGCCCCGGCCATGGTCAGACCGGTTTGATCGCTTCGAACGGCTGGCGGCAGTCCGCGCAGTACCGGATGGTCCGACACTGGGTCGGGCCGAAGACGTTCTCGAGGGTCGTCCTGCGCGACCCGCAGTGCGGGCACGGTACGCGCGGCTCGAGGTCGATCAGCCCGCCGACGGCGAGGCCGGCCGAGTCGGGGCCCGGGGGCGCGATGCCGGCCGCGAGCAGCGCCCCGCGTCCGGCCGGGCTGATCCGCTCGGAGGTCCACGGGATCTCGAAGGTCGCCTCGACCTCGACCGGGCGCCCGAAGGCGGCGAGCCGCTCGGCGATCGAGCGCTTGATGAGCTCGAGCGCCGGACAGCCGACGAAGGTCGGCAGGATCTCGACGCGGATCGGGCCGCCATCCGCTGCGACATCGACCCGATGGACGATCCCGAGATCGACGACCGAGAGCATCGGGAGCTCAGGGTCCATGACCTCGGCGAGCGCATCGCGGACGGCCGCTTCGTCGAGGGATGGGCGGGCGGACGCCGCGGTCGCCGCCGCCGGCCGGCCGCCCACGGCTCCGGCGCGGATCCGAGCGACGTCGATCTGGACGCCCGATTCACTCACCAGGTCGCTCCCGCATCGGATCGCCGGACCGACGTGAACTCTCCCCACAGCCAGCGGAATGGCTCGCCGTGGTCGAGCCGGCCCCGCGCCGGATCGTGGACGGGCGGCGGCATCGACAGGTCGAGGTTCGCGAAGGTCGGGCCGATCGCGCCCCGCCAGCGCGCCTCGAGCTCGGCCATCGGGCCGGCCAGGATCCCGGCCTCGAGGAGTGCCGGTTCCCCGGGGAGTGGCGAGAAGACGGTCCCGGCGTCCGGTCCGAGCTCGGCCAGTGCCGCCAGCAACCGGTCGCGCGCCTCGCCCTCGCTGCGGGCAAGACGGTCGAGCCACGCGCCGGCGTGCATCCGGTGATAGCGCTCCTCGCGAACCAGCTTCGCGACGAGATCGGCCAGCGGCGGCCACGACCCACCTTCGAGTGCCTCGAGCCGGACGACGTCGGCGGTGTCGTACAGGAACCGTCTGGCGATCGTCATCGCCCAGTCGCCGCGGCCGTGGTCGAGCAGCCGGCAGTGGCGGAAGTCGGTCGGCTCGCGGTCATACGCGAGGGCGTCGGCGTCGGCGTCGGTGCCGATCAGCTCGGCGAGTAGCCCGTACAGCGCGGCCGCGTGGCCCAGCTCGTCCTGGGCGAGCGAGCTCATCGCGACGTCCTCCTCGAGGAGCGGCGCGATCCCAGTCCACTCGGAATCGGAGAAGCCGATCACGAACTCGTCGTCGGCCATCGAGCGGAGCAACTCTGCCAGCGCGGTCGTCGGCGGCGCGGCTACGGCGCTCATCCGGAGCGCGCCTTCGGCTTCGGCTGGCCGGACTCCGCCCGGGCCGCGGCGAGCTTGTCGCGCATCACGTAGCCGCCCGGCTTCTTGAACGAGCGATCGAGCGGCGGCTGGAGCAGGTCGGGATCGTCGAGGTCGACGATGTCGGCCCGCCTGACGACCCACAGCCGGATGCTCTCCTGTCGACGGCCGAACATCTCGCGGGCGTAGTGGACGGCAAGCTCCGCGTCCGGCGCCATGACGCTCCCGCCGTGGCGCATCGGGTCGCCGTCCTTCTCGCGGCGGAAGACCTCCCACGCCTCGAGCGCCGGCGCGGGCGCCGGCTCGGGATCTGTCGCCGGCGTCGGCTCGGGGCCTGTCGGCGACGCGGGCGCGGCCGTCGGCTCGGCGCTCATGCGGCCCGCGGGACACCGAGGATCGACTCCCGGACCCAGCGCGTCTCCTCGCGGGCGAGCCGGCGGAACTCGAGCCGTGCCTGCGACCGCGGGCCATGGTTGGTCACCACCGTCCGCAGCTCGTCCCAGTCCGGCTCGGCGTAGCGCCACTCCCCGGCGGCCTCGTCGAAACGCAGGTCGGGGTCGGGGATCACCAGCCCGAGCTCGCGGATGCGCGGCACGTAGATGGTCAGGAACTCCTGGCGAAGCTCCTCCGAGGTCTTTGCCTTGATCCGCCAGTACAGGTCGCGGTCCTTCTCGCGCGGCGAGCGCGGGCCGTGCATCTGCATCAGCGGCCCCCACCAGCGCTCTAGCGCGTCCTGGATCGCCGCACGTTGGGCGGCGGTGCCGGTCGCCATGGTCACCACCACGTCCCGGCCATGCATGATGTGGACCGATTCCTCCCAGCAGATCTTGCGCATCGTCCGGGCGTATGGGGCATAGGACGAGTCGCGCAGCGCCATCTGGGCGACGATCGCGGCCGCATCGACGAGCCAGGCGATCATCCCGACGTCGGCCCAACCGACGGTCGGGTAGTGGAAGACGTTGTGGAACTTGGTCTTCCCGGCGAGCAGGTCGTCGAACATCGCCTCGCGCGGCTTGCCGAGGTCCTCGGCCACGCGGTAGAGGAGCTGCGCGTGGCCGACCTCGTCCTGGACCTTGGCGGTCAGCGCGAGCTTGCGTCGGAGGGTCGGTGCCCGCATCAGCCATTCGCGTTCGGGGAGGACGCCCATCAGCTCGCTGTTGGCGTGCATCTCGACGAAGCGCAGCACCGCGGTCCGGTACTCGTCGGGCATCCAGTCGGTCGCCTCGACCTTGAGGCCGGACGCGACGTGCGCCTCGAAGAGCGCGAACCGTTCGTCGTGCGGGAGGTCGTCGTTGAAGCCCGGCCGGCCGCGATCGAGCGGGCCGAGGATCGGTTCGAGGGCGAGCGGGTCGGTCATGGTCTGGCTCCGTGGGCCTGGACGGCTCGCAGTGACAGGTCGGCGTAGGCCTCGGCGATCGCCCCGGCCGAGAGTCGGCCGTCGGGCCGGTACCAGGCCACCAGGCCGTTGACGCCGGACAGGATGTAGGCCGCGGTGAGAGCCGGGTCGACTGCCGCGAACGCGCCGATCTGGACCCCGAGCGCGATCGTGGCGCGGAAGCGGGCTTCGTAGGCGTCGCGCCGACGGGCGACCTCGTCGCGGTGGAGGCGGTCGAGGGCCCGCCACTCGATGATGAAGACGCTGGCCCGCTCGATATCGTCGGTCACGACGCCGACGTGCGCCCGGACGAGCGAGATGAGCTGCACGCCGGGACCGAAGACGACGGCGCCGGGGTCGCCGGCCTCGACCATCTCCGCGGCGGCCTCGAACCGCTCGGCGGTGTGTTCGACGATCGACCACAGGACGTCCTGTTTCGAGGCAACGTGGGCGTACAGGCTGGCACCCTGGATGTCCACCGCACGCGCGATGTCGCGCACGCTCGTCCCGTCGTAGCCGTGCTTGTGAAAGAGCACGCTGGCGGCGTCTTCGATCGCCTGCCGGCGCGTGGTTTCGACCATGCCTTCCGCGTCCCCTAACTAACGCTCGTTAGGCGCGCAGCCTACGATGACGGGCCATCGTCGTCAAGGCGATCGACGGCTGGCTCGTCCCGCCGGTGGTCGTGGGCGTACGGCGGTCGCGGCTGGGCGGAGCGGTCGCGGCGCGCAGTGACCGCCGGTCACGCGTCGTGGCCCCGCAGCCCGGACGGACTCGCGGACGTGGCGGTTCGGTGACCCTGGGTCGACGATGTGGACGCGGCACAGCGTTCTGTGGCGATCGCGTCACAGCCGTCGACCGCGGGTCAACGATTCGGGCGCCGCGGTGCGTCAGATGCTCCTCAGGCGGAGATCGGTGACCATGGGCCAACGATTCGGGTATCGCGGGGCAGCGAGATGCTCCTCACGCGAAGATCGGTGACGGTGGGTCAACGACTCGGGCGGCCGCGCGGCTCTGACAGGCGCGTCGCGCCAGATTCGTTGACCGCCCCCGTGGGTCAACAGGGCGAGCGATTCGCGGGATCCCCGCGGATCCACACCGGATCCGTTGACCATTTCGTCAACATCAACGCCTCGACCGAACGGCCCGGCTGGCGACTGACGACGCACTCGAGACGACGGTCCCCGGTTACTCCCCGGTGAACCGCGGCGACCGCTTTTCGACGAAGGCCGCCAGCCCTTCGGCGTGGTCGGCTGTCGCCCCGGCGATCCCCTGCCCGTACGCCTCGTCCTCGAGTGCGCGCTCGAGGTCGACCGACCAGCTCCGCTCGAGCGCCCGCTTGGTCAACGCGAGGGCCAGCGGCGCAAGCCCGGCGAGCCGCAGGGCCATCGACCGCGCCTCGGCTCCCAGTGCCTCGGCCGGCACGACCCGAGCCACCAGCCCGAACCGCTCGGCCTCCGCCGCGCTGAGCGACTCGCCGAGCAGCGCCAGCTCGGCGGCCTTGGCCGGGCCGACAAGACGCGGCAGGAACCAGGTCGCGCCGCTATCGGGGACGAGGCCGATCCGCCCGAATGCGAGCACGAAGCTGGCGCCGTCGGCGGCGATCCGCACGTCGCACGCGAAGGCGAGGGAGGCGCCGGCCCCCGCCGCGATCCCGTTGATCGCCCCGACGATCGGCTGGTCAAGCCGGCGCATCGCCGTGATGATCGGGTTGTAGCGGTCCCGGACCTCGACCTCGAGCGGGGCGGCGTCCGGCTCGAGTCGTTCCTTCAGGTCCTGACCGGCACAGAACGCCCGGCCTGTGCCAGTCAGCACGACCGCCCTCACTCCCCGGTCGCGCGCGACGGATCGCAGCGCCGCCAGCAGCTCGAGCTTGAGCGGGACGGTCAGCGCGTTGAGGGCGAGCGGCCGATCGAGGGTGATCGTGGCGATCGCGTCGGCGACCTCGAAGCGCAGCGCGCCGAACGACGATGGCTGTGGATCCGCTGGCATCGGGCCCGGTTCAGAGCCCGGCGAACTCGACCAGCCGGCCGTCCACGAGCTCGAAGACGCGGCGGTCGATCGGTTCGTCGGCGCCGCCGGAGTGCTCGACGATGAAGTCGGCGAACAGCATCGCGAAGTCGTCGTCGCCCAGTCGCAGGGAGCCGGCGGTCATCAGATGGCGTTCGGGGAGACCGACGAGGATCCGCCCGGCCGCACCGAGCTCGGTCGTCAGGTGCGCGACGACGTCGGGGAGCATGATCCTGGCGGCGTCCCAGCCGCTCCCCGTGTCCGAGCTGATCAGGCGTCGGTCCCCCGACACCTCGTCGGTCCACGCCGCGGTCGACGACCAGCGTGCGAGATTGCGCAAGGCCGCGTCCTGGACCTCGGACGGTTCGACACCCCACGACAGAAGGTGATCGCCGTTGACGACGATGTCGTATGCCCCGGCGTCGAGGGTGTAGACGACGGGCAGCTCGGCCGGGCCGACATCGAGGAGGGGCTGTGCGTGGCTCAGCCCGGGGTGCGCCGCGAGCGCCTCCCGATCGAACGCTTCGATGTCGAGTCCCTGGATCCCGACCGGACGGAAGGCCGGGTAAATGATGTCGCGAGCATGGGTCCAGTCCTGCTCCGGGCTGTCCAGCGGTGAGCCGCTCGGTTCGGGGGCCGGCGAGTGACCGCTGACGGGCGCGGACGGGTCGATCGGCATGAGGTACTCGGGCAGGCTGTCGCGGATGGACGCTGGCGGCTCGTCGGCGAGCTCACGTTCGAGGTCGCGTCCGACATCCAGCCCGCCGTCGGGATCTCGCTCCATGGCGTCCTCCTCCTGCGCGTCGAGGTCAGTGTCCCGACCAGACGGGCGGGCGTTTCTGGGTGAAGGCGGCCATCCCCTCGGCCTGGTCAACCGTGTCGAACAACCCGAAGAATGCCACGCGCTCGCGCGCGAGACCCTCGCTCAGGCCGCGCTCGGCCGCATCGAGGATCGCAGCCTTGGCCGCTCGCACG
>Ga0307281_10000158_pt1 | contig 16021 bp, 16 predicted proteins | sample ER_DNA_120_FD_194486 | JGI IMG/M metagenome (GOLD analysis project Ga0307281, IMG submission 194486) | Bulk soil microbial communities from the East River watershed near Crested Butte, Colorado, United States - ER_DNA_120 | ecosystem: Environmental > Terrestrial > Soil > Floodplain | place...
CGTTGGGTCACTTTTCCTGCGCAATCCCGGCGAAGGCCTGCTCACGCTCACGCTTCTGCTGATCGTGTTCTTCATGGTCGAGGGCATTTCGAAGGTGATTTTTGCACTGACGATACGGCCGTTTCCGAACTGGGGCTGGGTCCTGGCCAGCGGCATCGTCGGCATCCTGCTGGCGTTCTATCTATGGGCCAGCATTCCGGTCAGCGCGGTCTGGGTGCTCGGCGTATTGCTCGGCATCGAACTCATCTGCGAGGGCGCTGCCCTCGGCCATCTCGCCTGGCAGGCACGCAAGAGCTGAGAGCCGAACTCACTTTGCGGGCTGCCGCGCGCCCTCCTTGTCGATGCGCGGCCGCGGCCTGCCGCCGTCGCCGAGCGCGACGACCACGACAATCTCTCCCGGCCGCGGCGCGTCCGGCACGACCACGGTGATGGTGTCGATGTGATCGAACACCCAGACGTCGTCGCGGTCCGACAGCGGCACGTCGATCGCGGTTCCGGCGGCCGCGACCTTGACGTTCGAGGGAATGATCGCCTTGCCGCCGCCGATCGCCTCGCGCATCGGTTTTCCCATGCGCGGATGGAGGATGGCGGCGGCGTGCTCGATATCGCCGTCGAGCCCAACGATGGCGGCCTTGCCGTAGCTCACCGGGGCGTTCGGCAGCACCGCCAGCGCCTTGCGAACCAAAAGCTCGCCCAGCTCGGCGCCCAGCGGCACGAGCTCGCCGAGGTCGTCGCGCGGAACGCCGGCGAGCGGGTTCCTGATCACCGCGCAGGCGGCGACGCGCGTGACCGGGCGTATGGCCGGCAATCCGCCCTCGCTGTTGATGGTGTCGCAGACGACCAGCAGCCGGCGAATGTCCATGTCTATCTCCCGATCAGGCGCTGAAAGTTGCCGGACAGCGCCAGCTCCGCCTGTTCCCTCGGCAGCGCGCGCCGGACGAAGTTGACGGGATCGGGCTCTCCGAGCGGAAACGGCGCGTCGCTCCCGAGCAGGAGATGCTCCGCCGGAACGATGCCGGTGGCGTAGCGCAGGTAGTCCGGCTCGAAACACACCGTGTCGAAGTAGAAGTCACGCAGGTAGTCACCGACTTTGCGCGGCAGCGTATGCGAGAGCGTCGCGTTGGTATCGACCTCGCGCTGCATGCGGTTGCGCAGCAGCAGGCTGAACGCGCCGGTATGGGCGCAGACCAGCTTCATGCCCTGGTACCGATCGAGGAAATTGCTGCAGATCATACGGAACACGCTGACGGTGGAATCGAACAGATAGCCGGCGACCACGGTCAGCTCATAGTCAGCGGTGCGATCCCGCCCGGGCGGATCGACCGGATGCAGGAACAGCGGCACATCGAGCTCCCTGGCCGCGTCGAAGATCGGGCGGAAGGCGTCGTCCGGAAGGTAAGTCCCGCGCACATTGGTCGCCACATGCCCGCCGATGAAGCCATGATCGCGCACGCAGCGGCGAAGCTCCGCCGCCGCCGCCGCCGGGTCCTGCATGGGCAGGAACGCCCAGGCCAGGAATCGCTCCGGTGCGGCGACGACGAGTTCGGCAAAGCCGTCGTTGCAGAGCCGCGCCGCCTCGCAAGCAATCTTCGGCTCGAGATAGTAGTTCACCAGCGGGGTCGCGAGCGAAATCACGGTGCGATCGATGCCGAGCCCGTCCATGCGCGCGACCTGCCGCGCCGGCTCGAAGAAGGTCGGGTTCAGGCCGAAGTGCATGCCGCGCACCGTGATGTCGATGCGCTCGCCGTCCATCGCCGTCACGCGGGTGTCGAACTCCTTGCGCGCCTGCACGAACTTGAACAGCTCGTGCGGAATGAAATGACAGTGGATATCGGTGACCATTTCACAGCCCCAAATATGCGACCTTCAACCGCTCGTCCTCGAGAAGTTCGGCGCCCGCGCCCTGCATGACGATCCTCCCGTTCTCGAGCACGTAAGCGCGGTCGGCGGCGCGCAGCACGTGGTGCACGTTCTGCTCCACGATCAGGATCGTGTGCCCGAGATCGCGCAACGTGCGCAGGAGATCGAACAGCAGCTTCACATAAATCGGGGCCAGGCCCTCGGTCGGCTCATCGAGCAGCAGCACCTGCGGCTTCGCCATCAGCGCGCGCCCGATCGCGAGCATCTGCTGCTCGCCGCCGCTGAGCGACCTGGCGATCTGGCCGCGGCGCTCGGCCAGCACCGGCAGCAGCGCATAGACCTGCTCGATCGTCTCCCTCCGCACGCGGCGTGCAAGCGAGCAATAGGCCCCCATCTCCAGATTCTCGAGCACGGTCATGAACGGAAAAAGCCTCCGGCGTTCCGGCACCAGCACCAGGCCGCGCACGACGCGCTCGTAGGCCGGCAATGCCTCGATGCGCTCCTGTCCGATCGAGATACGGCCGGTGCAGGCGGTGCGCAGCCCGGCGAGCGAGAACATCAGCGTGCTCTTGCCGGCCGCGTTGGCGCCGACCAGCGCGACGATCTGCCCGGTGTCGACCGCGAGGTTGATGTCGTGCAGGATTTGCACCGGGCCGTAGAACGCCGCGAGGTTCTCCACCCTAAGCAAAGCTCGTCTCCTCGCCGAGATAGGCCTTGATCACGGCGGGATCCTTGACCAGCACCTCGGGCGCGTCGTCGGCGATCAGCTCGCCGCGGTGGAGCACCATGATGCGCGGCGCCGTCTTCATGATGGCGTAGAGCACGTGCTCGACCCAGATCACGGTGATGCCGCGCGCGGGAAGAGCGGCGACCAGGTTGGTCATCCCCTTGACCTCGCTCGGCGTGAGGCCAGCCATGATCTCGTCGAACAGCACGAGGCTCGGGCGCAGCGCCAGCGCGCGCGCCACTTCGAGCCGCTTGAGCAGGCCCACCGTCAGGTTGCCCACCGGCGCGTCCTCATGGTCGGCCAGGCCGACATCGGCCAGGATCGCCCGGGCGCTGTCGCATGCCGCCGCAACGGTCCGGTCGTGCAGCATGGCGCTCAACGCCACGTTCTCCACCACCGACAGGTGACGATAGGGCTTGGGGATCTGAAAGGTTCGCGCCACGCCGGCGCGCGCGGCCTGATACGGCTTCCAGCCGGCGACCGGCCGGTCCTTGAACACGATACCGCCGGAGGTCGGCGTGATCGCGCCGGCGATCAGGTTGTAGAGCGTGCTCTTGCCGGCCCCGTTCGGGCCGATCAGGCCGACGAGCTCGCCCTGCCGGACCGTGAAGCTCACGCCCGCGACCGCATTGAGGGCGCCGAACGTGCGGGTGAGATTGCGAACCTCGAGCAGCGTCGTCATGGCGGCCCCTTGCGCCGGCGTTCCGCCAGCCGCTGCAACGCGCCGGCAATGCCGCTGGGGAAATAGAGCATCACCACCACGAGCACGCCGCCGTAGATCGCGAGATGCAGGCCGGCGCCGGCGCCGCCGAAATAGGAGCGCAGCATCTCCGACAGCGGCGTGATCACGAACGAGCCGAGCACGGGCCCGATCGCCGTGCCGAGGCCGCCCAGTGCGGGCAGGAGCGCGAACTGGAACGACAGCTCGGGCGAGATCACGTGGGTGGGATCGAGAAAGAGGAAGTACTGCGCGAACAGCGAGCCGCCGATGCCGGACAAAAAGGCGCTCAGGCACATGGCGCCGGTCCGCGCCAACAACGGATTGACGCCCGCCGCACTGGCGGCCTCCTCGTCATCGCGCGCGGCGAACAGGTAGTAGCCGTAGCGCGAGCCTTCGACCGTTTTGGTGATGGCGTAGATCAGAACGAAGTATCCCAGCATCAGCGCGGCGTAGGTGGCCTTCGACTCGAACACCATGTTGGCGATGCTGGCGATCGGCAGGATGGAGAGCCCCTCCGCTCCGCCGGTCAACGATGCCCAGTTGAGCGCCGCGATCCTGACCACCTCGGCGGCCGCGAGCGTGGACAGGATGAAGAACGGCCCGCGCAGGCGCGCGCACACGAGCGTGAGCACCGCGCCGAAGGCCGCCGCCAGGAGCCCGCCGATCCACAGTCCGATCCAGGGTGTCAGGCCGTAGTTCGCCGCCAGGATGCTCGAGGTGTAGGCGCCGACGCCGAAGAACGCCGCATGCCCGAACGAAATGAGCCCGGCAAATCCGCCCGCGATGTTCCAGGCGAGCGCGAGCCCGGCCCACAGGAACGTCTGGATGACGACGTCCTGCAGGTATTGCGGCAGGGGAACCGCGACGAGCGCCACGCAAACCGCCAGCAGCACAAGCTCGAACAGCGAGAGCGTGCCGCGCTCCGGCAGCAACCGCCACCGGCCGCCTCGTCGCTTGGCTCTTGGCGCCGCCGCTTCCATCCGGGTTTCAGTCGTTGATGCCGAGGGTGGCTTCGCCCTTGCGGCCGAGCAGGCCGGCCGGGCGGAAGATCATCACCAGCAGGAACAGCATGAAGAAGAACATCTGCCCGAACGCGGGCGCGATGTAGTAGCTGCTCAGCGACTGCACGATGCCGATGCAGATTCCGCCGAGCAGCGCGCCTTCGATGCTGCCCATGCCGCCCAGCACGACGATCACGAACGCGATCAGCACGAAATTGAGCCCCACCGTCGGAAACACCGAGAACAAAGGCATCATGACGCAGGCGGAGAGACCGACCAGGGCGGAGCCGGCGGCGAAGGTGATGAGAAAGATGCGCGGCACGGGAACGCCCATCAGTTGCGCCGCTTCCCCGTCCTGCACGGTGGCGCGGATCGCCTTGCCGAGATAGGTCGCCTGCAACATGAAGCGCAGCCCGAGCGTGCAGGCGAGCGCGACCGCAAAGCCGATGAGCAGTTCGGGCTTGGCGTAGAACGGGCCGAAGGTGAAGGAGCGTCCTCCCAGGATCGGAGGCACGTCCTGCAGATCGGCCGACAGCGCCATGAGCGCCACGTTCTGCATCAGGATCGACAATCCCATGGTCGCGAACACGACCACCAGGTGCGGCTTGTCGAGCGCCGGCATCACGATCAGGCGGTGCACGACCACCCCGAACAGGAACATGGCCGGCACGATCGCAACGATCGCGTAATACGGGTTGAGGCCGAGATATCGCGTCATCGCCCAGGCGCCGTACATCGCGATCATCAGGAATTCGCCGTGGGCGAAATTGACGATGCGCAGCACGCCGAAAATCAGCGTCAGGCCGATGCTCATCAGCGCATAGATGCCGCCGATGAGCAGGCCAGAGAGGACGAGCTGCCCGATGGTTGTCATCGTCCCGCTGAAGACCAGGGCTGCGCCGGTCGGAGGGCCGCGCCGGATCGCGCGGCCTCGCACCAGGCGATCACGTCAGCGCTGGCTCCAGTTCGGCAGCGGCACCATGACCGGCTCCGTGGTCGCCAGCTTGGCCGGGAACACCTGGTTGTTGCCGGTCTTCTGCCATTGCCACACGCCGATCGAGGCGCGCAGATTCTGGCCGGCATCCTTCGGATCGGTCGGCCAGTCATTGTTGGTGAACTTGATGCCGCTGCCGTTGGCGAGGCTGCCCTCGGGCAGGTCGAGCTTGAGCGCGATCTCGCGCAGCTCCGCCGGCTCGTACGACTTCGCTTTCGGGAAGACTTCCGTGAACAGCGCCCAGGTCGCCGAAAAGGCCGACGATGCATGGCCCGCCGGCGGACGTTTCATCTTGTCGTCGTAGCGCTTGAAGAACTCGTCCGCGATCTTGAGCGTGTCCGGGGTCAGCGCCTTGGGGTTCACGCGGGCCGCGAAGTCCGAAACGAAGATGCCGTTGACCATGTCGCCGATGGAGTCGCGCAGGTCAGGGTTGGAATAACCGGCGCTCACCCCCACCAGGGCGCCGACGTTGAAGTCGAGCTCCTTGGCCTTGCGCTGAAACAGGATCGCATCGTTGGGGAAAGAGATCGCGATCAGCACGTCCGGCTTCACGTCCTTCAGCCGCTGGACAATCGGCGTCATGTCGGTGAGGAACTGGTCGTAGCCTTCGTCGTAGACCAGATTGACGCTCTTTTCCTTGGCGTAGGCGCGGATCGAGTCGCCGACCGACTTCCCGAACGCGCGGTTCTCCCACAGCAATGCGATGCGCAGGTCGGCGGGGGATTTACCGAGCCGCTTGGCGAGCTCGCCGAGCGTGAGGTCGACCGCCGCCTGGCCGTAACGGTAGGCCGCCGGCCCGACCTGGAACGTATACTTGAAGCCGCGCTTGGTGATGATGTCGGCCGCACCCGCGGTTTCCCAATGGAATACGCCATGGCGCTCGGCGGCCTGGCTGACCGGGACCGCGAGCAGCGACACCCCGGAGCCCAGCGTGATCTTGACCCCGTCCTTGGTGGTCAGGCGCTCGGTCTCGCTGATGGCGGCAGTCGGGGTGGGAATGTCGGCGAGCAGGAAGTCGACCTTGCGCCCGTTGACCCCGCCGCGCTCGTTGATCATGTCGCGGGCGATCTGCATCGCGGTATAGTTCTCGGTGCCGTTCTTGGTCGCCGGCCCGGTCATGGGCTGCAGCACGCCGATACGGATCGGCTCCTGGGCGCGGCCGGTTGCGGCCGTTCCGAGCAAGGCAACCGCAGCGACCGCGAACGTCGCCGATCTGAGCGCAACTGGCATGGACCCCTTCTCCTTTGTCAGTAATTTCCGCCCGGCACCGGTGGGATGCTAACACCCGCCGGGACATGCAGCCATCGGATTGATCCTGCAAAACGCCTCATACCTGCGACCAAGCTCGCAAATTCCGGTTGCATCACCACGCGCAAGCACGCGCATCGGCACCGGCGGCCCAGGCACGCCGTGGCCGCGAGCGGCACATTCGATCGCCGGCCCGTTACGTCTTCGCGCCGCTGCCGCCGCCCTCGCCTTCGGCCATCACCGCCTTGAGCTTGCGCATGGCGAACAGCGCCTTCGGCATTCCGAGATAGATGGTGGCCTGCAGGATCACCTCCTTCATCTCGTCGAAGGTGATGCCGAGATTGTGGGCATGGCGCATGTGGAGCGCGATGCCGTCCGCCTTCGCCGCCATCAGGGTCGCCAAGGTCACCAGTTCGCGTTCCCGCAAGCTCAGCCCGGGTCGTGACCATATTTCCCCGAACAGCACGTCGGTGGTGAACCGCCACAAATCCTCATCCAGCTCCTTGACCGCGGTGTTCTCGCCCCAGCCCATCTGTTGGTAGACGGCAAGGCCGCGCGCTCTTCGATCGTCCGTATCCGACATGATATCCCCCATTGGCCGTTTGCTGTGCCGGCGTCACTTCGCCGACAGGTTCGCCTCGCGCGCGACGCGCTGCCACTTCGCGCGGTCGTCGCGGATGAATTGCGCGAACTCGGCCGGCGCGTTGCGGGCCGGCGTATATCCGAGCTCCTGAAACCGGCTGACGATCTCCGGGCGCAGCACCGCGGCTCCGAAGGCCTGGGAGATTTTGTCGACGATCGCCGCCGGCGTACCGGCCGGCGCCACGATCCCGACCCAGGACACCGCCTCGAAGCCCGGCAGGGTCTCCGCGATCGCCGGGACCTGGGGCGCCAGCGGCGTGCGTTCGAGGGTCGCCACGCCCAACGCCCGCAGGTTTCCCTGCTGCACCTGCGGCCAGACCACCGGCATGTTGTCGAAGATCAGGTCGACGCTGCCCGCCAGCAGGTCGGTGAGCGCGGGCGCGCTGCCGCGATAGGAGACGTGGGTCATCTCGGTCCGCGTCATCAGCTTGAACAGCTCGCCGGCGAAATGAATGGAGCTGCCCGGCCCCGAGCTGGCGAAATTGAGCTTGCCCGGGTTGTCCTTGAGATACTTGATCAGCTCGGCGACGCTCGCGACCGGCACCTTCTTCGGGTTCACCACCAGCATGTTCGGGATCATCGCCACCAACGTGGCCGGCGCGAAGCTGGTCACGGGGTCGTAGGGAAGATCGGTGCGATAGGCCGGCAGCACCGCATGGGTGGAGCCGGTCGCCAACAGCAACGTGTATCCATCGGGCGTTGCGCGCGCGACATATTCGGAGCCGATCGCGCCGGTCGCCCCGCCTTTATTCTGGATGACCACCGGCTGCCCCAGGCTGTCGCCCGCGATCTGCGCCACCATGCGGGCGCTGACGTCGGCGCCGCCCCCGGCCGGGAACGGCACCACCAGTTCGATCTGACGCGAGGGGTAGTCCTGCGCCGCGAGCGGCGAGCCCGCGGCGAGCAGGGCCGCGAAGACAATCCATATCCGCGACGTCATCTGTTTCCACCCTGGTTTGCGCCGAAGTAAGTTTCGGCGTTGCGGTACAGCACCTTCTCCAGCACCTCGCGCGAATATCCTTCCGCGTTCCAGTCGGCCATCACCTTCTCGTACCGGAGCACCGGGAAATCACAGCCGAACATGACGCGATCAGCCAACCGGCCGGCGATCGCCTTCTTCAAGGCCGGCGAATACTGGCGCGGTCCCCAGCCGTGCAGCTCGTAGGAGACGTTGGGCTTGTGCGCGAGCACCGCCAGCATGTCATCCTGCCACGGATAGGCGGGCCGCGCCGCGAGAATGCGCAGTTGCGGAAACCGCGCCGCCACCGCGTCGATGTGGCGGGGATGGGCGTGGTCGAGCACGATGCCCTTGCCGCCCGGCAATCCCTGGCCGATCCCGGTGAGACCGGTGAGGATCATGATCGGGCGGCCAGCCTCGATCGCGAGCTGATAGAGCGGGTCCCAGGAGGGATCGCTCGGAGGAATGCCGAGCACCTGGCCGTTGACGCACAGGCCGACGAAGCCGGCATCGGCGCCAAGCGCGCGGTCGAATTCGCGGATCGCCTCGAGCGCGCGGCGCGGATCGAATTGCAGCCAATGGCCGAACACCACGTCGGGATGCTTGCGCTGAAATTCGAACGCGTAGTCGTGGTGAGCGCGAATCTCCTCGATCGGCAGAAACTTCGTGAACGAGAGATCGAGGATGGTGCGCACATTGTTCTGACGGAAATAGTCCGCCATCTCGTCTTCCGACCAGAACGTCGCCTTGGTCTTCCAGATTTTCTCCTGCTGGGCGAGCTCCGCCTCGGTGCGGAACAGATAGCCGCGCTTGGTGCCCCAGTGCGAATGGCAGTCGAACAGCTTCGTCACCTTGTCCATGTCACCCTGTCCTTGCGTGCGCCTCAGCTCGATGCGGAACGACGCCGGTCGATCAGGCGCTTGATCTTGGAGGTTTGCGAGAGCCCGGTCAGGTGATCGAGCCCGCCGCGCGCGACCGCCTGGACGTCGAGGCGCACGCCGAGCGCCTCTTTCAGTCGGTCGGCGAGCTCGCCCTCGATGACGTCCGGCGGCATGCTCTGGTCTGCTGTCTCGACCATGACGGTCATGGACTCGCGCCCGCCTTCGGCGCTTTCCAGCACGCAGACGTATTCGCCGTTGGTGCGCGCGTCCTCGCTGACGATGGCGCCGATGGCTTCGGGGAACACGTTGACGCCGCGCAGCTTCACCATGTTGTCGCTGCGGCCGAAGATCTTGGTGATGCGGCGATGAACGCAGCCGCAGGCACATTCGCCGGCCGCGACGGACGTGACGTCGTTCATGTTGTAGCGGATCATCGGCGCCGCATATTTGAACAGGGTCGTGATGAAGACTACGCCCCGCTCGCCTTCGCTCCTGGGCTGCAAGGTCTCGGGATCGTTGACCTCGAGAACGAACGCGTCTTCGAACACGTGCATGCCGCTCTTGTGACCGCACTCCGCGGCCATCGTGCCGCATTCATTGCAGCCATAGGTATCGTAGACATCCGCGCCCCACAGCGCTTCGAGCGCCGCGCGATCATCGGTGCCGAGATGAACGATCAGTCCCTTGACCGGCAGCTCGCGTGGATCGAGCTTGAGCTCGTCGCGCGCGACCAGGCCCATGTGCCGCAGATAGGCCGGGAAACCGATCAGGAACTTGGCCTTCCACGCCTTGATCAGCTCGATCTGACGCCGCGTCGGGGTCTGCGCGCCCGAGCCGGTCATGACCGGGACCGCACCGGTGTACTTCCAGATGCCCTCGCGTGCGAGCACCCCGCCGTTGGTCAGGCCCATGGACAGGGCGACCTGCACGAGATCGAACGGACGCACGCCCTGCATATAGAGCCTGCGGCCGGTGATGATGTTCATCACCTCGCGATCACGCGGGGTAAAGATCATCGGTCGCGGCAGACCGGTCGTTCCACCGCTGGTCTGCAGGATCAGCGGCAGCGGCGCGTGCTCGGCCGGATCGATGCCGATATAATCCGCCCATGGCGGATCGTTGCCCGCGCTCTCGCGCATGTCGTGCACGGAGAACGGCGGGATGCGGGCCAGGTCATCGAGGCCGCGGATGTCGCCCGGCTCCATCCCTGCTGCGGACCAGTGACGACGATAGAACGGCACCTGCCAGGCGCGTTCCATCTGGCGCAGGAACCTTTGCTCCTGCATTGCGCGCATTTGGTCGCGCGACAGCCGATACGTGCCGCTGAAATAGTCCGGTGGCGGCGGGAATTCGCGCCACAGCGCCTCGAAGTCGAGCGCCTGGTGATAACGCGGGATCATGTCCGGTGATGCACGGTCCACGCTGCTGCCCAGCCTATCGTTCATCGATTCTGATGCCGGATATCTTGATCACATCCGACCATTGCGCAATCCGCGTCGTCAGCAGGCGTCGGACCTCTTCGGGCGGACCGATGCCGGGCTCGACCCCGGCGATCCGCAGCCGCGAATTGACGCTTTCGGTTTCAAGCGCGCGCTTCACCTCGGCCTGGAGCCGGCCGAGGATCGGCTGCGGTGTCCCCGCGGGAGCAAACAGCGCGTAGCTGGTCGACACGTCATAGTCGCCGAACCCGCTCTCCCGGACCGTCGGCACGTCAGGGAGCTCGCGCGCGCGGGTGCGCCCGGAGACGGCGAGCGGACGCAACTGGCCCGCCTGGATCTGCGGCAGGACGGTGGCGATGGGAGAGATCCAGAACGAGATCCGGCCCGCGATCAGGTCGGTGACCGCCTGGGAGCCGACCCGGTACGGAACGTGGATGACGTCGATGCCGGTGAGTCGCTTGAACAGCTCGCCGTTGAGATGGCCCGGCGTCCCGTTCCCGGCCGATCCGAACATCAATTCACCGGGACGGCCTTTCGCCAGCGCAACGAATTCCGGCAGCGTCTTCGCCGGCAGGGTATTGCTCACCGACAGCACGGCGCCCGATGTCCCCAGAAGCGCGATCGGAGTGAGGTCCTTGACCGGATCGAAGTTCAGCTTCGGATAGAGGCTGACGCTCGCGGCCAGCGATCCTGCCGGATCGGCGATCACGATGGTGTAGCCGTCGGGTGGCGCGTGCGCGACCAGGTCGATGGCGATGGTCCCGCCGGCGCCCGGACGATTGTCGATCACGATCTGCTGCCCGAGCGACTGGCCGACCCTTTCGAGCACGATGCGGGCAACGAGATCCATCACGCCGGCGGGGGCGAACGGCACAATCGCGCGAATGGTCCGCGTCGGATAATCATCGGCGCGCGCGCCGACATGCGCACCCGCCACCACAATCGTGGCGAACAAGCCCCGGATGATGCGCGCAACCGATCCCGTCATGCGTCGTCTTTCATACGCCAAGATACGCCGCCTGCACGCGGTCGTCGGCGAGAAGTTGTGCGGCGCTGCCGCTCGCCGCAATCCTGCCGGTCTCCACCACATAGCCACGATCCGCGATGGCGAGCGCGGCGCGGGCATTCTGTTCGACCAGCAACACCGTCAAGCCCGCGCGTTTGAGCCCCTCGACGACATCGAGGATCTGCTCGACCAGCATCGGGGCCAGCCCCATCGAAGGCTCGTCGAGCAGGAGCAGCCGCGGCTTCGCCATCAGCGCGCGGCCGATCGCCAGCATCTGTTGCTGACCGCCGGACAACATGCCGGCGGTCGCGCCGCGGCGTGCCGCGAGCATGGGAAACAGCGCGTAAACGGAGGCAAGCTCGGCATTGATGTCGGCATCGCGCCGGCTCCAGGCCCCGAGCTTGAGATTGTCCTCCACCGACAGCGGCGCGAACAGTTGCCGGCCTTCGGGCACCTGCGCGATCCCGAGTGCGACGCGCGCATGCGCCGGGATGCGATCGATGCATCGATCCTCGAACACGATCCGGCCACCCGAGATCGGTTGCACCCCGGAGATCGCGCGTATCAAGGTGGTCTTGCCGGCGCCATTGGCCCCTACCAGGGTGACGATCTCGCCGGCCGCGACCGTCAACGAGACGCCGTGCAGCGCCTGGATGCGGCCGTAACCGCTGGTGACGTTCTCAACCGACAGCACGGGTGCTCTCCCGCGCGCCGCGGACGCCGAGATAGGCTTCGATCACGGCCGGGTTTGCACGCACCTCGGCGGCCGTGCCCTCCGCGAGCGTGCGGCCGTTGGCAAGCACGTGGACGCGATCCGACACGTTCATCACCAGCCGCATGTCATGCTCGACCAGCACCACCGTGATGCCGTCGCGCGTGAGCCGCCGGATGATGGCTTCGATCTCGGCGGTCTCCACCGGATTGCAGCCCGCGGCCGGCTCGTCGAGCAGAAGGACTTTCGGCTCGCTCGCCAGCGCGCGCGCCATTTCGAGGCGCTTGAGACCCCCGAACGACAGGCTGCCCGCTGTCTGCTGCGCCGCCGCGGCAAGGCCCACGCGTTCGAGCGCCGCCATCGCCGCATCGCGGGTCATCAGGTTCTGCCGGCCGACCGCGGGCAGATGAAGCAGGTCGGCGAAGATGCCGGTGCGCTCATGCCGGTGGCGTCCGACCATGACGTTCTCGAGCGCGGTCATGCGAAAGAAGATCTGCAGGTTCTGGAATGTCCGTGACAAGCCCCGGCGCGCGAGTTCCTCCGGAGCAAGCGCGCTCACATCCTCGCCCGCCAGCCGCACACAGCCCTGCTGCGCCAGGTAAATGCCGGAGATGATGTTGAACAAGGTGGTCTTGCCGGCGCCGTTCGGACCGATGATGGAGAACACGAGGCCCGGCGCGACCGCCAGGTTCACGTCTTCGAGCGCATGCACGCCGCCGAATGCGATCGACAGGTGTTCGGTCGTCAGCACGGTCATGCGCGCCTCGCCGCCAGCACGGTCATGCCCGCCTCGCCGCCAACGCGTTCGTCAGCGTCGGCACGATGCCGGCACGCAGGAAGATCATGACCGCCATCACGATCAGACCGAGGACCATGTGCTCGTAATCGTGCAGGAAGGTCAGCGTCTGCGGCAGCACCACGAGGAGCGCGGCGCCGACCAGCGAGCCTGCGATCGATCCCATCCCGCCCAGCACGACCATGGCGACGAGCTCGATCGAGCGCAGAAATCCGGAGACATCGGGCGTGATGTGCCCGTTCAGCAGGGCGAAAAAGGACCCGGCGACCGAGGCATAGATGGCGGAGAGCACGAAGACCGCGAGCTTCTTGCGTGCCACGTCGACGCCGAGCACGCGCGCGGCCACCTCGCTGTCGTGGATGGCGCGCAACGCGCGTCCGCTCGGGCTGTCGATCAGATTGAGCGCCAGCGTGGCGCCAATGAGAAAGCTCGCCGCCGTGATCCAGTACCAGGTATCCGGCCCGCGCAGGGACCAGCCGAACAACACGAGACGCGGCACCGACATGCCGTCGGGTCCGCCGGTGAAACCGGCTTCGTTGCTGAACACGATGGCGAGCAGCAGTCCGAAGCCGAGCGTGGCGACCGCGAGATAGTGTCCCTTGAGACGCAGGATCGGGCGTCCCACGAGATAGGCGACCAGCGCCGACAGCGCCGCGCCCATGACAAAGGCGAGCCACGACGGCACGCCGAGATGGGTCGGACCGACGGCGACCGCGTAGGCGCCGATCCCCATGAAACCGGCGTGGCCGAGGCTCACCTGCCCGGCCAAGCCCATCAGCAGGTTCAAGCCGGTTGCCGCGAGCGCGAACACGAACACCAGCGCCGCGACCCGGTAGTAGTAGCCCGACGGAAACAGCAGCGGCAGGAGGAGGACGACCGCCGTCATCGCCGGAACGCTCGCCAGCCGGTGCTGGAGGATCGCACGCATGGCGAGGTCGGCCCTCACACCCGCTCGACCGACGCCCGCCCGAACAGACCTCGCGGCATGGCGAACAGCACGATCAGGATGACGAGAAACGCGACCGCATCCTTGTACTGCGAGGAGAGATAGCCGGCGGCGAATGCTTCGAGCAATCCGAGCAGCAGCCCGCCCACGACAGCGCCGAGCGCGCTGCCCATGCCGCCGAGCATTGCGGCGGCGAAGCCCTTGAGCGCCAGCAGCGTGCCGACGTCGTAGCTTGTCAGCGTGATGGGTGCGATCAGGATGCCGGCCACCGCCCCGATCGCCGCGGAAATGGCGAACGAGAGCCCGACGATGCGGCGCGGGTTGATGCCCACGAGGCGCGCCGCGAGCTGGTTTGCGGCAGTGGCGACAATCGCCTTGCCCAACAGGGTGCGATCGATGAAAGCCCACAGCAGCACGACAATGACGACCGCGCCGGTGAGCACCACCAGGCTCTGCGGCAGGATGGCGGCGCCCCCGAAACGGATGGGATCGTTGCCGAACCAGGGCGGCAGGCTGTGAAAGCGCTTGTCGAAAACCACCTGCGCGGCGCCGCGCAGGAAGATCGAGGCGCCGATAGTGATGATGATGAGCACGACGGCGCTGGCTCCGCGTGCCGGCTCGATCGCGAAACGGTGGAGCGCGAGACCGACGATGACGGTAAAGACGATGGCAAGGCACGCTGCCAGCGGCAGCGGCACCCCGGCGAGCCCGAGGAACACCGTCGTCATCCCGCCCAGCATCACGAATTCGCCCTGGGCGAAGTTGATGACGTCGGAGGAATTGTAGATCAGCGTGAAACCGAGCGCGACCAGGGCATAGACCGCGCCGACGGTCAGGCCGGAGAAGGTGAATTGCAGAAATTCAGGCACTTCACCCTCCCCTGGAGGTGACCTGCCCTACTGCACCAGCGTCCAGTCGCCGCCCTTGATCTCGAGCATGCGGAAGGCGGAGAGGTCGAGGCCGAGATGGTCGGTCGGCGACATATTGACGACGCCGCCGGTGCCGATGAAATTCTTGGTCTTCTCGATCTCGTCACGCACCTTCGCCTTGTCGAAGCTGCCGGCGCGTTTCGCCGCTTCGGCGAAGATCATCAGCCCGTCATAGGCGTGGCCGCCGAAGCCGGAGACCGGCTGGCCGGTCTTCTGCTGATAGGTCTTGGTGTAGCCGGTGACGACCGGCTTCTGCGGATCGCTGTCCGGCAGCTTGTCGGCGACGAGCAGCGCGGCGGCCGGCAGCCGCACCCCGTCCGCGGCCGGGCCGGCGAGATCGATGAACTGCTTGGAGGCGACGCCGTGGCTCTGGTAGAGCGGCAGCGTGATGCCGAGCTGGCGGTAGTTGCGCGTGACGATCGCCGGCCCTTGGCCGAAACCCGGATTGATCACCGCCTGCACGCCCGCCTTGCCCTTGATGTTGGTGAGCTGCGGGGTCATGTCGCTGTCGCGCGGTCCGTAGGATTCCTCGTGCGCGATGGTGATGCCGGCCTTGGGCGCCACCGCCACGCACTGGTCGCGCATGGATTTGCCGAACGCATCCGTACCCGAAATCAGCGCGACGGTCGTCAGGCCGCGCTGCTTCAGGTCGGCGAAGATTTTCTCGCACGCCATCTTGTCCGTGTGCGGCGTCTTGAACACCCACTTGCGCACCGGCTCGATGATCTGGATGGCGCCGGCAAGCGAGATCAAGGGGATCTGCGCCTCCTCGAACAGGGGCATCATGGCAAGCGTCGCGCCGGTCGTAGTGCCCCCGACCATGGCGACGACCTTGTCCTCCTCGATCAGGCGGGTGGCAAAGGTGCGCGCGGCGTTGGCGTCGGCGCCGTCGTCATACACCACGAGCTGCAGCTTCTGGCCGTTCACGCCGCCCTTGGCATTGATCTCGTCGACGTAGAGCTCGAGCGTCCTCTTCTCCGGGTCGCCCAGAAACGAGGCCGGACCCGTGACCGACAGCACCGCTCCAACCTTGACCTGCGCGCAGGCCGATCCGGCTGCGAACACGCTGGCGAGACAAAACCCGACGGCAGCCGCCATCTTTGTCGATGACATTCTCACGTTGTTCCTCCCGGCGGTCGTATTGACCATGTTGCCCGACCG
>Ga0307281_10000159_pt1 | contig 16003 bp, 15 predicted proteins | sample ER_DNA_120_FD_194486 | JGI IMG/M metagenome (GOLD analysis project Ga0307281, IMG submission 194486) | Bulk soil microbial communities from the East River watershed near Crested Butte, Colorado, United States - ER_DNA_120 | ecosystem: Environmental > Terrestrial > Soil > Floodplain | place...
GAAAGCTTCTGAACGCCGGTATCGATGTTGCGGCCGCGGACCGATCGTGGGATGCACGGGAAACCGAGGCGGCCGAGACCTCCGACCCCGCCCTACTCCCAGATCGCGAGGAGGCCACCGAGCACGTCGGGCCAGTGCCGGTCGATGACATCCATGTGTCCTTCACCGGGGAAGACGACGAGCTCCGAACCCGCGATCCGGTCGGCGTACCAGCGTCCGTGTGCGGGCGGACAGGGCGTATCCATCTCCCCATACCACAGCAGCGTCGGGGTCGCGACGTCGCGCGGGTCGACGTCCCATCTGGCTCCCCATGCCAGGTTGTCGAAGGTCGAGCCGTCGACGTTGGCCAGCACCACTCGCAGGTTGTCGGCCCACAGCGTGCGGTAATCCTCATCCTCGAGTAGATGGCTCCCGTCGGCAAGGTCGGCCAGGAACGAGTCGACTCGCGCGCCGTCATCGAGTGGGGCGAGGCGGCCATATGCTCGATCGACGTCCCTGCGCATGCAGTCCCATGCGCCGGCGACATCCCCCGCGTCGTGAAGGATCAGGCACGTGTTTCCCTCGGGATCCTTGGAGGGACCGTCGAGGATGCGCCATGGTCCAGTCCCGCCCACCACGCCGAGGGCACGGACGTGGCGCGGGTCGGCGACCGCTGTGGCAACCGCGAATGGTCCACCACCTGACAGGCCGAAGACGGCATATTCGTCGAGACTGAGCTGAGCGGCCATCGCGGCGGTGTCTCGTGCCGGGCCCATCAGGCTCGGCACGCCCATCGAGGTCGACCCGCCATACCCGGGACGGTTCAGTGCGAACAATCGAACCCCGGCGGCGACCGCCGCGTCGTGACCCCACGTCCCCATCAGCCGAGTCTCCGGGGTGCCCGGGTGCATGATCATCGGCCGCCCGGCGGGGTCGCCACCCTCCCAGTACTCCATGACCCGCCCGTCGGGCAGGGCAAGATCCATGTCGCGACCCGGCCTGACCATGACCGAAGACTACAGCGCCACCGTGAGGCGCCCGGCTGGGCCTGGCCTCAGCCGTCCTCGCAGCAGTCGGCGATCTCGCGGACGATGTCTCCTTCGGTGATGACCCCCAGGGGCCTGTCCCGCTCGTCGACCACGACGAGCCGATGGACGTGCTCCTCGGTCATCCGCCGAGCGGCTTCATCCAACGACTCCCACCCCTGGATGGTCTTGGCGGGCGTGGTCATCAGGTCGCGGACGATGAGCCCGTGCCAGTCCGTCCTCGGAACGGCCGAGCCACGAAGGCGAACCAGATCGGTCTGACTGATCACGCCCACCAGGCGATCGGTCGCGTCGAGGACGGGCAATCCGGTGATCTCGTTTCCGACGAGCAACTCGGCGACAGCCCCGATCGCATCGCTCTCGACCACCACGACGGGCATCCGGGTCATCACGGCCTCGACCGTCGGTCCGGACGATGATCTGGTCAACATCCTGTCCTCCTTGCGTTCTGGCGGAGGCGGCGTGATGTCCACGTCGGCCGACGTCGTCAACTGTGTGTGGTTGCCCATGAATGCAGCGTGGCCATGTAGTTGACTCGTTCGAAGGCGGACGGGTCGTCGACCCTCGCGGCGCTCGCACTCCCGCGCAGCTCGGTCACCGATGTGTAGTCATGCTCGGCCATCCAGTCCCTGAGCTCGGTCTCGACCGAGCGAACGTGCTCGGGTCCGTGACGCAGGAGGGCCGAGGTCATCATCACCACATCCGCGCCGACCAACAGGCCCTTGGCCACGTCGGCGCCCGAGTGGGCGCCCGACGTCGCCGCCAGCGAAACGTCGGGATCGAGCTGCGGACGCAGGATGGCGATCCAGCGAACCGGGAGACGCATCTCCCACGGCTGGCTCAACTCGAGCCGCGGCACCACCTCGATAGATTCCAGATCAAGATCGGGCTGGTAGAAACGGTTGAACAGGACGAGACCCTCGACGCCAATGCCCGCAACGGCTTCGGCGAAGTTGGCGAAGGCCGAATAGAAGGGACTGAGCTTGACCGCAAGTGGGATCGAGATCGAGGCACGGACGGCCGCGACGAGTTCGAGATCCCTCGATTCCATGGCGGACGCCGGGCGCCGAGGGTCGGCGGCGATGTGATACAGGTTGACTTCGAGTGCGTCCGCCCCGGCATCCTCGAGGCGTCGAGCAAGGCCGACCCATCCGCCCAGGGTGCTTCCGTTCAGACTTGCGATCACGGGGATCGTGACCGAGGCCTTGACCCGCTGGAGCGAGGTCACGTAGCGGTCCGCGGCACCGGCAAACGACTGGATGGGAGGAAAGTAGTCGAGGGCCTCGGCGAAGACGCCGGCACCCTGCTCCAGCGAGCCCGTCAGGCCGATCTCCTCGGCGAGGATCTCCTCCTCGAACAGGGACGGCAGGACGATCGCACCGACGCCGGCCCGTTCCAGCTGGCGGGCCATCAGGGGGTCGTTGTTATGCGGTGCCGCCGACGCGACGATCGGCGAGTGGAGCTCGAGACCGAGATAGCGGGTGCCCAGGTCGACCGTCATTCCCCATCTCCGTCACTTGAGTAGCGGTAGCCAGCGTCGCTGTCGACCTCGGGCAGGATCGCCGGGTCAGGCCGATGGACGTGTGGCACGGTCCGCTCGACACCTGCCAGCTGTTCGTAGTAGCGCCAGCGCTCGTCGGCGTCGGCCTGGGCGAGCGCGGCGAGTTCGGCCGCTCGTTCTGGATGAGTGCGCTGGAGGACTGCGAAGCGGGTCTCGGTCGCGACGAAGTCGGCGACCGGGATCGATGGCTTCGTCGAGTCGAGTTTGAACGGCTTGCCGGTCTCGATCTCGGATGGATGGAAACGGTAGAGGGGCCAGTAGCCGCTCTTGACCGCGTCCTTCTGATGGGTCATCGACTTCGACATATCGATGCCGTGGGCGATGCACGTGCTGTAGGCGATCACGAGGGACGGGCCCGGCCAGGCATCGGCCTCCAGCAACGCCTTGGTGGTCTGCTGGTCGTTGGCGCCCATCGACACCTGGGCGACGTAGACGTTGCCGTACGAGCGGGCGATCGCGCCGAGATCCTTCTTGGCCGTGCCCTTGCCGGCGGCCGCGAACTTGGCCACGGCGCCGCGCGGCGTCGCCTTCGAGGCCTGACCGCCGGTATTCGAGTAGACCTCGGTGTCGAGGACCAGGATGTTGACGTTGCGACCCGACGACAGCACCTGGTCGACGCCGCCGAAGCCGATGTCGTACGCCCAGCCGTCGCCACCGATGATCCAGACTCCCTGGCGAACGAGGTCGGACGCGAGCGTCAGGAGGTGCGCGGCATCGGCAGCGGCCGGACCCTCGATCCGCGGCAGCGCCTCCCGCAGCCGGTCGACCCGGCCACGCTGGAGGACGATCTCAGACTCGGTCTCCTGCGCGGCATCGAGCAGGTCGCGCGCGAGGTCCTCGCCGATCTCGGGCGCGAGGCGCTCGATCAAGCGGCGCGCCTGATCGGTCTGGGCGTCGAGCGCGAGCCGCATCCCGAGTCCGAACTCGGCGTTGTCCTCGAACAGTGAGTTGCTCCAGGCCGGCCCCCGTCCGGCCGCGTTCACGGTCCATGGCGTCGTCGGCAGGTTGGCGCCGTAGATCGAGGAACAGCCAGTCGCGTTGGCTACGATCATCCGATCGCCGAATAGCTGACTGACAAGGCGGATGTAGGGGGTCTCGCCGCAGCCGCCGCAGGCACCCGAGAACTCGAACAGCGGCTCGAGGACCTGCGAGCCCTTGACCGTGTCGTGCGGCAGCGCATCGCGATCGAGGCGCGGGATCGACTGGAAGATGTCCCACCGTTCCCGCTCGACATCACGGTGTTCGGCGACGGGCTCCATGTTGATCGCCTTGTGACTCGAATCGGTCTTGCTCTTGGCCGGGCAGACATCGACGCACACGCCACACCCGGTGCAGTCGTCGGGCGCGACCTGGATCGTCAGTCGGTGGTCGGGGAGCTCGCGCGATCGGAACTCCTTGTGGGGGAAGTCGGCCGGCGCGCCCTCGATCGAGGCCATCGGAAAGACCTTCATCCGGATCGTCGCGTGCGGGCAGACCATCGCGCACTTGCCGCAGTCGATGCAGATGGACGGATCCCAGATCGGGATCGTCTGGGCGATCGCTCGCTTCTCGTATCTGGCCGTCGCGGTCGGGAACGTGCCGTCCGCCGGAAGGGCACTGACGGGCAACCGGTCGCCCTCGCCGGCCATCAATCGCGAAGTGATCCGGGCCACGAAGTCGGGGATGTCGCCCGCGACCGGCCTGGCCATCGGCTGGTCGCGCGTGACGTCGCCCAGCGTGACGTGCCCGAGACGCTCGAGGGACCGGTCGATGGCCGCGAAGTTGCGCGCAACAACGGCCTCGCCGCGCTTGGCGTATGTCTTCTGGACGAAGGCCTTGATCTGCGCGATGGCTTGCTCGGGCGGCAGGATCCCGGCGAGCTTGAAGAAGCACGGTTGCATGACGGTGTTGATCCGGCTGCCCATCCCGGCCTCATCGGCGACGGCGAGCGCGTCGATCACCCAGAAGTCGATCTCCTTGTCGACGAGCATGCGCTGCACGTCGCCGGGGAGGTGACCCCAGACCTCGTCGGGTCCATACGGAGCGTTGAGCAGGAACGTGGCGCCGTGCTTGGCGGATTCGAGGACCTTGGTGCGACCGAGCATCCCGAACTGGTGACAGGCGACGAAGTCGGCCGCCTCCACGAGATAGGTCGAGCGGATGGTCTGCGGCCCGAAACGCAGATGCGAGACCGTGATCGACCCCGATTTCTTGGAGTCGTACACGAAGTAGCCCTGGGCGAACAGGTCCGTGCTCTCACCGATGATCTTGACCGAGGCCTTGTTGGCTCCGACCGTCCCATCCGAGCCAAGGCCGAAGAAGACGGCCTGGACTTCGCCGGCCGGGCGCGGGACCTGGAAGGCGTTCTCGATCGGCAGGCTCAGGTGCGTGACATCGTCGTAGATGCCGACCGTGAAATGACGCTTCGGCTTCGTCGAGGCCAGCTCGTCGAAGATCGGCTTGACCATCGACGGGGTCATCTCCTTCGATGACAGCCCGTAGCGCCCGCCGATGACCCGGGGAGACCGATCGAAGGGCGGGTCGTCGCGATCCATCGCCTCCGCGAGAGTGGCGACGACCTCGAGATAAAGGGGCTCGCCGATCGCGCCGGGCTCCTTGGTCCGATCGAGGACCGCGATGGATCGAACCGTGGGCGGTAGCGCAGCGACGATCTGCTCGGCGGGGAACGGCTGGAACAGGCGGATCCTGAGCATCCCGACCTTCTCACCGGCGGCCACGAGCGTGTCGACGGTCTCCTCGACGGCGCCGCTGGCCGAGCCCATCACGATGATCACGCGATCCGCGTCGGACGCGCCGTGGTAATCGACCAGCCCGTAGCGCCGGCCGGTCCGCGTCGCGAGCTCGTCCATGACCTCCTGGACGATCCCGGGGACGGCGAGGTGGTAGGGGTTGGATGCCTCGCGTGCCTGGAAGAAGACGTCCGGGTTCTGGGCCGTGCCGCGGACGACCGGCGAATCCGGCGTCAGGCCGCGCGTGCGGAAGGCGACGACATCCTCGTCGCGGACGAGCGCCCGGACATCGGACTCATCGAGCACGGCGATCTTGTTGATCTCGTGCGAGGTCCGGAAGCCATCGAAGAAATGGAGGAACGGGATCCGGGCCCGGAGCGTGGCGGCATGCGCGACGAGGGCGAAGTCGTGGGCCTCCTGGACCGAGCCCGCCGCAAGGATCGCCCAGCCGGTGGTGCGGGCGTGCATGACATCGCTGTGGTCGCCGAAGATCGAAAGGGCGTGCGTCGCGATCGTCCGGGCCGCGACATGGATCACGGCCGGCGTCAGTTCGCCGGCGATCTTGAACATGTTGGGGATCATCAACAGGAGGCCCTGCGAGGCCGTGAAGGTGGTGGCCAGCGCGCCCTTCTGGAGTGCCCCGTGGAGGGCTCCCGCGGCGCCCGCCTCGGATTGCATCTCGACGACGTCGGGCACCTTGCCCCATAGGTTGGGCCGACCTGCGGCGGACCAATCGTCGCAGTGCTCGGCCATGGGGGAAGCGGGGGTGATCGGGTAGATCGAGATGACTTCGCTGACGGCATAGGCGATGCGAGCTGCCGCCTCATTCCCGTCCAGGCACTCGAAGTGCTGGTCCACGTGCGGGCCTCCCTTTCGGGGATCGGGTTGGGAGCGCGTCCCTCGTCGGGTACGTCCCGATTCGCGCCCACATCCGTGGACCGCGATTATCCACCGGTCGGGTCGCCCCGCGCCTCTTCGTCGAAGCGCGGGGCGCCGTCGGGTGGGTGACTATGGGTGGATGGCCACCTTCAGCACGCCATCGCGGCGGTTGCTGAAGAGGTCATATGCCTCGACGATGTCGTCAAGAGCGAACGTATGGGTGATGAGCGGCAGCGGGTCGAAGCGACCCGCCTGGACCGTCGCGATGAGGCGCCGCATGCGCTCCTTGCCGCCGGGGCAGAGGGTGGTCACGATGCGATGCCCGCCGAGGCCGGCCGCGAACGCGTCGTACGGCATCTCGAGCTTGCCCGAGTAGACGCCAAGGCTCGACAGCGTGCCGCCGGGCCGTAGGCACCGCAGCGCGTTCTCGAACGTGCCCTGGGTCCCGAGGGCTTCGACAGTCACGTCCGCCCCGCCGCCGGTCAGCCGCATGACTTCCGCGACGACATCGACCTTTGTGAAGTCGAGGACGACGTCGGCGCCCATGCGCTTGGCCATCTCGAGGCGAACCGGGTCACTGTCGACCCCGATGACGAGCGATGCGCCCATCAGCTTCGCGCCGGCCGTGGCACACAGTCCGATCGGGCCCTGGGCGAAGACGACGACCGTGTCGCCGATCTTGACGCCGCCCGATTCTGGCCCGCTGAAGCCGGTCGAGGCGATGTCCGCCAGCAGGACGACCTGCTCGTCGGTCACGTCGTCCGGGATGGGCGTGAGGTTGGCCTGGGCCGACGGCACCAGGAGGTACTCGGCCTGCGCGCCGTTGATCGTGTTACCGAAGCGCCAGCCACCGAGCGCTTCGTAGCCCTCGCCATGGCCGCACTGGCTGAGGTTGCCGGACAGGCATGCGCGACACTGGCCGCACGGGGTGATCGCACCGACGAGGACGCGCTGGCCGATCTCGTAGCCGGTGACACCGGGGCCGAGCTCGTCGATGACGCCCACCGGCTCGTGGCCGATGATGAGTCCTGGCTTCACCGGGTACTCACCCTTGAGGATGTGGATGTCCGTGCCGCAGATCGTCGTCGTGGTGACGCGGATCACGGCCTCCCCTGCACGGGCGTGTGGGCGAGGAACCTCTTCGACGCGGATGTCGTTTGGGCCGTGGAAGACGGTTGCGCGCATCGTCTCCGTCCCGCGGAACGCGGGACGCGGGACTTCGGCAACGAGGGTCATGGCTGGCCTCCAGAGTGGCGGACCGAGACGCGGCGGGGGCACTGCTGGTCCCGGCTGACGCCTTTCTTATGGTTTGACTCTGGAACTGCGACCCGAACGAGCACAGGGCCATAGGTCATGCCGAAAGACCGCGGAGGTCCCGAAACCGAGGGGCGACCCTCGGCGGGGCCACGGGGCACGTCGGCCGGCGCTGACGGTCGGCCGTTGGGCCCGACTCCTTGGTGTCAGTCGGCACTCGTGTCCGCCGGCCAGACGAGGTTTCCTTTGGACAGGACCGGTCGTCGGGCCGTGCGTACACATGAGGAGAGACGTGATGAAGGTCATCGTGGTCTACGAGTCGCACTGGGGGAACACGGCCGCCGTCGCGAAGGCGATCGCTGAAGGCTTCGGGCCTGACGCCCAGGCGCTCACGACGGACGAGGCCGCGCCGACGGTCGTCGCCGAAGCCGATCTCGTCGTCGCCGGAGCTCCAGTCATGGCCTTTGGTCTGCCGAGCGACAAGATGCTCGCCACCGTGGCCGGCGATGCGAAGGCGCCGTCCCCGCCCGACCTGTCGCACCCGTCGATGCGTGCATGGCTCGAGCGGCTGCCGGCCGGACACGGGCGCTCCGCCCAGTTCGAAACCGGGTTGCGCTGGTCACCAGGCGGCGCGACCGGAGCCATCACGAGCAAGCTGGAGGAGGCGGGCTTCAAGCGACTCGCAAAGGGGCGCCGCTTCGTGGTCAAGGGCTCGTACGGTCCCCTTCGCGACGGCGAGCTGGAGCGCGCCCAGCAGTGGGGAAAGGAACTTGCCGCGGCGATGACCGCCTGAGACCTTGATCAGCGGATGGTCGGCTGGGGGCCGATCCTGAGTTCCGCCGGGTTCATCGTGCAGACGACGCCCTGCAACCGGCCCCCGCTCAATCCGCCGTATGCGGGACAGACCCAACAGAGCTCCAGATCGACGACGCCCTGCCGCGGGCAGACGACCTCTCCGTCTTCGACGGCAAGGGTCCGATACCGGCTGGCCTCTCTCATGACGTGACGCAGTTCCATGATCTCGTGCCTCCTCCGTTCAAGCCTCCCGGGAGGCGGGCGCAGAGGCACGGGCCACTGGTCACGAATCCAGCGGTCGGCCGGCACATCCGGCGCAAGGGTCGAGATGCACTCCAAGGATGGGCCGCTCGGCACTGGTCCTATGCGCCAGCCTCACAGATGGTGTGCTGGAACGGACCAGCTGGAGGGCAACGACATGACTGCGATCGCGGAAGGCCGACAGGCGGTTCGGACATTCGTCGACCACGAACATCAAGAACTGCGGGCCGCCATCGGGTGGATCCATGAGGTGACCGAGGGCATGTCACGCCTGCCGGTCGACCAGAGGTCCGAGAGCATCCGGAGGGTGCTGCACTGGGTCGACGTGGACCTCAAACCCCACATGGCCTGGGAGGAGTCGTGGCTCTTCCCGAACATCGACCATCACGCGATGCCGCATTGGGCGACGGGCCTGATCCGTTTCGATCATCGACAGATCGGCGCGCAGGCCGAACGACTCCGTGCGCATTGCGCCTTCGGAAATCCGATCCCATCGAGTGACGTCTCGACACTCGTGGCCGACCTGGCTGGCTTCGAGGCGCTGATGAGAGCCCACATCGAGCGTGAGGAACGTTTCGTCATGCCGTTGCTTGAGCCGGAGGGGGACCGGTGGATGTCGGAGTGGCGCGACTAAGCCCTGGCGTCACGCGCCTGAAGGAATCGGAACCCGGGGTCGGGCTCGCGGTCGCCGAACTGGCCGGCCAGGTCGACCATTGGGGCTTCGTTGCCCATCCGGACCTGCCCGATGGCCCCGGCCCAGCGTTCCTGCTGGTGGCCTTGCGGCCGGATCCGACGCTCCAGCACTACGATCCCGAGGCTGTCGACTACTGGGTGACCAAGGACGGGCGCGGCGAGCGACGGACTCTCACGCACGACTCTCCCATGCCTCAGTCACAGGACTATTCCTGGGGTCTCATCCGACTCGTCGACCGGCTCGGCGTCTCGAACGAGTACCTCACGTTTGGCGGGCACCTGGACGCCGCGCTGATCGACGATGTCGTGGTCGCCGCATTCGCGTCACAGGCACCTCTGCTGCGACGCGGCGGCCACTCCCAGGGGTGGGACGCCGGGGCCGATGCGATCGGAGCGTTCTTCGCACGGCTGATGGTCGCTGTCGATTTCAAGCCCGGCTTCGAGCAGGCTTTCGCGGCAGAGACGCCACTCGCCCGCTATGCGGCGTTCGTGCGCGACGCCGATCGACGACGCCGCGCCACGGGAAACTCGGCGTCGTTCGACGACGATCTCGGCCGCCTCGTGCGACACGAGGCCGACCGACTGCGGACCTCCGCCCCGACGGAATGGGACGCGGCGGCCGCGTTCCTGGGTGCCGCCGCGCTCGACTGACATTCGGCACGGTGCCTGCCTGCCCGAAAAGGCTGATTGTCCCTCCGCGCTGATGCTCCCGGGCACTGGTACGGAGCGCGAACGCAGCGGACGATGGGGCGAGGCATCGAAAGGAGGCCGAGATGGATTTCACCATCACCTTGGGACTTGGCGGTTGGGCGATCCTGATCGTCGGATCGCTGATCTTCGGTGGAGTCGCGCAGTTCATCGGTGAGACTCGCACCGGCTTCGAATGGCTCGTCGACGCGATCGCCGCCGGGGTCGGCGCCCTTGTCGCCAGCGAGTTCATCGTCGCGTGGCAAGCGATGGGCCCGGTGGTTGACGGGCTCGCGCTGGTGCCGGCCCTCGTGGGCGGCCTGGTGGTCGGACTCGCGGTGGAGATCGCCACCCGGTACCTGACCCATGGCAGCTACACGCATGGGGCGATGCCCGCCTGAGGTGTCCCGGGTGGGACGTTGAGGCGGACACGGAGCCCGCCGACCATTCCGGTCGGCGGGCTCCGTCATGCCAGCGGTGCCGGCGTGGTGTCGAAGGGTCCGAGTGTCCTGTGCCAACCCTGCCAACGGCACGTGCGAGAGGTGGTCGCGCGATCCACCATCGGAACAAAGGAGTCTCTGATGAAGGCACTGCTCGCGATCGATGGCTCTTCGGAATCGGCCCTTGCCCTTGATACATCGGCCAACTTGACGTGGCCGGCCGGCTCGCTGCTGGAGATCCTGACAGTCCTTCCGACCGAGGCCGAGTGGTACGGCGGCCCGTGGGATACCGGCGTCGCCTACGTTCCCAGCGATGACATCCGCGACCGCCTGCGGATCGACCGCGAAGCCCTGCTCGAGCGGGCGATCGCACGGTTGCGACGTCCCGGCCTCGGGGTTTCGGCCCGGCTGGTCGAGGGGCGTGCGGCGTCGGTCATCGTCGACGAGGCCGAAGAGTCCGGGGCCGACCTCGTCATCCTCGGCGCGCGTGGGCACGGCGCGATCGAACGGGCGTTCCTTGGCTCCGTATCGGCCGAGGTCGTCGACCAGGCGCATTGCTCGGTCCTCGTCGCACGGCGCCCCTCCGCTGGTCGCATCCTGATCGGCGCGGATGGCTCTGACGTCGCGATGTCGGCGATCGCATTCGTTGGCGGGTCGCGGCTGTTCGAGGCATCAACGGCGCGGGTCATGTACGCGATCGACCTGGATCCGTCGTGGTGGATGGGCTTTACGCCCGGGGACGCGGCGTTCGCGGTCGACCCCTACGTTTCGGTTGTCGACGAGGGTCGCGTCCGCGGCGACAAGGTGACATCGGCCGCAGCAACGCTGCTCCGTTCGGACGGTCTCGATGTGAGCACCGTCGTCCACGAGGGACCGGCTGCCGCCGCGATCGTCCAGGAAGCCAGGACGTGGAACGCCGATCTGGTCGTCGTGGGGACCCGCGGGAACGGGCTCATGAAGCGATTGCTCCTGGGAAGCACGGCTCGATCGGTCCTGCATCACGCCGCGGCGTCTGTGCTCATCGCGCGGCGGGCCGTCAAGGCGGTGCCCCATTCCGAGACAGTGTCGTCCGAGCCGATGGATGCCGTTCCCGCATAGGCCGTGTCGTGTTGCGACGAACGACGTCGTCACGCACGACCGTCGAGCTCTTCAGAGAAACTTGGAGGTATCGGTCATGAAGTTCGTCGTCCCGATCGCGTTGTCCTTGCTGGCGACGCTCCTCGCCGTCGTCGCCGCCCGGTTGATCGCTCGGCCGCGGGCTCATTTCGAACTCGACGATTTCCCCGGAGTCGCGTGAGCTCGAGCCGACCACATCCGCCATGGATGCCCAGATCGCAAGGGAACCCGCCGAGATCGGATCGGCGTTGATCCCGCCGGTACGCCCCGGCCATATGCGCCCCGACGTGAACGATGCTCACGCGCTCGCCGCGGATGCGGTCGCGGCGATCGTGAGAGTCGACCCACGAGTCGGACTCACGACTGCCGACGCCCTGGGCCGGGCCACGGAGGTCGGGCCCAACGCGCTCGCCGCGCCGGATCCGCCGAAGGTCTGGCGCCTCGTTCTGCAGTCCGCAGCGCAACCGTTCGTGCTGCTCCTGCTTGTTGCCGGCGTCGCTGCTGCCCTCATCGGCGAAGTCCGCGACGGACTGCTGATCCTGGCGGGACTCATCCCGCTGGTCGCCGCCGATGTTGCCACCGAGTACCGAGGGGAACAGGCGCTTCAGGCACTGCGTGCGGCGTCCGCTCCGCGTGCCCAGGTGAGGCGCGACGGACGAGTCGTTGACCTGGACGCCGCCGACCTGGTTCCCGGCGACGTGGTCCTCCTGCGCATCGGTGACGTCGTACCGGCAGATCTCCGCTTGTGCCGGGCGGAACGACTCGTCCTCGACCGGAGCGTCCTGACCGGCGAATCCATCCCGGAAACCATGAGCGTCGAGCCGGACGAGGCGGCGACGGGCGTTGCCGACCGAAGATCGATGGCCTATTCCGGGACGAGCGTGGTCGGCGGCCGCGGGGAAGGGATCGTGGTGGCCATCGGGGACGCCACGGAGGTCGGGAAGATCGCCACGGGCCTGGCCACGGATGAGCGTCGCCGCTCGCCCCTGCAGAACGAGCTTGCCCGGCTCGTCCGTTTGATGCTCGTGGTTGCGATCGGGCTCATCATCGTCACCGTCGGGCTCGGATTCGCCCGGGGCAATCCACTCAGTCAGAACCTGTTGGCCGGGATCACCGCTGCCATCGCGGCGATCCCCGAAGAGCCACCCGTGCTCCTTGCGGTCGTCCTGGGCCTGGGTGCCTACCGGCTGCTTCGGCGGTCAGTCCTGGTGCGTCGGCTGAACGCCGAGGAGATCCTCGGTGCCATCGATCTGGTCGTCACCGACAAGACCGGGACCATCACGCAGAACCGGCTCGCCGTCGCCTCCGTGACCGATGGGTCCGGGGCGGTGACGGACGCGACGACGAATCTCACGCTGCTGCTGGAAGCACTTCGGGCCGAGGACGACGCCTGGGAGCACGGCACGGAGATCCGCACCAGCTCGTTCACCCAGGCGCTCGAGCGAGCGATCGTGTCCGCAGGGGGGAGCCCGCACCTGGACCGAGCGGAACTCGTCTCGGCAGAACCGCCCACGGATGCACGGCCGTATGCCACCACGACCGCCCGCCGGTCGGGTCAGATCGAAACGCTCTTCCTCGGGGCGCCCGAGGCCGTGCTCGACCTCGCGACCGGGTCGCCGGCTCAGAAGCTGGAGGAGTGGCGCGCGAGGATCGAAAGCCTGACATCGAACGGCGAGCGCGTCATCGCGCTCGCCAAGCAAGTCAACCAGGACGCTCCGTCCATGCTCGCCCTCATCGGGTTCGCTGATCCCCCGAGGCCAGGCGTGGCGGAGGCGATGGCCACGGCGCGACGGGCTGGGATCCATGTCCTGATCGTGACCGGGGATCACCCGACGACGGCGTCGGCGATCGGGCGGCAGGTCGCCCTGGCAGAAGGTCGCGTGACCCTAGGGTCGGAGATCGATGGCTGGACCGACCGCGAGGTCGCGGACGCCCTGCCCCGCCTCGCGATCGTGGCGCGATCGGTCCCGGCGACCAAGGAGCGGATCGTCCGGCTCGCCCGGGCAGCGGGGCACCTCGTCGCAGTCACGGGCGACGGGGTGAACGACGCACCGGCCCTCCACGCAGCGGATGTCGCCGTCGCCATGGGAAGTGGCACGGCCGTCGCCAAGGAAGCGTCGGACCTGGTGCTCAACGACGACTCGTTCGCGACGCTGGTCTACGGCATCGGCGAGGGTCGACGGATCGTCGACAACGTCCAGAAGGGGCTGGTGTTCCTGCTGTCGACCCACGTGGCGCTGCTGGGCTTCATCTTCATCGCCACGGTCGTCGGCTATAGCCAGGCGCTCCTGCCGATCCAGGTCCTGTGGCTCGAGCTGTTCATCGACCTGTCCGCGTCGATCGCCTTCGAACGCGAACCACCCGAGCCGGACATCATGACCCGGCCACCACGGCCGGCGGGCCGACCGCTGTTGACTCGCGACCTCCTTGGCCGAATCGCCGGAGCCGGTGGTTTCAGCGCACTGGCCGCGCTATGGCTCATGACCTGGAGCGGCGGCGGCGATCACGGTCGATGGCTCGCCCTCACCTCGCTCGTGATCGCCCAGGCCGTCAGGGCGTACTCGAACCGCAGCCTGTCGTTGCCGGTGACCAGACTGAGCCCCAATTTCTTCCTGCTGTCGACGTGCCTGGTCGTCGTGGCTGTCCAGGTCCTGATCCCATTCGTGCCTCCCGTGGCCGACGCGTTCAGGGCCTCGCCGCTCTCGACCTTGGAATGGGTGCTGGTGGCGGGCGTCGCACTTCTGCCGGCCACAGTTGCCGAGTTGCTGCGCAGGGCCGGGCGTGGCCCGTGGGTCGCCTAGACACGGTGCCGTGACGTGCGCCCCGTGGGGGCGCGACGGGCCGACCGGCCCACGGGGCGATGACCTCCGGCGCTACCGCGCTGTGGCACCGACGCGTTTCAATCGGGTCATCGTCAAGAACCGGACGAAGGAGATCGTCATGACCAAGTCGACTGTCACCAAGCTCTTCATGGGCAGCCTCATCGCGATCGTGGCAGGTGTCTTCGTTGTCGCCCTGGGCTTCATCGCCGCCCTGGCGACGGGCACATTCGTGATGGAGGGCCCGGACGTCACGGGATTCCAGCTCTCGTCGTCGGCACCGGCCGCGTTCGGCCTGGCGTTCATCGGACTGTTCGCCATCATCGGCGGCGCGATCGGGCAGTTCGCTGCCTGGATCGGGGCCGTCGTCAACACGTCGCGCCTCGAGGACAAGACCTGGTTCGTCGTCCTCCTGGTGTTCGGGATCCTGAGCTTCGGCTTCATCGCCATGGTCATCTACATCCTGGCCGGGCCGGACGGCACCGCGACGACCCAGCACACCACCACCCAACCGGCCAATAGCCAGCTCACGGCGTAGCCGGCCCACCCGAACCGTCAAGGCACCCACAGGAGGTCCTGTCATGTCCACCCGCGTCGCCATCAATGGCTTCGGTCGCGTCGGCCGCCAGTCGCTCAAGGCCCTCATCGAGCGCGCGCCCGACGTGGAGGTCGTGGCGATCAATGACCTGGTCCCGGTCGAGCTCGATGCCCTTCTGTTCAAGCACGACTCGACGTACGGGACGTACCCGGGCGTGGTGGAGCACACCGCCGACTCCCTGATCATCGACGGCCGCGCCATCAGCGTCTTCCAGGAGAAGGACCCGGCCGTCCTGCCGTGGCACGAGCTCGGCATCGACATCGTCATCGAGTCGACCGGCCGCTTCACCGACGCCGAGAAGGCCCGGGTCCATCTCGCGGCCGGCGCCCAGAAGGTCATCATCAGCGCCCCGGCCAAGGGCGAGGACATCACCATCGTCCTCGGCGTCAACGAGGACCGCTACGACCCGGCCGTCCACCACATCATCAGCAACGCCTCGTGCACCACGAATTGCCTCGCCCCCGCGGCCAAGGTCGTGCACGACCTCGTCGGCATCGAGAAGGGGCTGATGAACACCATCCACAGCTACACCAACGACCAGAACATCCTGGACGTCGCGCACAAGGACCCACGCCGAGCACGGAGCGCCGGCCAGAACATCATCCCGACGACGACCGGCGCGGCCAAGGCACTCGCCCTGGTCATCCCGGAGCTCAAGGGCCGGTTCGACGGCTTCAGCCTGCGCGTCCCGACGCCGACCGTGAGCATCGTCGACTTCACCGCCACGGTCGCGCGCGACACGACGGTCGAGGAGCTCAACGACGCCTTCCGCGACGCAGCGGCCGGACCGATGAAGGGCATCCTCGGTGTCTCGGACGAGCCGCTCGTCTCGATGGACTTCAAGGGCGATTCGCGCTCGGCGATCATCGACGCGGCGTCGACCATGGTCCTTGGCGGGAACATGGTCAAGGTCATCGCCTGGTACGACAACGAATGGGGCTACAGCTGCCGCATCGCCGACCTGGTCGCGTACGTCGCAGCGCGCCTGCCCGTTACCGCCTGATCGCGACCGCGGGGCAACCCGCGGTCGACTCGGAGAGAGGGCCCGGCGCGGACACCTGGTGCCTGGCGCCGATGGCGCCCGGTCGGGTCGACCTTCCCGGTGAAGGGTCGGGCCTCGTCGAGACCGCGGTGACGTCCATCGAA
>Ga0307281_10000160_pt1 | contig 15915 bp, 14 predicted proteins | sample ER_DNA_120_FD_194486 | JGI IMG/M metagenome (GOLD analysis project Ga0307281, IMG submission 194486) | Bulk soil microbial communities from the East River watershed near Crested Butte, Colorado, United States - ER_DNA_120 | ecosystem: Environmental > Terrestrial > Soil > Floodplain | place...
ATCGCGTGTAAACCCAACGGAAGATTTCTACTCACGTATCGCGGCCAGCCGCCTCCCGGACGCAGCGGGCAATGCCCCTTGACACTTTTGTCTCCGGCAGCCAACATCACTGGACGTATTGAATTGCGGCCGCGAGGCCGCCGGAAAGGTAGACCATGAGCAACGCCCCGACGAATTCCGCCGCCGCGAGCCGTTCGTTTCCGTTGACCCCCGCCGCCGCCTGGGTTCCCGCGTCCGGTGCACGCCGCATCGCGGCCGGCCTCGGACTCTCCCTGGCGTTTGCGGCCCTGACGGCAGTCGGCGCGAACATCGTCATTCCCATCGAGCCGGTTCCCATCACGATGCAGACATTGTTCGTGCTGCTCGCGGGCGCCTCGATCGGAGCGGGCTGGGGATCGCTCAGCCAGTGGATCTATGTGATGCTGGGAATCGCGGGGCTTCCGCTGTTCGCACAGGGCGCTGTCGGCGCCGGCGTTCTTACCGGGCCCACCGGGGGCTACGTGATCTCGTTCCTCGTGACGCCGTGGCTGGTGGGTTGGATGTTGCGCCGCTCGAACCGCGTGGGCTGGCAGTTCGTTTCATTCACGGCCGGGCAGATTCTGATCCTGACGCTCGGCGTTGCGCACCTGACGTTGTTCTACACGCACGACCTCGCGCGCTCGCTCGCCGTCGGCGTGCTGCCGTTTCTCCCCGGGGATGCCATGAAGATCGCGGCCGCGGTGTCGATTCACCGCTCGTCGCAGGCGCTGGTCCGGCACTACCGGGGTTGAAGCAAGCGCGCGTCGTGGGTCTGACTACGACAGCGCGTAGTGGACGCAGTTCTTTCCCGCCGCCTTGGACTGGTACAGCGCCCGGTCCGCCGCATTGAAGAATTCCCGCCGGTTTCCGCGGAAGACGGACACACCGATGCTCACCGTCACCTTGAGCACGATGTCGGTGTCGGGCACGTTGAAGCGGATGGTTTCCACCGCCGCACGCAGTTTTTCCGCCACGTTCTGCACACCGCTTTCGTCGGTGTCGGGCAGCATGATGGCGAATTCCTCGCCTCCATAGCGCGCCACGATGTCGGTGTCCCGCACCGTGTCGCTCAGCACATGGGCGATCGTCCTGAGCAGCACGTCGCCCACCGAGTGTCCGAACTTGTCGTTCACCCGCTTGAAATCGTCGAGATCGACAAGGACGAGCGCGAGGTTCCCGTTGCTCAGCCCCACGCGTGTCATCTCCGTGTTCATCAGGTTCCAGAAGTGCCGGTGGTTGAAGAGCCCCGTCAGGCCGTCGGTGACGGACAGCTTCTCGAGCTCCTCTTTCTTGTTCTGCAGCTCGTCGTTCTGGGAGTTGAGCATCTTGTTCTTGTACTGAAGCTCCGCCTGCGAAAGCGTGATCTTCATCGCCATCTCGTTGAAGGTCTCGATGAGAAGCCCGATTTCGTCGCCGGAGCCGCGCGGAATCTTGACCCCGACGAGCCCTTCGTTGATACGGGTCGCGCCCAGCGCAAGTCCCTTGATGGGGCGCAGAATCGACTGCGCGATGCGCAGGGTCAGCAGGATGAAGATCGCGCCCACGATGAGCACGGAAACCCAGATGCGCCGCTGCGCCTCCAGCACGGGCGCCATGGCGAGCTGGTAGTCTTCTTCATACACCAGCCACACGCCGAGCTCGTCGAGATGGACCTTGCTTTGAAAGACCGAACGCGCACGGTAGCTCGGCCGCCGTTCGACCGTGACGGGTCCTTCCTGGCGCGTCGGCACCTGCATGGCCACCGAGCCGACCAGGCGGTCGTTGGAGAGGCGTGGCTGGGTGACGAAACGGCCCTGGCCGTCGAGAAGGAACACGTCGCCGCCGGGGCCCAGCTTCACTTCGCCGAGCACACCGTCGAGCAACGTCAGGTTGATGCGCGCGGCGAGCCACGCGTGTTGCGACCCGTCCCGCGACGCATCCTGCGCGGGCGCGAAGAACCACTGGTGGAATCCGTGCGGGTCGGGAACCGGCGCCGAGGCCCCTGCGTCGAAGCCCATCTCGCCGAGCTCCATCCACGCATCCTCCGCCCCCTCGGAGAACTTGCCACGTGCCGATGCCAGCAAGGTACCCGAGGCGTCGAACAGCATGATGTCTTCGAACTCGGGATAGATGGTCAGCGTCGAATGCAATTGCCGGGCGAGGTCGTCGAGGAGGCGAGCTTTCTCGGCAGTGGTCGACGCCGCGGCCATGTGCGACAGCGTCAGGCGCAACCTGGAGAACTTCGAGATCTCCACCGCGTCATTGTGCTCGCGGTCACTCCACAGGCGCAGGCGCGTCGTGGTCGTCGTCAGCGTGGAAGGAAAACGGTCCTTCATCCGGTCGGTCAGAAATTTCCCCGTGCTGCGCGTCGTGGTGAGACCAACGACGAACGACGTAAGGATCACGCTCGAAGCGACGAGCATGATGATCTTGGCGGAAAAACTTCCCCTGACTTTTTTGACAAACCCGAGCTGCATGAGGCGCTGTTCCCCGTGGTTGTAACCGCTCCGGATAGAGCAAGAACAGTACACAAAGGGGCCGTTGCCGCCGCGCTTCGCCATCGCGGACAACCGGCGTACGCCGGGGAATCACGGGGAACAACAGGAAAGGCGGAGGCACCCGAAAGTGCCTCCGCCCTTCATTGAAGACGGCGATGTGCCGCGCGTCCTACGCTAATGCCAGCTTGATGAGTGCTTTCTGCTCCAGTGCGTGCGCCTTGGCCGACCCCGTCGCGGGGCTGGCACTCTCGTAGCGCTTTACACTGGTGACATACCGGCCTCCCAGGGATTCCTTGATGCGGTGCCTCACGAACGCGAGCGCACCCATGTTGGCCGGCTCTTCCTGCACCCAGGTGATCTTGGCGTCGGAAGGATGACGTGCCAGCGCTTCCTTGAGCGCATCGGCCGGGAACGGATAGAACTGCTCGATGGTGACGATGGCCCGGTCCATGGCACCCCGCGCCGCGCGCTCGGCGCGCAGTTCGTGCGCAATCTTGCCCGAGCACAAAATGACGCCGCGCACGTTCTGCGCCTGGTCATCGGCGAGCACCGGGCGGAACATGCCGCCGGCCAGCTCCTCGACGGGCGAGCACGCCGGCTCGGCGCGAAGCGTGCTCTTCGGCGTCATGACGATGAGAGGCTTGCGCCACGTGCGCAGCGCCTGGCGCCGCAGCAGGTGAAAATAGTTGCCGGCCGTGGACGGCTGCGCCACCTGGATGTTGTCCTGCGCGGCAAGCTGCAGGAACCGCTCGGGCCGCGCGCTCGAGTGCTCCGGCCCCTGCCCTTCGTTGCCGTGCGGCAGCAGCATCACCATTCCGCTGAGCAGGTTCCACTTGTCCTCGCCCGCGCACACGAACTGGTCGATGATGATCTGCGCGCCGTTGGCGAAGTCGCCGAACTGCGCCTCCCACAACACCAGTGCATCCGGGAACTCGCGGCTGTAGCCGTACTCGAACCCGAGCGCCGCAGCCTCCGAGAGCGGGCTGTCGATGGCAACGAAAGGCGCCTGCCCGTCGGCCACGTGCGTGAGCGGAACGTAGTCCGCGCCGGTGCGTGTGTCGATGAGCGCGGCGTGACGATGATTGAAGGTGCCGCGGCGTGAATCCTGTCCGGTCAGCCGGACGGGAATTCCTTCCGTGACGAGCGATCCAAAGGCCAGCGCCTCCGCCATGCCCCAGTCGACACGGCGCGTCCCCGCCGCCATCTCGGCGCGCTGCTGGAGCAGCTTGGCGACCTTCGGGTGCACGGAAAATCCGTCGGGCACGTGCGTGAGGCGATCGGCGATGGCGCGCAGCTTCTCCATCTCGAGGTGCGTCGGCACTTCGTAGGCCGGATCGTAGTCGCCGCCCTGGTAGCGTCCCCAGAACTTGGGCAGCTTCCAGAACACGGGGCGCTTCTGGTACGCGCGTCCCTTCTCGTGGCTCTCGCTCAGTCCTTCAGTGGCGGTCCGTTTCATCTCATCCACGGTGCCCGCGTCGAGACCGAGCCGCTGCGCATACACTTCATATGCCAGCGGGTGCTTCGCGATCTTCTCGTAGAGCAGCGGCTGCGTGACGGTGGGATCCTCCACCTCGCTGTGGCCGTAACGGCGAAAGCCAATCAAGTCGATGAGCACGTCGTCGTGGAAACGGTAGCGGTACTCCGCCGCGATGCGTCCCGCCCACCAGACGGCCTCGGGCTCCTCCGCGTTGACGTGGATGACCGGCATCGAAATGCGCTTGGCCGCTTCAGAGGCAAAGCGCGTGCTGTGCAGCACCGGCGGCTCCGCGGTGAATCCGATGAAGTTGTTGACGATGACGTGAATCGTGCCGCCCACCGCGTACCCATGGAGGTCCGCCATGTTGAGCGTTTCCGACGTGATGCCCTGTCCCGCGAACGCGGCGTCGCCGTGCAGCGTGACCGGCAGAATGCGGTCGACGCCCTCGGCGCCCCAGCGCTCCTGGCGCGCGCGCGCGCGTCCCATCACGACCGAGTCGACGGCTTCGAGATGGCTGGGATTGCTCGCGAGGTGTACTTCGATGTCCTGGCCCGAGCGCGTGGTGTAGCGCCCTGTCGCTCCGATGTGGTATTTGACGTCGCCGCTTCCGAGCACGCTGCGCGCGTCGACGTCCTCGATGCCCGCGAAGATGTCCTCGCTGGGAAGATTGACGATCTCCTTCATCACGTTGAGCCGTCCGCGGTGGCTCATTGCGATATAGAGATACTCGGCGCCGCGCGTACCGCACGCGTCCAGGATGGAATCCATGAGCGGAATCAATCCCGCCACGCCTTCGATGGAGAATCGCTTGCTTCCGACGTATTTCAGGTGCAGGAAGCGCTCGAACAGTTCCACTTCCATCAGGCGCGACAACACCCAGCGCGAATCCACCGCCGGAGGCCCGGCCTCGATCATCTCGCGCATCCACTCGACGCGCTCGCGCTGCACCATGTGCATGAACTCGAACCCGAGCGCGCCGCAATAGACCGACTGCCACTTCTGGTTCTCTTCCCGGCTTCCCAGCGCGCGCGCATCGGCGATGTCCGGATGCTCGTACGGTGCCAGCCGCTGCAGCGGATCGATGTTGGACTGGAGAAAGCCCCAGCGCCGGTAGGCATCGCCCACCGGATCGGGCGAGAGTTCCGGAGCGGCAACCCGGCCCGTGCGCGCTTGCGACTGTCGAGGATTGTTCATTTTACTCTTTCAAATTGTGGATAACCAGGCCCCTACGGGCGGTCACTGGTTCACCGGCCCGCGACGCTTCCGCGCCCAACCGCAAGACGTATCGCTAATTAACATACGTGCCCGGGAGGTGTCAAAAGCAACGCCACCAAAGGCGGCGTGAACGCGGAGCGGACCTCACAATTACTGGATAAAAACTGGCCAATGCATTGTAGCGGAATCAGATTCGGGCGCGGAGTGGAAATCTGCTTGATCGACCCGGCGTCGCGTGTTACAGTCTGGGTCCCTGCACTATGGCGTTCAGTTCCTGAACGCTTCGAAAGATCCCGGGTTTCGCCCGGGATCTTTTTTTGTGTCCGCGGGTAAACCTGCTCACGAGCGTGGCGCGTGCGCAAGCAGCGATTCAATTTCGTGCATCACGCTGTCGGTGAGCCTCGGCAACACCTGCAACGCAGCGAGATTCTCCTTCATCTGTTCCGCCCGCGTGGCACCCGTGATCGCCGAGCTCACGCGTGGGTTCTTGATGCACCACGCGATCGCGAGCTGCGCGCGTGTGCAACCCAGCCGGTCGGCGACGGACTTGAGCTTCTTCACCACTTCGATCTTCGGCTGCGCCGGCGCGCCCACCAATTCCTCGCGCAGCCACTCCATCCCGGGCATGCTCGCCCTCGTCCCCTGCACCATCCCCTGGTCGTACTTGCCGGTGAGCAGTCCGCTCGCGAGCGGACTCCAGATGGTGAGGCCGAGGCCGATTTCGTCGTAGAGCGGCGCGTATTCGCGCTCCACGCGGTCGCGATGAAACATGTGGTACTGGGGCTGCTCCATGAGCGGGCCGATCAGGTGCTCGTTCTCGGCGATCGCGGACGCCTCGCGGACGTCATCGGCACTCCATTCGCTGGTTCCCCAGTACAGCGCCTTGCCCTGGTTCAGCACGTGGTTCATGGCGCGCACGGTTTCCTCGATGGGCGTCTTCGGATCCGGACGATGGCAGAAGAGCAGGTCGACGTGATCGAGCTGCAGCCGCAAGAGCGACGCGTCGGTGCCCTCGATGATGCGCTTGCGCGAGAGGCCGGTGTCGTTCGGGCCCTTGCCGCCCCAGAACAGCTTGGTGGAGATGACCAGATCGGAACGACGCCAGCCGGCCTTGCGGATGACGTTGCCCATGATGGTCTCGGCGCGACCGGATGCGTACGCCTCCGCGTTGTCGAAGAAATTGACGCCGCCGTCGAACGCAACCTTCATGCACTCGAGTGCGACGTCTTCTCCCACCTGGGAGCCGTATGTCACCCACGCGCCGAGCGAGATGACGGAGATATTGAGGCCGCTATGGCCGAGGTGGCGATATTCCATGACGGGGCGAAGCCGCGACTATACCGCGAAGGACTCCGCGTTCCACTCGATGCCAAGTTCGCCCGGAGGAGCCACGTAACCCATGAGCGCCGACGACACCACCACCGCGGGGCTGGCGAGATATCCCTCTCCACCCACGCCCATGCGGTTCTGCCAGTTTCGATTGAACGACGTGATGGCGCGCTGACCCTTCGTGAGCGCATCCGGCCCCTGCCCGAAACACGGGCCGCACCACGACTCGCGGATGACGGCGCCAAGTGCGCGCAACACCGCGGCCACGGAATCGCCGCCCAGGCGCTGGTCGGGCTGCTCGATCAGGCGCTTCACGCCGCCGGAGCCGGGAAACACGATGAGCGGCACGGTTGATCCCTTGTAGCCGGCCTCGAGCGCGCGCTTGGCGACCAGCGCGGCCTGCAGCAGGTCGTCATAGCTGCCGTTGGTGCACGAACCGATGAACGCCTTGTCGAAGGTGATGCGCTCGCGCGCAACTTCCTCGGCGGGAAACGCGTTGCCGGGGCTATAGGGCTTCGCCACCATCGGAACCACGTCGGTCAGATCGAGCGTCTCCTCGATCTCGTAGCGCGCGTTCGCGCCCGGCGCGATGCGCGGATACGGGAGGTCCTTCATGCCCTTGGATGCAAACCATGCCTCGGTGATCTCGTCGGCAGCGAAGATTCCGTTCTGCGCCTCCGCCTCCGCCATCATGTTGGCGATGGTGTTGCGATAGGCGATGGGAAGCTGGTGATTCGCATCCACGAGTTCCACCGACATGCCCTGCGATTGGTTCTCGCCCCAACGCTCGAGCAACCTCAGCACGACGTCCTTGCCCGTCACCCACGGCTGCAGCTTGCCGATGAACACGACGCGCCGCGCGCGCGCGGGTGTGAAATACACGTAGCCGGTGGACCATCCGAAGCCCAGCGTGGTCGAACCGACGCCGAGGCCCACGGCGCCGTACGCGCCGTAAGCTCGGCTGTGCGAATCCGCACCGGGAATGAACTGGCCGGGATGGATCAGCCCCTGCTCCGGAAAATAGAAATGGAAGATCCCGTCGCCGGGTGTCGCGTAGTACGGCTTTCCGATGTCGTGGCGTGAAGCGAACTCCCGGCCGATACGCGTTTGTTTGTCGTCCGCGTCCGCGCCGGTGAATACGAAGTGGTCGTTGGCCACCGCGGCCTGGCGCGGGAAAATGGCGCCGCCGCCCGTGATCTGGTTGAAGGTGTGAATCGCAAAGGGCGCGGTTCCGTCCGAGGCGGGCAAGAGGTCGGCGTAAACGCGCAGCGTTCGTCCCGTCATGACGGGCGTTTTCTTGTCGACGCGGTGCGCCCACACGATCTGCTCCGTTGTCGTCATGGAGCGCGCGGTCTCCGCGTCGGGCCATTCAATGAGCGGCGCATTCCGGACCGAGTCGCGAAACTCGCGCCGGCCGATGGTGAAGATGCCACCGGAGCGGCGGATCTCGTCTTCCTTGGGGGTCAGCGCGACCGGTTCATAGGTTTTCTTCTGCGTCTCATTGGTGAGTGTTCTCGAGACGGGGTCGTACGCGAAGGTGTCGCCGTCGCGGGCGTCGGTCACGGCGTCGCGTGATTGCACGACGTCGAGTCCGAGGTTCAGCGCGTTGCGCCGGAAGATGTCCCCCATGTTGTCGCCGCACACGATCACCATCTCGAGTCCGGCTTCCTCGGCGATGGCACGCAGCCCCGCCGGACTCATCTCGCGCGAGGAGCCGATGGCGAAACGGTCGCCCGCGATCAGGAAGTTTTCGCCGCGGTGCACGCGCGCGCGAAAGTCGGGCATGAGGAAACGGAAGGCGCCTTCCTTCCAGTTCTTGTCGAGGGCTTCCAGGCTCTCCGACACGCAGTCGCGCGCCGGGGTGATCTGGTCGGTGTCGATGGCGTCGAGTTTTTCGCCGGGTCGCTTCGCGTCCCAGAAAATGAGCGCCGTGCCGCGAATGGTGTTGCGCGCCTCGTTGGATGCAGGCGCCGCGGGGGCGTGGTCCGCGAGTTTTTCGAGTGTGACGCCGGCTTTGAGACGGGCGGGTTGAATGCGGTGCGATTCCGGTGTGACCATCCCTACCTCCCAGGTTCAGACTTCGGTTGCAGTATACACAATCGCGGGGCGCCGCGCCCCCTGCGGCGTCAGCTTCGTTCGTGGCCGCCCTCGGGGCCGCAGAACACCACCCAGACCAGGAAGTCATCGCTGAAATTCTCGAAGCGATGGACCACGCCGACGGGCACGAACATCACGTCGCCCGGGCCGAACCGGTGCCGCCGGGGGCCATTGACGAACTCGCCGCTTCCGCGCGCGACAAGGTAGAGCTCGTCCTGGACGTGGGGTTTCTGGATATCAACGCCACGCGGCGCGAACAGTTCCACGCTCAGCTCGCCGTGCCGGAAGAGCTCGACGAAGGGCACGCCCCCCGGTCCCGGCAACTGCTCCTCCGAACGCGTTCGCGGCAGGTGAAAGGAATCGAAATCGTGTGCCACGCCGGAACCTCCTCGATTGTTCGCGCCGGCACAGTATAATGGAGACGTGCAACCCCTCCCATTGCAATCCGTGAAGGTGTGCGACGTCGTGCTGGTTTCGTGTTACGAACTCGGGCACGAGCCGCTCGGTGTGCTCACGCCCGCAGGTGTGTTCGACCGCGCGGGCTTGAACGCGCGCGTGCTCGACGTGGCCATGGACGACTTCGATCCCGCCGCGGTCGCGGGCGTCCCGCTGGTTGCCGTCTCCACGCCGATGCACACGGCGTTGCGCCTGGGTACGCGCGTGGCGGCGCGCATTCGCGAAGTCAATCCCGGCGCACACATCTGCTTCTTCGGACTCTACGCGGAGCTGCACCGCGCGCACCTCCTTCCCGGCCTGGCCGACAGCTGCCTGGGCGCCGAATTCGAGGCCGATCTCCTGGAGCTCGCCACGGCCGTTCGCGACCGGGGCGTCAGTCCGCCGCGCTCGGTGACACTCCCGCGCGCACCGCGGCCGAGCGCCGGCACCCGGGAGCGCGAATTGAATCTCGCGCCGCGCCGGGTCGCCACCGCCGGCAGTGCGCGCTATGCGCGCCTTTTCGCAGCCGGAACGTACCGGGCGACCGGCTACGTCACGACGACACGCGGCTGCAAGCACGTCTGTCGTCACTGCCCCATTCCCGCCGCGTACGATGGACGTTTCTACGCACTTCCCGAGGAAAGCGTGCTCGCCGATATCGACGCCGTGGTGGCGCTGGGCGCACGGCACGTCACCTTCGCCGACGCGGATTTCTTGAACGGTCCCACCCACGCCCTGCGCATCGCGCGCGAGATGCGCCGCCGCCATCCCGACGTCAGCTTCGACTACACCGCGAAGATCGAGCACCTGCAGCGCCACCCCGCCGCGGCCGATGAACTGCACTCCCTTGGGAACCTGTTCGTCGTCTCGGCGGTGGAGTCCTTCAACGACGAGGTGCTCAGGAAGCTGGACAAGGGACACACGGCGGCTGACGCGATCGAGGTGATCCGCGCGTTCGAACGGCGCGGACTCGCGCTCCGGCCTTCGCTCGTGCCATTCACGCCCTGGGAGACGCGCGAGAGTCTCACGCGGCTCTTCGAGATCGTCGCGGAAGAAGGACTCGTCGAGCGTATCGATCCCGTCCAGTACTCGATCCGCCTCCTGCTTCCGGCGGGATCATTGCTTCTGCGCGACCCGGATTTCGCCGCCATCGCGGGCCCGTTCGATCCCGTTCGCTTGAGCCATTCCTGGTCGCATCCGGACCCCGCCATGGATGATCTGCAGGAACGCCTGGCCGCCATTTCCAGCGCGGCGGCCGACCGGGAAACACCGGCCGAAGAAACGTTCCTCGCCATGGCGGCACTGGTGGCTCCCGGCCAGCCCCTCCGTGTCTCACCCCGCCGGGGTGATTCTCCGCGTCTGACCGAAGACTGGTTCTGCTGAGCAGAGCCCACCCGGAGCCAGTTTGGCTCCATTGAACGACACGGGGTGTAATGTTGAATTGCGCGCTCGCGTCCGCTCTCGTATGATCGGGAAACCATGGATGAGTTGAGTCTCAATTTCGAACTGCCCGGCGGGCGGTCGTTGCGCATCACCGCGACGCCGTCGATGATGCATCCGGAGCAGTGCACGTTCCAGTCGAGCGAAGCGCTCTTTCCCGGTGGCTCCGCATTTTTCCCGGACCGGGGACAATCGCAGGGCTCGACCCTCGTCGATCGCCTGTTCGATGTTGACGGCGTGAGTGAAGTGCTCGTCAATCACGACGTGGTGCGCGTGTCGCTCTCCGGCGATGCCAGCTGGGAAACGAACATTCCACTGGCCGGCATGGCCATCCGGGATGCGCTTGCTTCCGGCGCTCCGCTCATTTCCGAAGCGGTCGCCGCATCGATGCTGCCGCCCGAGGAGATTCGCCGTCGCGTTCAGCAGGTGCTCGATACCATCATCAATCCGGCGGTCGCATCGCACGGCGGCATGGTGACCCTCCTCGACGTCAACAACAACGCGGTCTTCCTCGAGTTCGGCGGCGGCTGCCAGGGTTGCGGCATGGTGAGCGTCACGCTCAAGTACGGCGTCGAGCGCACCATCCGCGACGAAGTGCCCGAGATCGGCGAGATCCTGGACACCACCGACCACGCGGCCGGTCGCAATCCCTACTACGCACCATCGTCGAAGTGACGCGCGCCCCGCTTCTCCCGCTGACGTGAAACCTCGTCTCCTGATGCTCGTCCCCACCGCCACGTACCGCGCGGAAGCGTTCGTGCGCGCGGCCCAGCGGCTGGCCATTGATCTCAGCCTGGCGTCCGAGATTCCGTCTTCGCTTTCGCATCTCCATCCGGTGGACCTTCCGGCGTTCGATTTCGCGCAACCGCGCGAAGTGGTCAGCGCGGCGCGCGCATTCGCCGCTTCCAATCGCGTTGACGGTGTCGTGGCGGTCGACGACCAGTCGGTGCTCGCGGCCTCGCTGGTCGCGACGACACTCGGGCTGCCGCATCACGCGCCCGACGCGGTCCGCGCCGCGCTCAACAAGTACTTCGCGCGCGAACGCATGGGTGCGGCCGGGATCGACGTGCCCCGCTTCCGCCTGGTTCCGCTCGACGCCGAGCCGGGCGACATGGCACGCGCGATCGCGCAGGATGTCGGATACCCGGCGGTTCTCAAGCCGCTCGCGATGTCCGCGAGCCGCGGCGTGGTTCGCATCAATTCACCGGCGGAGTTCCCGGCCGCGTTCGAGCGCCTGAGGGCGCTGGTGCACGCGGTGCCGTCGTCGCACGACGAGATCGCGAACCGGTACGTGCTCGCCGAGACCTACATTCCCGGCGACGAAGTAGCGGTGGAAGGAATCGTCGAGCGCGGCGAGTTTCACCTGTTCGCCATCTTCGACAAGGTGGACCGGCTGGAAGGACCGTACTTTCCGGAGACCATGTACGTGACGCCCTCGCGCCATTCGCCCGCCATCCAGGCGCGCATCGAGGAAGTCACGCGCGAGACCCTGGCGGCGATGGGGCTCGATCACGGACCGGTGCACGTCGAACTTCGCATCGACGGTCCGCGCGTGGTTCCCATCGAGGCACACGCGCGCTCCATCGGCGGCTACTGTTCCAAGGTGCTTCGGTTCGAGGGTGGGCGTTCGCTGGAAGAATTGATCATCCTGCAGGCGCTGGGACTGCTTGGCAAGGTGCCCCCGCGCGAGGCCGACGCGGCCGGCGTGTGGATGATGCAGGCGCCGCGCGCGGGCCGCTTCGTCGAGATGCGTGGTGTCAGCGCCGCCACCGGCGTCCCCCACGTGGACGAAGTCATCGTGAGCGCGCGCCCCGCGCAGACGCTCACGCCGCTCCCGGACGGCTTTCTCTACCTTGGATTCATCTTCGCACGCGCGCAAACGCCCGGGGAAGTCGAGGGCGCGCTGCGCAGCGCGTTCAACCGGCTCGAGCCGGTTTTCGACGGCGGCGCCTAGCGCAGGAGCACCAGCTTCGTATTGGCGGTCAACGTCCCCGCGCGCAGGCGCAGGAAGTACACGCCGCTCTCCGACGGATTACGTGCGCAGGTGAAGCCCGCGCGGCGTGGCGTCGCTGACGCCGGTCGAGAGAGTCCTCACCAGGTAGTCTCCGTCCGCGTGCACGGCCACCGGCTGTCCCCGGTAGAAAACGCCTTTGACCAGCGCGGACAGCAGGCGGAAATCCGCTTCCACGCGACCCAGGTGCACGGGCACGTCAACCGGACCGCGCCTCACGATGGGCGCTCGACCGCCCGCGCCTCACGCTCGAAATGGTTGTCGCGGTAGTAGTGGCGCCCCCGGACGGCGGCGACCAAGGACGCTGTGACGTACGCCGGGAGGAAAAACGGGCCCCACTGCTCGTACTGGCGCACGTGCACGCGCTCGTGCGCACGTGAGCGTTCCAGGCAGCCCGGGTCCCGGCCCACCACCACGTGTCCCAGCGTCATCGCGCTTGCACCCCCGCGCAGCGGGACCAGCCGGCGCAGCATGAAGGAAGCCGCCCCGCCATGGGATTCCAGGACGCCACCAACACGCGCTGCCCGTCCTCCCGTGACGAGCGCGGCTGCCGTCAGCACAAGGCCGATGATGCTGTACGGGAGCGCCCACGCGCGGCCGACAAGGCGCTTCAGACCGGGGGTGGCGGTCACGGCATTGCTTCGACAGGGTCGAGGTGGTGGGCGCCGAGGCGCATCATCTGCCGCTCGATCCACCACGCGCGCCGCTCGACATAGGGCGAAGGACGGTCGGCGTGCATGCGCTTGGGCGCCGGAAGGACGGCGGCGAGCAGGCACGCCTCGTGGCGCGTGAGACGCGACGCCGGCTTAGCGAAAAACTTCGGCGAGGCGGCGCCCACACCGTAGGTGCCGTCACCGAATTCCGCGATGTTGAGATACACCTCGAGAATGCGGCGCTTGGGCCAGAAGGTCTCGATCAGCACCGTGTAACCCACCTCGGCTCCCTTTCGAATCCAGGTTCGGCCACTCCACAGGAAGAGATTCTTCGCCACCTGCTGCGAGATGGTGCTCGCGCCGCGCACGCGACCGCGACGATGACGCGCATCGAGCGCCTTCTCGATCGACTCGAAATCGAAGCCCTCGTGCTCCAGGAACTTCTGATCCTCGGACGAAATCACCGCGAGCTGCGCGTTGCGCGAGATCTGGTCGAGTCCCACCCACTGGTAGTCGATGTGCACGCGGCGCGAAGGAACGAAAACGCCCTCCGCCCTCCGCTCGAGCATGAACGCCGACGTGGGTGGATTGATCCAGCGCAGCGCCAACACCGGAATCACGGTGACCAGGGCCATCCCGATGACGACCCAGGCCATGATGCGGGCCGCGAGGCGCAGACGTATCCTGAGGGGCGATGCAAACATGTCAGGCGGGCGCGGCGGCCCGGTCATCGGGGATGGCCACCACGTCGAAGTGCGGCCATCGATTGAAGTCCTCGCGGCCGATGCGCTCGCCGATGGGTTGCGCGCCCGCGACGTAGCGGTGCAGCCGGTAACCGGGACGCGCGAGTTCGTCGTGAAGATGGAGACGCTCGCCGGCGTCGAGTTTCTTGTGCACCTCGCACACCAGCACCGGGCGCCGTTCATCGATCAGGGTGCGCATCGAGTGCAGGACCGCGGCGTCGTACCCCTCCGCGTCGGTCTTGATGAGTTTCAGCATGGCAAGACGGCCCGCGATCCGTGCCCGCAGCTCGCGCTCCAGATTGCGTCCGGTGACGCGCAACGGATAGCGATGCCCATGGCGCTGGTTGTGCAGGCGGGATAGATAGCCGCCGTTTCCAAACGATGCGTCCCAGTAGTGGAACTCGAACTCGCCGTCGTCCTCGGTGGCGGCGAAGTTGAGCGCCAGCACGCCGGCGGCGCGGCCCGGGTTCAGCCGCGCATTCACCTCCAGCACGCGAAAGACGTGCGGGTTGGGTTCGACGGCAACCACGAGACCCGATGGCCCGCACGCGAGCGCCATCGGCACGGTAGTGTCGCCGGTGTGCGCGCCCACGTCGATCGCCACGTCACCGTCGCGAAGGAATGCGCGCCAGCCGTCCACGTCCGCCTGCGTGATCGTCTTCGGCTTCTCGAAAGGATGCAGCCACTGGGCGTACTCGATGGCACCTTCGCGCTCGAGCGCGAAGCATTTCACTTCGTGGCCGTACGTGCGGAAGGTGCGCCGGTCGCGATGGCGCTGAATTTTGCGCGCAAGGGCACCAATCATGCGCTACTTGATCCAGTGGCCGCGGGCCAGCTCCTTGACCACCATGCTCGTGTAACTGTCGACGCCTTCGCGAATCTTGCCCGTCTTCTCGGTCGAGGAGCGCACGGCCCACACCAGGCGTTCGGAGCCGAGGTCGTACAGGTTGGCTTCGACCAGCATGCGGCCGGCGCGCTCGTTGTAGGTGGTGCTCATCATCGCACCGTAGCTCATCGAGTAGTAGCTGCCCCAGTTGTAGTAGCCCTGGGGCATGTAGTAGGCATTGCCCATCGTCTGCGTCTCCACCACTTCCTCGCCGAGCGGGCGGGCGGTGAGGGCGGCCGAGTAGCCGGCGGTCCGAAGGGTGGCCACCAGCGAGTCCGGGTTGGTTTCCGGGCCGGCGTCAACGAAGGTGTAGGACGCGGTGGCGTCGTTGCCGCGGTCGCGCAGCGCCTTCGCGAAGGTGTCCTCGAACACTCGCTTGCTCACCGCATCGTCGGTCAGACCGACCACGACGATCTTCCCCATCGGCTTCGGTTCCATGGAGGGATCCTTCCACGAGTCCGAGATCTTGGTGCTGCCGCACCCCGCGAGCCCAGCGAGCAGCACTGTTGCGGCCATCCATCGCATCGATTTCATGCTTCCTCCATCCTTCACGTCGGCCTTGCCAGTGTTCATAGTTTTGGCCTATATTAGGGGCCCGCGGGGTTTCACGCAATGGAGGCCGTTCAGCGGCCTTCTTTCATAATAGACTCGTACTCCGGCCCAGCACGGCCGGGAATCAGGGATCCCTCATGACGCCGACTCACAGACGACGTAAAGACGTCCGGAACATTGCCATCATTGCCCACGTCGACCACGGCAAGACCACGCTTGTCGACGCCCTTCTCAAGCAGACGGGGGCCTACGCCTTCAAGGAAGGCGAGGTCATGATCCTGGATTCGAACCCCCTCGAGAAAGAACGCGGAATCACGATTTTCTCGAAGAATGCGTCGATCAAGTACAAGGATCTCACCATCAACATCGTCGATACGCCCGGCCACGCCGACTTCGGCAGCGAAGTGGAGCGCATCCTGCGCATGGTGGACGGCGTGCTGCTGCTCGTGGACGCCTTCGACGGCCCCATGCCGCAGACCAAGTTCGTGCTCAAGAAATCGCTCGAGCTGCACCTGAAACCGATCGTCGTGGTCAACAAGGTCGATCGCCCCAACTGTCGTCCGGACGAAGTGGCGAGCCTCA
>Ga0307281_10000161_pt1 | contig 15910 bp, 12 predicted proteins | sample ER_DNA_120_FD_194486 | JGI IMG/M metagenome (GOLD analysis project Ga0307281, IMG submission 194486) | Bulk soil microbial communities from the East River watershed near Crested Butte, Colorado, United States - ER_DNA_120 | ecosystem: Environmental > Terrestrial > Soil > Floodplain | place...
CTGAACGACCTTCAGCAGCGGCGTCTCGCCTTCGCCGAGGTCCTCGGGCGACACCAGCGTAATCGCCGAGATCGACACCAGGATGTAGATCAACCCCGTGATCCCCAATCCAGTGAGAAGTATCTTGGGGAAGATGCGCGTCGGGTCCTGGCATTCCTCGGCCATGTTGACCGAGTCCTCGAAGCCGACCATGGCAAAGAACGCCAGCGTCGTCGCGGCGATCACCGGCCAGAGCATGCTGCCGGTGCCGGAGGTCCTGAACTCGAGAACCCGCGAGACATCGCCCGCGCCGGCTCCGATCGCCCACAGGCCGATGAAGATGATGATCAGGAGACCCGACAGCTCCACGCAGGTGAGGACGACATTCGCCTTCACGCTCTCGCCGACGCCGCGAAAATTGACCAGCGCGACGACCGCCATGAATCCCAACCCCAGCAGGGTGATTCCGATTCCCCCTCCGAGCCCGAGGCTGAAGGCGTTCGACATGTTGGCGGCGAACGCCCGCGAGGCGGTCGACGCGGACGTGATGCCCGAGCACATGACCGCGAACGCGACGATGAACGTCACGAAGTGAATGCCGAATGCCTTATGGGTATAGAGTGCGGCGCCCGCGGCTTGCGGATATTTGGTCACCAGTTCGAGGTAGCTGAGCGCGGTGATCAGGGCCACGACGAACGCCAGAAGGAACGGCAGCCACACGGCCCCGCCGACCTGCTTGGCAACTTGGCCGGTGAGGGCGTAAATCCCGGTGCCGAGAATGTCGCCGACGATAAACAGCAGCAGCAGCCACGGGCCCATCACCCGGCGCAGGCTCGGCTCGCTCGCTACGACGGGCTGGAGCCCGTCGCCAATGGGAACATCAGTCATCTGGTTTTTTCCCGACCGATGCGGAGTGGCTACGCTAGTGTTCCGTTTCCGACGTCGTATTATCTCGCAGCACCCGCTTTTACGAACGTCGGAAACAAAGGAACACTAGCAAGTGATCATCCTAGTGTGGCTTTGCATTTGACGTTCCTATGAAGGACTCGCGGCCAATACTGATAGGAACGTCAAATGCGCCACACTAGAAGGAGGGTTTTTGCATGCGCTGTCAACTGCGTGCGCATAGTTCGCTTGCCTATACGATGATGCCGGCACAAGAGTAGGCCGCCCGGACACTCATGAAGCTCGCCGATCTCCTCACCACGGATGCCGTCAGCGACGCGCGCTTTGCCGCGCTCGAGCTGGCCGGGATCACCACCGACAGCCGCACCGTCAAGCCCGGCGACCTGTTCGTGGCGGTGGCGGGCGCGAAGGACGATGGGTTGCGTTTCGTCGGGGACGCCTTGGCGTCAGGGGCGGCGGCCGTCATGGCGGAGCGGGTCCCGCCCGCGCCGCTTCCCGCCGGCGTGGCCTTCATCAAGGTCGGCGATGCGCGCCGCGCTCTGGCGCTCGGGGCGGCGAAGTTTTTTCCGCGCCAGCCGGAGGTGATCGCGGCCATCACTGGCACCAGCGGAAAGACATCGGTCGCCGCCTTTACGCGCCAGATCTGGGCCGCGCTCGGCAAGCCGGCGGCGAGCATCGGGACGGTCGGGCTGGTCTCGCCGACGCGCGAAGTCTACGGCTCGCTCACCACGCCTGACCCGGTGGCGCTGCATCGCTCGCTCGATGAGCTGGCGGGCGAAGGCGTGACCCACCTCGCCATGGAAGCCTCCTCGCACGGCCTCGACCAGCGCCGGCTCGACGGGGTGCGGGTGGCGGCCGGCGCCTTTACCAATCTCAGCCGCGACCATCTCGATTATCATCCGACGCTGGAAGATTATCTCGCGGCCAAGCTGAGACTGTTCACGGACCTAATCGTTCCCGGTGGCGCGGCCGTGGTCGCGGCCGATCACGAGCACGCCGATGCGGTGGTGGCGGCAGCGAAGCGGCGCCGGCTGCGCCTCCTCACGGTCGGCGAGCGCGGCGACGGCATCCGCCTGGTCGCGATCGGCACCGAAGGCTTCGCCCAGATGCTGCGGCTCGAACATGCCGGCAGGGGTTACACCGTGCGCCTGCCGCTTCCCGGAGCGTTTCAGGTCGAGAATGCACTGGTGGCCGCGGGCCTTGCGCTCGCGACCGGGAGCGAGCCGGCGGCCACCTTCGCCGCGCTCGCGCAACTGAAAGGCGCCAAGGGCCGGCTCGAATTGGTCGGCGAGATCAACGACGCGCCGATCTTCGTCGATTATGCCCACAAGCCCGATGCGCTCGCCAAGGCGCTCGAGGCGCTGCGGCCTTACGCGACACAGCGGCTGGTCGTGGTGTTCGGTTGCGGCGGCGACCGCGATGCCGGCAAGCGGGAGATGATGGGAGCGATCGCGGCACGTCTGGCCGACCGGGTGGTCGTCACCGACGACAACCCGCGCAGCGAGAACCCCGCCGCGATCCGCGCGGCGATCCTGCAGGCGGCGCCCGGTGCGATCGAGATCGGGGACCGGCGCGAGGCGATCCAGGCGTCGATTGCGGATCTCCGCCTTGGCGACGTGCTGCTGATCGCCGGCAAGGGCCATGAAACCGGCCAAATCATCGGCAAACAGGTGCTACCATTCAGCGACCACGAGGCGGTCGCCGCCGCGCTTGCCGGGAGGGTGGCATGACCGATCGGCCGCTCTGGACCGTGGAAGCAATGGCTGCTGCGATGGGCGCCGCATCCACGGGGCCATTGCCGCTTTCCATCCCGGGCATTTCGATCGACACGCGCACGGTTGCGCCCGGCGAAGCGTTCTTCGCGATCAAGGGCGACAACCGCGACGGCCACGACTTCGTGGAGGGAGCGCTTGCGGCCGGCGCCGGCCTTGCGGTGGTCGCGGCCCAGCGGCGCGGCCGCTTTCCCAGCCACGCCCCGCTGCTCGTCGTTCCCGACGTGCTCGACGGATTGCGCGATCTCGCGCGGGCTTCGCGGGCGCGCGCGCAGGCGAAAATCATCGCCGTCACCGGCTCTGTCGGCAAGACCAGCACCAAGGAGGCGCTGCGGCTCACGCTTGCCCGGGACGGCGAGACCCATGCCTCGGTCGCCTCCTACAACAATCATTGGGGCGTGCCGCTTTCGCTGGCGCGCTGCCCCGCGGCCGCGCGCTACGCCGTGTTCGAGATCGGCATGAATCATGCCGGCGAGATCGAGCCGCTGACGCGGCTGGTGCGGCCGCACGTGGCGATCATCACCACGGTCGAGCCGGTGCACCTCGAATTCTTCCCCTCGATCGAGGCGATCGCGGACGCCAAGGCCGAAATCTTTTCCGGGCTCGAGCCGGGCGGTGCGGCGGTGATCAATCGCGACAATCCGCAATTTGCTCGCCTCGAGCGTGCCGCGCAGAACGCCGAGGTTGCGCGCGTGGTCTCCTTCGGGGAGCACGCGCACGCGGACGCGCGGCTGGTCAGATGCGCGCTGCAATCCGAGGGCTCCACCGTCGAGGCGCGGATTTTCGGCACCGACGTCTCCTACAAGCTCGGCGCGCCCGGCCGCCATCTGGTGCTCAACTCGCTCGCCGTGCTCGCGGCGAGCGTGCTGGCCGGCGCCGATCTCGCGCTCGCGGCGCTCGCGCTTTCCAAGCTGCAGCCGGCGACGGGGCGCGGCTCGCGCTTCTTCCTCGACATGCACGGCGGGCGGGCGCTGCTGATTGACGAGAGCTACAACGCTAACCCGGCCTCGATGCGCGCGGCACTCGCCCTGCTCGGACAAGCCGACGTCGGGCCGCGCGGTCGGCGGATCGCGGTCCTCGGCGACATGCTCGAGCTCGGTACGCAGGGCGCGCAGCTCCATCGCGAACTGGCCATGGCCGTGCTCGCGCACGGGATCGACCTCGTGTTCTGCTGCGGTCCGCTGATGCGCGCGCTCTGGGAGGCTCTTCCCTCCAGCCGTCAGGGCGGCTATGCCGAGACCTCGACCGCGCTCGAATCGCACGTGCTTGCCGCCATCCAGCCGGGTGACGCCGTCATGATCAAGGGATCGCTCGGCTCCCGGATGGCGCCCATCGTCAAGGCGCTGCAAGGTCGCTACCGGCGCGAGACGCCGGGTGCGGCGCGCGCGCAAGTTCCGACCATGAACGGTTGAACCCATGCTCTACCTGCTCTCCGCGTTCTCGGACACGATCGGGCCCCTCAACGTGTTGCGCTACATCACGTTCCGCACGGGCGGAGCGATGATCACCGCGCTCGTGTTCGTATTCCTGTTCGGGCCCTCGATCATCGACCAGCTGCGGCTGCGGCAGGGCAAGGGCCAGCCGATCCGCAGCGACGGACCGCAATCCCACCTGGTCACCAAGAAGGGCACGCCGACCATGGGCGGGTTGATGATCCTGTTCGGGGTGCTGGTCTCGACGGCGCTGTGGGCCAATCCGTACAACCGCTACGTCTGGATCGTGCTCGGCGTGACGCTCTCCTTCGGCGCGATCGGCTTCTACGACGACTACCTCAAGGTGACGAAACAGACCCATGCCGGGTTTTCGGGCAAGCTTCGCCTGCTGATCGAGGCGCTGATCGGGGCGGCGGCCGTCTATTTCATCGTCTCGATCGGCCGCCAGCCATTCGCGAGCTCGCTGACGTTTCCGTTCTTCAAGGAGCTGGTGCTGCCGCTGGGCTGGTTCTTCATCGTGTTCGGCGCGTTCATCATCGTGGGCGCCGGCAACGCCGTGAACCTGACCGACGGCCTCGATGGGCTCGCGACCGTGCCCGTGATCATCGTCGCGCTGAGCTTCGGCTTCATCTCCTATCTCACCGGCAACGCGTTCTTCGCGGACTACCTCAACATCCACTACGTCCCGGGCACCGGCGAACTGGCGGTGCTGTGCGGAGCAGTGATCGGAGCCGGATTGGGATTCCTGTGGTTCAATGCGCCGCCCGCCTCGATCTTCATGGGCGACACCGGATCGCTCGCGCTCGGCGGTATGATCGGCGCGATTGCGGTCGCCACCAAGCATGAGATCGTGCTCGCGGTGGTGGGCGGACTGTTCGTGCTGGAGGCCGTGTCGGTGATAGTGCAAGTGCTTTCGTTCAAGCTGACCGGCAAGCGCGTGTTTCGCATGGCGCCGATCCACCACCATTTCGAGCAGCTCGGCTGGACCGAACCCCAGATCGTGATCCGCTTCTGGATCGTTTCGGTCGTGCTCGCGCTCGCTGGACTCTCCACGCTGAAGTTGCGGTGACCTGCGTGTCGCGTAGGGCGGAGCGCCGCGTGAGTACGCCGCACGTTTGCGTGCGGCTTCGCCCACCCTCCGGCTCTCGCGGCGGGAGCGGCGCCGCATGATCCCGGTCACCGTCTTTGCCGGAAAAAAGGTCGCCATCTTCGGCCTGGGCGGCTCGGGGCTGGCGAGCGCGAGCGCGCTGCTCGCCGGCGGCGCCGATGTCATCGGCTGGGACGACAACGCGGAGTCCGTCGTCAAGGCGACCAGTGCCGGCATTCCGACCGCCGATCTGCGTGAGGTCGATTGGTCGCGCGTGGCGGCGCTTGTGCTTGCGCCGGGCGTGCCGCTGACGCATCCGGCCCCGCACTGGTCGGCCGCGCTTGCGCACGCCGCCGGCGTCGAGGTTATCGGCGACATCGAGCTGTTCTGCCGCCAGCGGCGCCTGATCGCACCGACGGCGCCGTTCGTCGCCATCACCGGCACCAACGGCAAGTCGACCACCACCGCTCTGACCGCGCACCTCCTGCGCTCGGCCGGGCACGACGCCCAGATGGGCGGCAATATCGGGACCGCGATCCTGTCACTCGAGCCGTTGGACGAAGGCCGCGCGTACGTGATCGAATGCTCGTCCTATCAGATCGATCTCGCGCCGACGCTCGATCCGTCGGTCGGCATTCTTCTCAACATCACCGAAGATCATCTCGACCGGCATGGGACGCTGCAGCATTACGCCGCCGTGAAGGAGCGACTCGTCGCGGGGGTGCCGGCGGACGGAACCGCGATCGTCGGCGTCGACGATGAATGGTGCGCGGCGGCGGCCGATCGCATGCAGCAGGCCGGCAAGCGGCTGCTTCGCGTGTCGGTGCAGCGGGCGCTCCCCGATGGCCTTTATCTCGACGGCGAAACGATCATGCAGGCCGCGGGCGGCAGCGCCCGCCCGGTCGCCCGGATCGGAAACATCGGCTCGCTGCGCGGCGTGCACAATGCGCAGAACGCCGCCTGCGCGGCCGGCACGGCGCTCGCGCTCTCGCTCGATGCCATCCAGCAGGGCCTCGAGTCGTTTCCCGGCCTCGCGCACCGCATGGAGCAGGTCGGGCGCAAGGGCCGCGTCTTGTTCGTCAACGATTCCAAGGCCACCAATGCCGATTCCGCCGCGCAGGCGCTGGCCTGCTTCTCCGACATTTTCTGGATCGCGGGGGGCAAGCCGAAGACCGGCGGCATCGCCTCGCTCGCGCGCTTTTTTCCGCGCATCCGCAAGGCCTACCTGATCGGAGAGGCGGCGGCCGGCTTCGCGGCCGAGCTCGACGGGCGAGTACCCCACGTGACCGCGGGCACGCTCGATCGGGCGGTGGAGCTTGCCGCTCACGATGCCGAAGCGTGCAGGCTCGATCAGCCGGTGGTGCTGCTGTCGCCGGCCTGCGCCTCGTTCGACCAGTATCGCAATTTCGAAATCCGCGGCGACAAGTTCCGCGATCTGGTCAGGGCGCTCCCGGACCTGATCCCGATGTCATCAAGCTCATAAGGCGGCTGTCATGAAGGTGCTGCTCGCATCAATCCGCTCCATGCTTGCGGCCTCCGCCTGCTTCATCCTTGCGGCCTCCGCCGCGGGCGCGGCGTCGGTCACCGTGCCCGACAATTCCACCGGTCTCGCCGGCGTCGCGGCTGCGACCACGGCGCTGCTGCTCGACGCCGGAGTGAAGCCGCAGAATGCCGGCGGCGGAGTGTTCGTGCTGGATGCGAAGAATTTCCACTGCGATCAGAACTTGAATGGGGCGCTGGACGCGTCGAACGTGCGCGCCGGGCTGCCGGCGCTCAAATGCCGGATCAACTCCCAGAACAAGCGCGGCACCAGCGCCGGTCAGCCGTTCGGCGAGGGCCGGGCCATGACCGAGCTGTTGCAGAAGGTGCAGGGCTCCAACCCGCCCGGCCGCGCCGCCTTCAGCGATTGCGGCATGGGCTATTGCGGCATCTTCGCGAAGTCCATCAAGTGCACCATCGACACCAAGATCGGCAATTTCAGCAACGGCGGGCGGTGGAGCTGCGTTTTCACCGACGGGCAGTGATTCCAGCCCGGCAAGGACATGGTTTTCCGCGCGCGGGCGCCCGCCGTTAATCCTCTGTCAACCAACCACAGTCACCACTGATACGGATCGGTGGATCGGCAACGTCCGCCGTGGTCCTGATCGATCCGCGTTCCGTCTCCGGGGGGAGTCTCGATGGTTTCGCGTCTTGAGCGCACGCCGTTCGCGGCCTGGTGGTGGACGATCGACCGCTTGCTGCTGGCCGCGCTGCTCGCGCTCATGCTCGGCGGCATCGTGCTCTCGCTCGCGGCGAGCCCGCCGGTCGCGTCCCGGCTCGGCCTCGAGCCGTTCTATTTCGTGAGCCGCCACGTGCTCTACCTGATCCCCGCGCTCGCCGTGCTGCTGGGGGTCTCATTCCTGCCGCCGCGCTATGTGCGCCGGCTCGCGCTCATCGTGTTCGTCGTCAGCGTGCTGATGGTGCTGGGCACGCTTCACTTCGGCGCCGAGGTCAAGGGGGCGCGCCGGTGGATCGTCCTGCTCGGCGTCAACATCCAGCCGTCGGAGTTTCTCAAGCCGGCCTTCGTGATCCTGATCGCCTGGCTGTTCGGAGAGTCGGCCCGGCGGCCGGAAATGCCGGCCAACACCATGGCGCTCGGGCTGCTGCTCGTCGCGGTCACCGGGCTTGTGATGCAGCCCGACTTCGGCCAGACCATGCTGGTCTCGCTGGTCTGGAGCGCGCTGTTCTTCCTCGCCGGCATGCGCATCGTGTGGGTGGTCGGGCTCGGTGGCGTGGCCGCAGTCGGTCTGGCAACCGCGTATATGATGGTGCCCTACGTGGCACGGCGCATCGAGCGGTTCCGCGATCCCTCGTCCGGCGACACCTTCAACATCGACCAGGCGCTCGAATCCTTCCAGCAGGGCGGCTGGTTCGGACGCGGCCCCGGCGAAGGCACCGTCAAGCGCATCCTGCCCGAAAGCCACACCGATTTCGTGTTCGCGGTCGCCGCCGAGGAATTCGGGATCGTGCTGTGCCTGGTGCTGGTCGCGGTGTTCGCTTTCATCGTGTTGCGCACCTTGCGCCACGCCATGCGCAGCGAAGACCCGTTCGCACGCTTCGCGGCCGCGGGCCTTGCCATCATGTTCGGGCTGCAATCGGCCATCAACATGGCGGTGAACTTGCATCTGATGCCGGCCAAGGGCATGACCTTGCCGTTCATCTCCTATGGCGGCTCGTCGATGATCTCGATCGCCTACGGCATGGGGATGCTGCTCGCCTTGACGCGCGAGCGCCCGCGCGCTGAGTTGCTCGCCAGCCAGAACGAATTCGTCCCTGTCGGGCGCCCGGCCTGATCCTGTCGGGCCCCGCGAGGGAGGTCGACCGCGCAGCGGTCGGGGAGGGTCCGACCGAGACCATGTCGACACACGCAACTCACGATCCGCCCGTCGTGCTGCTCGCCGCCGGCGGGACCGGTGGCCATCTCTTTCCCGCGGAAGCGCTCGCCGCCGCGCTCGGCCGGCGCGGCATCGTCGTCGATCTCGCCACCGACGAACGCGCCGAGCGTTACGGCATGACGTTCCCGGCGCGGCGCATTCACATCGTCACCAGCGCGACCGTGCGCGGCCGCGATCCCGTGTCGTTGGCGCGCACCGCGGCGCTGCTCGGGTTCGGAACGCTGCAGGCCCTGCGTCTGCTCGGGCGGGTCGCGCCGTCCGCCGTGGTCGGCTTCGGGGGATATCCGACCGTGCCGCCGGTGCTGGCGGCGACGCTGCGCAAGATCCCCACGCTGATCCACGAACAGAACGCCGTGATGGGGCGGGCCAACCGGCTGCTGGCCGGCCGCGTCAAAGCGATCGCCACTAGCTTTGCCGGCGTGCTCGACCGCGAGCCCGGCCTCGCCGCCAAGGCGACGCGCACCGGCAACCCGGTGCGGCCGGCGGTGATCGCCGCGGCCACGACGTCCTATGCGGTTCCGCAACCCGGCGGCCCCATCCATCTCGTCGTGTTCGGCGGCAGCCAGGGCGCGCGCGTCATGTCCGACATCGTGCCGCCCGCGATCGAGCGGCTCGATCCGCATCTGCAGTCACGGCTCTCGGTGGTGCAGCAGGCGCGCGAGGAGGACGTCGGCCGGGTCAAGGACATCTACGCACGGGCGAAGGTGGCGGCCGAGGTCGCGCCGTTCTTCACCGATCTTCCGGCGCGGATCGCGGCCGGGCATCTCATCGTCGCGCGCTCCGGCGCTTCGACCGTGGCCGAACTGGCGGCGATCGGGCGGCCGGCGATCCTGGTGCCGCTGCCGCATGCGCTCGACCAGGATCAGTCCGCCAATGCCGGCGTGCTGGAAACGGCGGGCGCGGCGATGCGCCTGCGGCAGGACGATTTCACGCCCAACCGGCTGGCGGCCGAGATCAGTGCGCTTGCCAGCGCGCCGGAAAAACTCGTAGCAATGGCCGCGGCCGCCCGCTCGCAGGGCGCGATCGACGCCGCCGAGCGGCTGGCCGATCTCGTGATTGCGACCATCGAAAGGAAGGCGCGATGAAACTGCCGAGCGACATCGGTCCGATCCACTTCGTCGGCATCGGCGGCATCGGCATGAGCGGCATTGCGGAAGTGCTGATCAATCTCGGCTACACCGTGCAGGGCTCGGACGCGTCCGACAGCGCCAATGTCAAGCGGCTGCGCGACAAGGGCGCCAAGATTTCGGTCGGCCATTCCGCGACCGCGCTCGGCGATGCCGAGGTGGTGGTGGTGTCGACCGCGATCAAGCGCGACAATCCCGAGCTCACGGCGGCGCGCGCCAGGCGCCTGCCGGTGGTGCGCCGCGCCGAGATGCTGGCGGAGCTGATGCGGCTCAAGCGCTGTGTCGCGATCGGAGGGACCCACGGCAAGACCACGACGACCTCGCTCGTGGCCGCGCTGGTCGACGCCGGCGGGTTCGATCCCACGGTGATCAATGGCGGCATCATCAACGCCTACGGCACCAATGCCCGGCTCGGCGCGGGGGACTGGATGGTGGTCGAGGCCGACGAATCGGACGGCACCTTCCTGAAGCTTCCGGCCGACGTCGCCATCGTGACCAACGTCGACCCGGAGCATCTCGATCATTTCAAGACCTTCGACGCGGTGCAGGAGGCATTTCGGGCTTTCGTCGAGAACGTGCCGTTCTACGGCTTCGCGGTGATGTGCACGGACCATCCGGTGGTGCAGCTGCTGGTCGGACAGATCACCGACCGCCGCGTCATCACCTATGGCGAAAACTTGCAGGCCGACGTGCGCCTCGCCGATCTCGACCATGCCGACGGCCAATCGCGCTTTTCCATCCTCTTTCGCGACCGCGCGGGGGAGACGACGCACGAGATCAAGGGCCTCTCGCTGCCGATGCCGGGACGCCACAACGCGCTCAACGCCACCGCGGCGATCGCGGTCGCGCGCGAACTCGGCATTTCCGACGACATGATCCGCAAGGCGCTGCAGAACTTCGGCGGCGTGCGGCGGCGCTTCACCCGCACCGGCGAGTGGAACGGCGTCCCGATCATCGACGATTACGGCCACCATCCGGTCGAGATCGCCGCTGTTCTGCGTGCCGCACGCGAATCAAACGCGGGCCAGGTGATCGCCGTGGTGCAGCCGCACCGCTACAGCCGGCTCGCTTCGCTGTTCGAGCAGTTCTCGACCTGCTTCAACGACGCCGACACTGTCATCGTCGCCCATGTCTACGCGGCGGGCGAGGCGCCGATCGCTGGCGCCGACCGCGACGCCCTGGTGCAGGGCCTGCGCGCGCACGGGCATCGTCAGGTCATCCCGCTCGACGGCCCGCAGGATCTGGCGCGCGTGGTCGCCCGCCTGGCACGGCCCGGCGATATCGTGGTGTGCCTCGGCGCCGGCAACATCACCCAATGGGCCTATGCGCTGCCGGGCGAACTCGCCGCGCTCGGGGCGGTCGCTTGAGCGTCGTCATGACCGCGATGCGCGGCCGCGGCGCAGGCGGGCTCGATCGAGCATCCGTGACGTCATGACCTTCCCCGATCTGCTCACCGAGCTGAAAGCGCGCCTGCCGGACGTGCGCGGGCGGCTGTTGGCCAACCAGCCGCTCGCGGAGCTGACTTGGTTCCGCGTCGGCGGGCCGGCGCAGGTTCTGTTCATGCCCGACGACGAGGCGGACCTGGCCTATGCGCTGCGCCAATTGCCGGCCGAGATTCCAGTCACGGTCATCGGGCTCGGCTCCAACCTGATCGTGCGCGACGCAGGGGTGCCGGGCGTCGTCATCCGGCTCGGCCGCGGCTTCGGCGAGGTGAAGGTCGAGGACGGTGCCCGCATCCGCGCCGGGACCGCCGTTCCCGACGTGAAGGTCAGCCGTACCGCCCAGGAGGCGGCGCTCACCGGGCTCGCTTTCTTCCGCGGCATCCCCGGCGCGATCGGCGGGGCGCTGCGCATGAACGGCGGCGCCTATGGCCGCGAGACCAAGGACGCACTGATCGAGGCGCGCGCCGTCGACCGGCAGGGACGCCTCCACGTCTTCAGCAACGGCGACATGCACTACACCTATCGCCATTGCGGCGCGCCGGACGACGTCATCTTCACGCAGGCGCTGTTCCAGGGCGCGCCGGGCGATCCGGCCGCCATCGCGGCGGAGATGGAAAAAATCACCGAATCGCGGGAGGCGACGCAACCGATCAAGAGCCGCACCGGCGGTTCGACCTTCAAGAATCCGCCGGGCCACAAGGCCTGGCAGCTCATCGATGCCGCCGGCTGCCGCGGCTTGAAACACGGGGCCGCCCAGGTCTCGGAGATGCACTGCAATTTTCTCATCAATCTCGGCGGCGCCACCGCCGCCGACATCGAGACGCTGGGCGAGACGGTGCGCCGGCGCGTGCGCGAGAATTCAGGCGTCGAGCTCGAATGGGAGATCAAGCGGATCGGAGCGGCGATCCCTCCCGGATAGAAGCTCTTCGTTAGTGACTTTCATGTCACTTATTGGGTCGCAAGGAGCGATCGTCCGAGGACGTCGGCTCCGCGTCGCCGGGGCACTCCAGCCTCCCAGACTCTCGACGCGACGGCCGCTCTCGGCTCCAGCGGGCGGCAAGAGCATCAGCGCTGTGGCTGAGGCGGAGGAAGCATGAGCAACCACATCGCCGTTCTGATGGGAGGCTGGTCCGCCGAGCGCGAGGTGTCATTGCGCTCCGGTGCGGCCTGTGCCGATGCGCTGGTCCGCCTCGGTTATCGCGTGAGCCGCATCGACGTCGGCCGCGACATCGCGACGGTCCTGACCGCGGCCAGGCCCGACGTCGCGCTCAATGTGCTGCACGGCCGGCCGGGCGAGGACGGAACGCTGCAAGGCTTGCTGGAGATCCTTGCCATCCCGTACACCCATTCGGGGGTCATGGCGTCCGCGGTCGCCATGCAGAAGGACGTCGCCAAGGAGCTGTTCCGCGTCGCCGGCGTGCCGGTCCCCGAAGGCGTGGTGGCCTCCCGCTTCGAGGTCGCCAAAGCCCACCTGCTGCCGCCGCCCTACGTGATCAAGCCGCTCGCGGAGGGCTCGAGCGTAGGGGTTTTCATCGTGCGCGAGGACCATGTCCATCCGCCGCAGGAGCTCACCCGCGAGGACTGGGCCTACGGCGAGCGGGTCATCGTTGAAAGCTACATTGCCGGCAAGGAGTTGACCTGCGCGGTCATGGGGGACACGGCGCTCGGCGTGATCGAGATCGTGCCGATGGTAAGATTTTACGATTATGAGGCGAAATACGCCCCAGGGGGCTCTAAACACCTGCTTCCGGCTCCCGTTTCACCGTTTGTTTACCAAGAGGTCCGAAGACTATCGCTGGCGGCGCATCGCGCGCTGGGCTGCCGGGGCGTGAGCCGTGCGGACTTCCGCTACGACGACCGCATCGAGGGGACGGGGGGATTGGTGTGCCTCGAAGTCAATACGCAGCCCGGCATGACGGAAACGTCGCTGGTGCCCGAGCTCGCAGCACATGCGGGCGTCACGTTCGACCAGCTGGTGCAATGGATGATCGAGGATGCCTCGCTCAACCGCTGAAAGGGATCGCGCGCTGGCGTTGGCTCTCAGCCGATCGCGCGGCGCTGCGCGCCGTGGCGGGCAGGGGCCGTAACGCATGAGACCGAGGTACCGTTTCATCCAGCTCATGGACCGGTGGTCGTCGCTCGTCAACGCGCGCTGGCCCCGCGGCATCGGCACCGCCGGCACCGTCGCCGTCATTCTCGCGAGCCTCGCCTACGGCGCCGTCAAGGGCGATCATATCCCGACCGTCGTTGAAGCGTTCAAGGACGCGCGTGACGCCGCCGCCAATGCCGCCGGCTTCCGCATCGTGTCGGTCGCGCTGGCCGGCCAGCATCACATCAGCCGCGAGGACGTGCTCGCCGCCGCCGGTGTTACCGAGACGACGTCGCTGCTCTTTCTCGACGTCGAGCAGACGCGCGAACGGCTCAAGAGCAATCCCTGGATCGCCGACGCCACCGTGCTCAAGCTCTATCCGGGCGAACTGCAGATTGGCATCAGGGAGCGCGAGGCATTCGCGCTCTGGCAGAAGGACGGGCGAGTATCCGTCATCGCTGACGACGGCACCGTGCTCGAACCCTATGTGGCGCCCCGCCTGATCGAGCTGCCGCTGGTGGTCGGACGCGGCGCCGAGACGCGCGCAAAGGAATTTCTCGCGTTGCTCGACCGCTATCCCGACCTGCGCGCCTCCGTGCGCGCCACGGTCCTGGTGGGCGAGCGGCGCTGGAACCTGCGGCTGAAGAACGGCATCGACGTGCGGCTCCCGGAAACCGACATTGCGCCCGCGCTGGAGCGGCTGGTCGCGCTCGACAAGGAAAAGACCCTGACCACGCGCGATATCGTCGCCATCGATCTCAGGCTCCCCGATCGCGTGACGGTGCGGCTCTCCGAGGCTGCCGCGCAGGCGCGCATCGATGCGGCCAAGGACAAGGGCAAGAAGAAGGGGGGCAGCGCATGAGCACCCTCCAGTTCGGCCTCACGCCGAAGATGAAGCCGCTGACGCCCAACCGTTCGGTGCTCGTCGCCGCGCTCGATGTCGGCACCAGCAAGATCGCCTGCCTGATCGGGCGCCTCAAGCCGCGTCCGACCCAGGACGTGCTGCGCCTGCGGACTCATTCGGTCGACGTCATCGGATTCGGCCACACGCTTGCCCGCGGCATGAAGGCCGGCACCGTGATCGATCTTGCCGAGGCGGAAGCCGCGGTGCGCCAGTGCGCCGACCTCGCCGAGCGCACCGCGCGGATGCAGCTCGACTCGGTCATCGTCTCGGTGTCCGCCGGGCGGCCGACCAGCGAGCTCATCTCGGCCTCGATCGAGATCGCCGGCGCCGCGATCGGCGAACGCGACATCGACCGCGTGCTCACCGCCGGCAGCCGCCATTCCGTGCGCCCCGGGCGCGCCGTGCTGCACTCGCTGCCGATTGGCTACGTGCTCGACCACGCCGGCGGCATCAGCGACCCGCGCGGCATGCTGGCGCGCCAATTCGGCATCGATATGCACGTCGTGACCGCCGACGCTTCGGCCGCGCGCAACCTGATGCTCGCGATCGAGCGCTGCCATCTCGATGTCGAGGCGATGGTGACCAGCCCGTATGTGGCCGGGCTCTCCGCGCTGGCCGACGACGAGGCCGATCTGGGCGCCGCCGTCATCGACATGGGCGCCGGCACAACCACCATCGCGGTGTTCTCGTCCGGCCGCTTCGTTCATGCCGACGGCTTCGGCCTCGGCGGCCGGCACGTCACCATGGATCTCGCCCGCGGCCTCAATGCCAGGGTCGCCGATGCCGAGCGCATCAAGACGCTCTACGGCAGCGTGCTCACGGGCGCATCGGACGAACGCGACATGATCGCGGTGCCGCCGGTCGACGACGACGAGCGCGAGGCTCCGCATTTCGTTTCGCGGGCAAAGCTCGCCCGCATCATCAAGCCGCGCGTCGAGGAGATCCTCGAAATGGTGCGCGACCGGCTCGCGACCTCTTCGTTCGCGGCCGAGCCGCGCGGACGCGTGGTGCTGACGGGCGGCGCGAGCCAGCTCACCGGGCTTCCGGAGCTCGCCGCGCGCGTTCTCGGCCGTCCGGTGCGGATCGGCCGGCCGCTCGGCATCGGCGGGCTGCCCGAGGAAGCGAAGGGACCTGCATTCGCCGTCGCGACGGGACTGCTGGTCTATCCGCAGGCGGCACATCTTGAGCATTTTGAACCGCGACGAACGCGGCACTCGGCTGCAGGGAGCGGCTACATCGCACGGGTCGGACGATGGCTTCGCGAGAGCTTCTGATGACTCGACACGACATTCCCAACGGGCGGTGGCGGACCGGCCCGACCCGGCGGCGACTTCCGCGTATGAAGAGGCAAACATGAGCATCAATCTGAAGATTCCCGACGTCCGTGAGCTCAAGCCACGGATCACCGTGTTCGGGACCGGCGGTGCCGGCGGAAACGCCGTCAACAACATGATCACGAGCGGGCTGCAGGGCGTCGACTTCGTCGTCGCCAATACCGACGCCCAGGCGCTCACGATGTCCAAGGCCGAGCGCATCATCCAGATGGGCGTGGCCGTCACCGAAGGGCTCGGCGCCGGCTCGCAGCCGGAAGTCGGGCGTGCCGCGGCCGAAGAGGCGATCGACGAGATCCGCGATCACCTCCAGGGCGCGCACATGGTGTTCGTCACCGCCGGCATGGGCGGCGGCACCGGCACCGGCGCCGCGCCGGTGGTCGCGCGCTGCGCGAAAGAGGCCGGC
>Ga0307281_10000162_pt1 | contig 15907 bp, 11 predicted proteins | sample ER_DNA_120_FD_194486 | JGI IMG/M metagenome (GOLD analysis project Ga0307281, IMG submission 194486) | Bulk soil microbial communities from the East River watershed near Crested Butte, Colorado, United States - ER_DNA_120 | ecosystem: Environmental > Terrestrial > Soil > Floodplain | place...
CCGACGGCGCTCTCGGCGGCGGCTCGTCGTTCGCCACGTTCGCAATGGTCGACGACTACCTGTATCGCGTCATGGAAGGAACGATGCACGTCTACGATGTGACGACCGCGGCGAAACCAAAGGAACTCTCCAGCGTACGCATCGGGTGGGACGTTGAAACGCTCCAGCCCTCGCAGAACCTGCTTTTTCTTGGCGGCTTTCGCGGCATGTACATCTACGATCGCTCGGACCCCCGGCACCCGAAAGCGATCGGGCAGATTCAACACACCACGGCGTGTGACCCCGTGGTGGTGACCGGCTCAACCGCCTTCATCACGTTGCGGCAAAGCGGGTGCGGCGGAGCGGCCGACGAGCTCATGTGCGTGAGCATCAAGGATCCGCGCACGCCACGAATCCTGGGAGAGAAGCCGTTGACCACACCGTACGGTCTGGCCGTACAGAACCAACAGCTCTACGTGAGCCATGGCGAGAGCGGCTATTCGCTGATGGACGTTTCGCAGCCCACCGAGCCCTCCGTGCAGGCCACGTGGGTGGGCTCGCCAACGCGGGATTTCATCTGGTCGGGTAACACGCTCTTCGTGCTCAGCGATCACAACGTGGCGATCTACGACGTGAGCGATCCGCTCACGCCGCGCCTGCTTTCGAAGGTGGAGCCGGACGGCACGCTGTAGCGGGACGCGTGGCGCGGGGCCTGCGCACCGCGCCACGCGCACACCTCACTCGAGCAATACCAGCCGCGCCGTGCGCGCACCCAGCGTCGTGGTGAGACGGAAGAGGTAAACACCCGATGCGACGCGCTGGCCGGCGGCATTGCGCCCGTCCCAGCGCACTTCGTTATCGCCTCCCGGCAGAGTCTGCCCGCGGAGGAGCGTCAGCACGCGGCTCCCATCCACGGCCCATATATCCGCCGTCACGGCCATCTCGCGCGGCAGCGTGAAGCGGATCGACGTGGTGGGATTGAACGGATTCGGCACCACAGCCACGATGTCGTAGGCATTGAGCGCCGGCGATCCCACCGCGGTGACCGCGTCGAGAGTCACCGGAATAATGAGGGGCGTGTTCGAGGCGTTGCTCTTCACGGTGACGGAGCAGCTCGCGGGATTATTGCTGGTTGGCGTGACGCACACTTTCATCGTGGTGCTGCCGCCCGGCACCACGAGGTGCGAGGTGAGCGTCGTGTCGACGCTGAACGGCACGGTGCCACATCCGGTGATGCTCTTCACCAGCAGCGTGTCGCAACCGGTGTTGTTGATGTTCACCGTGTTGCACGTGGTCTGGAACCCCGGCGCGCTCGCGAAAGTGACCGACGTGGGACTCGCGGATGCCGTCACCTTGAGCGAGCGATACTTCACGTAGATGACCCAGTCGCCCGTGACGCCAAGCGCACACGCGCTCTGCCAGCCGCCCGGAATCGCGAACACCACGTTCTTCCCCGCCTGGCAGCCGTTGCCGTCGTGCACCACGCTCGCGGCAAACGGATCTCCCGCGTTGTCCGCGTTGAACTCGAGCGCCACCGTGAACGAACCCGACGGAATCACGATCTCGCCGGGAAGCGGACCCAGGTTGAACTCGTTGATGACCCCGTCGGTGAGCTGCGGGCCCACCAGCGAAAAGATCGGCGCGCCCGGATTGGGGAGGCCCGCCGCGTAGATGTGGATCGCTTCCCCCAGCGTTTGCCCGCTGCCGCCGAACTGCGATCCCCAACCGATACCCACCCTGAGGATCTCGATGGGATACGCCGCAGCGGGCAACGTGAACACCGCGCCCGCCATTTCATTGGCAACGAAGCACGGGCAGACCACCTGTCCGCCCCCGGTGTAATTCTGGAAGAGAGTTTCCGTGCATTGCGCATGGGCGCGACTTGCGCCCGAGAGCAACGTGACAGCGACGATCAGTGCAAGGGTCCGCGCATTGCGACGCGGGAGAGTCGTGCAGTGCATGATGACACACTCCTCGGGGCACCCCGGCGATTCCTGCGGATTTGCATGACACGCCACGACGCGGCGCGCCTTCAGCCGGAGGATAGCAGAAAAGCCGCGGCAAGCATCATGCCCGCGCGAGCCTCTCACCGGGCGGGTCCCGACGGTGCGGCTAGTGCACCACGACAAAGCGCTTGGTCGACTCGCCCTGCGCCGTCGAGAGCCGCACGAAGTACACGCCCGAGGCCAGATGTGAAGTGTCGAGGTCGAAGTATTGCACGCCCGTCGCGGCGCTGGTCTTTGTGGTCAGCACGCGCCGTCCCGCGATGTCGAAGACGTGGACGTTGATCTGGCTGTCGCGGTCGAGCTGGTACTGGATGGTCAGCCCGGCCTTGGTGGGGTTCGGGAAGACCCCCGATATCGCCGGATACGGCGGGACATCCTGCGCGAGGCTGTTGACGACATCGGCGCGCAGAATGTGCTTGTCCGGATCGATGGCAACCTTGTCCGGCTTCTGCGCCACCGCAAACGTGAACGTCTGCGAACGCTGATTGTTCTGGACGCGCTCGCGGTGAATCTCGACCAGCGAGTCCGGGGCCAGCAGGCTGTAGACCGCGATCTCCAGCGGCATCTCGAATACGTTCACGTTCGATTGCCACGGCGCCTGCGTTTGCTGAATCGTCGCCCTGACCTGATAGTTGCCGCCGCCCGACGACTGCCACGAGCTCGACGCCGCATAGCGCGGGAAGCCCGTGCCCGTCGTCACCCACTGGCTGAAGAAGGAATCGAGGTCGAGGCCGGACGCCGTCTCCGCGACGCGCTGGAAATCGGCCGTCACCGCGTTGCCGTAACGCACGGCCGGGTCGGCGGCGTAGGTCTTCATGATCTGGCGGAAGACGTTGTCGCCGGTCACGTAGCGCAGCATGTCGAGCACGATGGCGCCCTTGGCGTACACACGATAGCCGTCGAACATGTAAGCCACGGAGGTCGTGTCCTGCAGCACAAGCGTTCCCGTGGCGCGGCGCGCGTTGGTGTAATCACCGTCGCGGATGATTTCATAGTAGCCGGGGAACGAGTCCTCGCTCGCCTGCCAGTACAGGAGCTCCGCGTACGTGGCAAATCCCTCGCTCAGCCACAGGTGCGCCCAGCGCTTGGGCGAGATGCTGTCGCCGTACCACTGGTGTGCCAGCTCGTGCGAGACCACCGCGACCGAGCCGCTGCTGATCGACGTCATGGTCTGGTGCTCCATGCCGCCGCCGAACGTGAATTCACAGTGTCCGTACTTCTCGTTCGCGAACGGATATGGGCCGAACCACGACTCCTCCACCTCCAATGCGTCGCCGGTAAGGGCCCATCCGCTGGGAAGAAGGTGCGTGGCGTCGTTGTAGAGCATGTGGTCGAGCGGCAGCGAGAGCGGACCATAATCGGCCACCAGAGCGGCGGGCCGCTCATACGTGTCCTGGTAGCGGAAATATTTCCCGATCGCCACGGAGACCAGGTAGCTCGCGATCGGATAGTGCGAGAGCCAGTCGTAGGTGGTGTTGGGGCCGTTCACCGTTTCGGCGACGAGGAGTCCCTGCGAACCGACGCGATACTCCGACGGCACGGTGACCGTGACGCGCACCGAGTCCGCCTTATCGGACGGATGATCCTTGCACGGCCACCATTCACGCGAACCGTACGGCTCGGAGAGACTCCATGCAACGCGGTCACCGTTGGTGGAGTGATTGGCGAAAACAAAGTTGCCGAAGCCGCTCTGGAACGGAATGCCGCGATACCGGATGTCGACGGCGACCAGCGTTCCCACCGCCTGCGCGCCCGGCAGCGTGATCTTGAGCGCCGCGCCGGAATGCGTGAAACCGAGCGCTCCGCCGCCCGCGGCGGAGACCGAGGTGACGTGCATCGACGATCCGAGATCCAGCGTGAGCTGTGTCAGCGGCGAGTTGACGACGCGCCCTTCCACGCGCACCACACCCACGATCGAGTCATCGAGCATGTCGATATTCAGATTCAAATGATAGAAGGTGGCGTCGAGGTTGGCGCTCGCGATGGAGAAGCTGTTTTTTGGCGCTCGATCGGCCATGGCCATCTTGGCCGACGCGCACGCAGCGGCGCCGGTTTCCAACGGCTGTCGTTTAATGCGGATATCATCCGGCTGGCCCAGGTCCTCGCCCCCCTGCGCTCGTGTGTCGAAGGGTGCGCCGCCAATCGCGGCCGCCAACATCAACACGGGGAGAAGAAAGCGAAAGCGTCCGGACATCGTGTGACCTCTACTTGAGTAGAACAACCTTGCGGCTCACGTGTGAATGGCTGGCGGTCAGCGAGAGAAGATACACACCCGAGGCCAGCGCACCGCCGTGCTCGTCGGCGGCATTCCAGGTGAACGAATGCGGGCCCGCGGCCTGCTCCTCGTCCACAAGCGTGGCCACGCGACGCCCCGCGGCGTCATACGCCGCGATGGTGACGCGGCCGGCGCTGGCTACATCATAGTCGATCGTGATCGCCGGGTTGAACGGGTTGGGATAAGCGACCAATGACGCATCCGGCAAGGGCGGCGATCCCGCCACGCCCGTCGCAATGGCATTCCGGGCCGCGAGTGCATCGATGACGCCCCAGCCGTAGGTGCGGTTCGGGCTCGCCTGGTTGGTGGCGGTCTTGCGCAGCGCGTTCATGAGCATGATGTTGCTTGCGAGCGGACGCGCCTGCAGCACGAGCGCCGCCGCACCCGCCACCAGCGGACACGCGAGCGACGTACCACTCGAGTTGATGTAGAACGCGGACAGCGGATCGACGGTGTACACGCCCTGGCCCATCGCCATGACGTCGGGCTTGATGCGCGCATCGGTGGTGTTGCCCACGGAGCTGAAACTCGCGCGCGTGCCCTGGTTGTCGGTGGCGCCCACGGTGAGCACCATGTCGCCGTCGGCGGGGGCGCCGAGTGTGTTCTGCGGTTCGGAGACAAAGCCACCGTTGCCGGCGGCATTCACGATCAGCACGCCGCGGCTGGCCGCGATGTCGGCGCCGATCGTAATCATGGCGGTGTCGCCGTCCATGTTCTGCCACGTGTAGCCGGTCTCCCCGTTGGTGAAGTTGCCGAGATACACGAGCGAGCTGGAGATGATGTCGGCGCCGATGCTGTCCGCCCACTCCGCGGCGGCCACCCACGCATCCTCCTCGATGTGGCGCTCCCATTGCGTGTTCTCGGTCTTCGCGAGCAGGAAGGTGGCGCCGAACGCCGGCCCGATCAGCTCGCCGGGCACGAAGCCCGCGATGGCGCCGAGCGTCAGCGTGCCGTGGTAACCGCTTCCCATCTGACCCGCCTGGTCGGACACGGTGCCGTCATTGTTGACGAAATCGTGCATGGCCAGAATGTTGAGGCTCGCAAACGCGGGATGGCCGAGATTGTTGACGCCGGTATCGAGCATCGCGATGATGACGCCCTCGCCGTGAAGCCCAAGGTCGTGCATCGCGGGCACGTCGCTGAGGAGGTTCTGGAAGAAGGAGCTGCCGTAGTCGAAGCTCAGCTTCTGCGTCGTCGTGCGCAACGCTTCACGCGGACGTGCCGACGTCTCGGGCTGCGGCTCGGGCGGGCGGCCGGCGTGCACGAGATCGAGGCGGGCCACGGACGGGAGCGCGGTGATGGCCACGATCTGTTCCGGTGTCGCATCCACGGACACCGCGTTCAGCCAGCGCGAAACCTGGCGAACATGCGCGCCGCTCTGGCGAACGGCGTCGATCGCCGCAGTGCTCACGGGCACGTCGTACGCATCCACGAGATGGCCCGCGCCGAGATTGCGCTCGCGCCGGGCTCGCGCGTGCGGAGTAAGCGCGGCCTCAGCCGCGCTCAGTGCGGCAGGCGTCGCCGGCTTCTCCTTGAAGATCACCCAGGTGGGGATAGCGGCCCCGTCACGCGCAGCGGCAAGTGCGCGCTCAATGCCGGGCGACTTCGTCGCCCCGGACACGCCGCACGGGAACGTCACCAGTACCAACAACGCCGCCATAATTGTGCGTCGTGTCATCTCACATACTCCCCGTCCACTGGTCGCCGTCGGAATCGCCCAGGCACATGTGCCAGTGATCCAGGTCCTTCACCCGTTCCGCCGGCATGACGCCCTTCCAGTTGGCGATCACCCAGGAATTGCGCGAGCCGCCGGCAACGAATCCCAGCTTCGTGAGCGCCGCGATCGCGAAGGACTGTGTCGATACGATGGCGACGGCGTCGATGCCCGCCTCCGACGCCTCCAGCAACACGTGCGACACCATCTCTTCCAGCGTGCGCGTGTCCTCGCGCGCCACCAGGAAGTCCGTGATGACGGCGCGCTGTTCGACGATGCCGGCCGGAGCCGGACGCCATACCAGGTAGCCGGTGGGCGCGCCCGCGCGCGTGGCCACGACGAGGCGATAGTCCAGTGTGGGATGGTCCGCGTACTTCCAGTTGAGATAGGCCGCGTCGCGAATACGCGTCACGCCGTAGCCCTTCGCCAGATCGAGCCACACCGCGTCCAACCCGGCGTCCATGCGCTCCACGGTGAACAGCAGGCTCTGGGCGCTGCCGATGATCTTCCTGGCGCGCTGCAGCGCCAGGATCTTCTTGGCACCCAATCCGGCACGGCCGACCACCGCCTTGATGGGCGAAAAGTTGCGCCGCGCGGTGAAGGAGGCCGGGTCGAGCACCGCGGTGTACGTGGCCAGTTCGGCGACGTCGTCGAAGCCGCAGGTCTGGTGAATCTTGTGACACGCTCCCGTCATCCACATGCCGCCAGGATAGAAATCCCCGAGCTCGCGCGCGTATCCCACGATCACTTTGCCCAGTCCACCCCCGCGATACTCCGGATCGACAAGCAGATCGTGCGTGTAGCGCGCGGCGATGGGTTTCCCGTTCACCATGAACTGCGTGGGCATGTGACCCAGCGTGCCGGCCACTACGTCGCCGTCCATCAGCACGTGGCGAAGCGGCGTGCGCTCGCGCCCGGGCATGCGTTCGTGGTACGTGTCGATGACGCGCTGACGGCGCGCGCACACCTCCGCGCCCAGCACCTTCTCGGTGAAGCGCTTGAGCGCCGGCTCGTGGCGCTCGCGGTCGTACGCGACCACGGGAAGCGTCTTGACGTTCACGCGACTCCCTCCCGTGAAACCGCCGCGCGCGGCGGAACGCCGGGTTCGGACGCGCGCGCGCCGGGCCGGTCCATGAGTGCGCGCAAGGCGCCGGGGAGTCCGCTCATTTCGGTCGAGAACTCCGCGAGGGAAATCCGGTTGTGCGTGAGCGTGCAGCGTGGAATCTCGAAGCGGTCGTCGATGCGCGACACGCGCCGCTTGATGGTGGTGAACGCGCAGCGATATCCCGCGTCCATCACGCGCTGGCGCGTGTCCGCGCTGAAGTCGCCGGGACCGCCGTTGGGATACGCGAACTCGTCGCACCGAACCCCCGTCGCGCTCTCGATCATTCGTTTCGACTCCACGAGCTCACGCGACTGTTCCGCGGGGGAGAGGCGCGCGAGAATGGGATGGCTGCACGTGTGCGCGCCCACCGTCACGCCGAACTGCGGCAACAGCCGCAATTCTTCCGGCGCAAGCGGACGAAAACCTTCCCAGGCCGAGGTGAGCTGCGTGGCATCGACGTGCAATTTTTCCATAATCTGATCGAGGAGTTTCAGGCGCTCGGGCTGCGGAAATGATTTGCACAGGGCGTTGAGCATCGCGTTGGCGCGCAGTTTTGCTTCGCGGCTCGAAAGTTCGAACGCGCGCGTCTCGCTTCCCACCTGCACCTCGAGCCGCGATTGGCGCGTGAGCGAGAGCGCTGCGATCAGCCGGTCGGGCCAGAGCATCTCGCCGCGAAAGACGAAGTCGGTGGTCGCGAAGAGCGTGGCCGGAACGCCGAAATGCTCGAGCACCGGGGCGGCATCGGTCAGCACGTTGCGAAACCCGTCATCGAAGGTGACACAGACGCCGCGCTCCGGCGCGGCGTCCTTGCCTTCCAACCAATTGACCACTCGTGTCAGCGGGACCGGATTGTAATACCTGGCCACGTGTTCCATGAGCCGTTCGAAGACGGGCCGATGGAGGTGGAGCCCCTCATCGTTGCACATAGTTTCCGATAGGTCCGAGGTCACGCCGTGGAAGGTGAGGACAACAGGCCGGTTACGGTGGAGGGCGGCCGACAGCCGGTTCACCCCGAGGGCCTCAGTCATGGAATAGATGGTCTGTTTCACGCGCGGGTCTCACCAACAGGGGCCGGCGCAGGGCGGGAAAACGGCGCCAGATAGATATAGACAATTAAAGCATATGAGCGCCTGTGATACAATATTGATGGCCGCAAATGAAGGTTTGCATCGTTTCGTTGAATCTTGCCACATACTTCGACCCCGCCCCCCGGGCGAAGTATGGCGGCGCAGAGGTCCAGGCTGCGTTCGTCGCACGCGCGCTCAAGGACCAGGGCCTCGACGTGTCCCTGGTGGTGGCCAACCTTCCCGCGGATGTCCGCATCCCGTATCCCACGGAGAACGCTTTTCAGAGCAACGACGGCCTCCCCGTCCTGCGCTTCTTCCATCCCCGCATGACCGGCATCTACGACGCCCTGGCGCGCGCCGATGCCGACGTGTACTACCAGCGCAACGCGGGCATGATCACCGGGCTGGTGGCCCGTTTTGCCCGCAAGTACGGCCGCACATTCATCTACGGCGCCGGGAGCGATACGGACTTTTCCTTCCGCAGCGTGCTGATCGACGGTTGGCGCGATCGCACGATGTTCATGTACGGGCTTCGTCGCGCGCATGGCGTGGTGGTGCAGAACAACGCCCAGCTCAAGGCGGCAAACGGGTCATTGCGGGCGCCGGTCACCGCGATCTCCAACGGCGTGCTGCCCGTGGAGCGGGTCTCCACCAACGGCGACGGTCCCATCCTCTGGGCGGGCGGACTGCGACCGGTCAAGCGCCCGGACCGGTTCATCGAACTGGCGCGACGTTTTCCCGAACGCGAGTTCGTCATGGTGGGTGGAAGCACGACCACGGAAGTCGCATACGCCACGGAGACGGAACAGAAAGCGCGGGCGGTTCCCAACCTGCGACTGACCGGATGGCTCCCCAACTCCGACGTGATCCGCGAGATCTCGCGAGCTTCGGTCGTCGTCAACACGTCGGTGGTCGAAGGCTTCCCGAACGTGTACCTCGAAGCATGGAATTACGGCGTGCCGGTGGTATCGTTCAACGATGTCGATGGGCTCCTCGCGAACGGGGGACTGGGTGCCCTGTGCTCGGACCTGGACGACATGGAGAAGAAACTGCGCGCACTGATCGACAATCCCGCCGCCATGCACAGTGCGGGCGAACGCGCCTGCGACGTGGTGGCAGAGCGCTTCTCCCCCTCCGTGCTGGGTCCGAAGTATGTGCGCTTCCTCGAGGAAGTGCTCGTCGCGGACCGCGAGCGCGAGAGCGACAGGATGCTCCCCAGCGAAGCTTCCACATCCCCGGACTATCAGCCCGCGGAAGACTGACGCCTTGAGAGTCTGCGTCGTCTCGCTGCGACTCCCCTCTTTCTACGGGGTGACGGAGACGGCCGACTTCGGGGGCGCCGAGGTACAGGCGGCTTTCGTGGCCGACGCGTTGCGCGCGGCCGGCGCCGACGTGGTGCTCGCCGTGGCCGATCTGCCCGCGGGCGCAAAGCTCCCCTATCCTGCCGAATCCGCTTTCTCCACCGCCGACGGAATCGCGGGCCTGCGCTTCTTCCACCCGCGCTGGAGCGGCATCATGGCCGCCCTCGCGCGCGCCGACGCCGACGTCTACCACCAGCACTGCGCGGGCATGATCACCGGACTTGTGGCGCGATTTTGCCGGCACCACGGGCGCGCGTTCGTCTACGGCGCCGGTAGCGACGGCGACTTTCATACGCGTGACGTGGCCATCGACGGCGCGCGCGACCGGCTGCTGTACCGATACGGATTGCGACACACCACCGGGATCGTGGTGCAGAACCAGAAGCAGCTCGCGGCAGCGCGACCGCTGGGGAAACCGGTGCGGCTCATTCCCACCGGCGTCCGTCCCGTCGATCCCGATGACGGAGATGTTCATGATGTAATCGTGTGGATCGGATCGCTCTGGACGCTCAAGCGCCCGGACCGGCTTCTCGAACTCGCGCGGCGCCTGCCGGAGCGAAAGTTCGTGGTGATGGGCGGGGATTTCCCGAGCGAGCCTGCTTACTCCGCGCGCATCCGCGCCGAAGCTGCCCAGCTCGCCAACGTCACCATCACCGGGCGGCGTCCGAACCACGAGGTGCAGGCGATCCTCCAGCGCGCGGCGGTCCTCGTCAACACGTCCGACGTGGAGGGTTTTCCCAATGCGTACCTCGAGGCGTGGAGCCTGCGCGTTCCGGTGGTGGCACTCCACGACATCGACGGCATCATCGAGTCATCGGGCGTGGGCGTGATCGCGAAGACAATGGACGATATGGAGAAAGCGGTGCGGTGGCTCGAGGACGACAGCGTGCGCCGGACGATGGGCGAAGCCGCGCGGCGCTACGCCCTTGATCGATTCTCGCCCGAGCGCCTGGGCGCGGAGTACATGGAGTTCTTCTCGGGTCTTCTCGACGCACGCTAGCAGAGCTCTCCCGCTGTGCTATCATTTAGGAACGCCCGCTCGTTCACGAAGACCGTCAACCACGGGGTGACTTTATGCCGCGCCAGACACTCTCCCGGTTCTTCACCCTTGTTGGCTCCGTTTTCGTTGTGGCCGCACTCGCGTCCTGCTCGGGCGACAGCTCCTCTCCTTCGGCACCCGCTCCCAACGCCACACTCCGCGGCGGCGCATCGTGGCAACCCATGAACAGTGGCACGTCGGAGCTGCTCTGGAGCGTGTGGAGCGCCAAGGACGAAGTGATCGCCGTGGGAACCAGCGGCACCGCGGACCATCTCAAGAACGGCACGTGGGGCACGAAGCCCAGCGGCACCGACGGGAGCCTGTGCGACGTGTGGATGAACACGGACGGGAGCGCCCTCGCCGTGGGTGTGGGCGGCGTTATTCTGTATTACGACGCGCACAGTTGGAGTGCCATGAACAGCGGCACCGGCAACGATCTCTTCGACGTGTTCGGATTCCAGGACGGCCGCGCGTACGCGGTGGGCGCCAACGGAACCGTGTTGTCGCTGACTGGAACCACGTGGAGCCCGGTCGATGCTGGCACCGATGTCCCGCTCTTCGGCGTGTGGGGTTCGTCGCCGGATTCGATCTATGCGGTGGGCGTGGGCGGCACGATTGTCCGCTCCGGCGGCGGCGAGTGGTCTTTCATGGACACGCCCACGCCGAACAATCTAAACAGCGTGTTCGGTTTCTCGAGCCAGAACGTATTTGCGGTGGGCGATGCGGGAACGATCCTGAGCTACGACGGCTCTTCATGGACCGTCATGAACTCCGGTGTCGTCGCGAATCTCTATGATGTCCACGGACTCACGTCTTCCAACACCTGGACGGCGGGCGCGAACGGAACCATTCTGCACTCGAACGGCGCGTCGTGGACGGTTTCTCCGAGCGGAACGGACGAAGATCTCTTCGGGGTCTTCGCGCGGCGCACCGACAGCGTGTACGCGGTCGGCGATGTGGGGACAATCCTGCACTACGCCCCGACGAACTAGCGCGACCTAACGGATCACAACCAGCTTGCGCGTGATCGCTTCGCCGTGCGGCGCGCGCAGACGGATGAAGTAAACGCCCGCCGGAAGCTTCGAGGCATTGAAGAACTCGGCGCCCACGCCGGGTGCGGTGCGTGACAGCGTCTTCGCGAACACGCGGCGCCCCGCCACGTCATACACACCCAACTCCATCGCTCCTTCTTCGCCCGCCGTGTAGTGCACCGAGAACTGGCCCGAGGCCGGGTTCGGAAACACGCTCACGATGTCGGTACGAATCGGCAGCGGCCCCGTGCCCGTGCTGACCGGAGCGCACGCACCCGGGTCGATAGCGTCCGCGCGCAGGATGTGCTTGTCCGGGTCGATCGCCACGGATGTGGGCTGGTTGGGGACGAAGTACGTGAAGGTTTGGTCGCGCTCGCTGTTCTGCGCCAGCTCGTTGATGTCACCGCTCGCGGTATGGATCACGATGGGCACCGGCATCACGAACACGTTCACATTGGACGTGGTGAACACCTGGGTCTGGTGCAGGGTCACTTGGACGCGATAGTGGCCGTTTTCGGGCAGCCACAGGGCGCACGCCGTGTAGATGGGATAGCCCGTGCCGTTCTCCACCCACTGCGAGAAGTAGGTGTCGAGGTCCAGTCCACTCACCGTCTCGCACACGCGCTTGAAGTCGCTCGTGGTGGCGCAGTTGTACTGCAACGCGGGATCCGCCGCGTACGCGTGCAGGATGTTGCGGAACACGGTGTCGCCCACGATCCAGCGCAGCATGTACAGAATCATCGAGCCCTTGGAGTAGATGCGCGACTGCCCGAACATATCGCTCACGTTGGAGGTGTCCGCGAGCACGAGCGTGCCGATGGCGTTGCGCGCATCCGCATATGTGCTGGCGAGCTGCGTTTCGTAGGTGCCGGGATACGACCCTTCGCGCTGCTGGAAATACAGGAGTGCGGAATACGTCGCGAAGCCTTCGTTCAGCCAGATGTGCGGCCACGTCTTGGTGGTGACTTCATCGCCGAACCACTGGTGGCCGAGCTCGTGGCTCACGAGCGAAATCGACGAGCCGTTGAGCGACGTCATGGTCTGGTGTTCCATGCCGCCGCCGAAGGTGCACTCGGAGTGGCCGTACTTTTCGTTCGCGAACGGATACGGACCAAACCAGTCCTCGTATACGCTGATCATGTCGCCGGATTCGCCCCACCCGAACGGGAGCGCGTCGCTGCCATCGGTGTAGACCAGGTGGTCGAGCGGCATAGCCAGCGCGCCGTAGAGCGCTGCGAGCGGGCCGGGCCGGTTGTACGTGCCCTGGCGCCGCGTGTATTCGCTGGCCGCGATGGATACGAGGTAGTTGGAAATCGGATAGTGCGAGACCCAGTCGTAGGTCTTGTCAGCGCCGTTGGTGGTTTCGCTCACCAGCAGTCCCTGCGAGCCCACGCGATATATCGACGGCACCGTGACGGTGACGCGCACCGAGTCCGCTTTGTCGGAAGGATGATCCTTGCACGGCCACCATTCGCGTGCGCCGTAGGGCTCGGAGAGACTCCACGCAAAGCGCTTCCCCGCCCGCAATCCGAACACGAAGTAGCCGAAGCCACCCGTCTGCGGCGCGCCGTTGTACGTGACATCGACGGCGACATTTCCGCCCGGTGCCACCGGCGACGGCAGCGTGACGTTGAGCACGGCGCCCGGATGCGTGAACGTGCACGGCGTGCCGTTCGCGAGCTTGACCGCCGTCACCGTCATGGTGTTCTGCAGGTCGAGGACGAGCGTCGCCATGGTGGAGCCGACCACGGTGCCTTGGATGCGCACGGTGCCCGAAAGCGTGCTGGTCACCATGGGAAGTGTGAGATCCAGGTGGTAGTACTGAATGTCGATGTTGGTGCTGGCCGACGACAGCGCCTCGGGGTGGGGTGCCAGGGCCAGCGCGGTCTTGGCGGCCGAGCAGTCCCTGGCTCCATCGCCGATAACGAGGGACGGCGGCACCCCGGGTGCCGGCTCTGCCGCGTCGCCAGCCGCAGCCGGTCCGGCGAAGCCCCCCAGGCACTCGGCGGCTGAAAACAGGCAAAATGCAACTGTAAGAAACGTGATGCGTGGTAGACGAAGCATGTGTCGGGCTCCCCGGGTTGTACCCTCATTATAGTCGGTGGGGGCTCCTCCGGCAACGTCGCCGCGTTGACAGTGGCGATGGCGCCGCCGATACTTCTCACTTCACATTCCCAACAGGTGCGTTATGACGAACAATGCAGCATCAACGGTTATGGTGGCGGCGGTTTTCGCGGGCGGTTGTTTCTGGTGCGTCGAAGCCGTATTCGAGGAGCTCGACGGCGTCAAAGACGCGGTATCCGGCTATGCCGGAGGCTCGAAGGAGACCGCCAACTATGAAGCTGTGTGCACCGGCACCACCGGCCACGCGGAAGCGGTGAAGGTCATCTACGACCCGAAGAAGATCAGCTACCGCAAGCTGCTCGAGGTCTACTTCGCGACGCACGATCCGACCACGCTCAATCGCCAGGGCAACGATGCCGGCACGCAATACCGTTCCACCATCTTCTACGCCAACGATGAAGAGAAGAAGATCGCGCAGGACTACATCGCCGAGCTCAACAAGAGCGGGCACTACGACCGTCCCATCGTGACCACGCTGGAGCCGCTCAAGGGCTTCTACGAGGCCGAGACGTACCACCAGAACTACGTGTGCAACAATCCGAACCAGGGTTACGTGCGCGCCGTGGCGTTCCCCAAGGTGGACAAGGTGCGCGCGAAGTTCGCGGACTCGTTGAAAGAGAAGTCTCCGTTGGAGAAATGACACACGCCGCGTGCCGACGCGGACGTCAGTCCGCGTCTCGACACTTACACGCACTTTCGGGTACCATGTGCTGCCGCGACGGTTTTCGTCGCGGCATACACGGGAGAAAGATTCCAATGGCCACGTACACATGTTCCAAGTGCGGCATGAGTGTCGACATGACCTGCGGCAAGTGCGGCAAAGAGCTCGTCATGGACGCCATCGAGAAAGCCGACGGCACCAAGGTCCAGGTGTCGAAGTGCCCCGAGGGCCACGGCAAGATCAAGTCGCCGATGTGCTGCGGGCAGGACATGACCTGCGAAATCGGCTGATCCCTCGTTCGCAATGCGAATGCCCCTCCACACGCGCGTTCTGATCGGTGCGCTCACGGGCGCGGCGGCCGGCGCGCTTGCGTTTGCCTTCTTCCGGGATACCCCCGGCCTCGACGCCTTTACCCGCTATGTGGCCGGGCCCGTGGGCCAGGTGTTCCTGCGCCTGCTCTTCATGCTGGTGATTCCGCTTCTGTTCTCCGCGCTGGCGCTCGGCGTGGCGGGACTGGGAGACGTGCGCGCGCTGGGCCGCATCGGCCTTCGCACGCTGGCGTACACCGTGTGCGTTTCCATCATTGCGGTGCTGCTCGGCGTGACGCTCGTGAACCTGATTGGTCCCGGACGCGGCATCGACCCCGAGCTGCGCGCGCGACTGCTCACCGAGACTGCTGACCGCGCGTCCGCCATCACCGCTGCCAAGCCCACGGCCACCGGCGTGAATCTGTTCGTGCAGATCATCCCCGACAATCCTCTCAAGGCCGCCGCCAACGGCGACATGCTGGGATGGATGTTCTTCTCGCTGATGATCGGGATCGGCCTCTGCATCACGCGCACGCCGGCGGCGAAGCGGTTCCAGGAGGCCCTGGAGGGGCTCTACGACGTCAGCATGACGCTGATTGATATTGTGATCCGGTTTTCGCCGATTGGTGTGGCGGCCTTGCTCTTTACACTCACATCCTCGCTCGGTTACCAGATTCTCATGCAGCTCGGGCGCTACGTATTCGTGGTGGTGCTGGCCCTCGCGATCCACCAGTTCGTGGTGTATTCAATCATGCTCGCCACACTGGGACGCATGTCCCCGTGGAAGTTCTTCAAGGGAGTGGAGGAAGCGATGCTGGTGGCGTTCTCAACGGCGTCGAGCAATGCCACGTTGCCCACGGCCTTGAAGGTGGCGGAAGAAAACTTGAAGCTCCCGTCGCAGGTAAGCCGCTTCGTGCTCACCATCGGGTCCACCGCAAACCAGAACGGCACCGCGCTCTTTGAAGGCGTGACGGTGCTGTTCCTGGCGCAGTTCTACAACATCCCGCTCACGTTCGCGCAGCAGATCATGGTGGTATCGATTTGCGTGCTGGGCGGCATCGGCACAGCGGGCGTACCCGCGGGCTCGATTCCGGTGGTGGCGATGATCCTGGGAATGGTGGGAGTACCGCTGGAGGGACTGGGACTGATCCTCGGCGTGGACCGCTTCCTTGACATGTGCCGCACGACGCTCAACGTGACCGGCGATCTGGTCGCCGCCGTGGTGGTGTCGCGGGCT